>WNFJ01129999.1_pt1 | contig 13144 bp, 14 predicted proteins | sample 5400461 | NCBI WGS metagenome assembly WNFJ01 (sample SAMN13153349, study PRJNA577476) | soil metagenome | isolation source: 115 cm saprolite on Douglas fir-dominated hillslope | place: USA:California | collected 2013-09-17 | reverse complement strand
CCTGACCGAGCTGACCGTCTACTGGGCCGGGCGGAAGGTCGGCCGCGCGGTGCCGCAGATGATCGGCCGGCACGCCCACCCCAAGGCCCCGCCCGACGAGGACGCCGAGCCGGTCACCTACACCGGCATCGACTACCTGCAGCTGGTCGCCGGCGCCGGGCAGGCCGGCGCCGGCGAGCAGCTCCGGCTGTCCAATATCGCCGGCGAGGACCGAACCGGGCACGGTGACGGCACCCAGGACGACCCCACCGGGCACGATGAGCAGGACGAAGGGCGGTGAGCGCCCCGGCCCTGCCCGCCGTCCAGCTGGCCTGCCTGCTGCAAGACACCGCCGCCGGCCTGTGCGCCGACACCGCCGCGGTCGAGCTGATCGCCGGCCACGGCCACTTCCTGCACCAGCCCGGCTTCCGCCGCGTCATCGCCGCCGGCAGCTCGATGCTCACCGGCGAGCCGGTCGCGGTGATCCGCTGGAAAGCCGCCCTGCACGCCCTGGACACCGGCCGGCTGCCCGCCACCGGGTCGCAGGAAGCGGTGCTGCGGATCGCCGCCAGCCTCGGCGACCCCGCCATCGGCGTCCGCCTGCGCCAGGTCCTCGGCGGCCTCGACCACCGCAACATCACCCTGGTCGCCGCCGCGGTCACCGCCGCCAACGGCTGACCCGCCCGCAGCCAGGAACGGAGCAACCAGATGATCGAGAACCTGCAGGCCCACTACGGCTTCACCGTCATGCCGTTCGGCTCGGCCATCCCCGTCACCAGCCTGTTCGGCTCGGCCGCCCACAAGGAAGCCGTCGCCCGGCTGCGCTGGCTGATCTCCGCCCGCGGGCTCGGGGTGCTCACCGGGGAAGTCGGATCCGGGAAGACCGTGGCCGTCCGCGCCGCCGCCGACGGCCTGGACCCCTCCCGGCACACCCTGGTCTACCTGCCCAACCCCCAGATCGGGGTACGCGGCCTGCACGGCGCCGTAGCCACCGCGCTCGGCCAGGCCCCCCGCTTCCACCACGCCACCCTCATCCCCCAGGTCGAGGCCGCCCTGGCCGCCGAGGCCGACGAGAAAAACAGGGACGTCACCATCGCGATCGACGAGGCGCACCTCATGTCGCACGACCAGCTCGAGGCGATCAGGATGCTCACCAACTCCGGGATCGACTACCGCTCCCCGGCCACGATCTTGCTCATCGGCCAGCCCACCCTGCGGCGCCGGCTCCGGGTCGGCGACATGGCCGCCCTCGACCAGCGGATCCAGCTCCGCTACCACTTCCCCGCCCCGGCCCTGACCGCCGGCGAGGCCGCCGGGTACCTCCGCGCGCACCTCGCCCTGGCCGGGCGGACCGACACCCTGTTCTCCGACGACGCCGTCCGCGCCATCCACAGCCACGCCCGCGGGATGCCCCGCGCCATCAACCGGCTGGCGATCACCGCCCTGCTCGCCGCCTACACCACCAGCAAGACCATCGTCGACCAGTCCTCAGCCCGCACCGCGATCACCGAGGAGGCAGCGACAGACTGACCACCACGCCGCCACCCCGTCCACCAAGACCCCGCCCGGCCACCGCCAGGCGGGGTCTTCCCCGCACAGACCGTGGCCATCTTCAACGACGCCAACATGGACATCCTGAGCGTCCGGGAACACGGCCGCCAGCTGGACCTGCTCCGAGCCCAGCCGGCCCTCGCCCTCAAGGGCAGCCAGGCGCCGCACGACCGCCGCGCGGTCAGGCCCGTCCACGGGCCAGGAACCTACCGGCCCGTCCCGGCCACTGACAGCCAGATGACCGAACCACTGACAACTAGATGACCGACGGCTCCGCGGGCCGGCGCCGACAACGGCCTCTTACCCCGGCCCACTGACAGCCAGATGACCGAACCACTGACAACTAGCTGCGGCCTCTCAGCCAGGTCAGATGCGAAGCGACACATTTGCCCGATACGAAATTTGGTTACGTTGTTAGTTCAATATCGTTACGTATTGTGTTACGAAACGAAACCTTATATGATTGGGTCAGGTCAGGATTCAGCGAAACACCCATCGGAGGCCACGATTGTGAGTTCGCAGCTGACCTGGCGTGCGCCCGCTGGATGTGGCGGAACAGGTGGCGAATTTTCATCTGACCTGGCGAGGATCTGGCGTCTGCTTCGTGGATGACGCGATCGATCATCGGCCAGGATGCGCATCTTCCGCCGAGGCGAGGACTTCAATCATGTTCAACCTGTCGGCGCTGCCGCTGTCCTGTGCCAGGTGATCCTCAGGCTCGCGGCGTGACTTCGCTAATGGATCTTGCTCAGCCTGGTGTGTGGCCCGGCTCGGTTGACTACACCTGGCGGGTGATCTCTCTCAGGCGGCAGTCTCGCAGGCGCCGGCCTCAGACCTGAGGTAGCGAACTGATCATGTTCGGTCGGCCTAGCCGGGACGGTCGCCGTTCCCGCGTCCTGTGAGGGCCGCGCCGACTGGGCGGATCAGTCCGCCCACTCGGCCCGGAACTGCCGCCAGTCTGGATTTTCGGCCAGGAATCCTTGGGCGTGCTCGTCCCCCGCTGCGGCGCGCTCGCGCAGCCTGGCCAGCCACGCCTGCAGGCGCCGCCGGGCAGCGTCGTGGCCAAGTTCTGCGGCCAGGCGCACCACCCTCATGTCATACTGCCGGGCCAGCCAGCCCGCCAGCAGTTCCCTGTGATCAACAACGAGTTCGCGCGACTCTTCCAGGTGCTGGTGACGTTCCAGCCATTCAGCCAGCTCATGCAAGGCGTGGTAACTCCCGCTGGCGGTACGTTGGCGCAGCTCATCGAGGCGGTCAGCTTCAGCCAGCCAGCGGGCCAGCCACAGATCGGCCACGTCATCCGCGATGTCGGCCAGCGGGCGGATGACCTCGATGGCTTCCTCTGTCCTGGCCCGGTCGGACAGCCAGCTGGCCAGCTGCCACCTGGCGTGCTCGTCTCCGGATGCGGAGCGCTGGCGAAGCTCGCCGGCCTGGTCGTCTTCGGCCAGCAGATACGCTTGCCGCCACCGTTCCGCGTCTTCCGTAGCCTCGCCTAGCGGACAGATCATCGCAACAGCCTCGCCAATAGCGCGCTGGGCGGGAAGGACGCCCCGGCAGTCATCCCGGCACGACCCACGTTACGCGGTGCCAGCTGTTACCCCTCACTGGCCATGAGCACATGGCGTCGCTCCATAGCGAGCACGGCCGGGACCGTAATCCTCAGGCTGGCGTCGGCAACTTCGTGAGCCTCACGCCCGCCAGGCCGCCCGATGGCAACCTCGGGCCGAGACAGTGGTAGTTACGAAGAGTGAGCAGTCCTGCCTGGGCGGCGGGCTGCTGCCGGGGCAGATCCCTGCCGATTACGCGCTGCCCATGAACTCCGAGTTTCCGTTCGCTGGGTGTGACGGAACAGCCAGTTATGCGCGCCGTCGCCTATCGTGAGTGCCGTTGGCCGGCCGCCCTCCGTGGCGGCGTGCCACGTCCAGGAGGTGCTATAGGAGTTGGCCGGCTCGCGGCCTGGGCTGGCTGGGCGCGGCTTGTCCATGCCGTGCGGCCCGCCGGAGTCCTGCGGCATTGCCAGCCGCCTTGCTGGCTGCCGGCATGCCGCTAGTACCTCCGAAAGCAGCGTTGCCGGGCTGGGCCCGCCGACGGCGGCGCGTACCACCCGGCCCGCACCTGGGGTAAGGGCGTTTACATGAGCCCGTCGTCAGAGGCGGGTCGGCCGAACTGAGAAGCGGGTTTTGGATGTCACTTGGATGACTGGTGGCGTGGCATCTCTTCGGTGGCTTGCCACCAGCTTCCTGGTCTTGTGTCATGCCGGGACGAGGACGGCAGACGGGCGCGGTGACCGGCCGGCGGCGCCGCTGCAGCGGGGATCTCACGCGGGCCGCCCGTTTTGTCAGGAGGATTGAGGGCCTTGGCGCGGTCGTCGCGGCGGCGGTGCCGGTGGTATGACCTTGCCGGCGAGCGCGCGCTCGCGGGGGATCACGACCAGTTGCCCGTGACGGGTGCGGACCGCGCAGGATTGGGCGTCATAGTCTTCGAGGATGCCCAGCACGTCGGTCATCTGCTTGCTGTCATCGGGGCCGGGCCGCCAGCGGATGACGACCCGCTTGCCGATGTCGGCGGGGGTGAGCCGGACCTCGAGCCGGTAGCGCATGCCGGTCACCTGTTCCCGGGGGCGGCTTGCGCCGCGGTGGGCCGGGCCATGGCGACGTCACCGGCCAGTGACGACGTAGCTGGCGACGTAGTCGGTGTCGTAGGGCAGCGGGCCGGTCTTGGCGGCGCCGCCGGGCGAGCCGAGCTGGTCGAAGAACCTGGCGTTCTCAATAGTGAACTGGGCCCACTGCTCCGGTATGTCGTCTTCGTAGAAGATCGCCTCGACCGGGCAGACCGGCTCGCAGGCGCCGCAGTCGACGCACTCGTCGGGGTGGATGTAGAGAATCCGCTCGCCTTCGTAGATGCAGTCGACCGGGCATTCCTCGACGCAGCCCTTGTCCTTGACGTCGATGCACGGCTCGGCGATCACATACGTCATGGGCGCTCCGCCTCCCTCGGTGTCCTGCCTGCGCCGGGCGGGGCCGTGCGCGGGCGGGCCTGGTTGCTGGCTGGGCGGCTTGCTAGCCGCCGATGCGCGACATCTCCACCTTCGGCCTCACCGGCTGCGCGCGGGCAGTCTGGCGGGTGCGCAGCTCGGAGTAGCGGTCGGCCCGCCGGGTCCAGATGGAGCTGATCAACTCATGCAGCGTCTGGTCACTGGAGCCTGCGCGCAGCGGGCCGCGCAGGTCGTGCCCGGTCCCGGCGAACAGGCAGGTGAACAGCTTGCCGTCGGCTGACAGCCGGGCGCGGGTGCAGCCGCGGCAAAACGGCTGGCTGACCGAGGCGATCACACCGATCTCGCCGCCGCCGTCGCGGTAGCGGTAGCGGACCGCGACCTCGCCGGGGTAGCTGGCTGTGAGCGGTTCCAGGGGCCATCGGCCGCCGACCAGGCCGATGATCTCGGCGGCCGGGACGACGTCGTCTAGGCGCCAGCCGTTGGTGGTGCCGACGTCCATGTACTCGATGAACCGCAGCACGTGCCCGCTGCCCCGGAAATGCGCCGCCATCGGCAGGATCGACTGCTCGTTCACCCCGCGCCTGACCACCATGTTCACCTTCACCGGCGCAAGCCCGGCACTAGCGGCCGCGGCGATGGCCTCCAGCACCCGCGCGACCGGGAACCCGGCGTCGTTGAGCGCCATGAACACCGCGTCGTCGAGGGAGTCCAGGCTGACGGTCACCCGGCGCAGCCCTGCCGCGGCCAGCGCCTGGGCCTTGCCGGCCAGCAGCGCCCCGTTCGTCGTGAGGGCGATGTCCTGGATGCCGCCGACCCTGGCCAGCATCGCGACCAGCTTGTCCAGGTCGCGGCGCAGCAGCGGCTCGCCGCCGGTCAGCCGCAGCTTGCGGACGCCCAGGCCGGCGAAGATGCGGGCGAGCCGGGTCAGCTCCTCGAAGGTGAGCAGTTGCTCGCGGGGCAAGAACGCGAAGTCGCGGCCGAAGACCTCCCGCGGCATGCAGTAGGTGCAGCGGAACTGGCAGCGGTCGGTCACCGAGATCCGCAGATCCCGCAGCGGCCGCGCCAGCGTGTCCGCCAGCGGCAGTTCAGCGATACCCATCACCGCACCTCACCGCCCGGGAACCCGGCGCCTGCCGGGTAGTTCCGCGGCCGCCAGCCACCCTGGCGTCCCCGGCGGGCATGTGAGAACTCCTGTTGCCCTCACCATTCAGGCTAGCTGCTAGCGGGCGTGCGGCCGGCAAGCTCAGCCTCCAGATTTGCGATCTTCGCGCGCAAGTCCTCAACCTCCGGCCGCTCTGCGCCACCGCCGGGCTTACCGCAGCAATCACAGCCGCAGGTGCTGTCACATCCGCACGAGCACGTCATCTCTGCCTCCTTGATCGTGCCGCCTAGGCACCCGACAGGGCGCGCAGCGACTCCTTGAGCGAGCCCATGGTGGCCAGCACCGCGGTGGGCTCGTAGCCGCAGTGCGCCATGCAGTTGGCGCAACGCGGATCGCGCCCACGCCCGTAGGCTGACCAGTCGGTGGTCTCGACCAGCTCCTGGTAGGTGCGGGCGTAGCCGTCGGCCATCAGGTAGCAGGGCCGCTGCCAGCCGAACACCGAGTAGCTGGGGATCCCCCACGCGGTACAGGCGAAGTCGGCCTTGCCCTCCAGGAAGTCCAGGAACAGCGGCGAGTGGTTCAGCCGCCAGCGCCTGCGCCGCCCGCTGGCGAAGGCCTGGCGGAAAAGCTCGCGGGTCTGCTCCACGCCCAGGAAGTGCTCCTGGTCCGGGGCCTTCCAGTAGGCGTAGGCGGGGGAGATCATCATCTGGTCGACCCGCAGCTCGTCGTTGAGGAAGTCCAGCACCTCCCGGACGGTGTGCGGGGTATCGGTGTTGAAGAACGTGGTGTTGGTGGTCACCCGGAAGCCGCGGCGCTGCGCTTCGCGGATCGCCGCCACCGCCTCGTCGAAGGTGCCGGCGTGGTCCACCGAGGCGTCGTGGCGCTCGCGCAGCCCGTCCAGGTGCACCGCCCACGCGAAGTACGGCGACGGCGTGAAGTTGTCCATCTTCTTGCGCATCAGCAGCGCGTTGGTGCAGAAACGGTCGTTCCTGATGACCACATCCTCTACGCCCACACCCTCAAACGCAGCGATCGATGATGCCGCCGCTCGCAGATCGTCGCGGCGGCCGCTGGACGGCGGCGACGCGGGTCGAGGTCCTGCGGCCTGCGCCCTTTGGGGAGCTGGGGGGATCTGTATCTGAACTGCTTGGTCTTGCTCTGCATATGTAGCGAAGGGGAAGGCCTTCCTGCATCGTCGGCGGTTGTGACGAATCTTCTGGGCACGCCTGGCGCCGACCCGGGGGTGGAGGTGGCGTATGAACGCCATCCTGTACGGCAATCTCAGTGTAGAAATCGTCAGTGACCTGGGGACGCGCTTAGAGCGCGTCACACTTCGGCAGGCAGCCACCGACTTGCTCCGGTCTCGGCGTCCCGAGCAGGTGCCGAGGTCGCTGATGCTTGGCCGGGAGCGGGAAGCGGCTGCCGCATTCGACGGTATCTGGGCGGGGGGCCCAGTCGGGTTCCATGCGGCCTGCGGCTATGGCAAGACGACGCTTCTCCAGAACGTCGCGGCTGCGGCGTCAGAACGTGGTCTCGCCCCCAGCTGTATCTATCTGCGGGCGGACGGGGATCGCATCGGCGATCTGCTACAGCATCTGGTGGCCAGACTTTATGTCTCGGATCAGCCGGTCAAGCTGACCCCGCAGGAGTGCGCCTGGCTGCTCGGCCAGGTCGCCGCCATTATCGCTGTTGACGACCTGAACGCCAGTCCGGGCCAGGTTGGTTACCTCATTGGCATCCTGCCCGCCTGCGGCCTGGTGATCGGCTCTACCCACCCGGTTCTCGGCCCCCGCGGCAGCTCACACAACCTGGCTGGGCTGCCGGAAGAGACCGCGCTGACACTGGTCGCTAGCGACCTCGGGCGCCCGCTTGCGGCCGAGGAACTTGCCGCGGCCCGGCGCCTGGTGGCCGCCGTGGACGGCCAGCCGCTGCACCTCAGGCAGTGCGCGGCGCTGGTGGGAGAGGGCAGGCATTCGTTCCGGTCGCTCGCCCGGCATGCGGCTCACGACGTCGAGGTCCTTGACCGGCTCAGCATCAGCGCGCTCGCCCAGTTCGAGAGGCGCGCGCTCGCGGTACTCGCGCTCGCCGCGGGTGCCCTGCTGCCGATCACAGTGGTCGAAACCGTCGGCCAGATCGCCTACGCGGTCGAGTGGCTGGAGTCGCTGCACCGGCGCGGCCTGGCCGAGCACCGCGATGACCGGTTCGGCCTGCCGGTGTGCAAGGCGGGAAGCTACCGCCAGCTGCTGTTCAAGGACCTGCATCTCGCAGCCTCGGCACGCGAGCTAAGCAGTTGGCTCACCGCGGCGGACCCGACGGCCGCGGAGTCCCGGTCAGCGGCGGAAGCGGCCCTTGCCATGATTGAGTTCGCGGCCGAACGTCGCGACTGGGCAAGTGTGCTCCGGCTCGCCCGCGCGGCCGAGCGCGTCTTGTTCATCGCCGGGCGGTGGGAGGCCTGGCACCACACGCTCAGCCGGGGACTGGAGGCGGCCGGGGCATCCGCCGACAAGGCCGCGGAGGCATTCTTCTGTCACCAGCAGGGCACGCTGGCCTTCTGCCAGGACCAGCTGCACGACGCCCGCCGGCTACTTCAGCACGCACTGACCCTTCGCGACCAGATTGGTGACGCCGCCGGTGCCGACCTAACCCGCCGTAACTTGCAGCTACTCGAACCGCCAGCTCCGCCGCGGCCACCTCGGCCTCGGGCGCTGCGTCGCGTCGCGCTCGCGGTGGGCAGCGTTCTCGGCGCATTGGCGCTGGCCGTGGGGACGGTCGCGATCGCCGGCGTGTTGCGGAACGGACAGCCGACCGGCCGGCCAACCATGTCGACGACCCATGCGATGGGCCCCGGCTCGCAGTCGGGCCAGCCATCGAATTCCAACCAGAACCAGAGCAACTCGCCGGGATCGGGCCAGGGCAAGGGCACGGGCTCTCTTCAATTCACGCCCGCGACCCTGCCGGCCGCAACCGTGGGGATAGCGGATAGCCAGCAAATCACCGCGGCTGGGGGCAAACCGCCCTACTCCATCGCGGTGGCAGCGGGCGCCTTGCCGCCTGGGCTGTCACTGTCCGCCAGTGGGGCCATCAGCGGGACCCCGACAACTGCGGGCAGCTACCAGTTTACGATCACGGCCGTCGACTCCTCGGCGGGCCCGAACAAAGGCTCGAACGCCTACACGCTGCAGGTCGCGCCGGTCACCATCACGATCACGCTGAGCCCCACGACCCTGCCTGATGGCATCCCATGCACCTCATACGACCAGACGATCACCGCCTCTGGGGGCACAGCGCCTTACAGCTTCTCGGTATCGTCTGGCTCGCTATCGCCTGGGCTTTCGCTATCCGCCGCAGGGGTCATCAGCGGAAGCCCGGAAATAGCCGCGAACGGGAAAAGCTATCCGTTCACGGTCCAGGCCACCGATTCTTCGGCCACGTCCATCAGCGGCTCACAGGCCTATACGCTCAACGTGATGAAGGGCACTGGGAGTTGCATCCTTTAATTCAGAACGGCGCCGTGCGGCCTCGGCCGGCCGCGCGGACCACTAACCACCGGCTGACATCGGCGCGACAAAATGGCTGTGCTGCACGCTGCCGCTGCTCAGCTCCAATCAAACTCCGGCGCGCAGAACGGATAAGGAGGCCGGTCGCGCGCCCCGTCTGCAGCAGCCATCTCCGGATCACAGGCATAACCCAGACGAGAGCGCGCACTCATCGGCATGTGCGGTAGCCCTGAAGCCCCCGCCGCAACTCGCCGACCCGCAGAACGACCTGATATGGACGGAGTGCTGCGTGACCTGCTGGGCCGGTGCGACAAGCCTGCAGGACTGGGCCCAGCTCCAGGGGTTCGACCTGCAGCCGGTACCGGAGGACCTGGCGCTGCTGGATGAGGCCATCGACCGGGTCATAGAGGAGCACGGACTGCACACGCGTATGTCCGCCGTCGAAAACGAGGCGGGCCAGTTCCTGGGGTACCGTGATCGTTTCCACGATCGAAAGCGTGCAGTGGAAGCTATGGCCCAACGGGCACCCGGTGGTGCGCCTGGCATCCGGCCGTGACCTGGATGTGATCGCTCTAGCCCATGACCGGGTAGACAGAAGGCAGCCCCGCCTCGCCGACGTGTACGCCACGTTCGCCGTGTCCTGGCCGGCGTAGTCGTCGTAGTCACCGCGCCAGTCACCCCGTCCACGCGAGTTCCGGCACGGCGGGCCGAGATTCCTCTGGCACCCGTCAGCGTTGCCGTTTGACGGGTAGGCGTCCTTGATCGCGGTGGCAACCGTGCGGGCGATACGGAACTCGTTGGCGATGCGGCCGATGATGAATCCGCCGCCATGGACGCGGAACGTGGTGGCATCGCCGTCCCGGGCCACGCTCAAGTTGACGAAGGCCAGGGTCTCGTGCGTGATCCGCGCCCCGGCGGCGACCGCCCGCCCGATCAGGGCCGCTGACTTGCTCGCGCCGTTGACCGAGATCAGGGCCGGCGGCACGCCCGCCCTCAGCGCCACCTCAAGCTCGGTCTCGCCGAAGGTGTCACAGCCGACGCCCTCGCTTGTCAGCACCGCCCGCGTCGCGAGGGTCGGGTTAGCCTTGATCGAGGGCAGCAGCCGCGCTTCCCCAAGCGGCCACCCCGCGGCGAGCGCTGCGCCGAGGCGGCGCACGTTCGACCGCAGCCGCGTTTCGGACATGACATACAGCGGTGTGCCAAACCGCGCGGCAAGCTCCGTGCACGCCAGCTCCTCGACATGCAGTCGGCCGTCCCGGATGCTGAACGCAGGCCTGTCCATGCCGCCACGGTAACGGCCAGCCAACGATCAAGGAAGACGGATCAAGAACACACACGGCCCGCGTGACAGGGCATCTAATTCGCGGCGGTCTGAGAAGATCAGCGGGAAGGCATCCAACCGGATAAGGAGTGCTTGCGTAAAGGGGACACGTGGTGAACGACAAGGCAGGGACTGGCATGGCCGCTGGGGACGCTGCCGGGGGAACGGCCGGGCCGCGTTTCGGGGTGCGGTCGATGTCCGCCCCGCTGCGCCGCGTCCTGCTGCGCCGCCCGTCGGTCACCGGCGACTTCGCCGCCGCAGCCTGGCGGGCACCCGACGCTGGCCCGCTGGCCCGCCAGCACGAGGCATTCGGCCAGCTGCTCACCGATCTGGGCTGCGAGGTTGAGGTCGCGCTGGCCGCCGACGGCCTGGTCGATGCCACCTATGTCCGCGACCCCGGGCTGGTGACCGGCGCCGGCGCGGTGCTGTTCCAGATGGCCAAGCCGGCCCGGGTAGCAGAACCGGCCCTTTTGGGCGCCGCGTTTGCGGCCGCGGGCGTTCCGGTGGTGGCGCGGCTGGCCGGGGCTGCGCGGGCGGACGGCGGCGATTTCATCTGGCTGGACGAGCGCACCATGCTGGCGGGCCGCAGCTACCGTACCAACGCCGAAGGTGTGCGCCAGCTGGCGCAGATCCTCGCGGCCGAGGGCGCCAGCCTGAAGTCGGTCGACCTCCCGCACGACCGCGGGCCAGGGCACGTGCTGCACCTGATGTCGCTGATCTCGCCGGTCGCCGATGACATTGCCGTCGTTTACCCGCCGCTAGCGCCGGTCGCGCTGATGGAGACGCTCGCCGAGCATGGGGTTCGGGTGATACCCGTCGCCGCCGACGAGTACGAGACCATGGGATGTAACGTCCTGGCGGTCGAGCCCAGGGTGGTCATGCTGAACGGCAACCCCCGGACTCGCGCCGCGCTCGAGTTGGCCGGCTGCGAGGTGCACGGGTACGACGGCTCAGATATCTCCCTCAAGGGCGACGGAGGTCCCACCTGCCTGACGGCGCCGATCTGGCGCGGCGGCGGAAGTTAGCGACGCCGGCCAGATACCCGTTTGGCTCCGCGCCCGCAGGCAGGTGGCGCGCGTCGTGCCGGACACCGGACGGCGGCAGCCGCGCTGGGCGAACCGGCCGGCGCCGATGGCCGGGGACGTCTTGATCGCCCGCGGGCTGCTGGCTGGTCAGGGCACCGTCTGCAGCGGCCATAGTTCGCCGATGGCGCTATTGATCAGCGCGGCGCGGTCCAGCCGGGCGTGCAGCGGCAGCACGTCACAGACCGCGGCGGCCAGAACCGGCAGCTGTGCCAGAAGTGCCCGCGGCGCGAGCGAGCAGTGCGGCAGCCAGGCGCCGGGCACGCAGTGCTTGTGCAGTTCGGCGCCGGTGGCGGTGACGGCGGCGGCGGCGGCACGCTCCTGCCGCGTGGCCAGGCCGGCCGCCGCCCCGGCGAGCAGCCACGCCCGGCCGCGGCGGAACAGGCCGATCCCGTCGAACCTGAGGCCGACCGGCTCGCCGGCGTCGAGCCCGCTCAGCGCGGCGGTCACGCTGGCAAGGTCCTAGCTGCGCAGCACCGCGTACGACAAATGCGGCACACGGCGGTGAGTGTGCGAGCGCAGGCTCGGCACGCCGAGCGACTCCAGCTGATCCCATAGCGCGCGGATCGCCCGCTCCCTTTTGCGGTCGAACACCAGGCACACCGCCAGCGCCACCGTGATCACCCCCAGCCCATGGTGCCCTCAGGGCCGCAGCGGACGCGGCCCGCACGCAAGGCCAGGCCATGGGTCCTGCCGCAGCCGCGCGGGAACGCCGGATCTGCGCGCAGGACGGAACCGGTAGCACTTCCGCCGCCCCGGGCATACCGGCGGACTCCGCACCAGCTAACATCCTGTCCGCGGCATGTGCGGTCGCCCCGAAGCGCCCGCGGCGGCTCGCTCACGCGCAGGACGACCTTATATGGACGGCTGCCGACGCCACGGAACTCGATCTTGCGGCCGCTCCTAACGGCGGGAGTGTGCGCCTCGCCTAAGTCGAAGGTCGATCACGCAGCGTGAGTCCGCCCCGAGAGGAGAGCCCAGCTTCACGGCGCCCATCCCTGCCGGCTATCTGCGGCGGCAACCAAGCGGGTTCTCGGCCGGTTGGCGCGCGTTCTGTAGCGCCTCGCCGCCGGCTTCTTCCACGTGGACTTGGTAATGACGCTCAAGCGCTTGTACTGCTTGTTCGTCCTGGAGGTAGGCAGCCGCTACGTCCGCATCCTCGGGATCACCACCAATCCGGACGGGCCGTGGACGACGCAGCAGCGTCGGGGTGGGATGCTTGCCGGTGCCAGTCTGGGTACAACCGTGAGCGTGTCCTCCGGTGCGCGGGCAGCGCGGGGAATGCGGGCACGCGGTGAGCGAATGCGGACGAGGAGGTGGGCGCATGCAGGCAGCCGTCGGGGACCGGCTCCGCGTGCACGCCAACATCGTGGGCCAGCCGGGGCGGACGGGCGAGATCGTCGAGGTCCGCGGAGGGGGCGGGGAGCCGCCTTACCTGGTGCGATTCGACGACGGTCACACCGCCCTGGTGTTCCCCGGGCCGGACGCGATCATCGAGCATCCGCGCAGGAAGGGCGGGAAGGGGCCGGCGGGAGGCTAGCCCGCGCGCCCGGCGGGCCTGGCGGCTTCGGGAGCTTGGGCATCAGCAAGCTGCGCAAGGAAAGCGGCGCATGCCCG
>WNFJ01712090.1_pt1 | contig 13146 bp, 12 predicted proteins | sample 5400461 | NCBI WGS metagenome assembly WNFJ01 (sample SAMN13153349, study PRJNA577476) | soil metagenome | isolation source: 115 cm saprolite on Douglas fir-dominated hillslope | place: USA:California | collected 2013-09-17 | reverse complement strand
CTCACGCACATACGTCAGGTCGTAATCAAACTCGCGCTCGAACTTTGCCAGCCGCCGTTTCACCAACCATCCCAGCACGTTCTTTGCTCCTTCGAATCGGGCTACCGGCCTACAATGTCGAAATCGATCTTGAGTTCGTCCTTGACCTTGACGGTACCGCCGGCAACGCTGACCGGCTTGATGCCGAACAGGCTTTGCTTCAGCGTGGTTGTGCCCTGATAATGGCGAATTTTTGGCCGTCCCCCCGCCGCGCTGACCTCGTCTGCCGGCTCGCTCACCTCGAGCGTCACCGGGCGCAACGCTCCGTGCAGCTTCAGGTTGCCGGCCACCGACCAGTGGCCGGTCTTGCCGGCCTTGACCGAGGTGGAGGTGAACTGGATCAGCGGATAGTGAGCGCTGTCTAACACATCGGGCCCCAGCATCTTCTCCTGCACCTGGGCGCGCTTCGCCGGGTCCATTTTGGGATCGAGCACCTGCATCTTCGCGGTCTCGATTTCGAACTCAATGCTGCCCGCGGCTTCATCCAGTTTTCCTTTGGAGATGGGCGCGTGGATTTCGTGGTTATCGCCGGTAAAACCGAACACACCTCCGCGCAGCACGTGCACAGTGATGGAAGAATGCTCCACATCAATACCAGAAGATGAGGACTTGGCCGCCGCAAGCTTGGCGGAAGTCTTGCTTGTCTTCTGCGAAAAACACAGGCAGGCCGTTAACAAAATACCCAGGAACAGCAGCAAACGGATCCAGATTCGCATGACACCTCCAAATGGGTCATTTTATTCCGCTTATTGAGCTATAGAAAAAAATTTGTTGAAAAATAAAAAGAATTTTCACAAGATTTTTCCCCGGAGGTGGTATTTTTCACAGGGTGTGGAGTTATTATTTGACAAAACACGAAGCAACGCGGGGCCCCATCCCCGGCTTCCCTAATAAAGTCAAACATCAGGAGTTTACCCTTATGCCCAAAGCGAAAACCGCCAAAAAATCCCAGCCCATCACAAACGGTTCCCCGGACACAACTTCCATTACGGCATTTGAGCCGCCTGCTTCTTCCAGGTCAAATTTAGAAGAAAGAATTCGCCAGCGCGCTTACGAGTTTTTTCTCGAGCGCGGCGGTCTGGATGGTTATGCTGAAGAAGACTGGCTGCGCGCCGAAGCCGAGGTATTGGGTCATAGTGGAAGGCGCACGGCATAGAGCTGGCGCCAGTTATGCGCGTACGGAGTTCTCGGTTGGGAACCATGTGCGAGGTGCTCCGCAGAATCTTTCTGTCATTGCCTGGGAAGATTGGCCCCGGAGGACTCCGTAGAGCGAAAAACTTAGAAATTTCAAAAAAGAGCCCCACCGGGCTTTTTGCCACGTACTCGCATGATTTCCAGCGCCTTTGGCTGTTACAATACCCTCAATATTGCTGTATAGAATACCCTCACGTTGAAATTAACTTCCGGCCCGTGTGTTGCGCCTGCGGGCAATGAAAATATAGAATTCAGCGTCTCATGCCTTATTTCGGTAGTTTCGCACTTCTTTGCGCTCTCGCTTTGGGCCTCTATTCCCTTGTGGTGGGAGCGATTTCTTTGTTGCGCGAAAACCCGGTGAGCCGCCGGCTCAGCGAAACTGCGCGTCGCGCCGGCATCGCAGGCTTCCTTGCCGTGGCTGCAGCGGCAGTGGCATTGGTGTGGTCGGCGTTTCACGATGATTTTTCCGTCGCTTACATCCAGCACCACAGTAATCGCGACCTGCCCCTGCCTTACAAATTTGCGGTGTTATGGTCAGGGCAGGAGGGCTCTCTGCTGCTCTGGGCCCTGCTGCTGGGCGCATACGGATTTGTGCTGCGCATACGGCATAAAGTGGATATCCGCCTGACGGCCTACGCTTCAGTGATTCTGGCCGGTGTGCAGGTGTTCTTCCTTCTGCTGCTGAATTTTGCCGCTACCCCTTTTTCCCTGGCGCAGGGCGAGATCCCACCCGACGGTAACGGACTCAATCCCCTGCTGCAGTATGCAGAGATGGTCATCCATCCTCCCATGCTCTACCTGGGGTATGTGGGAATGACGGTGCCGTTTGCCTTTGGCCTGGCGGCACTGATCATGCGCTACCCCGGTGAGAAATGGATCCACATCACCCGCCGCTGGACTATGGTCACCTGGATGTTCCTGACCTGCGGCATTTTTCTCGGTTCGCACTGGGCTTATGTGGTGCTGGGCTGGGGAGGTTATTGGGGATGGGACCCGGTGGAAAACGCCTCTCTCATGCCTTGGCTGACAGGCACAGCTTTTCTTCACTCCGTGATGATGCAGGAAAAACGCGGCATGATGAAGGTCTGGAATGTCTGGCTCGTCTTCGCCACATTCATGCTTTCCATCTTAGGGACATGGCTTACTCGCAGCGGCGTAATCAGTTCAGTGCATGCCTTTGCGCAGTCGCCGATTGGCGCGTGGTTTCTCATATTCCTGGGAATCGTCTTTGTAGTCTGCTTGTATTTCTTCATCAAGAACCGTTCTCATCTCAAAACCGAGCACCGGCTTGAGTCGCTGATCTCGCGCGAATCCAGCTTCCTATTCAACAACCTGCTTCTGCTGGTATCCTGCTTCGCCATACTCTGGGGAACGTTTTTCCCCATTCTCTCGGAGTGGGCGACGGAGAACAAGATCACGGTGGGGCCGCCGTTCTATAACAACGTGAATGTTCCTATCGCCTTGCTCCTGCTGCTGCTCACGGCTGTGGGACCGCTGCTGGCATGGAGAAGGACTTCTTTCGCCAGCCTGCAGCGCAATTTCACCATTCCCATCACAATCGCCGCAGCCTCAGCTGTTGCCCTCATGGTCGGAGGCATAAGGCCATGGCAGGACATTTCATATCTGTATGCCCTGATGGCCATATCGCTCTCCGTCCTGGTGGCTGCGACCGTGGCTTCGGAGTTCTTGCGCGGAGCACGCGTCATCAGCAGCCACACCGGGCATAATCTTTTTTCTTCGCTTGTGCACCTCTGGCACCGCAATACCCGCCGCTACGGCGGATACATCGTGCACTTTGGTGTAATCGTGGCGGTCATTGGCCTGGCAGGCTCCGCCTTCAACCAGAACAAAGAACAGGCGATGACCGACGGAGACAAGATGCAGATCGGCGCTTACACGCTGACCTATCGGTTTTCCGCGCAGGACGATACGCCCAACGAAGAAACGGATATGGCCGTTATTGGCGTTTCCCAAAATGGACGTCCGCTCCCAACCATGTATGTGACGCGGCATGACTTTAAGGCAAGCCAACAGCGGAACACAGTCCCTGCGATCAGATCGAGCATTCTGGAAGACTTGTACATCGTCAATGCCGGAGTAACCAGCGACGGCCGCGGCCGCGTCATCAACGCGCACGTGAATCCGCTGGTGAGCTGGCTGTGGGCGGGTTGGTTGATGATCGTTCTGGGGACCTTGCTCGCGCTCGTTCCCAACAAAGCTGCCGTGACCGTGCCACAAACAGCGCCGGCGCGTGCAGCTTCGGCGGTTGCCATGGCACAAACTACGGGGATCGGTGACTAATGTCGAAGGGCTCGACAACGCTCGCTTCGCGCTCGCTCATGACGAAAGGCGTAACCATGAACGCACAAAGCGCGGCGCCTCGTTCCCTATTCACGACCGTGCGCTGGATGCGAGCACGCTGGCTGCAGATGACCATGGTTGCGCTGTTCGCGATAATTTTCCTGGGCGCCGACGATGACATGGAAGCACGTTTCAACACTCTCGGCCACAAGAAGTTGATCTGCGTTTGCGGCTGCAACCAGATCTTGCTGGAATGCAATCACGTGGGCTGCACCTATTCTGATGGAATGCGGAATGAACTGGCCGCTGCTATTCGCCGTGGCGATAGCAACGATCTGGTATTGCAGGCCTTTGTGCAGAAATATGGGTCCATCGTACTGGCCGCGCCCACGACCACTGGATTCAACCTGGTGGCCTGGATCACGCCCTATGTCTTGCTGGTGGCTGGATTCGTCTTCGCCGGCATGATTGTGCGCAGTTGGAAGAATAGACCCTTGTCGCAGCCGGAGCTTACATCCTCTAGCGCCCGGCTCGATGAGTTCCGGGAGAAGGCGAGACGGGAGACTGAGTTATGAAGGGAATAGGCGAATTTATCAACCTGAATTCAGGACTAGCAGTCTCTCATTTTGGGAAGTGTGGCCAGGGAGCACCTGCACTATGAAGATGGATGCCGGCAAATGGTTTCTCGCGCTGATGGCACTGGCTTTCGTGTTCTTGGCAATCGTGCCGTTACCGCTGAATCAGGCCCTCATCGTCGCCTGTGGCGGCCTTGCCATAGGCTCGTTTGGTTACGTTTTTTCCGCGCCCGATGTAGAGGCCGCTCCCACCAAAGACCGGCTGGCCTATTTGCACGAGCGGCGCGACCTGAACTTTGAAAATAAGGCGGGCAAGTTTTCATCCGAAGATTACCAGGGCCTGCAAGCTTCGTTGGAAGAAGAAGCGGCCCGGGTGCTGGCTGAGATTGCGAAGCTGGAGAAAAAATGACTTCTCGCCGCAGACCTGTTCCGCCTGCCCCGGCGCGCCGTGGGGCTTGCCGTGGATTTGCACGGATGAACCCCGATCAATTCATGCTTTCATTATCTAAATACATATCTAAGAATGCACTCCGGCTTTTGTTTCTTATGCTGGGCGCCTTGACGGCCGGCGCTTCCACCATTACCGGCACGGTGAGAAACGGCACAACCAACAAGCCTTCCAGCGGTGATGACGTAATCCTGCTGAAACTTGTCGGCGGCATGGTAGAAGAAAGCCGCACCAAAACTGACCGGCGCGGCAACTTCACGCTCCAGGTTGAAGTGAACTCTGCGCCGCACGTGGTTCGCGTGAACCACCAGAAGGTGGAATATCACACCAACCTCTTGCCGCCTGGCACCCAATCTGTGGGCGAGATTGCGGTCTACGAGGCTGCACCGAAAGTTCAGGGAATCACCGGCGTTGCTGACGCCATGCGTATGCAAACCGAGGGCGGCATATTGCACGTGGCCGAAAAGTTCGTTTTGCGCAATAGCTCGAATCCACCGCGTTCGTTGATAAACAACAATACTCTCGAAATTTATCTGCCCAGCGGGGCAGAGGTGGATTCCTCCGTGGCTCTGGCCCCGAACGGTACAATGGCGCTCAAGTCGGCGCCGGTGCCCCAGGCTGACCGCGGCCATTATGCCTTTGTTTATCCATTACGGCCGGGGGAAACCCAATTCGAGGTCGAATATCACATGCCCTATTCGGGTTCGGCCGGCTTCGCGCCGCGAGTCAGGTTCCCTATGGAAATGGTGGGCGTGATGCTGCCCAAGTCTATTCAGTTCTCTCCGGAGCAATCTGGAGACTACAGTGGCATGATGGAAGAGAAAGGTGTAGTTCTGCGACTGGCCAAAGACGTTATCCCGCCGGCGTTTCACATCTCTGGAAGCGGCACTCTGCCCGCCGACGCACTGAAGAACCTGAGTGGAGACGAGGCTTCCGCAAGCGAAGCTGCCGACGCCCAAGCCCCGCGACCTGGCGGCGGCATGGCAGTACCCGAGGGCACACCCGATCCAATCGACAAATACCGCTGGCCTGTTCTGATCGGATTTGTGCTGATCCTCGCTGGCGGGGCCTTCTGGATCACAACCCGACAAGGAGCCACTACGCCTGATCCCGTTACCGCCTCTCTTCACGGCAACCGCTCTAACATGCTGCTGGAAGCCTTAAAAGAAGAGCTCTTTCAACTGGAGAGTGAACGCCTGCAGCAGAAACTGTCTCCGGAAGAATACGAAAAGGCGAAAACCGCGCTCGATGCCACCCTGGCGCGGGCCATGCGGCGCGAGAAAAGCAATTCTTAGTTCGACCGCGCCCAGGGTTATTTTGAAGGCTTCTCAGAAGCCGGCGCGTCTGGCTGCAAGTTGCGCAAATTCTCCTGCACCTCGGCAAGGTTGGGATCGAGTTGCAGTGCCTTCTTGTAAGCGGTGATTGCTTTCTCAGGTTGATGGTTTAATGCATAGGCATCGCCCAGCCAAGCCTCGGCTTCCGCATTGCCCGGCTCGGCCGCGGTCCCTTTTTCCAGAACTCTAATCGCTGCCGGGTAATCTTTATCTTCGAGCGAGAATGCGGCATAGATCATCCAGTTTTTGTACTTCGCTGAACTGGCTCTCTCGTAATAACCGGCCCCGAGCAGGAGAGTAATAACCCCCAGGGCGGCAGCTTGAATGATCTTGTTCTTGGTTTGAGACCTGGTAATCGATGTCGCCAGCGGAAGCCCCACAAGCAGCCCTGAGGCAAACCCGCCAAGGTGGGCCATGTTATCCGTATTCAGTGTCATCCCTAAATATCCGGCGCCCAACAAGAAGTTAAGCACGGCAAAGGAAATGACACTGCTAAGAACGGAGCGGCGTTCGCCGGCGGCGATGCGAAGGTTCCCGAATTTCAGCCCGGCGATGATTGCGCCGGCGATTCCAAAGATCGCTCCAGAAGCTCCGACCGACAGGCGCTCAGGATCGTAAGCGATGCTCAATAGGCTGCCGCCTACGCCGGTCAAGAGATAAATCAACAAAGTAAACCAGCGCCCAAAATATCTCTCTGAGAGACGTCCCAGACTCAGCAGGCACCACATATTAAGGGCCACATGGGCTATATGTCCATGCACGAAACAGGCGGTCACCAGCCGCCAGTAGTCACCGCCCAACGTTAAAGGACCAAGATTTCCTCCCCAGCGGATAAGTTCCTTCCCTGAGAAGCCCGTGAAGGCTGCTTTAAAAGAATCGGCGGTAAACGCCATTCCCAGAAATATCGCCACGTTAATGGCCATGAGCGCGCTGGTAACCGGAAAATCGCGCAGCGTGCCGGTATACACACCTCGGCGCGCCCGCGAGATGGCGCGATCGGCGCAGGCATCGCAGTAAATGGGGGCGACTCCCTCTTCATTGACGGGAACCTCCTGGTTACATTTCAGGCACTTGGGCATAAGTTGAGGGCAGTGAGTTATCGCGAATTACCAAGGCTATCACAGACAAAGAGATTATGATGCTCACGCGATTGGAGTGACTGTAAAATTGGGTAATCGGGTAATTGAAATTACTCAATTACACAATCACGCTGAACTTGCCGAGGCCTTTCATGACTGAAGCTGTTGCCCCAAGCCACACACCGCCTATGCCGCTCATAGCGTTGACGGAAGATGAACTCCTCTTCCGCGAGAACATACGCCAGTTTGCCGAAGAAAAAATCCGGCCGCACGTCCGCGAGATGGACGAAAAGGGTGTCTTCGATCCCGCGATTATCCAGCAATTCTTTCAACTGGGGCTGATGAGCATCGAGACTCCTGCGGAGTACGGCGGCGGAAGCGGGACCTTCTTCGAAGCCTGCCTGGCTGTCGAAGAAATCTCCCGCGTCGATGCCTCGGCCGGGGTAATTGTTGACGTGCAGAATACCCTCACTGCGAATGCATTTCTCAAATGGGGAAGCAGCGAGCAGAAGAAAAGGTATCTCGCGCGGATGGCCACTGATACGGTAGGGGCGTACGCGCTCAGCGAGGCCGGCTCAGGCTCTGATGCCTTCGCTCTGCAGACCCGCGCCGAACTGAAGGGCGACGAATACATCCTCAACGGACGCAAGCTGTGGATCACCAACGGCAAAGAGGCGGGAATCTTTATTTTGTTTGCCACCGTGGATCCCGCCGCCGGCTACAAGGGCATCACCGCCTTCATCATTGAAAAAGAGTTTCCCGGCTTCAGCGTGGGCAAGAAAGAGGACAAGCTGGGCATCCGCGCCTCAAGCACCTGCGAGCTGTTGCTGGAAGATTGCCGCGTGCCCAAGCCCAACGTTCTGGGCGAGGTGGGCAAAGGCTACAAGATCGCCATTGAGACACTCAACGAAGGCCGCATCGGGATTGGCGCGCAGATGCTGGGCGTGGCCCGCGGAGCGTGGGAATTCGCCACCCGCTACACGCAGGAGCGCAAACAGTTCGGCAAGGCGCTGGCAGAATTCCAGGGCATCCAGTTCCAGATTGCACAGATGGCCACCGAAATTGAGGCCACGCGCCTGCTGGTTTATAACGCCGCGCGCATGAAAGACGCCGGCATGAACTTTGTCAAAGAAGCGGCCATGGCCAAGCTTTTCGCCTCACAGGTAGCCGAGCGCGTAACCTCGCTGTGCGTGGAAATCTACGGCGGCTACGGATTCACCAAAGACTATCCAGTGGAAAAATATTACCGCGATGCCAAAATCGGCAAAATCTACGAAGGAACGTCGAACATGCAGTTGCAGACCATCGCGAAACTCGTTATGCAGAAGTAGGAAGGAAGATTAAATCATTGGGCCATCGGTCATTGAGAGAAATCCTAGGATCATGATCAATGTCTCAATGTCTCAATGATTCAATGATCCAATGTCTCAATGACCCGATCCTCCTAAGACACTGAATCCACAGAAGTAAATGCCTTAACCCTTGTTCTCATCTGCTTTTTCCACTACACTTGGCGCAAATATACTCTTCGCTGTAATTCCCCAGGCCAGAATGCAAGTTTCCAGCGAGGAGTCCGGAGAATCAGCGTGCCGCAGGATCTCACACGCGAGCTGCTGGACACAGCGGCAGTTCACAAGTTTTACTTGCAACTTCTGGAAAAACACATGGGACAATCTTTTCCTGTCCCGCAGGAAGTTCGCCAGCCTGACGTGTCTCCCGAACGACAAGACCAGACGTTGCAGCAGATGAAGGCATGGCTGCGCCTGCTCGATATGGCCATCACCGCGCCCATGATGCGGGACGCGCTCAAGGAGCATGAGCTGGCCGGCGAGATCTCAGAGTCGCTGTTCCGCTATTACATTTTCAAGTCTTCGCACCTTGATGCCGACCGCGACAAGACCGACTTCCTGGGAACGAATCTTCTGCGCAATCCTGGCCCCACCGCCCAGCGCCCCCCCGCTGCCCCCGGCGGAGGACACGTCGGCGAAGCCTATTCCTATGTCTTCAGCCAGAAGCAGGCGCAGGAATACGAACTTGAGATCCAGCAGATCATCTCCGAGCCGGTGGAGCCGCTCCCCGCCGAGCACCAGCAGTTGCTGCGCGAGTTTCAGTATCTGCACCAGGAGTCGAACGAGTTCCGCACCTTTGACGAGCTCATGGATTCCGGCATCCTGCAACGCGTGCGCGAGCTGAAGAGCCACTTTGGGGCGTCGTTTTATCATCCCCAGGTGCTCGCCTCGAGCGCCGTCTACAACGTGTTTTTCGGAAAGCGCTTTGACGAACTGTTTCGCGAGGCCACCAACCAGATTAAGGCCTTCGCCGCCAAGGTGCAGCAGGATGGCGGCAGCATCATGAGCCGCGTAGATGGCGACGTCACCGTCAAAAATCTGGCCGAGGTGGAAGAGAACAAAATCCTGACTCAGGAATACGGGCGGGCCCGGGAAAATTTCCAGCAAATTTCAAAATTCAAGAAAGCGGTGGATAGCCGACGCTCCGCCCGCAGCACGGCAATCCATACTCCGCCGCCCCGGCCGGCGCCCACGACGGCACCGTCGCGCAGCGCCTTGCCCCCCTCTCCTCAAGGAGTACAAGCGCTGGCCGATGCTCCCGGCCGCGGATTCATTGCCAGCAGCATTGAAGAGACCAAGATTCGGGGAACGATCGATTCCATCCGCAATTTCGTGCACGCCGCCGATCCCGCCATGGCCAACATTGTGCCCATGCGCAACGGCAATCTCGTGCTGACTCCGCTCGAAGCCGAGGCCTTTCGCGCCGAATATCATGCGGAAAAGAGCTTCCGCGCCGATTACGTTAATTCGCTTTGTTATCTGGTAGCTCTTCACTCACGCATGCAGCAGGAGATGGAAGAATATAAGAACAAGCGCAGCTCATCGTATCTGTGGAAGCCGCACGCCGATTCTCTTACCTACATGCTCACCGCCGCCAGGCGTGTACTCGATGACTCGGGGCAGGTGGCGGTGGTGGCGGAACAGCGAGGCCTGGCTGAAAAAGTCAAAGCCATGCATAACGCCCAGGACAAATTGCGCGGCCAGATCAATACCGTGGCGCAACTGCTGCAAAGCTGAAGGTAGCAATCAGCTGTCAGCACTCAGCCCGTAAGCAGCACTTAGCACTTGGCACTTAACATTTGGCCCAAATGCTAAGTGCTAAATGCTTCTTGCTGATTGCTGATTGCTGATTGCTGTTCTATACTTCGCTCACATAAATTTTTGCAAAGGACCTTCTCCCATGTCTGTGAAGGCAGTGCCCGAAGTTGAGCCTAAAGCTGAATCCAGCCAGTCGTCCGACGATTTCCAGGCCCTGGAAGAAAAGATCTACCGCACCATCGAGCTGCTGAAGCAGGCCCGCGAGGGCCAGGCGGCGGCCGAGCGCGAAGCGCGGCGGCTGCGGGAGCAGGTCAGCGGACGCGATGAGGAGACCGACTCCCTGCGCCGCGAGGTTGTGGCCCTGCGCCGCGAGCGCGAGGAGGTCCGCGGACGGGTGGAAAAGATGCTCAAGCAAATTGATGCGTTGACGGCAGACGATTCTGCGCGATAATCAATCTAACGCCAGCCGCAAGACCGGAGCGCAGGCAGACTGCGCCGCATCAACCAGCACGTTTCCGGTGCAGCCCAGGCTGCATCACAAGGGAGAAACGAGTGAGCAAACAAAACGGCACCGCTACCAGCGTGCGCGTGGAAATCTACGACCAGCCGTATAACCTGCGCGGCACCGATCCCGACTACATCTTTAAGCTCGCCGACTACGTGGACGTGAAGATGCGCACCGTTGCCGAGCAGACCTCTACCGTCGATTCCCTGCGCCTGGCAGTGCTGGCGGCGCTCAATATCGCCGACGAGTATCATCTGCTCAAACGCAAGTATGACACCATCGCCTCCGAGTACAACCAGCGCGCCCATCAGCTTTCCGGCAAGCTGGATGAGGTGCTGAAAGAGACCGCGCGGAAAGCGGGATAAGCAAGCATTCAGCACTCAGCGGTCAGCATTCAGCCCCTAAGCACTTTCTATGATTTGGAGATCGCATTGCCGGACGGACACGAGGCAGCAAAGTCTGGTTGCTTCTTCATTAATCCGTATTTTCATTAATCCGTATTGGCTGAATGCTGAGTGCTGACTGCTGAATGCTGTTTTTGGCAATTCTGCTTCCAACTTTTTTTACCAAACCCTTGCCATCTTCCCCGGATTTCTTTAGCATCGCGAATAAGAGCCGGCCTGCAAAGTTTGTGCTGGTGATCACCGTTATTTGAACCAACATTCAAATGAACGGGAGCCTTCCGTCATGCGGAAATGCCTAAAGGGCTGCGGAGGGCGCCCAAACTGTCTAACGACAGGTTCATTAGCGGCTCACCTCACGGCCCCGTGGGTCGGCTTCACTGTTTACCAGCGGCAGACCCATCTTCTTCCTCTTGTTACAATCTTCTAGGCATCTTTCATGTTTCCCCGCCTGCTCCAGATCGGCTCTTTCAGCCTGCCTACCTACGGTGTGCTGGTTGCGATAGCTCTGATCGTGGGGCTGTTCACCGTGGTCCATTTTGCGCGCCGCGAAGGCGTTGATCCGGAGCGCGCCTGGTCGCTGGGGCTGGTTGGCGTCTTCGCCTCGATCGCCGGCTCCAAGCTGCTTCTGATATTGAATGAGTGGAACTTCTACTCGCACAATCTCCGGGCACTGCTCAGTCTCGACTTCTTGCAATCAGCCGGGGTATTTTCCGGCGGGCTGGCCGCTGCCTTCGTAGCCGGGCTGCTCTATGCCTGGCGTCATCGCATGCCCGTCTTCAAGACCATGGACGTCTTTGCTCCCGGGCTCGCCCTGGGTCACGCCATTGGCCGTCTCGGCTGCTTTGCCGCAGGCTGCTGTTATGGAAAGCCCACGCGGCTTCCCTGGGGTGTGACTTTTACAAATCAGCTGGCGGAAAAGCTGGTGGGCACGCCGCTGGGGGTACCCCTTCATCCTACGCAGATCTATGAATTCCTGGTTGTGTTGTGCAACTTCGGACTTCTGGTGTGGCTGTTCCGCCGTAAGAAATTCGATGGCCAGATCTTCGGCACGTATTTGTTTGTTTATGGAGTGGCACGCTACTTTCTGGAATTCCTGCGTGGCGACTCCGACCGTGGCAGCGTTTTCAACGGCCTGATGACCACAACGCAGCTTCTTGCCATCTTCATGGTCATCGCCGGTGGCCTGCTGTGGATGAGGATGCCCCGCCGCGATGTGGAACCGGCGGCTTCAGCCCATGCCTGAGAGCAAGCTGTCTCATCTGAGCGGGTGCGATCAAGGTGCACCGCCAACGCGATTTGTTGTCTCTGCCGGCCAGGCCGGCCGCCGGCTCGACCAATTCCTGGCGGCAACCATTCCCGATGTCAGCCGCACCCGGGTACAGCAACTCATCGCGCAAGAGCAGGTCCTGGTCAATGACAAGAAGCAGAAATCTTCCTACGCGGTGGAGAGCGGCGACGAAATCAGCCTCATGGGCGCAATCAAAGCGCCGCCGCTGCGCGCCGAAGCGGAAGATATCCCTCTCGACATCGTTTATGAAGATGATTCCCTCGCCGTCGTCAACAAGCCTGCGGGAATGACGGTGCACGCGGGAGCCGGATCAAGCGAGCGGGCCCGCAATCGCGGCACGCTGGTCAATGCCCTGTTGTATCACTTCAAAAAGTTGTCGCAGGTTGGCGGCGAACTGCGGGCTGGAATTGTGCATCGATTAGATAAAGAGACCAGCGGCCTGATCGTAGTTGCCAAGAGCGATGCGGCGCATCGCAGGCTGGCCGAGCAGTTTTCCAGCCGCACGGTAAAGAAAAAATACCTTGCCCTGGTGCAGGGCTGGCCCCGGCAGGAGAGCGGGACCATCTCTTCTGCCATTGGCCGCGATCGCGCGCGGCGCACGCGTATGAGCACGCAGGTCCGGCAAGGCCGCGAAGCCGTTTCTCACTACAAGGTGCTGCAGCGGATGCGCACCCCGTGGGGCAAATTCGCGCTGCTGGAGGTCAAAATTGATACCGGACGCACTCATCAGATCCGGGTGCATCTTTCATCGCTGGGTCACCCCGTGGTGGGCGACGCTCTTTACGGCGCGGCGCGGGAATACAAGAACCAGAGCCGGCATCAGGGCAGCATCAGGGCCCTGCGCCCACCAGCGAGAAACTTTCTGCACGCGG
>WNFJ01687093.1_pt1 | contig 13146 bp, 14 predicted proteins | sample 5400461 | NCBI WGS metagenome assembly WNFJ01 (sample SAMN13153349, study PRJNA577476) | soil metagenome | isolation source: 115 cm saprolite on Douglas fir-dominated hillslope | place: USA:California | collected 2013-09-17 | reverse complement strand
TGCTTCGAGCCGTTGGAGACCACGATGTTGTCGGCGTTGACGGCGCGGCCGCCCGACAGGAGCGAGAGATGCTTGGCGGCCGCCGCGCGCAGCTCGAGGATCCCCTCGTTCGCCGGGTAGTGGGTCTTTCCCTCGCGGATGGCGCGCGCGCCCGCGTCCGCCGGGATCGACGGCGTCGGGAAGTCGGGTTCACCGGCGCCTAAGTCGATCACGTCCTCGCCCGTCGCCTTGCGGCGCTTCGCCTCCTGCGAGATCGCGATGGTGGCGGAGGTCTCGAGGTGCTGCAGGTTGGGCGACAGCCCGGGCGCCGGAGCCATGGGCGACAGGATAGCCCCGTAGCGTCGGGCCACGCAACCGCGCTCCCGGCCGTCAGACAGGATCGGCGGACGGCGCCAACGGATCCCGGTACACGCTGCGTTTCCACCGATACGGCAGGTCGACAATCGCTCCGGGCACCCGCACGGTAACGAGCGCCTCAAGGGCGGCGGCGAGGATGGCGCGCTGCTGCACGACGTGATCCGGCTCCCCAAACACTTCGCCGAGGCGGAAGCGCACGAATACGTTACGCGGCGCGGGCGCCTTCTCGAGCATCTCCCGCACCACGCCGACGAGCACCGTGGCGATCCCGGCCCGCTCGATCTCCCGCGCGATCAGTCCGCCGGACCGATGGCAGGTCGTTCAGCCGGGCGAGAGGACGACGTAGTCGACGCGGTCCGCTAGAAACAGCTGCGCGATGGCGGGTGCCGACTGCTCGACGAGCCGCCGCTCCTCGACGCCCAGCACGTGACCCATCGCGGCAACGTGGCGCGGCGCCACTCGGCCGATCCGGCGTGCCGCGGCGAGCTCGTGCAACCGTGTCAGCGGAAACACCACGTTCGGATCACGATCGGCGGCCGCGTGGTCGTAATAATCGTGGGTGATGGTCAAGTCCCGGATCGACGCCGTCGCCGGAATCACCCGGAACGAGGCGTCGCCCTGCGGGCGCGTCATGTCGAACGGCGGTTGCTCGCGGAGATGCACGCCGGCGAGGGTCACGAGGCCGACCGCGGCGCGCTCGAGCGGCACGCGTGGCTCGGTCCAGGGCACGGGCTCGGGCAGGGGGCGCGTGCCAGCCGCGTACCGGCGCGCCAGCGCCGGCACTCGAGCGTAGAGCCAAGCGAGCAGTTGATTCCGGTATCGGCCCATCGTCCCGTTGCCTTCCCGCCCCAGCCAAGCTAGCATCCGTCGCGACGACGTGCCCTTTGACAACAGAGGACGGTGTGACGGTGGCGGACGCGAAGGCCGCGCTCGAGCGCGGCCGGCCGATCGTGCTGGTGCGGGCCCCGGCGGTCGAGGCGGCAGCGGACCTCTGGGCGTTGATCGCCGGGGACGCTCCGGGGCGCTCCGCCGGCAGCGCGCCCACCGTCCTGGTGTGCGCCGACGCTGAAGCGGCCGCCGAATGGGTGGGAGCGGCGCCGGGCGGCCTGCGGGTCCACGCCGTGACCGGCCTCGCCCGCAGCGCCCGGGTCTTGACGGCGGGCGTGGTGGACGTGCTCGCCGGCGCGGCGCCCGACCTGGCCGCGCTGGCCCAGCGTGCCGCGCTCAAGCTCGATCCCGTCGCCACCGTCGTCCTGGCGTGGCCGGAGGCGGTAGTGGGCAGCGAGGCCGCGCCCGCCCTCGACACCATCCTCGCCGAAGCGAAGGACGCCCGCCGCATCGTGTTGAGCTGGAACCCCGCGGTGCTCGGCGACTTCCTCGAGCGCCACGCGCGGCGCGCACTCGTGATCGGCGCGCTTCCGGTGGACGACGCGGGGGCGCCGCTCGCGCCGGTGTGCCAGGTGCATTACGCCATCGTGCCCGCCGCCCGCCGGGCGGCCGCGTCTCGGGACGCGCTGGACGTCCTCGGCGCGACGCATCCTCTCGTGTGGGACGGCGGTCCGATCGACCCTCCTGCGGCATCGGACAGTGCCCCCGACGCCGTACTCTGTACCCGACTGCCGACCCGGGCCGATCTCGCCGCGCTCGCGCGCTCGGGGACGCCGGTCGTGTTCATCACCGCGCGCCAGCTGCCGTACTTGCGCTCGATCGCCGCGGCCACGCCGCTCGCCCTGCCCTGCGGGGCGGACCGGGCGCGCGACCGCGGGGCTGCGTTGCGAGAGCGCGTGGCGTCGCGCCTCGCCGCGGGCAACGTGGACGCGGAGCTGGCGCTGCTCGATCCGCTGTTCGAACAGTTCGACCCCGCCGAGGTTGCGGCGGCCCTGTTGGCCGTACTGGGGGCACGAGGGAGCGAGACGATGGCCCCCCCGCCAGAGGCGTCGCCGGCGGCCCGGGTGAAGCTGTTCGTCACGATCGGGAAGAAGGATCGCGCCGCCGCGAAGGATCTGGTGGGAGCGCTGTTGCGCGAGGTGGGGCTCGCGAAAGGTGACCTCGGTCGCGTCGAGGTGCGCGAGACGTTCAGTCTCGTCGAGGTCGCAGCCCCCCTGGCGGCGCAGGCCGCGCGCCGTCTCACCGGTGTCACGATCCGAGGTCGTCGCGTCTTGGCGCGGCTCGACCGCGAGGCGTAGCGCGAGCGGGAAAAACTGCCAGGGCCACCCTGCCTCACATGCCCGCCGGGGCCCGCAAACGCGACGGGCCGCCCGGCGGGCGGCCCGTGTACCACGACCCGGCAAGAGCGCCACAGCGGCCTACTTCTTGTTGTTGACCGCCATCTTCAGTTGTTTGCCAGCGCGAAACGCCGGCGCGATCGACGCCTTGATCATGATCGTCTCGCCGGTCTTCGGGTTGCGGCCCTGCCGCGACGCGCGCTTGCGCGCCTCGAAGTTTCCGAAACCCGTGATCTGGACCTTGGCCCCCTTCTTCAGCTCGCTGGCGATGATCCCCTTGTCGTCGAACAGGGCCTCGATCGCCCGCGTCGCGTCGGCCTTGGACATCTTCGTCCGCATGGCCAGCGCTCCAGTCAGCTCCGCCTTGTTCACGCGGTCTCCTTGTGACGGTCTAGGGCCGAAAAACCCGCGGAATGGCGCCCCTTTCTCGGGGGGGCACCGGAAAACCCGCATAAAACCGCCACAATATGGGGTACCCCTCCGGAAATCCGCAAGATACCTGCGTTTTTCCTTGACCCTACTTCCCGGCCCCACTACCCTTCTCCCCCGTCACCGGGGCGCCGCACCTGGGCCCGCGTCATGCCGTTGCCACGCGCGGGGGGAGAGCGCCCGGGCCACTGCCGAGGTGATCGCATGTTTCACGGCACGCGACCGGGCTGGATCGAAGTCATTGCCGGCGTGATGTTTTCCGGCAAGAGCGAGGAGCTGATCCGCCGCGTGCGGCGGGCGGTCATCGCCCGCAAGAAGGTCCAGGTCTTCAAATCGCACCTCGACGCCCGCTACGCCGGACTCTACTCGGTCACTTCGCATGATGGCGAGACCGCCGAAGCCGCCCCCGTCGACTCGTCCGAGGAAGTCCTGCGGCTGTGGCGACCCGACACGGCGGTGGTAGCGGTGGACGAGGTGCAGTTCCTGGACGAGGGGATCGTGTCGGTCGCCAATACCCTGGCCGACCGCGGTGTGCGCGTCGTGTTGGCGGGGATCGACATGGACTTCCGCGGCCTTCCCTTCGGCCCCGTGCCCACGCTGCTCGCGGTCGCCGAGATCGTGGACAAGTTGCAGGCGATCTGCGTGGTGTGTGGCGGCCCTGCTAGCCGCAACCAGCGCCTCGTGAACGGCAGGCCGGCCGTGTGGAACAGCCCCACGATCATGGTGGGAGGCCGGGAATCCTACGAGGCTCGGTGTCGCCACTGTCACCGGGTCCCGAGGGCCGATGAGGATCAAACCGCACTGCTCTGAGGCGCTCGAGACCGGGGACGGCGCGCCCGCCCGCCGGCGCCTCGCGGGTGGCCCCGCGTCGTGTACAGCGTCGGCCTGACGGGGAACATCGCCGCGGGGAAGTCCACCGTGGTCGAGCTCTTGCAGCGCTGGGGGGCGACCATCGTCGACGCGGACGTGCTGGCCCGGGAAGCGCAGGCTCCGGGGGGCGAGGTCCTCGCCGCCGTGGTGCGGCGCTTCGGGGCCGACGTGCTGGCGCCTGACGGGGCGCTCGACCGCGTGGCGCTGCGCGGCAAGGTGATGGGGGACGCCGCGGCGCTCGAGGCGCTCAATCAGATCGTCCATCCCGCCGTGCGGCGCCGTCGTGACGAGCTGCTCCACGAAGCCCGCGAGCGCGGCGACGTGCTCGTCGTGAACGATATCCCCCTCCTCTTCGAAGTGCTGGACCCCACGCAGTTCGATGCGGTCGTGTTGGTGGACGCGCCCGCCGCGGTGCGCCGCACGCGACTGCGCGCGATGCGCGGGCTCTCGAACGAGGACGCCGACCGCATGATCGGCGCCCAGATGCCGGCGGAGCGCAAGCGGAGCCGCAGTCACTTCGTCATCGAGAATGACGGCTCTCTCGCCGAACTCGAGCAGCGAACGCGCCGCGTGTTCGAGGAGCTGCGTCGCCGCGCCGCCGTGGCGGCGCTCGGCCGTCCAGCGCACGCGCTCCTCCTCACCGCCGCGCAGACCAGCAACGTTCCCGCGTTCAACGCGATCGCCGCCCGCTACGCCGACGCCGGGCTGAGCGTGCACCGCGTGGCTGCGACGGCGGGCGCCTTGCACCACGCCCTCGGCTCGCCGAACGCGCGGCCCGACGCCATCGTCGCGACGGCCGCGGCGGCCCGGGCGGCCGCCCACGCGTGGCAACGCGCCGGGCGGCCCGGCGTGCTGGTCTTTCTCTCCGACGACCCCGACCCGGTGGCGGTGCGCCTCGACCTCCGTCCCTGGGGCTACGAGCGTCTCCGGCTCGTGGAGCCCGACGGCGCGGGGCTGGCGCCCCGCCCCGACCTGTTCCCCGCGTCCAACCCGTTGGCTTGACAGAGGTTTCGGCCGCCGGTAACCTTCGCGCCGACCTTCTCCACGGCCCCGCGTGGCCCGCTCCCCATGGCCAACATCCCGGCCGACCTCCACTACACCGAGGAACATGAATACACCAAACCCACGGGCGAGCCCGGCGTCGTCCAGGTGGGCATCACCGATTACGCCCAGGGTGAGCTCGGCGACGTCGTCTACGTCGAGCTGCCCAAGGTGGGAGCGAGCTTCGCGCGTCGGGACGTGTTCGGCACGATCGAGGCGGTGAAAGCCGTCTCTGAGCTCTACGCTCCGGTGGCGGGCACGATCACACCGCCGTCAACGCGGCGCTCGAGGGCGATCCCGCGCTCATCAACCGGGATCCCTACGGCGCCGGGTGGATGGTCAAGCTGCGGGTGAATAACGCGGCGGAACTCGATCAGTTACTGGGGAGTGCGGCCTACAAGCAGCATATCGGGCAGTAGCGTCGTCACGCACGGCGCGCCGGCCGCTGCAGCACGACCGACCACACATGCTCACCATTACCTTCCACGGGCACGCCTGCTTCCTCCTCGAAGCGGCCGGTCGCCGCGTGATCATCGATCCGCGATCATCTGGGCGACGCTCTTCCCCTCGCTAAGCGCGATGGCGCGACGATCGTCGCTACCTACGAACTGGCGCAATTCTGCAGCAACCACGGCGCCCAGGTCCACGCGATGCACATTGGCGGAGCGCACGAATTTGCGTTTGGGCGGGTGAAGCTCGTGCCGGCATTTCACGGCGGCCACGTCGACGGCGATGATGCGGGCCGCTATACCACCAGCGCCTGCGGCGTAGTCGTCACGCTGGGCGGGCGGACCGTGTATCACTGCGGCGACACCGCGTTGACGCTCGAGATGCAGTTGCTCGCGGGCCGGGTCGACGTGATGCTGGTCCCGATCGGGGACAACTACACCATGGGGATCGAGGATGCGGCGCGAGCGGTGGCGTTCGTGCAGCCCCGCGTCGCGATCCCGATGCACTACAACACGTTCGAGGTGATCCGGGCCGATCCCGAGGCGTTCAAGCGCCAGGTCGGCGGCGGCGCCCACGTCGTCATCCTACAGCCGGGCCAGTCTCATACCGTCGCTTGACGGCCGGGTCGCGGTGACCGGTCGCCGCGGCCCGTGCCCGGATCACGTGCCGCTCGAGGCCCCGGCGTTCGGCTCCCCCTCGGCCACACAGTTCCCGCCCTGAGCTTTCGCCAGGTAGAGGGCCCGATCGGCGGCGAGAATGAGTTGGGATTCCGAAGCATGGGGCGCCCCCAACGGCAACTCCGCCAATCCCTCGCTCACCGTTACCGCGATCGAAGCGTCGGGCGGGTCCCCGTGGCCGACCGACGCCTTCACGTTAGTGCGAATCCGCTCGGCGACCAGGCGTCCCGCCCGCGCGTCGGTGTCGGGAAGGATGATCGCAAACTCGTCGCCGCCGTGGCGCGAAGGAATGTCGGTCTGGCGCAGGCTGTACTGGATTGCGTCCGCCACGCGGCTGAGTATTCGGTCCCCCGCCTGGTGACCCCATCGATCATTGACCGCCTTGAGCTGATCGACGTCCAGGAGCACCAAGCAAAGCCGGGCATGGTAGCGCACAGAGCGCGCGATTTCCCGTTTGAGCGCCGCGTCGAAATGATACCGGTTGAAGAGCCCGGTCAGCGGATCGGTCACGGAGCGGTGTTCTAGGACCTCGAGCGCTTCGCGTTCGACGATGGTGGGAGCGACCAACTCGTGAGCGATGTTAAGCAAGTAGTCGAGCGCCGCCACCGAGAACCCCGCGTTGCGCCCGAGCAGGGCGCTGAGCTCGCGACGGTGCGCCTCGATTGCCGCCGTGCGATCCGCAGCTTCGCGGTCGCTGAAGGCGGTATGGGGGAACAGTCGCCGCAGGGAGAGCCCGGCCCGCGCCGACCGCGGTGCCGCGTCGCCCAGCCAGATCGGTTGGTGCGACTGGTGATGGCTGGGCTCGGAGCGATCGAACTCCGCCCGGCGCTCGAAGCCGGAGCGCCGATCCCGGCCGCTCCGACGCTCCTCGACAGGGCTCACGGTGGCGCGATCCATGGTGCGCTGAGGCAGCCCTAGACGGCCAGCCGGGGCGCGGCGAGCGCCGCCGCTGCGGCGGGGGCCGGCGCTGGGGGCGCTTGTGGTCTGGCGAGCGACGCGAGGAAAGCGCGGTACACCGCCTCGGACCACAACGCGGGGCAGGCTGCCATGTTCGCGAGCGCCGCGTCGCGCGGGAACGCGGGGCGGTAAGGGCGGGTGGTCGTGAGCGCGTCGTAGACATCCACGATCCCGACGATTTGCGCGGACAGGGGGACTTCGTCCCCACGCAAGCGATCGGGATATCCGGTTCCGTCGTAGCGCTCGTGGTGCCACCGGATGACGGGCTTCAAGTCCCACGGTAACTCGACATCCTCGAGCAGCTCGATTCCCCAGATCGGGTGCATCTGGACCACCTCGAACTCGTCGCGCGTCAGGGGCCCGGGCTTGCTTAGGATCTCGTGCGGGACGCGCACCTTGCCCAAGTCGTGGAGGTAAGCACCCAGCCGCACCGTCGTCTGGGCGTGCTCGTCCAAGTTGAGGGCCTGGGCGACCGCCACGGCATGGTGAGCCACGCGCTCGCAGTGGCCGAACGTGTAGGTGTCGCTGGACTCGATCGACTGGCCCCACTCGCGTACGACGGCGAGGTAGGCCGCCTCGAGCTCCGCCATCTTGCCGTCGACGTGGACCAGGTCCGCGCGGGCGTCCAGCCGGCCGAACAGCCGGTGCGCCGCGTTCAGGAGGGTGAGCGCCTCCTCGTTCCGGGCCATCGTCTGATAGAGGAGGGCCAGCTCCCGCGACGCCTCCGCCTCGTGCAAGACCGAGCCCGCGCGCGCCGCCAGCTCGATCGCCGAGCGGAGCCGCGACTCGGCGAGCGCGGGGCGACCGGTCTCCCGGTACACCATGCCCAGGACGCGATACGCGTCCGCCTTGTCGCTCAGCGCATCGAGCTGATCGAAGAGGGCGAGTGCGGCCTCGGCACAGTGCCCCGCGTCGGCGTAGCGCTCCCGCGCCAGGTGTACGTCGGCATGGTTGACGAGGCACAGCCCCTGGAGGTGCAGGTCCCCGGCGCGCTGGGCGATTTCGTGGCTCTGCCGGAAGTACCGCTCTGCCGCTGCGAATTGGTGGCGGCCCGCGCTGGCCATGCCCAGGTTGTGGTAGGCAATCGCGCAGCCGTGCTCGTCGTGCGACGCGCGATAAGCCTCGAGGGAGCGGCCGTAGCAAGCCAGCGCTTCATCCAGGTCGCCCTGGATGTTCGCGACGATCCCGAGGTTCTGCTCGACGCGAGCTCCGAGCGCGCGGCTCTGCCCGCCGAGCGCGATGGCCTCGAGAAAGTGGCTGCGGGCATCGGCCAGCGCGCCCGCCTCCAGGTCGATCCCGCCGAGCGTGTTGAGGGCCTCCCCCGCCAACACCGCGTTCCCGGCGTGCCGCGCGACGGCGTGGCTGCGGCGGCACAGCTCCCGTGCCTCGGCGGACTCGCCGCGGCGGTGACGTCCGACGGCCAGGCGCCGTAGCGCCTCGGCCAATACCGCCGCCTCCCCAGAGGAGTCTGCTGCAGCGATCGCAGCTTCGTAGGACGCCATCGCCTCGGCGATCGAGCCGGCCCGCTCTTGAGCGCGCGCTTCGTGGAGCAGCCCCACTGCAGCGCGCCCCGCCACGGCCGGACCGGGGTGCCGAGCGGCGGGAAGGGGTCTCGCGGTCACCGGCGCCTCACCGAGCGGCGGCATAGGTCGAGCAGTGGCCAAGGCGCCCCGTGACTGTGGGCGTGGGTTGCGCGAGGACGAGCGGGTGCGATCCCGGAGTGACGCGGCGTGAGGGCGGGCGCCCGGTTCGAGGCCGCGAGTTGCCGTGGGGCGGGGGACAGGCGATCGCAGACAAGGGCCACCACCAGGGCGGTGAGCGCCGCCAGGAACGGAGCGACGCCTTGCATCAGCGACCCTGCCTCGGCTCCGGCCGCGAGCGGTCCTGGATTTGAATGACGCTGTCGGGCGTAGGCATGACCGGGTTCGTCCCGGCGGTTGGGATGGCCAGCAACGCGTCCAGCTTCTCGACCTCCACGCGCGCCCCCAGCCGCTCGAACGTCGCGCGCGCCGCCTGCGCCAGCTCCTTGGCGGCCGCGACGCGGCCCTCGAGGACCAGCAGCTGGACGAGGTCCCGTTGGGCCGTGGCGATGAGCAGCGGCCGTTCCTGCGCGGTGGCCCGATGGATGACGTCGCGCAGCATCGCTTCGGCGTCTCGCGTCTTTCCCGCGATACCGAGCGCCACGGCGAGGATCCGCAGGTCTTCGCTCTCGCGGACGGGGTCCTGCTGCGCCCGGTGCATCGCCAGCGCCCGTTCCGCTTCCCGCTTCGCGACCTCAGCCTCGCCCCGGGCCAGGCGGATCTCGGCCCGTCCGGCCAGGGCTTGGGCGGTGAGCCGCCGGTCGCCCAGCTGCACCGCCTCCCGCACCGCGGCGTCGGCGGCTTGCAGCGCAGCGTCCAGCTGCCCGCGCTCACGATAGGTGATCCCCAGGTTGTGCCGCGACTCCGCGACGCCGCGATCACAGTGAGCCTGCTGGTACGACGCAATCGCGCGGCTGTAGGCGCTCACCGCTCGGTCGTAGTCGCCCTGCATGTTGGCAATGATGCCGAGGTTACTGGCGCAGCGGCCGGCGGTGGCCAGGTCGTTCTGTTCGAGCGCCTCTTCCTGAGCCCGCGTGAAGAAGAACGTGGCCTCACTGATCCCGCCGCGCTCCAGCGCGATGGCGCCACAGACGTTGAGCGCGCGCACCTCGAGGGCCCGATCGCCAACCATCCGCGCGCGCAGTTGCGCCACCATGGCCCACTGCTGGCCCACGTCCAGGTGGCCCAGCCGGCCGTGCGCGATGCCGCAGAGCAGGGTCAGCATCGGGGACTGCTCGAGCTCCTGCGGCGGGCGCTCGCCGAGGTACGCGAGGAGCTGAGCGTAGTGCCCCGCGTCGGCTAGCTGCTGCGCCACATGGAGCGGCGTGAGGGAGCCGCGCAGCTCAGCCGCGAAGCCGGCGTCCCAATCCTGGCTGGCCAAAGCCCGAAGTTCGCCCTCGGCGCTCAGGTGGGTGAAGATTGCGTGCGCCGTCCGCGCCGCCGCCTGGGCTTCCGCGATCCGCCCGCTCCGCCGCAACCGCGCGCTCAGGTCCCGCGTCGCCTCAGCTAACAGCTGGGGTCGTCCGTGCGTCTTGGCCCACCCGATCACCTCCTCGAGCGCCTGCTCGGCGGCCGTCGGCTGACCCGTGACCTCGAGGATCGACGCCGCGACTCGCAGATCCTCGGCCTTTCCGACGGGATTCGGCAGCCGCGTGCGAAACATCCGCACCTGGTCCAGGTCGCGTCGCGCCTGCTCGACTTCGCCGCGACACAGGTGGATTTCCGCGCGCCCCCGAAGTGTCAGCGCCACGAGCGTGCCATCGCCTGCGGCTTGGGCTTCCGCGATCGCCTTGTCCGCCTCGGTGAGCGCGCGGTCGATCGCGCCCTGCTCGCGGTAGCTAATCCCCAAGTTGTGGTGGCACTCGGCCACCCCCTGACGCAAGCCGGCTCGGTCGAAGGCTGCGAGGGCGATCTCCCAGGAGCCGATCGCCTCGGCGTGGCGCCCCCGAAGGTTGCTGATGATGCCCAGGTTGTTGGAGCACCGACCGGTCGTGGCCAGATCGCCGTCGCGGCTGGCGGCCATGAGTGCCTGCGTGAAGTCGTCCGCCGCCTCGTCGATCCGGCCGCTGACCAGAGCCAGGGCGCCCCGGGCATTGAGGGCATGGCGCTCGACCGTGGGCTCGTCCCGCTTGCGGGCCTCGTCCAGTGCCAGATCGAGCCACCGCAGTCCTTCGTCGTGGCGGCCGAGGCGCGCGTGCGCGGTCCCGTACAGCAACGCGAGCCGCGGCGACTCCGCGAGTTCGCGTCGTTCTCGCGTCGCGAGGTAGGCCACCACCTCGGCGTGCTGTCCGGCGGCGGCGAGCTGCCCGGCCCTCTCAGCTACGCGCGACAACGGCTGCATGGTGTGTGTCCCTCGTTTGCGACGCAGGCGCCGTCCCAACCGGCGCTCGCCCTGAATGTCCGCACCCTCGCCTCGCCTACCACGACACCGCGTACTCGGAGAAATGGGGCAACGCCGTGCTGAACGACTTGGCGGCAAGCGACTGGGTCGCCGGGATGGGCGCCCAGACACTGGCGGCGCTTTCGCGATACTGCATCCCCAGGAGGTGGCTCTCGATGTAGGCGTCGGTCGAGTCCACGACGCCGTCGCCGTTCAAGTCGCCACCGGCACCAGCGTAGGAGATCTGCATCTGCGCCGGATCGCCGAACAACAACCCCGTGGGCTGCAGCGACACTTTGATGTTGTACGGGTCCACGCTCACCGAGATCAGCACCGAGTCGCCCCAAGCGAGGTTGCCCTGACCGGGAGCGTACACCGGATCGGTGATGGCGACCAGCAAGAAGCGGGAGCTCGTGTCTCCGGTCGCACTGAGGTAGTTGATCTGCAGCGAACGCTGCTGGCCGCGAACCGCCCAAAACGTTGCCGTGTACTCCGCGAGACTGAGCGAGGCGAAGCGCAGCCCAGGATCGGCAGAGCCCACGAGGGCGGCCGTTGCGACCTGACCCGGGCGGGCGCCGATCGCGCTGAACTGGGGCGGGGAGCTTCCTGCCCAGCGGAGGAAATGCGGAGGCGAGAGCGGCTGCCGCGGTCCGATCCCGTCGGTGCATCGGGCGGCGACTAGCGCGAGGGCCAGCGAGATCAACGAACGACGAACGGCCATGCGATGCTCCGAGTCGAGGCGTGGCCTACCACGCCACGGCGTAGTTGGAGAAATGCCAGAGCAGCCCGACGGCATATTCATTCGAGCTCCAGACATTCGGCTGCGTATAGGGTTGCAGATACCCGAGGATGCTGAGCGCGTCGGTGACCTGGGCGATCCGGAGCGTGTCACTCGTTGGCACCGCGCAATCCATATAGCTCGTGTAGAGAATCGCCGGTACGCCATAGCTGCCGATCTGGAAGACGAGGCCGTTGGGCTGGAAGCGCACCCACCTGACGGTGTCGGCCGGCGCGACGGCGGTGATGAGCACCGTGGCCGTAAGCACCTGCGGAGTCAGCACGAGAATGTGATGGCCCACGGTGATGACTCCCCCTGCCGGGCCGACCACCTGGCTGACGGAGTCGTACAGTTGCGGGCACACGACCAGCCCGCGGGGACTGCCGCCGCCGGGGGCTGGCAATACGGAGGACGGCGCTCGGGTTCGCGCGGCCAGGGGAGCGGTCCGCACGGCGGTGGGTGAGCGCTCGCACGCGAACGCGATAAGGCCCACGAGCAACCCGACGAGCATGGCACGTGCAGCGTTCATCGTTGACTCCTGGAGGGCGCGACGACTGCAGAGGGGCAGAAGCGACAGGGCGGCTTGACGGCGGTGGACATATTCGACACCTTGTGGCCTAGTCGCGTGACGCGACGTACTGTTTGAATGCTTCCTACGTCACCAAACTAGGACCCATTTGCTCTCTGTCAAGATCTGAAATGAGACCGAAGCAAGGCCCCATAGCGGAGCGGCTCGCGATCCTCCTCGAGGTTTTTAGCCCCTGGGACGGCATCTCTTTGACATACCGCCAGTTCGCGGCCGAAATCGGGGCGCCCGTGACGGAGGCGGCGGTCAAGAAATGGCCCCAGCGCAAGAAGTTTCCGGCGGATGCGGCGCGCCAGATCGTAACCAACGCGCGGGACCGCGGTTTAGTTGGCGTCACTTTGGAGTGGGTATTATGGGGGGACGGCAACAGACCCCAAAAGGCTCCCATTGAGAGCCGCAATAGCCCCATAGAACAGCGCTTGCCGCTCGCGGCCCGCACGCCAGACGCAGGCCTGGGCCCCGCCGGGGCCGGGACAGGTCAAGAGCCTCACGGACGATTCGCCACGCGCATTGCCGCGGCGTTGCAGGCCGACCTGAGGCATAACGAATTCGGTCAGTGGTCCTCGGTCGAGGTACAGCACACCGTGACGTGGGCGCTCAAGGATCTGGCTCGGCGCCTTCGGGTACTGGGATTCGACATGGGCCAAACGTTCGAACTGACCGACGATTGGGCCGGAAAAATTGGTCTCCCGGTGCGGCCACCCCCATCGGAGGCCGACTCGGAAGACGCGTAAACCTTCCGCTTCGCGAAGGAGATGCCGCCGCAGCCGGTGATCTGCCCCCCACACCGGCGCCCGTCGCCGCGCCGGAGCGTTT
>WNFJ01584233.1_pt1 | contig 13146 bp, 9 predicted proteins | sample 5400461 | NCBI WGS metagenome assembly WNFJ01 (sample SAMN13153349, study PRJNA577476) | soil metagenome | isolation source: 115 cm saprolite on Douglas fir-dominated hillslope | place: USA:California | collected 2013-09-17 | reverse complement strand
GTAACCTGGCGGCCCAAGTGGCTCGGAAGTCACGAATTCGAGTCGGGCTTCCAGGGTCTCTACAGCCACTTCACCCAGCGATCGACTCCGACCGGGAGGGGCGTCTCGTATATCGATGCTCCCAATCCGACGGTGACTGCGGCCCCTTTGAACCAGGGGCTCTGCGATGACGATCCTAATATCCAACCGGATCCAGCTTTACGGACCGGCGCCTATTGCTTTCAAAAGACGACAACGAACGGTTTCCAAACCGCGACCTTCAACTACAATTTCGGCGTGTATGTCCAGGACCGCTGGAAGCCGCTGAGGTGGCTGACGATTCTTCCCGGCTTGCGCTGGGATCGCTACGAGGACCGCTTGAAGCGGGATGATCCGAATGTTCCGCTGCCCTACGGGGAGAGAGTCCTGACTTATGGCTTTGGCCCCAGGTTCGCGGTGATCACCGACTTGACCGGCGATCAGAAGACGATCTTCCAGGTCTCCTACGGGCGAGCCACGCAACCGGTCTATGCCACCACGCTGACCACCGCCGACACGATGAACAAACAAACGACGGTTACCGAAACCTGGCGACCAAACAACAGCCCCCCAACGATGCCGCCTGGAGGGAGTTTCGGCAATCCTGTCCAGAGCAGTGGAGCGGGCAGCTCGTTCTTGGATACGGTTCACCACACTCCACCGCACAGCGACGAGTTTCTGGTTCGGCTCAGCCGTGAAATTTTCAGCAATTCGGTGGTCGAGATCGAATACACATACAAGAAGGTTTCGAACATCCTCAGCGCGGTCGAGACCAATCGGATCTGGGACCCGTCAGGCAATCGGGTGATCGGCTATGTCGATCCGACCAAACCATTCCCGATCACGGTCGCGACCTACCCGAGTGACGCATACTCCAAGTATTCGGGGCTCAGCTTGTCGTTGGCCTCCAGGCCCAGCCAGAACCTCGATTTCCAGGGCTCCTACACCCTGGCCTATACCTACGGTCCCGCCTACGAAGACAACATCAATCCCAACCCCTATTCCAACCCGCGGCAGGCGCAGTACTTCTCGGGTTTCGCCCCGGGCGTCGACCGGCGGCACTTCTTCAAGACAACCACGTCCTACCGGTGGGAAGGGGTGATCGTGGGGGTTTTGTTTAACTGGGCTTCGGGTCAAGCTGTAACCAAGACATTCACCGCCAACGCAGGGCTGCCCACGCGATATCGGTCTCCGATCGGCACCGAGCCCGGTGTTCCACTCAACAATTCCGCGAGCTGGACCGAGTTCAGAACGCCCGATTTCTTCAACCTGGGCATCACCGTCGGCTACGATTTCTATTCGCTCATTCGCCAGCACTTGATCTTGAGCGCGGCGATAACGAACGTGTTGAACCTTTCAACGCCGAATACATTCAACACCGCGGACAACGATCTTTTCGGGACGGTGTCGGCCCGGGAGACGTCGCGCCGGGCGACGATCGGACTGCGATACCAGTACTGAGGGCTCTTGCGGCAAAGTTATCCGTTTCCGAGAGTTCCCCACCCATCAGAGTGCCCACCAAAAGCGGCGCTTAACTTGTCGAGCTCCTTCTGCGCCTCAATGATTGCGTCGTAGGTGGGCACCATTCGCTTGGTGCAGTAGCAAGTCCAACGCTGACTCGGCTCGTGGAACTCGACGGCCGCCTTGTAGCCTCTCTCGGCAGCCAGACGCGCCACATTTTCTCCACTGGCTTGCGTCGCCCTGTTCCTGGCCCTACGAGCAAGGAGGCAAATAAAGGGGCGACCCCTCGCGAGGCCGCCCCCGGGTGTCACCCAGCAATACGACTAAGGCGCCGCGCCGATACCGAGAATCCGCGCGTTGTTGATCGTGAACGCGGGCCCGCCGATGCCCACGTTGGGGACATAGGGCGCGGACTGCGGCTGGCCTAAGTCGACGGTCGTGATCGGCGGGTTGGTTGGATCGGTGAACGTGTCGCCGGTCAGGTCGTAAATCTGGGCCTGATAGAAAATCCCGGCCTCGCTGGGGACGGTGGCAACGATGCCGGTTCCATCCGCGTTGTAGCTGAGCAATGGGCCGTCGATGCACCACTCATGAGTAGTCGGCTCGATGTACGACCAGACCTTGTGCAGGTCGCTGCCGTCGAGGACGACGAGCTCGTAGAACTCCGGAACGGAGGGGGGATAGTGATTGTGCTTCTCCACCAGATACGAATTGCCGCCGACGGTGAAGTACCCTGGCGTGGAGTCCCAGCCGAACTGGTAGCAACCCTGGAACGTGCCGCTCGCGTCGAATTTGTAGAGGAATCCCTGGGAGGTGGGACACTCGTCCGTGCATCCAAGGTGTGGGTTGTTCCAACCACCAAAAACAACACCGCCGTCGGGCAAGATCACCGGAGAGGCTGTGCTGTCGTTGATCGGGCGCGCTTCGTGACAGGGCCCTCCGGGAGAGCCGGCTGGGATGTCCACCACCAGGCTCGCGCTCCAGAGCGCGGGCGCATCGAGGTTGGGGCTGATCGATAGCAGCCGGCTGTTGCTCTGGCCCGCCGTCGTGCTCACCGCGAAGACGGTTCCATCGGTGCCGATCGCAGGGGTGGAATTCACCGCCGCCACCTGGGCCGCGTCGCCTGCCAGCGCGCCAAATGTCGCCGCCGTCACCGTGCCGTCCGGGGCAGCCTTCACCAGCGAGCTGACGAGGCTGAGGGGATTCGTCGTGGTGCGGAAGGTCCAATAAACATTGCCGTCAGCATCGAACGAGGGCGGCGAAGTGGTCCAGACTTTGTCGCGCAGAATGCTCGGATCCTCCGGAAGCGGGTACGAGGACAGCCTGTTCACGAACGACCCGTCCGACTCATTGAGCACCCAATAGGTCCCAAAGTCGCCGGCGGCATACACCAGCCCATTGTTGACGCCGATTCCGAATACCGCGTGCCAGGTCGACGCAAAACCGAGCCAATCGCTGGTAAAGCTCCAGATCTCCGTGCCATCCGCCGCCAGCTTCTTCACGCTGTAAACGCTGTTGGCCCGCGTGCAGCGGACCCCGCCGCAGTCCCGATAGGGGACGATCATCTCACCATTCGATTTGATCAGCGGGTCCGTATAGTGGATGTTGAGAGCGGACTGCTGATCCGGGTCGAACGGGTAATTGAAAAGAATGGCTTGCAACGGATCGGTATTGGCAGCCGCGAAGTTCGTGTGCTGCGCGTCGTGGGCGCGTTGGATACTGCCGACTAAAGACACTGCGATGATCGCAAAACAGAAGCGGGATTTCACGGTGCGGCCCTCCTGGTTGAATTTCGAAGCTTTCGGTCTATCGCCCCGGCACAGGCATGCCTAAGGACACGCCAGGCTGTCAAGCCACGCACCCAAAACGTCCAGCTCGTCCTGATTCCAGAACCGCCCGTCCCCGAGGTCGGCAAACCGCGGCATCCGCGGTGGAAGGCCGTCGACCAGGCCCAGAACCTGGGCGAGGGTGCCGTCGCGACCGCCGTCGAGGTAGCCCCGGCGGGTCAGACAATCCAAAACCCCGTCTTGCGTTTCCCCCCACTGAGTGGTTCCGAACAGGGGACAGGGCTCGGCGAAGCCCTTCGCAATGTGGCAACCAGAGCACCCCGGAGAGTCTCCTCCAGAGGGCAGGCTCATGATCGCGAAGACGTCGTCGAATCCATCGGCGACCGCGATTGCAGGGCTGAGAAGCAAAGACGCGAAAAACGCGAAAGACGCAACTATTGCTCTCATCCAACTCGCCCTGATTGCAAATGCCCCCGAAGAGGCGTAGGCCACTAGCAGAATCGCGATGGCCATAGCAAGAGAAATCGCGGTCACCGTTCGCCGCATTGTCGCAGTGTTGGTCTGTCGACCGTTGTTAGTCTTTGCAGCGCTTTCCCAGGGCATCGTCCAGGACAAGGAGCTGATCCTCCGGGACCTTTCGGTGGTGGAGGATCCCGACCGAACCTCGGATCCCTGCACCTCCGGACTGGCGACGTGGAGTTTTGGCGTACTGATGTCGCGCATCGCTGCTCAAGCCGGCGCCGACGATGCGCCCGCGTTTGTCCTACGATGGCTCAGAACCTGGGATGAGGATCAAGACGTTCATGGGTTTGTCGTGCCCAGCCAGAATATGAACGGGGTGATTACCAGCCGGTGGCTTCGAGACAGCGGAGGAGATTCGCTGGATCTGCGGCTGGCGCCATTTCGCCTCCTGGCGATCGTGAACCGGATGGATCTGCGGAAAGTCGACCCCGACGGCAATCCGATCGATGCCGGCGAATTGCGTTTCGTCTTCGGTGCGGTGAACACGACCTGCGACAAGATCCCCCTGCAGATCATCCTGGAATTCCGACAGGACGCCCAAAGCGTGGACGACGTGGCGGCATGGGCGGCGCGCTGGCATGCGCTTGGCTCTCTGCCTTTCGGCGAGGAACTCAATGCCGCGCTTCAAGATCTGACGGACCGGATCACCGTGCTCAGTCAGCTGCGGACGAACGACAACGCGGCCAGTTTTCCCGATTGGGAGCAAAGAACGTATGCCGTGGCGGAGGGCGAGCTGCGACTTGCTCCTCTGAATCAGACCCCGGACATCTCGCTCGAGGGCAGCCAAGCGCTGGCCGATTACGTCAATGCCAACGAGGAGCAGATCATCGCCGACCAGCATGTCCTCCCCTCTGAAATGCAGGGGGGAACCATCCCGACCGATCTGGACTGGAGCGGCACCGGGATGAGCGATCCCTTCGAGGCGCGCCATCACTTCGCCCTGGCGGCCTGCAACGGATGCCACGGCGACGAAACAGCCACCGCCCTGGTTCACGTCGACAATCGAAATCGGTACTTCATGTCTGATCTGTCGAACTATCTCACCGGGAGGGTGATGCCGATCCTCGACACGATGGGCCGCCCCCGATACTTCAACGAGCTTCAGCGGCGCGCGGACGATCTACAGAGCCTGCTCACCAATGGCGGTGCTTTTCCCGCGCCCAGGTTGAACCGGGTTCACTGAAAAGCCAGACCCGAAAGGCAAATCACCGGCTCGCGTCGATGCCCAAAAAAAGCTGGGCTGCCGAAGCAGCCCAGCTTCAACTTCGGTGATGGTTTCTCTTAAGCTACCGGCCGATGCCTACCACCTGGCCGTGGTTGATCGTGTACGCGTTGCCGCCGATGCTCACCGTCGGAACGTAAGCCGCATCCTGTGGACCGCCGGCGGTCAGATGCGTCTGTACAGGCGGATTGCTGAAGAGCTGGAGCGAATACAGGGTGCCGCTCTCGCTCGGAGCGACCACATATCCAACCTCGGTGCCATCGGGCTGGGTCTGCTTGTACAGTGTGGGCGCGTCGATGCAGAATTCATACGGTACGCCCGAAGGCTGGAGCTCGGTTCCGATATAGCTCCACAGCTTCACCATCGTCGTGGAGTCGAGAACCACGATCTCGAAACAAGGAGCTGGTACCGGTGGATCGATCATATTGTTGCATGCCGAAGAACCGAGGGTGTAGTGATTGTGCTTTCCGACCAGATAGGTCGTTCCGTTCAGAACTACCTGCCCCATCGTGTCGTCCCAACCGAATGGATAGCAGCCACGGAGACTACCAGTTGAGTCGAAGCTGTAGTACCAACCCTCGGAGCTTGGTGAGGTGTTCCAACCGCCGATCCCCGCGCCGCCGTCGGGAAGGGCAATCGGAGACGAGGTCCCGCTGTCGTTGAGGCGAGCTTCGCGGCAGGCGCCGCCGGGATTGAGCGGGGCAATCCAGGTCACGGTCTGAAGGGTTGGATCCGTCAAGTCGAGCGCAACCAACTTGCCCCCAGTCTGGCTGCTCAGCGTGGTGGCAACATAGAGAGTGCCGTTGTCAACTGAGACGGCGGGAGCGGCGTTGGCGCCGGCGATCTGGCTTGTTCCGGCCAGGTTCGCAAGGGCCGATGCGGTGATGTTGCCCGAAGCATCCAGCATCACGACAGACGAGCCAATCAGGCTCGAGCTCGACCGAATCGTCCAGAAGATATTGCCGTTTCCGTCGATGGTGAATGGGGAAGTAATCCAGATGTTCTCGCCAGTGGGATCCACAGGCTCGGTCGAGCATCGGTGACCCTGGACGGTCCCGTCGGCGTCACTCAGGATCCAGATACAGCCGTACCTGCCCATCACATACACGAGGTTGTCCTTGACCGCGAAATCAAACACCGGCTCCCATGCTCCATTGGGTTGGCGAACAAAGTCGCTCGGGTAGGTCCAGACCTCGACGCCCCCGGAGAGCTTTCGCACGCTGGATCCGGTGACCACACCTCCGGCGTTTCTCTCGATTATCGGAACGAGCATGTCGCCGTTGGCTTCGATTTTGGGGTCTGTGTAATGGATCAGGTGGACGCCTCGCCCGAGCGGAACTTCCGTCGGATCGAAGATGTACCGGAAATTCTCGGTCATCAGCGGGTCAACCGGCACGTTGATGAAGCTGGTGTGTTGTGCGTCGTGATAGCGCTGGAGCCATTGCTCCGAGCGGGCGGTTCCGGCAATCAACAGTATTGCCGCGACGATTGTGAATCTCATGCTTGCTACCCTCCAGTTGGTGAAAGCCCTAATGACAGGGCAGTAAGTACAGGGTTAGAAAACGCAGGAGGAGGGGGATAACCCGAGCAGCGAGTCGAGAAAAACGCGTCACAGTTGCCATCCTGCCACCCCCAGATACAATCCCCGCTCCGCCACGACTTCATTCAGGTGGCGGCTCGAGGTATCAGAGGTCCCGCAGCCATGGCAAGTGAAATCTCAGCGAGTGCGGCCTCGACGAAGGTCGGTCGGGAAGTGAACTTGATGTCTTTGGGCCTGACCTTGGTCGCCCTTCAAGTTGCCTGCGCAGGCGGACCAGCCGCCGATCGTTCGCGAGCGAATTTGTCCAATTCCGTTAATCCTGAGAAAGAGCTGACAATTCTGGACCTGAGCGTGATCGACGACCCGGTCCGAACGCTTGATCCGTGCGTGGTGGGTGCGGAGCCACTCCCCCCCTGGAGTTTCGGGAAAATCATGCAAATCGTGGCAAACCAGGCGGGCGCCAAAGACGCGCCCCTGTTTGTGAAGGATTGGCTGGACACCTGGGAGCGCGAGCAAGTCGTCAACGGTCACATTCTGACCCCGGTCGCGATCGGCGAATTTGTCACCACCCCGTGGCTGATGGAGAGCGGGGGCGAGCGGCTCGACCTGGGGCGCTCTCGTTTCCGGCTGGTCTCGATCGTCAATCGAATCGACGTCAGCCAGCAAGACGGAAAGGGCGAGTTCCGGATGGAATACGTCGCCACCAAGGAATTCTGTGAACCGATCCGCTTCTGGGTCATCTTCGAGTTCGAGCTCCCAGTGGAATCCACCGAGGATCTTCAAGCGCTCGCACGGCGCTGGCACGACCTCGGCGGCTTGCCGTTTGGGGACGAATACAACGCCGCTCTCCAGTCGATTACGAATCAGCTGACCTTGGCCCGCTTGAAACATGTGAATACCATCGAAACAGAGGCCAGCGTGTCCGAATGGAATTACCGGAGCTTTGCGCTGGAAGGTACTTCCCTCGTCAACGTTCCCCTGGTCCAGAGCCCGGATGTGCGCGACGACGGAAATCCGGCGCTGATTTCCTGGGTGAATGCAAATCAGAAGGCCATCCTCGCCGATAAGCACGTAGTGCCCGAGGAGCTTCTGGGGGGAGACACCCGGAACATCGATTGGACTGGAACCGGTTTCGAAGATCCGGTCGAAGTGCGCCATCACTTCGGTCTGACGACGTGCAACGGCTGCCACAACGGCGAAACAGGAACCGACGCCGTTCACACCTCATGGCGCCACCGCGGAACCATGGCCGAGCTGTCCCCCTATATGACCGGCGAAACAACGGTAGATCCCGGCGGGCAGGTGCGAACCTTCAACGAGCTAGAGCGCCGGGCGAGCTTCCTGGACGAGCTGCTTAGGCGGAGCGGCTCTACGAATCCGCCCTTCTAGAGCCTTACGAAATTGGCCTGCGGCCGGGCGAACAAGAATCCCTGGCCCCAAGCGACGCCGAGTGCGATGAGGGAGTCTCGCTCCTCGGTCTCCTCGATCCCTTCGGCGATCACCGTCGCTCCCACCGCGCGGCCCATCGTCACCACGCTTTCGATCAAGGCCTGCTTCATCGGGCTCTGATGAACGCCGCGAATGAGCGAGATGTCGAGCTTGAGGTAGTCGGGCTTGAGCCTGAGCACCTGATCCAGGTTGGTGTGCCCGGCGCCCAGGTCGTCTACCGCAACCCGGATTCCGCTGGAGCGAAGCTCGGCGATGCCTTTGGCGAGGATGTCGTAGCTGCGGATGGCGACGCCCTCGTTGACCTCGAGAACAATCTGGGAAGGCTTCAGATGGGTATTGGTGCCTTCGATGATCCCGGTGCGGAAGCTCTTGTCGTTGATCAGCGCCGGTAGGACGTTGGCGAACAGCAATGTCCCTTCCGGCAAGTCGCCGGCGCTTCTCACTGCGCACTGCACGCAGGCGCGGTCGAGCTCAGCCACCAGATTGGCGCGGTTGGCCAGGTTGAAGAGCATCGCCGGGCTGGCGAGATCGGTGCCCGGCGGACCGCGGATCAGCGCCTCGTAGGCTCGCACGTCCGTTCCGGGAAACTCAATGATCGGTTGAAAGGCGGTGGTCAGCTGCCGGCTGATGATCAGGTCGCGCAATCGCTCGCGGCTGCGCGCGTCGATCCGCCGCGCGTAGTCTTCCGCCATCGAGCGCGCTTGATCGATCGCCCGGTAGACCAAGCGCTCCGGCTGGATCATGTCGTTGGGCATGGTCAGGCCGTAGCCGAGGTTGAATCGCCCGCCCCCGCCGAATGGACGGACCAGCTCGGCGATCTTCGGCGCGAGTACCGACCAGATGCGGTCGGCGACCGCCTCCAGCGCGTCGCTGGTCAGCTGTTTGGCGGTGCGGGGGGCTTCGAGAAACAAAACGATTTCTTCGCCGAAGGGCTGCACGGTGCAGATCAGATCCTCCGAGCGCACCGCTTCGCGCCGCAGATAGAGCACCTCCTGGCTGACCTTGGCGATTACTTCGTTGTAGGCGTTTCGACCGCACTCCGCTTCGATGTCGGCGAGGGGTTTAAGGTCGAGCAGAATGAGCGCCAGGTAGCCATGGTGCTGCAGCATCGTCTGGACGTCATGCAGGATCGACCCGAGCCAGGGGAGGGAGCTCGCGACGTCCACCGTCACCTGAAGGTTTTGCGCATGCCCCCGGTGAGTTCCGCCCAATGGCCCGTCCGACAAAATGCTCTCCTCGCGAAATATCGAGTGAAGTTTAGCACGCCGTCCATTCCGCCTCGTTCGGGGTCGGCCAGCTGCGCAGTCGCGGCAACGGAGGTGAGAAGCGGTGCGAGCGCGCGGCATGTGAGCCGGGTCAAGCCAGACACGCCGGCGCGCGTGCAAAGGGTGCGAACACCCGAGCGGTGCGTCGGCAACCTTCGACGGGAGGCTGTTCGGGTAGGCCCGACCGCTGATTGGTGCGCGGGGCGGACGCGAAGGCTCGTCCCGCCCCGTTTTTTTTCGATGTGGCCGCGGACCGTCGCGCGACGGGGTCCGCAGACCGTCGGGCGATGGGCGGCAAACGGTTGCGCTACGGCCGGCAGACCGTTGCGCTACGTCCGCCGGGATTTGCGCGCCGGCGCGGGGGTTTCGTTCAATCGGAGCGCGAGGTTTTCCAGCGCCTTGTGAAGGTCGGGCTTCAATTCGAGCACCGCGCGCATCGGGTCGACCCGCAGCGATTCCATTCGCTGGGCGACGTTTTTGATCGTGTATTGCCTGGGGAGCAGCTTTTGATTGATCTCGCCCCAATCCAGTGGCGTCGACACCGGGGCACCGGGCAGCGGCCGGACGCAGAACGCGGAGGCGATCAACTTTCCATGCCCGTTTTGCAAATAGTCGAGATACACGCGCTTGCCGCGGTCGGCGATGTTTCGAGTCACCGTGGCGATCTCGGGATTCTCCTGGGCGATGATCCGGGCGAGCAGCTCGGCGAGGGCGGTGGATTGCCGGTGAGTGCATTGACCGCCTAAGGGGATGAGGACGTGCAGGCCGGTTGACCCGGTGGTCTTCACGAAGCTCGGCAGCTCCATGTCCTCGCAGAGGGCGCGAACCGCCTGAGCGACGCGGATCACCATCTCAAACGGCGCCTCTTTTGGATCGAGGTCGACGATGCACCAGTCCGGCTGTTGAATCGTCCGGACGCGACTCGACCAAACGTGAAGCGGGATGCTTCCCATGTTCGCCAGATAGATCAGCGATTCGACATCCTCGCAGATGAAGTGGGCGATCTCCCGCTGCGTATCCTCGCTCCACATCCGCTCCCGTCGGATCCACGAGGGAACGTGCGGGGGAGCGTCTTTCTGGAAGAAGGATTTTCCCTCGATGCCATCCGGGTAGCGGGTGAGCACCACCGGTCGGTCTTTCAGGTAGGGGAGAAGCCAGGGCGAGACCGACCGATAGAAATCAATCAGGTCGCCTTTGGTGTAGCCCTCCTTCGGCCAGAACGTTTTGTCCAGGTGGGTCAATGATAGACTTCGGGGGGAGGCGGCGGGCAAGGGTTCTGGTTCGGCGAGGTTGGTCAGCATCGCCCGGACGCACTCGCTGGGTTCCTTGTCCTCCCGCATCCGGACGAAGACGGGAAGTCGCAGCAATCCGTCCTCGGTCCATTGCTTGAAACGGACTTCGCAAACGTGCTTCGGCTCTACCCAGAGGAGACCCTTCTCCTTGGGAATCGCGCCGCCGCAAGGTGGGGTCGGGCGAATGGCCGGGTCGAGCATCTCGCGCAGCTCGCTCAGTTGCCGCTGGCTGAATCCAGTCCCCACCCGACCCGCGAAGACGAGCTTTCCGCGATCAAAGACGCCGAGGTTCAGCGCGCCGAAACCGCTGCGAATCCCATCGGGCTGGGTGAATCCGACGATCACGAAATCGCTGCTGCGCTCGACGCAGAGCTTGAGCCAGCTCGATGAGCGGCCGGCATGGTAGGGCGCGTCCGCCTTCTTCGCGACGATGCCTTCCAGTCCTCGCTGGCGGACCTGCTCGAAGAGCTCTTTGCCGCGGTCCTCGACGTGGTCGGCGAAGCGAATTGGCCCAGCGAGCGGAAGCAGCCGCCGGAGGATCGCCTTGCGGTGCGCCAGGGGAAGCGGCCGCAGGTCGAATTCCTCCCAGCCGAGGAGGTCGAAGGCGAACAGCGTCGCCGGCAACTCGATGCTCGCGCGGCGAATATCATCCGGTCGCGCAAGCTGGCTTCGTTTCTGAAGCCGCTGAAAGTTGGGGACGCCCTCGTCGTCGAGCACCACCAGCTCGCCGTCGATCACCAGCCGCTCGAAGGGGAATCGCTGGACCGCCGTCGCCAGCTCCGGAAACAGGGACGATGCGTCCCGGCCCCGGCGAAAGAGGAGCTGCGGGGCGCCGCCGTGGCGTCCGGCGAGCAGGCGGTACCCGTCGTATTTGAGCTCGAACAACCAGCCCTTTTCGGAAAAAGGCTGATCGCGGGATTCAGCCAGCATCAAGTCCACGTCTTTGGCGTTGATTGGGCGGTTTGGCGCTCCGGCCTGCGCCAGCTCCTGGCGGAGCTCGTCCGCGCCGGTCTGGCCATCGCGAAGCTGATCGACGGTCAAATTGGAGAGGATCGACTGGGGGGCGAGAACGCTTTCCTCGCCGGACCTCGCCCAGCCATCGCGCTCCTTGATGAGCAGCCACTCTTTCGGGTCGCGCTTGGTCCGCACCAGCGTCCAGAGGCCGTGGAGCTTGTAGCCGCGCAGCTCGAAGAGCAGCTTGCCTTTCTTCAAACCCTCCCCCGGATCCGCCTTCGGGATCCAGACGCCCCGGTCCCAGACGATGACTGCCCCGGCGCCGTAATTGCCCGGAGGAATAATTCCCTCGAAGTCCGCGTAATCGACCGGGTGATCCTCGACATGCATCGCCAGCCGCTTTTCGGCCGGGTCGAGCGCCGGCCCCTTGGGGACCGCCCACGATTTGAGCACGCCATCCCATTCGAGGCGGAAGTCGTAGTGCAGCCGGCGAGCGTCGTGAAGCTGTACGACAAACGCCCCGGAGGGCGCCCGGGCCTCGATTCCGAACGGTTCCGGAGTCCTCTCCGCCGACCTTTTTTGTCGGAATTCTTGCAATTTGTCGGGTTTGGTTGGGGAATTCGGTGACATTGACAACCCGATGCTAGGTTAACCTCATGAGCGCACGCGCGATCTCCACCGGATCGATTTCCTTCGGTCTCGTATCCATTCCGGTCAAGCTTTACTCCACCAACCAGCCGAGCGCTGGAATCTCGTTCAACCTTCTGCACAAGAAGTGCAACTCGCGCCTGAAGCAGCAGTACATCTGCCAGACGGATAACGAGACAGTCAGCCGGGACGAGATGGTGAAGGGCTACGAGTTCGCCAAGGATCAATACGTCATCTTCACCGAGGAAGAGCTGAAGGCCCTCGAGGATGCGGCATCCAAGGCGATCGAAATCACCGAATTCGTCCCCGCGGAAAAGGTCGATCCGCTCTATTTCGAGGGGGCCTACTACCTTGGACCGGACAAGGGCGGCGAGCGGGCCTTCCGGCTCCTCGGGGAAGCGATGCGGCAGACCAAGCAGTGCGCGATCGCCAAGCACACCGCCCGCGGCCGCCAGTCCCTGGTGCTGGTCCGGCCTTTCGAGAACGGATTGGTGATGCAGCAACTTCGCTATGCGGACGAGCTGCGCCCGCTCTCCGATGTTCCGATCGAGGACACCGATGTCAAGGAGCCGGAGCTCAAGCTGGCGATGCAATTCGTTGGACAGCTCGCGACGGATTCGTTCGAGCCCCAGAAGTACGAAGACGAGTATCGCAAGCGGGTCCAGGAGATTATCGACCGCAAGGCTCAGGGCCAGGCGGTGACGATTGCCCCCGCCGACGCCCCCAAGGGACAGATCATCGATCTCATGGAGGCCCTCAAGGCGAGCTTGAGCCAGCAGTCGAAGGCCGCCGCAGGCAGCAAGTCGCCCCAGCCCGCCGAGCCAGAAGAGCGCAAGCCCCCGAAGCGATCGCCGCTCGTGCCCGCCTCCGAGGAACGCAAGGCGGGCGGCCAAAAGCGGGCCCGGGGCGGAAAAGGGTAGGGGGCTGCAGCATCTCGTTCCTGCCCGCTGGCCGCGCCGCCAAGAAAGGGCAACGTTGCACCGGCGAG
>WNFJ01418896.1_pt2 | contig 13146 bp, 16 predicted proteins | sample 5400461 | NCBI WGS metagenome assembly WNFJ01 (sample SAMN13153349, study PRJNA577476) | soil metagenome | isolation source: 115 cm saprolite on Douglas fir-dominated hillslope | place: USA:California | collected 2013-09-17 | reverse complement strand
TGCACGGTGATCGTGCCCGAGACGGCGTCGACTTCTTCAACGGCGCTCATCCGTTCCAGGCTCAGCGCCACTTCGCCACCGAACAAATTGGCGCCACCCGCAAGCCCGGTCAAACCGCCCTGCGTGACCACCGCCTGCCGGTTGGCGTGGCAAAACGCGAGCGCCCGCGATACCTCTTGCGTCGTGCGCGGCCGGATCAGCGCGATTGGTTCGGCACCCGGCGTTCCGCTCCAGTCCCACACGCGCCGGGTGCCGAGATCGGCGCCCGGCGTCACCACGTCGGCGCCTAGCTCGGCCACCAATCGTTCGACGAAACTGCCCGGAGATGACGTCATGATCCGGCTCCGGCTCTAAGCGCCGTAACGGCTTGTTCGAAGCCGGCACGCACCACTTCAATGTCGCTCGCGGCCACCACGAAATCAAATCCCATCGCGCGAGCGGCAAGCGCGTCTTGCGTCGAGCCGGTGTAGATGCCGCACGGAAGATTGTTGGCGCGGGCGGCTTTCAAAATGCGCGCGCAGTCCCGTTCGATCACGTCTCGCGCCACATCGCCCCGCGATAAAGACAGGTCGCCGGTGCCGATAAACAGATATCCCAACCCTTCCACGGCGGCGATCGCTTCGACTTGCTCCACGCCGGCAACCGTTTCGATCATCACGCCGATCGAGATGCGCTCGCCGTCGTTCTTCATCGCTTCGATGCCGGCGATCAGCGGCCTGACGCCGCCTGCCGAGCGCTGTCCGAAGGGTGGATAACGGCCGAAGGAAACGGCGCGGCGGGCTTCATCGGCGGATTCGACTAGCGGAACCAGTGCCGACGCAGCGCCGGCGTCCAGCGCTTCGGCAATGGCCTGAGCCGAGTTCTGGCCCACGCGCACAATCACCGGAACCTGATACCGCGCCTGGCCGATCACCGCTTCGAGGGCGGTGCGCTCCCACAACCCATGCTGCCGGTCGATCACGATCAAATCCGGCGCGGCATTCATGCCAATCTCCACGAGCGGCGTGCTGCCCATTGCGAACCACACGCACGACAGAGCACGTTTCTCCGCGAACGCTTTTTGCAGCGACTGGGGCACGGGGCGGACATCGGGAATTGTTTGCATCGTATAGTTGCGAGGACTTCTTCAAGAAAACGGTTGAAACGCGTTCAATTAGTCGACCTGAAATCGCGTTTACGAAATTCTGAATTCAGATTATTGAGTTCAAAATTGGGCGTCAAGCGTTTTCAACCTCCGTGCGCCATGTAGCGGCCTGACTCAAGCAGCGCCCGGATCAGGAACATCTCGGTTTCGTGCGTCGAGCAGATTTGCGCCCATGCGTCGTCTGATTGCGTAGCGAGCCGCCACGTGAAGAGCGTGATGACAGCCGTGCCCGCCGGATGGCCCAACGCCGGGCCATCGAATACGCGCGCGGCATTGCGAAATCGCAAGCCGGCTTCATTGCCGCCGACCTCGTAATCGATCGTCAATGCAACCGGATCGGCATGAATTCGAACCCAGGTTTCCGCACCCGTGAAGACCGATTCGCCAACGAACGTCTGCGCCGCCACCGTTCTGCGCTTCCAGCTTCCCAGCGCCCATCGGCCTTGCCGCTCGCCGTCTGCCATCAATAAAAACGCTCGCTGAGCGTCAGCCTGAACGCGAACGCTGCTGCTATGACAATACGCATCGATCACAGTGAGTTTCCGGGTAATTTTTCAAAAAAGGGCGTGAACGCGAAAAACTACGCTCAAAGTTTTTTGCAACATTCTGAATTCAGATTATTATCGGAAACATCGTTCGTCAAGCGACGTTTCCAAATCGTTTTCCGCCTGTTTAACCGGAAGCAAAATTCATGGATGTCTGCCTTTTTCTGATTGCGACCGAACGCGCCACGACCGACGTGGCACAAACGGTCGATCCCCAGACGATTCACGACATTGCCGCGACCTTCCCCGGCATCAAGCGCGCCGTGGTCCATGTGCCCGTGGAAGGCGGTGCGAACGACCCGTATCTGCACGCCGAAGCACCGCCGCGTTGCACGCTGCAGCTTTATTTCGACAGTATCGATGCATTGGAAAACGTCTTGCGCGAAGGCGGCAAGGCGCATGCGCTGTTGAATTTGGCGGAGTTGAAAAAATGCGACCTGACGCAGCAGGTCATGGCCGTGCGGCGCTTTCCGGTGCCCGATACGGGCTCGCAACCGGCCGATGATCCCCGCAGCACCTACATGGTTAGCTACGAGGGTCCTGCTGAAGATTTGAACGCGTGGCTGGGTCATTACATCGATAGTCACCCGCCGATCATGGCGCGTTTTCCCGNNNGAGATCTACACGCGGATGGATTATCGCGGCGCACTGCCGGCTGCACGATCGAACGCGATGCAGCGCAACAAAGTGGTCTTCGATTCGCCGGACACGTTGAACGCCGCGCTAGCGTCGCCGGTGCGCCACGAGATGCGTGCCGACTTCAAGAACTTCCCGCCGTTCAGCGGCGCGAACCCGCATTTCCCGATGATCAGCATTGCGCGCGACTTCAAGAACGCCTGACGCGCAACCTTGGTTCAGCTTTCAGCAAAGGGCCGGCGTGCTGGCCACACGCGCCAGTCGATGAAAATTGCGATCGAAATAAATCAACCCGTCACCATCGTGCCGCACCACCATATCGACCACTTCCACGAACATCACCGAGTGCGACCCAACCGTCTTCCTCTCGACAATACGGCCTTCCAGGCTCGCGAGGGCATCGGCCAGAACGGGCGTGCCGAGGAGCCCCGCGGTCCAGGTCTGCTGCTCGAAGCGGGCGTTCATCGGCAAATTGGTCATGCCGGCGAAGTGCCGCGCGAGTTCCTGATGATTACCGGGCAGCACATTGATGCAGACATGGCCATTCCCCGCGAACACCGCATGCGCGGCGCTCGACTGGTTCACGCAGACGAGCATGGTGGGCGGGCTATCCGTTACCGAACATACCGCGCTCGCGGTGATGCCGCACCGGCCATGCGGGCCATCGGTCGTAATGATATTCACGGCCGCCGACAGATGCGCCATGGCTTCCCGGAACATTTTGCGGTTGTCGATTTCGTTCATGCTGTCCCCCGGCTTACGGATACGGCGTGATCGTGGGCGCGATGCCCGCGAAAATGGCGCCGGCGCCGTCATACGTCGCTTCGCCCAAAAAGGCGTGCTGCGTGACGACCATGGAATCGCGAACGAGGCGCTGCATCCGGTTGTTCCGGTAGATTGCCGCGACCCCGGCCAGCCGGTAAGCCTGCTGAACCACATCCGCACACACATGGGCCGCGTGCGTGGCGCTCAGGCGCAACAGGCTCGCTTGCTCGGGCGTAACCGGGCGGCCGGCCGCGATCGAGTCCCAGGCCTGTTCGGACGCTTCATAGAAGAACGCGCGGGCGCTGCGCCATTGCGCTTCGGCACGACCCAGTTCGATGCGAAAGTACGCGCGATCCGCCAGGCGCGGCGCGCCGGTCGTGGTTTTCGTGCCGCCGGAAATGTCCGCGGCCAGGTCAAGCGCGGCGCGTGCCAGTCCGACGTTCACTGCCGCGTGGACTTCGGCCTGATACGAAACGGCGGGATATTTGTACAGGGGTTCATCGATCACCGCACTGCTTCCGCGCACGAAGATCCACGGATCGGCGACGAACTTGTCTTTCAGACGCAGATCATGGCTGCCCGTGCCCTGCATGCCGACCACATTCCAGTTCTCGACGATTTCGACTTCTTCCGCGCGAAACACCGCCGTCAGCGGCTTGCCGGCGTTCGGACTGTCGCTGCCTGCGGGCGCCCCACCGATGCCCACGCCGATCCAGTCCGCGCCCTTGCAGCCGCTCGCGAAGTGCCATTGGCCGCTCACGGTCCAGCCGCCCGCGGCGGCGGCGGCTGGTTGGATGGGGTAAAGACCGCCGGCGAACACCTGGTCCGGGCCGCTCGCGTAGATTTCACGTTGGGTTTCCACGGGCAACGCCGCGAGATACACATTGGCCGAGCCGAACGCGGCCACCCACGCCGTCGACCCGTCCGCCACCGCGATGCGTTCCAGCACGCGCAAGAAATCAGCGGGGGCGAGCGCGTCGCCACCGAAGCACCTGGGCGTGCTTGCGCGGAAAATACGGGCGCGCTTCATGGTCGCGATCATGTCGCGGGGAACGTGCGAGAGCTGATCGAATTCATCGCGGCGTGCGGCGATTTCGGCGATGACATCGTCCAGGGCGAGCGGATTGGCAATCGCGTTCGATGCGCGGGTGAGGGTCGCGAGCTTGGGATCGTCTGCGAGGTTCATCGGAGCTCCGGCGTGGGTTTGTATCGGTGGAATGACGTGCCCTCAAGATAGAATCGACCCACACATGCGTCAAATTCGCACCAATAATGGATGCCATGAACCCGACGAATAGCGGCCTCACCGACCTGAACTTGTTGCGCGTATTCCTTGCGATCTGGGAGAACGGCTCGGGTTGACGCAACCCGCCGTGAGTCATTCACTACGGCGCCTGCGCACCTTGTTCGACGATCCCCTGTTCGTTCGCACGCCGCAAACCATGGTGCCGACAGAGGCCGCGATCCGTCTTCACGGTCCGCTCGACGAAGCGTTCAGCATCATCAGCCTCGCCATGCAGGCTCATGGCCACTTCGATCCCGCTACCGCGTCACGCGTGTTCAAGATATCGATGTCGGATATGTCGGAGTTCTACTTTTTACCGCCGTTACTCGCCGCATTGGAAGGCACTGCGCCGAAGATTCGCTTCGAGATCGTGCAGTTCGCGTCCGAGTCGGCGGGCGCGGCCATGCGCGCGGGCGAGATCGATCTTGCGCTCGGCTACGTGCCGGGGCTGGAGGAAGGCTGCATCAGCGACACGCTGTTTTCGGACGAACACGTGTGCCTGATTCGCGCGGGGCATCCGTTGAAGACGAAGAAGGCGTCGAAGGAAGATCTGGCCGGTTTGCGCTACGTCTATGCAAGCACGAACGCAACAGGCCACAGGATGATCGAGCAATGGCTTGCGGAACTTGGCATGGAGCGCGATATCGTGCTGCGCCTGCCGCATTTCACGGTGGCGCCGGAGATCGTTCGGAGTACGGATCTTGCGGTGATCTTTCCGCGCAGCATTGCCGAGCGTTTTAATCGTGGGCACGCGTTCCGGTTGCTGCCGTTGCCCTTCGATTTGCCGGCCATCGAAGTGAAAATCCATACGCATGTGCGCTTCGCAAGCGATGCCGGCATTCAGTGGCTGCGCGATGTCCTGATGGGCATGTTCGCCGTGCAGCCGTGAGGCGTTACTGCCTGTAGCTGGTGTCGGTGCGGTCCAGGCGGCGAATCAACGCGTCCAGAACCTGATCGCCGCCGCCGAAGCGTGGATCGTATTGAAGCGCGTCGCGTGTCGAGCGCTCGCTGATTTGCGGATCGACAAGCAGTGTTTTGCCGCGCATGGAATGGGTCGCGAGCTGAATTTCGCACGCGCGGTTCAACGTCCAGATCAGCACGAAAGCATGGCCGAGCGTGGCGCCATGCGCGAGCAAGCCGTGGTTGCGCAGGATCATCAGCCGCTTGTTACTCAACGACGCCACCATGCGCGATTTTTCTTCATCGTGGACGGTCGTGCCTTCGAACGTGTGATATGCGACCATGCCGTGCAGTTGCGACGAATAAATGTTGTTGTCTTCCAGACCCTCCTCCATGCAGGCGACCGCGACGCTCGCCGTGGTGTGGATATGCATGACGCAATGCGCGTCGGGGACATTGCCGTGGACGGCGCTGTGGATGGTCAGGCCGGCCGGGTTAACGGGGTATAGGCTGTCGCTGAGGGCTTTGCCGGTCAGGTCGATCTTCACCAGATTCGACGCGGTGACTTCGTCGTAGGCGAGTCCGAACGGGTTGATGAGGAGTTGATCGTCGGTGCCTGGCACGCGCAGCGTGATGTGGTTGAAGATCAGTTCGTGCCATCCCAGCATGAAGAACACCCGATACGTCGCGGCCAGTTTAAGACGCGCAGCCCATTCTGCATCGGTGCAAACAATCGGACGCGTTTCGGCGGTTTCCAGGACAGTCATGTTCAGCTCCAAGTCAGCTTCATTCAGCTTCTAGCAGATAAGGAATTCTGAATTCACTTTATCAGAACGAATTTTTTGAGTCCATTATTCGTTGCAGTGGCTTGGCAAGCAGTGAATGCCGTCTCTTGAAAAATAGCTGGGGTCAGTTCACTGACACGCACGCAACCGGACAGCGCCATGGACGAACGCAAGTTTTCCCGGCATCGGCTTTTTCAATGGGCAAAACATTTGGTAACAAAGAACGGGGCGCGGTCACTGCGGCTTAATGCTGTCTTAAGTCTCGCGTTTTACGATCGGTCTCATTGATCCCCCTGTAGTACCCCTCTTCAGGCCGCTTTATGCGGCCTTCTTTTTTAGGTACGACGGATGAAGACCCTTTGGCGTTTGTGCGCAGTAGCCGTATGCCTGGTCGGTGGTGTCGGCATCGCGGTATGGGTGTTTTCCGTGATCGTGCGTTTCGCCTGATTCACGCGCGCTTCATCTGCGCTTGCATGTTGAATGCAAGTTTCATCGGTTGCCATTCCGTACTCGTTGCATTCGGCAACGGGCGTTGAAAACTCGCCATCAACGCATTCCACTCCGTCACGCGCGGATGAACATCCGCACCTGCCACGAGTTTGTCGAAACTGAAGTCAGGCTCCGTTTCAATCAACATCACCAGCCGCGTTTCACGCCGCCAGATCGTCATATCGATGATGCCTGACGCCCGCAGTGCATCAAGCACTTCAGGCCAGACCGCTTCGTGATATCGATCGTATTGCGCGATGACCGCGGGGTCATCGCGAAGATCGAGTGCCAGGCAATAGCGCATGACGTTCGTGCTCATGGCTTAAGCCGCCGCGCGGGCATCGACGGAAACATGCGTGCGCTGCTTCGCCTGAATCGCGTCCCAATCCCAGTCGATACCAATCCCCGGCTCCATCGGCGCGACCGCATAACCTTGTTCGATCCGGACCTGCTTGCCAGTCAACGCATCAAGTTGCGGAATGTATTCGAGCCACGTCGCGTTCGGCACGGCCGCGCACAAACTCACATGCAACTCCATCAGGAAGTGCGGGCAGATGGACACGTTCATTGTTTCCGCCAGATGCGCGACCTTCAGCCACGGCGTAATGCCCCCCACGCGCGCGACATCGGCCTGCACGATCGAGCATGCATCCGCCTTCAGATAGTCAGCAAATTGCGCCGGGTGATACATCGATTCCCCGACTGCAATGGGCACCGAACTCGACGCGCAAAGCCGCTGATGTGCAGCGATATTCTCAGCGGGCATCGGCTCTTCCAACCACGCCAGGCGCAACGGTTCGAACGCATGAGCGCGGCGGATAGCTTCGGATAACGTGAAGCCCTGGTTGGCGTCGACTCGTGGCGTCGCGCACGGCCATGAGCCGTCTCGTGTCTTCAGCCAGATGCGGCCGGCCGACCTTGATCTTCGCGCCGTGAAAACCCGCATCGCGCGCCTGCAAGGTTTGATCGACGAGTTCCGTCTCCGATAAATGCAACCACCCACCTTCCGTCGAATAGGTGCGCGTGCGCGGCTTCGATCCGCCCGCCGCGACCCACAGCGGCACGTTCGCCACGCGCGTGTTGCGGTCCCACAGAGCGGTATCGATTGCTGCAAGCGCAAGGCTTGTTATCGCGCCGACCGCAGTCGCGTGCGTATGGAAAAACAGATCACGCCAGATGGCTTCGTACTCGGCGGGGTCCCGCCCGATCAAGCGCGGCGCGAGATGATCGTGCAGCAACGCGACGATGGACGACCCGCCCGTGCCAATGGTGTAGGTATAGCCTGTGCCCACGCTGCCATCGCTGCAATGGAGGGTGACCAGCACGGTTTCCTGGACCACGAACGACTGGATCGCGTCCGTGCGTTTGACCTTGGGTTGAAGGTCGACCTGACGGATGTCGACGGTATCTATCGTTGTCATTTTTGGATTTCCTTTAAAGCGTGTTCAGCCTTTCACACCGCCGAGCGTCAAGCCCGCGATCAGATGTTTCTGCACGATAAACGTCAGCACGATCGCCGGAATGATGATGATCACGGCCATCGCACACATGCCGGCCCAATCGACGGAAAACTGCGCAGTGAAGTCCATGAGTCCGACGGGCAGCGTCTTCGTATCGGGGCTTCGGCACAATTGCGTGGCAAGCGCGAACTCGTTCCAACTAGTGAGAAACGCAAAGATTCCCGCCGACGCAATGCCGCTCTTCGCAAGCGGCAACTCGATGCGCCAGAACGCCTGCCAGCGGTTACATCCATCTATCTGAGCCGCCTGCGACAACTCGATGGGCACCTCGCGAAAGAACCCATCGATGAGCCATATGGTGAACGGTACGTTCATCGCGAGATAAACGAGGATCACGCCGATGCGCGTATCGAGCAGGCCGGTCCACGCCCAGAGCATAAAGATAGGCAGCGACAACGCGATGCCCGGAATCGCGCGCGTTAGCATCAGCGCCACGAACATGAGCTTCTTGTGCCTGAACTCGAAACGCGCGAATGCATAACCTCCGAGCACGCCGACCGCGAGCGCGGCAACCGTGCTGACACAAGAGATGATCAGCGAATTAACGAAGTACTGGCTGATCGGCAACGACGCCATCTGACCGTAGCCGAACATGCTTTTGAAGTTATCGAGCGTGTAACTCGCGCCGACCAGCGGCGATTGATTCGAGAGGATTGCGACGTTCGAACGGAACGCGTTGAGCACGACCCAAAGCCCCGGCAAACAGATAATCGCCATCACGATAAACACGCCGAACCACATTGCCGACTTGCGCACGAACGCGCCTTTGATTGCCATATCGCTCATGATGTCAGGCAGGCCCCATGTGTTTGCGCGCGCCGCTCAACTTGCGGAAGAAGTACAGCGTGAAGAGGATCGACACCAGCACCGAGACATATGCAATCGCGTTCGCGTAGCCCATGCGAGAGTCGTCGTAAGCGATGCGGCCGACCATCGTCCAGAGCAATTCCGTGCGTCCGCCCGGACCACCGTTTGTCATGATGCGCACAATGTCGTAGGCACGGCCCACATCGAGCGAACGGATCGTCATGGAGATATAGATGAACGGCATCAGGTACGGCAGCGTCACGTAGCGGAACGTCTGCCATGACGTGCAGCCATCCACCTTCGATGCTTCTATCGGATCTTTCGGCAGCGCCATCAAACCGGCCAGCAGGATCACTGCGAAGATCGGCGTCGAGTTCCACACCTCGGCCGCGATCAGCGATGCCAGCGCGGAGTTGGCATCGACGAGAAAAGGAAACGCCGACTTTGCGCCGAACAGCGTCTGCATCAGGTTATTCACAATGCCCGTGCTGTCGTTGAGCATGAACTTGAACTGAAAGCCGACTAGCACCGGCGAGAACATCATCGGGAACATCATCACGGTGCGCAGTGCGCGCTGCCCTTTCGTCACCTGGTTAAGCAGCAGGGCCACGCCGAGGCCAAGCAGCAGTTCGAGATTCAGCGCAATGGTCAGGAACAAGATCGTACGGCCGAACGCGGCCCAGAAGTCACCATTCGAGAACGCGCGTTCGTAGTTGCGCCAACCGATCCAGTGCGACAGCGTATCGGGGTCGGTAAGGCGATACGCTGTGAAGCTCGTATAAAACGAGAACAGCAGCGGCAGGATCACCACGATCCCCACCGCCAGGAACGCAGGCATAAGCAGCTTGATCGGCAGCGGTATCCGCCTGCGCGGCGTGGTTAGCACAGGCTCGCCGCCGATCGAGTAAGGCGTGTTGGATTGCATGTTGATCGTCGGTTACTGGTTATCGGCCGCATCCTGCATGATGTCCGCGACCTTCTTCGCCGCTTTGTCCAGGGCTTGCTGCGAGGTTTCATCCCCGATGATCGCCTTCTGCAATTCAGGCCACAACGCATTGGAAATCTCGTTCCATTGCGCGATGCGCGGCGGCGTGAACGAGTCTTCCTTGGCGGCCTGACTGAAGGTCGCGACTGCGTCCGCCATGAAGCGATCGTCCTTCGCCTTGAACTCCTGCACGATGGCCTGCTGCGCATCAATACGCGAAGGAATCGAGCCGAGGCGCGCTTCGACCATTTGCGAATCCTTGCTCGTCAGGAACTGGATAAAACTCGCTGCCACTTCGGGCCGCGCACAGACCTTCGTGATCGAGAAGCTATGCGAACCCGACCAGCCCGGCCGCTTGTTACCCGCGCCAAGCGGGGCACGAACCACGCCGACGTTGCCCGCGAGCTTGGACGTCTTCGGATCGTTATAGAACGACGCAAAACCCGGCCAGTCGAGATCGAGCGCGACCTTGCCCGATGCAAAGTTGTTGCCGAGATCGTCCCAGACGTAACTCGGCACACCCTTCGGCACTACGCCCGCCTTGTAGAGATTCACGAACCAGTCGAGCGTCTTTACGCCGGCCGGCGAATTGAAAGTCGGCTGCATCTTGGCATCGAGTAACTGGCCGCCATTTGCCACCAGCAGCGAATAGAACGTGCCCGTCAGCGCTTCATCCTTGCCCGGGAATTGCGTACCGTAGAAGTTCGGCGCCTTCGTGAAGAACGTCGCCTGTTGCGTGAACTCGGCGAAGTTCTTCGGCGGCGTGAGGTCCTGCCCGAACTTCTTCTTATAGGCATCGCGATTCGCCGGATCGGCGTAAGCGGTCTTGTTGTAATAGAGCGCTTCTATATCCGTCGATCGCGGGATCTGCACAAGCTGGCCCTTCACCTCGGACTGCTTCAGCAAAGCAGGCGCGAAGGCTGCGAGATAGCTCGCGGGGAACAGGCCCTTGAGGTCGCGGAAGATCGGGTATTGAGCCGAAAAATTCGTGTGATTCGACGACACGCAATAGTCGATGTGCTGAGACGCAATGTCCTGCTTCAACTCGCGATCCAGCTCGAAGTGACTCTTGCGCGAGACGATCTCCACCTTCGCGCCGGTCTCTTTTTCCCATAACGGAATGCGCGTGTAGAGCGCTTCATATTGCACGCCGCCGATCAGCTTGACCCGCAACGTGTAGCCCTTGTATTCGTTGTCGGCGCGTGCCGCCGTGGTGGCGATCAAACCCGCTAAAGCCAGTACCGACACGGCGATCTTCAGTCCGGTTTTCATCGAATCTCTACCCATGATTCATCTCCTTTGTTATGAGCCGTGACGTCGAGCGGGACGGCTTTCGTGTGGTTTTTTGCGTGAGTTTTCAGCGCAGCCGGCGGCTGGTGTTGGTATCGAAGACGAGGGTGTTGTCCAGCTCGGCGTCGAGCCGGATGCCCTGCTCCGGGCGCAGCAACAAACGGCCGTTCACGATGACGCAACAGCGTTGCCCCGCGACCGTGCCGAACAACTCGGTGGACGCGCCCGTCGGTTCAACTACATCGACGTTGAACGGAATGCCGCCCGTCTCCGCCACCAGCAGATGCTCGGGCCGCACGCCGACCGTTACCTCTTGACCATCACGAGTGTTGACCACCGGCACCTGCAACGAGAAATCGCCGATACGTACCCTCGCTCCGCTGCCTTGCAACTCATAGCGGCCGCTAAAAAGATTCATCGACGGTGAGCCGATAAAACTCGCGACGAACAGGTTGTCAGGGTCATCGTAGAGTTCGAGCGGCGCACCTATCTGCTCGATCACGCCACCATTCAGCACGACGATGCGGTCCGCCATCGTCATTGCTTCGATCTGATCGTGGGTGACATATACCGTTGTTGCGCGCAGGCGCTGATGCAGCGCCTTGATCTCTGCGCGCATTTGCACGCGCAGCTTTGCATCGAGGTTAGAGAGGGGTTCATCGAAGAGAAAAACCTTGGGGTCGCGCACGATCGCGCGGCCCATCGCCACGCGTTGCCGCTGACCGCCCGACAAGTGGCGCGGATAACGCCCAAGTAAGTCCTGAAGCCCAAGAATGGTCGCGGCCTGATTCGCACGCGCCGCGATTTCATCGGGCTTCAGATCACGCAGCTTCAGCGCAAACGTCAGGTTCTCCAGCACGCTCATATGCGGATACAGCGCGTAGTTCTGGAACACCATCGCGATGTCGCGGTCCTTCGGCGGCAGGTCATTAACAACGCGACCATCGATAAGGATCCTTCCATGCGTCACGCCCTCCAGCCCCGCTAGCGCGCGCAGCAATGTCGACTTGCCGCAACCGCTCGGTCCCACGAGCACTAGGAACTCGCCGTCCGCAACAGTCAGGTCGATCTGCTTCAACACCTGTACGGCGCCGAACGACTTCTGCACCTGTTTGAATGCCACTTCAGCCATCAGCGTTGCCTCCTATGTCGACCGGAGTTAGCGCTTCAGCGCTTACTCCGGTCCCATGCAGATGTTTGCTATGCGAATCACTCCGCGCTGCGGATCTCGTGTCTCGCACGTCTTGCGGACCACTTTTCCACCGATGCAAATCATTTTAATGATAAAACGCTCTTTTATATATGAATTTTCATTGGTGTTTTCCCGATACCCACAGGAGACCTTTTCCGTCGACGATGGCATCAAACGTGAAGGCTTCGCCGGTCTACAATCACGCCACGCAGCCGCAGGATCTCCTCGCATCGAGGCAGGCAAAAGGCGGACACTTGGCTTAGGGAAGGAGGGGTTTTGGACAACAAGCGATATTCAGCGCCGGCGCTCGAAAAGGGGCTGGACATCATCGAACTCCTGGCGAGTCATCCAGAGGGCTTGTCACTGGCTGACCTGGGAAAGACGCTCGGGCGCACGACGGCAGAGATTTTTCGCATGGTCGTTACGCTGGAGACGCGTGGGTATCTGCTGGCGATGGGCGATCGATACGTGTTGTCGTTGTTGCTGTTCCAACTTGCTCATCGACATCAGCCGGTACGGTCGCTAGTGACCACCGCGCTGCCGTTAATGACGCAACTCGCCAACGACGTCAGGCAATCGTTCCATCTATGCGTGTATCAGGACGGTCGCGTGTTGATTGTCGCGGGCGTGGAGAGTCCGGAACGCTGGGGCTTTTCGTTGAAGGTGGGAACGCTGATCGGCATGACCGATACGGCTTCGGGACAAGTGCTGATGGCGTTCCAGGAAGAGCTGGAACGCAAGCGGATGCTTAAGCTGCATGTGCCCGTGGATGGAGAATTACCCGTTGACGCAAGACAGCTTGC
>WNFJ01197289.1_pt2 | contig 13146 bp, 15 predicted proteins | sample 5400461 | NCBI WGS metagenome assembly WNFJ01 (sample SAMN13153349, study PRJNA577476) | soil metagenome | isolation source: 115 cm saprolite on Douglas fir-dominated hillslope | place: USA:California | collected 2013-09-17 | reverse complement strand
CGTTCTTTGAAAATCGAGTTTTCCTCCGACGCCCGGGGTCTTGGGTCCTGGGTTAATCAACTGGTAAACATTTACCGCTGCGGGCATCTGGGGAAATCGCACCGGATTCGGGGTCGAAATCGAGAGAAAAAAGCCCTTCCACCGCCTGGTCACCAGGCGGTCGAATGAGGTTATCCCCTTTGTTTGCAACAAAAGTGTCTTATCCCCGGGTGGGGGGTGCCAAAGTTTACCAGAAGGTAACTAAAAATCCTCTACTCCCGGATCAGGGTTCGGCCGCCGGCGGGCCCTCCCACCTTCAAAGCAGGCGCTAGTCACTTACTGCCTCCGGATTATTGGTGGAAGAGCTGCCCTTCGAGAGCGGTTCCGCGGTTGCTATAACCGGTCTTGAAAGGGCACGGCTTTCAGCCGTGCCGATGAGCGTAGGAAATAGCTTGGCCTTTAGGCCCTGAGGTCCGCTCCCTCAGCGGCTTAAAGCCGAATTATGGCGTTGGCCGATACGGCACGCCTAAAAAGGCGTGCCCTTTCAAAACCAGCCACACCTGCTGCGAAACCGCTTCTAGGGCCGCGAAAGGGTTGTTTTTAGATCCGGGCTTCAGCCCTGGCGCCGGCCACACGCAATGTGAAACCGCTATAGGTCCGATACAAACTGCACCACCACGCGGAGCTCTGCACTTTTCCGGCATCCGGCAGCCGACTGTACAATCAAACATCAGAGATGTTTATCGATGAAGCGGTAATCCGCGTCAAAGCCGGAGACGGCGGCAACGGCTGCATGGCTTTTCGCCGGGAGAAGTTCGTCCCGCGCGGCGGCCCTTCTGGCGGCGACGGCGGTCGCGGGGGCGACGTGATCATGGAATCGAGCGAGCGCCACAATACGCTGGTCCACTTCCGTTTCAATCCCGAACACAAAGCTGAGCGCGGACGCCACGGCGAAGGCTCCAACTGCAGCGGTCGCGACGGCGAAAGCGTGGTGCTGAAAGTCCCCGTGGGAACAATCGTGTATGACAAAGGGACCGGCGAGAAGGTCCACGATTTTTCCCAGCCCAACGAGCGCGTGATCGTGGCGCACGGCGGCCGCGGCGGACGCGGGAACCAGCACTTTGCCACCAGCACCCACCAGGCGCCGCGCGAGCATGAGGCGGGTAAGCCCGGAGAGGAACGGGTCCTGCGTCTGGAGTTGAAGCTGCTGGCCGAGGTCGGGCTGGTAGGCTATCCCAACGTGGGCAAGTCCACACTGATCTCGCGCATCTCCGCCGCCCGGCCCAAGATCGCTGATTATCCCTTCACCACGCTGCAGCCCAACTTGGGAGTGGTGACCATCGGCGAGCCGCCGCATGAGGACAGCTACCTGGTGGCGGATGTTCCCGGATTGATCGAGGGTGCGCACACCGGCAGCGGCCTGGGAACGCAGTTTCTCCGCCACATTGAGCGCACGCGCGTCTTGGCCCACATGATTGACGTTTCCGACTCGAACGGCCGGCCCGATCCAGTCGCCGATTTCAAGGTGATCATGGAGGAACTGAAAAACTTCGGCGCTGGGCTCGAGAAAAAACCTATGGTGGTGGTGGCTTCGAAGATGGATGTGGTCAACCCGAACAAGCTGGCCAAACTGCGCAAACACGCCAAGAAGCTGAAGCTCGATCTCTATGAGATTTCGGCGGTGACCGGACAGGGTATCCCGCAACTGAAGTTCGCGCTGGGCAGACGCGTGGCGGAGATCCGTGCCGCCAGCGTGCCGGATAAACCTTCGGCAGCGAAGAAAGTTTCAGCTCGCAAAGCCAAAAAGAGGGCGGAGAGTGCGAAGCGCTTTTCCAAGCAGGCGGCCTTCAAGAAGAGGCAGAGCAGATAGCCCATGAAGATCGCTCTTTTTGGCGGCACTTTTGATCCCGTGCACCGCGGTCATTTGGCCGTAGCCAGAACTGCAGCGGAAAAGTTTGGCCTGAGCCTGATCTACTTTGCTCCGGCCGACATCCCCCCGCACAAGCAGAAGCGCAAGCTTACGGATTTCCAGCACCGCTTTGCCATGCTGGCGCTGGCTACGGTTGACGACAAACGATTCATTCCCTCGCTGCTCGACGCGCACACCGGGCGGCCCAACTACTCCATCGACTCCGCTCGTCGTCTGAAGAGTTCGCTCAAGAAGTCAGACAAGCTCTACTTCCTTATCGGCATGGATGCCTTCAAGGACATCGCCACCTGGCGGCAATCGGAGGAGCTTTTGCAGGAGTGTGAGTTCATCGTGGCCAGACGTCCGGGGCATTCATTGGCTGATGTGGGCCGGGCCCTGCCGGCAAGTTTGCGTCCGCAGGAGGAAATACTCCACGCCCTGGAAAAACGCCGCGCGAACGGAACGGTCTCCCTGCCCGGGGCTACCATCCACCTGCTCGACGATGTGCACGAGCGCGTTTCATCCACTCAGATTCGAGCTGCAGCCCGCGAATCGGTGAAGCAGCTCAGCCGCCTGGTGCCGCAGCCGGTCGCCGAGTACATCAAGAAAGAGCATCTATACGTTGCAGGCGCTCCCAAGACGGAAGCCGGAGGCGCGCGCCGTGGCAACATGCTATCTTTGCATCGGGGGATCTCCAGGAGCGGCAAGCGCGAATGAGCCAAGAGAGCAGGCAGCAGGTTGCACGGGCAGTCAAGGCAGTGGAAAGCAAAAAGGGCGAGGACGTAGCCATTCTGGAAATGGATCGCGCCTCGGGAGCGTTCACCGATTATTTCATCGTGTGCTCTGGAACCAATCCCCGCCAGATTCAGGCGATTTCCGATGAAGTACAAAGACAACTGGCGCAGGCCGGGCTGCGCCCCAACAGCATGGAAGGCTACAACCAGGCGGAATGGGTCCTGCTGGATTACGTGGACTTCGTGGTCCATGTGTTTTCCGAGCGGGCGCGGAAGTTCTATGACCTGGACCGGCTGTGGAAGTCCGCCCGGCGATTAAAGCCGGCCGACTTGCTCAAGAAGCCCAAGACCAAGAAGGCGCCGAAGAAGGCAGCGGCTGCCCGTAGCGCCAAGACCGGGAGCAGCCGGAAGCGGGCCGTCGCTCCCAAGTCCAGGTCCAAAGCCAAACAACGAACCCGGAAGTCGTGAAAAATGGATTGGAAGTTGTCCTTTTGATAAACTTTGCAGCGGCTTGGAGCGTAGTTCCTGGTACGAAGTTTCTAGCATTTCTTGTGAGAGTAGAAGGCTGCAGGTAAACCACAACGGAAAGTACTTGGACCTAACACTCCGCAGACCCAAATCTTCCTGTGAAACTTCAGATCGCCTGGATTGGGAAAACGAAGGAAGTAGCTGTTCGTGCGCTTACCGCCGAATATTTGCAACGAGTTTCGCGCTACGTTGCCGCTGAATCCCATGAGATGAGCAGCGAAGAAGCCTTGCTGGAGCTGGCGGCCGGAAAGACTGGACGCACCAAGCCGGTGCTGGTGCTGCTGGACGCGCGGGGCCGCCAGTTCACGTCAGAAGAGTTTGCCGAGCTGTTGCGCGACCAGCAGGACCGGGGAACGCAGAATCTTTTCTTCGCGGTAGGTCCGGCTGACGGGTTTAGCGACAAGGCGCGGGCGGAGGCCGACCTGATCCTCTCCTTCGGCAAGATGACCCTGGCCCACGAACTGGCGCGGATCGTGCTGCTGGAGCAGGTCTATCGGGCGTTTACAATCTTGAAGGGCCATCCGTACCACACGGGCCATTGAGCATGACGGACGTTCATCGCGGGCTGATCATCGTAAATACCGGGCCGGGCAAGGGCAAGACCACGGCTGCCATGGGCACGGCCTTGCGCGCCGTGGGCAACGGTATGAAGGTGCTGATGCTGCAGTTTCTCAAAGGGTCCTGGCACTACGGAGAGCTGGACGCCGCCAAGGCCTTTGGTGACAATTTCGTGATGAAGCAGATGGGCCGCGGCTTTGTGAAGGTGGGTGGCGCGGAGACCGATCCCGAGGACATCCGCCTGGTCGAAGAGGCCTGGGCTGAAGCGCGCGAGGCCATCAACTCCAACAAGTGGGACCTGGTGATCTTGGACGAGATCAACTATGCCATCAGTTACGGCATGCTGGATCCGGCCAAGGTGGTCGAGAGCCTGAAGAAGAAGCCGGAGATGGTCCACGTCATCTTGACGGGCCGCAACGCGCACCTCATTGAGCTGGCTGATACCGTCACCGAGATGAAACAGGTGAAACACGCTTATGAGAAGGGCGTGCTGGCCCAGCGCGGCATCGAGTACTGAGGTGAGTTTTGACTTGGTTTAAACGGCAAGCGGGCGACATCCAGGCCTCGGAGGACAAGCGCGTACGCACCGAAGGCCTGTGGGTAAAGTGCGAGGGGTGCCGGCAGATCATCTGGAAGAAGGAACTGGAAGATAACCACAACGTCTGCCCTAAGTGCGATTATCACTTTCGCATCGACTCCGGGGAACGGATCCTGCTGCTGCTGGACGAGGGCAGCATCGAGACCGCAGACGAAAACCTGGCTTCCACCGACCCGCTCCATTTCACTGACACCAAGACATACAAATCGCGTCTGGAAAAAGGCGAGGCGGAGACCGGCCTCAAAGACGCCGTTATCAATGCTTGCGGCATGCTCAACGGCCGGCCGGTGATCATGAGCTGCATGGAGTATGCCTTCATCGGGGGCAGCATGGGAGCGGTGGTAGGTGAAGCCATCACCCGCGCCATCGAGCGGGCCTGCGAGCAAAAGAAGCCCATCATTGTGGTCTCGGCTTCGGGCGGAGCCCGCATGATGGAGGGCGTGGTCAGCCTAATGCAGATGGCCAAAATCTCGGCGGCGCTGGCGCGCCTGGATTCTGCGCGGGTGCCTTATATCTCTGTTTTAACCGATCCGACCACCGGCGGTGTGACGGCTTCTTACGCTATGCTGGGCGACCTGAACATCGCCGAGCCGGGCGCGCTGATCGGCTTTGCCGGGCCCCGCGTGATCGAACAAACCATTCGCCAGAAACTGCCGGACGGCTTCCAGCGCAGTGAGTTCCTCCTCCAGCACGGGATGCTGGACGCCGTGGTTCATCGCAAGGAATTGAAGAGCTACATCGCCCGCGCGCTGGACTTCATGTCCCCAAGGGCCGCCTGAGCTGTGTCCCTCACCTACGAAACCGCGATATCTCGACTGTTGCAGCTCGGTCATGAGCTGGCTTCACGGGAGAAGTTTGACCTGGCCCACATGCGCAAGCTGGCGGAGGCGCTCGGCAATCCCCAACGCCGCTTGCAAAGCGTGCTTATCGCGGGAACCAACGGCAAGGGCTCCACTGCGGCCACCCTGGCCGACATCGTGCAAGCCGCTGGGTACCGCACCGGGCTCTACACGTCTCCGCATTTGGTCGACATCAATGAGCGCATCCAGATCGACCGCGAGCCCATTAGTGATGTCGAATTTACCTTGATTTACGAGCGCGTGGAGGCGGCGGCGCAGGAGTTGGTGGCTCGAGGTGAGCTGCCGTGGCATCCCAGCTTCTTTGAGATGCTTACCGGCGTCATGTTTGAGTACTTTGCGAGCGCCGGCGTGGAGCTGGCTGTCTTGGAGGTCGGCATGGGAGGAAGGCTGGACGCCACGAACATCGCCGATCCGTGCCTTTCCGTGATCACCGATATCGATTTTGATCACCAGAAGTTTCTCGGGAACACGCTGCCGGAGATCACGCGCGAAAAAGCGGGAATCATGCGCCCCGGCGGGACGGTGGTGCTGCTGCCGCAGCATCCCCAGGTCAACGAAATACTGGGTGACGAGATCACGGAGCGCGGCGCCCGCGCGGTGAGCGCCGTGAGGCACATGCCGCCGGTGACGCCGGAGGCAGGCGCGGCCCGGGCCGGGCGAAACCGTTTTCTGCTGGAAGTGATGGGCCGGGAGATTCTGATCGATTTCCCGCTTTCCGGGCTGCATCAGTTGCGCAATTTGGCGCTGGCCATTACCGCCGCCGAAGAACTCAACCATTGTGGCTTCAAGGTCCTGCCGCACCACGTGGCGGAAGGCGTTCGCAGCACGCGTTGGCGGGGAAGATTTGAAGTGTTGCCGGCAGAGGAAAGCTTTCCGGAAACGGTGCTGGACGTGGCGCACAATCCTGCCGGGGCCTGGGCGCTGCGCTCCACGCTCTCCACGTTCTACGGAGACCGGCCGTTGACCTTCGTGTTTGGCGCCATGCGCGACAAGGCGATCGGCGAAATCGCCAGGATTCTTTTTCCGCTGGGCGAACGCGTGTTCGCCGCGCGGGCAAACAATCCCAGGGCCGCCTCACCGCACGAGATTGCCGAGTTGGGCCGGCACACGCAGATAGAGATCCTGGAACAGGAAAGTGTGAAGGCTGCACTGGAGCAGGCGCGACTCTCAGCCGGCGAGCGGGGCGTGGTGGTAATCACCGGTTCGATTTACATTGTAGGAGAAGCCCTGGGCATTCTTGCCCGGAGCAAAGTCCGGCAGGGTGTTTGAGACGCGTGTCAGAAACAGTCCAGGTTCGGGTCCAACCTGTGAAAGAGACTGGCGGCATTCGCCACGTGCTCTCGCGCCTGCGCTCGTATTTTATCTGGGACCCGCTGATCTGGCTGTACACCATCGTTCTCGGCGTCTTGTCGCTGTTTTCTTCGCTGTTCGATCGCGACGGCCGCATTCAACACGGCTTCGCGCGCCTCTGGTCCGGGATGATCCTGGGCACTATTGGCGCTCAAGTAACCGTCGAGGGCCTCGAAAAGATCGATACATCCAAGTCGCACGTTTATGTGGTCAATCATCTCTCCGCCCTGGACATACCTGTCCTGTACGTTCACCTGCCGTTTCAATTCAGGATTCTGGCCAAGCGCGAGCTTTTTCGCTATCCGTTTATGGGCTGGCACCTGCGCCGCTCCGGGCAGATACCCGTTGACCTGGAGAATCCCAAGAAGTCAATCCGCAGTTTGAATCGAGCGGTTGAGGCGATCAAGAACGGAATGCCCCTGCTGATCTTTCCGGAAGGCGGCCGCTCGGAAAGCGGGCAACTGCAACCATTCATGGGCGGGGCGTTTTTTGCCGCCATCAGGGCCCAGGTGGATGTGGTGCCCATGGCCCTGATCGGCACCTACGAGATGCTCAAGATGAACACGTGGCATATCAAGCCTCGGCCAGTGCGTTTGCTAGTGGGCGAACCGATCCCGACGAACCGCATGTCGGTCCGCGATACGGAAAGCCTGGCGACGAAAGCGCGCGCGACGATTGCCCGTCTTTACTATCCGCATTCGTCGCTGCCCGACCTGCACCAGAACCTGACGAGCCAAGAATCAAGCCAGTAAAAAGTGGGACAAACCGGACCAAAACGCCCGTCGATGTCGAGTCTTCGGTCCTGTTTTCGTGACGGCTGCGCCTCAAAGTAGCGCAAGCCGGCAAGTGGGTCAAGTATGATGGTTCGCATGAGATTGAGAGTCGTAGGATCGATCGTCCTTGCCGCGGCGCTGGTGGCAGCGTGCGCGGCCCAGAATCAGCCGAACCAGGAAAAGTCAGAAAAGAAGAATCCGCTGTCGTTCGTCAAGGTCACCGCGGACGTTGCCGGCAACGTGCAGCACGACACCGTGAACGGCTCCCTGGCGATTTACCTGGATGAGCAGAATTGGGCTGCTGGATTGAAAGACAGCGATCTTGGTCCATTCCTCAAAGTGAAGGAGGCCAAGCTCGGTCGCAGCGCGGCGTGCCTGTTTTCGCCCACGAAGGATGCTGCGGTTTGCGTGTATTTTGACGGCGATTCCGCGTTCGGTGTGGCTGCGGTTCGGGCTGGCGCCAGCGGCAGGATCGAGCGGAGCGAAATCACCGCAGCATACAAACCTATCTCCAAGGAAATGCTCAAAAAGGGCGACGAGGAGCTGAAGTTCTCCGAGAGCAACGTGGCCACCGACGATGGTCAGCCACTGCCTGCGTTCCTGGTCACAGCTGCGAGGAAAGCAAAGAGTTGAGCGCCGTGTTACGCGATTGATCTGAATTGACATGGCCGGTTTTCCGGCAGGAAGCTTTTTCTTATGAACCCCCGGATTGCCATTCCCGAGCCCTGCTCCGCGGGTTACGACGCGGAGTATCGCGGCCGGACTTTGCCGCCGTACCTTCATGCCGTGGAAGCGGCCGGCGGCGAAGCAGTGGTGATTCCTCTGGGGCTTTCCCCGGAAGAGCTTGCCCGGCGCATTAGCGGATGCTCGGCGGTGCTTCTTCCCGGCAGCAAGGCCGATATTGACCCACAAAAATTCAGCGCAGAGCGCCACCCCAAGGCCGCGCCGGCCGATGCGGAACGTGACGCCGCCGACGAGCTGCTTCTGCAAGATGCTTATAACCTGCACAAGCCCATCTTCGGCATCTGTTACGGTTTGCAGTCTTTGAACGTTTGGCGGACCGGCTCCCTGGTGCAGGATATCGAGTCCAAGATCAATCATTCGGCGCGGGGCGTCGAAATCGCGCATCGCGTGATCGTCGAGCCCGGCACGCTCCTGGCGGAGGAAATCGATCGCGGCTCTCACGAGCTCGCCATCCAGGTGAATTCCAGCCATCACCAGGCAGCAGATATCGTCGGCGACGGCTTGCGGGTCGCCGCCCGCTGTGCCGAAGACAGCGTCATCGAAGCCGTTGAAGGAACGCTCCCCGGGCATTACGTTCTGGCGGTGCAGTGGCACCCGGAACGCGGTTTCGACAAAGATGAATCTTCGCGCCGCCTCTTCCAGTCCTTCGTCGAGGCCGCGCGGCGTTGGCGAGCTCCAGCGGAGAAAACGAGCGCGAAGTAGCTCTTAAACCACAGCGGCTTCAACTCCGCTGCGCTCACAGCACGGATTGACGCTGGGTGGGGCAGGCCTTCAGGCCTGCGGTGAAAGCAGTTGAACAGACCGGCTTGAGCCGCTGAGGTATTGGGTCTGGTTTGAAGGAGGGATTGGCCGAGCTGTAGGGATTATTCTTCGGGGTTTTAGCCAGGAACTGTTTCACCGGAGCGGCGTCTCAGGGGCTGAAGCCGGCATTGTAAAGTCGCTCACCGCAGGCCTGAAGCCTGCTCCACCCTCTAGACCATTTTCAGAATCGGTGTGAACTCTACCTCAGAGCCTAAAGGCCCGCTATTTCATCGCTTCAATGCAGGTCTAAAGACCTGCTCCACCCCGTTGTTGTCCGCACCGTTGATGAAACAGGGCTAGTCCCGGGAATCCTGGTCGTCTTCTTCCACGACCCCGTCTTCCTCCGCGGCGGGGGCGTTTCTGTATTCCTCAATGACGCGGCGAGCTTCGTCGGCTTGGGTAGGATTCACGCGCAACACGATTCCACCCACGCCCGGCAGCACGTCCTGCTGGGCCTGGAGAGTGCTGAGCAGAGACTTGATCCCTGCTGAGGTCAAAAGCGCGTGTACCACCATGGCTTCCGGTTCATCCTGCGTGTCAAACACGGTCACCAGTTCCGGATCGGGGGTCGGGCCTGCGCTCATGCTCTCCTCCTGTGCCTTCGCGATGAGCATAGAGTAACACCCTGCTGCGCCAATGGGACTAAGATAAGAGTCATCAGGCCTCGAGCGACTCGCCCGCCGATCGCCCGGCCTGGAGAAGTGCTCATGAGTTTCCCGCAGCAATCGCAACCGTCGCAAACCATTGCCGAGAAGGATGAAGAGCGGCGCCGGCTGCGCCGTCTGCAAATGATGGTCGGGATGGTACGCGCGGTCTTGAGCCAGGAGCCCGGCCTGACAATAGAAAACGCTGCAGAACTGATTTCCGACTGTCGACATGCTGCGCTGGCCATGTTTCCTGGCAAGGAACTGGCCTTCGACCTGATCTACAAGCCTCGATTGGAGCGGGCGGTGAAGGAAAGGTACCGTCTTGCATCCACTGTGCGTGAGAGCTTCTGAAACGTGAACTTCCTGAAGATCGTCAAGCGCGCTACTCCCAATGCAACTTAACGCCGGCCCGCGCGAAGATCGGCGGACTGACGTTGACCGTCGGAGTTTTGGCGACTTGGATTCGGGAGTCGAACACGTTCTCAACCGCCGCAAATACGTCCAGGCCACGGCGCAGGCGCTTGGAGACGTAGGTATCGAGTTGGAAGAAGGAATCGAGCGGGAATTGATTCAAGTCGTCGTCGAACTGGCGGCTTGAGCCCCTGGCTTGCGTAGCAACGGTCCATCCCCGGGGCATGATGTAGCGAGTCTCGAAAGTAAATTGATGCGGCGCCACCTGCGGCACTTCCAGACCTTCCAGCAACCGATTGGCGGGAAAGCTGGCGACCACCGCGTCCACGAACTGATATCCGGCGATGAAGTCGAGGCTGCGATAGTGCCAGGCCGCGTCAGCCTCCACTCCGCGGGAGCGGGTGCGGCCCAGGTTTTCGCGTTCGCGGGTGATGAGTGCCGGAGTGGTGCTCAGCGTGACGTTGGCGACGGGATCCGAGACCTCCATCCAGAAGAAAGTGGTGTGAAGGCGCGTGGTCTTCAGGAAGAAATTTGCGCCAACCTCGGCGCCCGACAACCGCTCCGCCTGGAGCGTGGGGTTGGCCAGGGTAAGCACATTGCCCAGACGAAAGGAGCGGTACAGTTCGTTCAGCGTAGGCGCACGGAATGACTTGTACGCCGAAGCGGTCAAAGTGATTCGGTCTCCGGCGCGGAACAGCAGCGCGGCGCGGGGGCTGAAGGCGTGGTCGCTCTGGTCGGCGAACGCGGTGAAGCTGGGCTTGACGGAAGCCACCAGGGGCGTGGTGCTGCTGTGAGCCTCATAGTTGTCCCAGTTGTCGTATCGTCCGCCGATGGTGAACAGCAGCCGGGAATGAAGCCGGATGGAATCCTGCACAAAGGCCCCGGAACTCAGCTGCCGTCCTCCGGAGTCCACCAGAGACGTCGCCAGCGACGCGGCGAAGGCAGTTTCGTTGCTGAATCCACGCACGGAACGGGCGTCCGCTCCGGCGATCAGCAAATTGCGCCCGCCAAGCGGCCGCGACAGTATCAAGCTGCCGCCGGCTTGCTGCGCCGGAACGTGCTGGGCGCGGGTCAATGTCTCGCTGTTGCGGTCGGTGGCAATGGAAGAAAAAGTCTGGTTATAACTTTGCCCTGAGCCGTAGCCCCGGAGTTGAACGCCGGCGAGGCGCGTTGTCAGGTTCAGTCCGCCACTCAACTGGCCGAGCTGGGTGTCGTTGGTTTGTAGAGGCGTGCCGTTGTTGCGGGCCTCGTCGTAAAAACCACTGGAAATGAATAGGTCCCCCGCCTTGAGCTTGTGCCTGGCAGTAAGCTGCGCGGTTCCGTGATAAGAATTGGCGGGGGTATCGACTGCTCCACGCTGGTCCGGCGGGACCAGGATGTATCCCGCGGTGCGAAACCCCTCACCGCTCGAAGCCAGGTTCCATGTCTTCAGTTGCCACGAGCTTGCCGCCGACGCGTCCGGGGTCCCTTGCGTGCCCGATGAGAATTCGGCGGAAATGAGATTTCGCGGGCCTGTTTGGGGAACCACGTTGACCACGCCGCTCAGGGCGCCGCTCCCATACAGGCTGGAACCGCCTCCGCGCAGGACTTCAACGGAGCTCACCTCTTCCCGCGGAATGCGACCCCAATACACCCAACCCCCGAACGGATCGTTGAGAGGGATATCGTCGTAGAGCACCACGGCCCGGCTGGCGCCATTGCCGCCCACGCCGCGCAACGAGGCTCCTTGGGAGGTGGGATTCGCGGTCCGACTGTCGGAGCGCCGGAACAGCGTGAAACCCGGAACCTGGCGCAAGGCCTGATCCACGGATTCCGCTGCCGTACTCTCCAACTCCTGGCGCGAAAAGATTTCCACGCTTTCCGCGGTGTCGCCCAGGCTGGTTCCCATGCGATTGGCGGTGACGTTGATTTCCTGTGAAAACTCGGCGAGCGAAAGCGTGACCTCAATCTGGTCTCTGTCTGCGGACAGCTCCGATGTAAAACGAGCAAACCCCTTCGCTTCCACAGACAGTTTCAGCCGCTCGTGAGGCGCTCCTTCCACTCGAAAAGAGCCGTCGGCGCCGCTGGTCGCGGCGTGCTCATATCCGGACCCTTGCAGCGTTACCTGAGCGCCGGCTACGACGTAACCGAGCTGGTCGCGTACCGAGCCCTGGATCGTGCGCGTTGGCGCCTGGGCGCGGGCCAATCCGGCGCAAAGAGCCACGGCGAGAAAAGATCTGATTGCAGACTGCATCATACGCAAGCAATGGTCGCTGAGAAAACCAGAATAACTAGAGATTCACCGGGTAAGCCAAAGTGCTGCCGGCTGTCAATTGTACCGCCTGCGCCTACTCTTCTACGATCAGCGTTCCCTTCATCCCGCCGTGGCCGAAGCCGCAGTGGACGGAGCACTTGAACGGGAATGCTCCGGCTTTGTCGGCGGTAAATTCCACGCTGGTGGGAACGCCTTTCTTGAGTTTCTGTTCGATGTTAAACGCTTCCAGCTTGAACCCGTGATCGCGGTCGGTGGCGGTGATGATCAGCCGGACGTGTTCGCCCTTCTTGACGCGAATGGGGTTGGCAGAAAACTCATATTTCTTCGCCGTCATCTGGATCTCATGTGCCGGGGTCGCGCCGGGCGCAGGGCTCTGCGTGGCTTGGACGTTCAGCAATGCCAGGGCGGGAAGGACGAAGACCGCAAACATCAACAAAGGCAATCTCTTAGCCATCATCTTGCGGCTCCAACTACCCGCAGTATATCAAGCATGCGCCTTCGGAGCAGCTGCCTACTTCCGGTCAATGTGCTGTAGAGTGAAGGTCAGGGTGCCCCAATAGAGGTGAGCGCGAGCCTGAACAGGGACGCGCGCAGCGTCATCGGAGTACCAGATCCAGATCTTACCCTTGTCCTTCAGTAAGCCGGACGCGGCCTCCGGCTGCACGCGGATGGTATTGAAGGTCCCCGCCGGGGTCTTGATCTGCTCGCGGGCCTCGGCATGCACGTTGACGGTGACGGTCTCGCCGCCGTCGTTGAGAGGGAAGGTGTACGTCCGGCCCGGCTGCAGCGGAAGGGAGGAGACATAGTAGATGGCCGAGAGCACGTCCGTGACGCAGCCGGCAATACTGTGTTCTTCGTGCTTGTTCTCTTTCTTTTTGAGGTTCTTCTGCACCAGGATCGACTTGCCCCGCATATAGTCAAAGGTGATATCGGCTTCCACCCGGCGCAACCCTTCTTCAATGTGGCGGGAAGTACTGTGCGAGCAAAACGTTGCGGGATC
>WNFJ01151407.1_pt1 | contig 13147 bp, 10 predicted proteins | sample 5400461 | NCBI WGS metagenome assembly WNFJ01 (sample SAMN13153349, study PRJNA577476) | soil metagenome | isolation source: 115 cm saprolite on Douglas fir-dominated hillslope | place: USA:California | collected 2013-09-17 | reverse complement strand
CGGTGCCGGGCGCGTGCTGTTCGGCGTGTTCGCGGCAGCGACCGTGCTGCTGGGCGGCTGGCTGACCGGGCAGTGGATCGCGGACCGGGTCGACCTTGACGCGCTGCACCCCGGTTACTTCCTGCCCACCGTGGCCGGAGGGCTGATCGCGGCCCAGGGCGCCGCCCAGGCCGGCTGGCCCGGCCTGGCCCGTGCCCTGTTCGGCATCGGCATCTTGCCCTGGCTGCTGCTGGGGCCGCTGATCCTGGCCCGGCCGATCATCCGCCCGCCGCTGCCCGCCGCCCTGTCGCCCACGCTGGCGATCGAGGTGGCCCCGCCCGCCCTGGCCGGGAACGCCTACCTCGCGCTGACCGGCGGCCGGTTCGACACCGTGACCTGGGCGCTGGCCGGCTTCACCGGCCTGATGGTCGTGGCGCAGCTGCGGCTGATCCCGCTCTACCGCAGGGCCCCGTTCGGCCCCGGATCCTGGTCCTTCGCCTTCACCTACGCCACGGTCGCCACCTTCGCGCTGCACTGGATCGGCCACGAGCACCCGCCTGGCGCGGCGGCATGGACCTGGACCGTGCTGAGCCTCATCACCATCATCATCGCCGCCATCGCCGCACGCACCCTGCTCGCCCTCGCCCAGGGGCAGTTCCTGCCCCGCGCACCCGCCACGACCAGCGCACGAAGCGGACGGGCGGCAGGCCGCTTTGCTCCTCTCCATTAAGCGGCGCGATGTCGCTCCGCGCCTCATGGTGGGAAGGAGACCAGCGCACGGCCGTCACCTCAGGTGACTGCAGCAACTCGGATTTGCTTACGTTGACCGGGGTATACCAGGCGCCTGGGGGAAACTGAGACTGCCGGGGGGAATCGCAGCACGCGGGGTACTCGTTCGAGTTGCGACAACCAGGCGCATCCTTGGCAGAGATTCCGGGACCCTTGACAATTCGAGAACTGGCCGCATCTCTGTCTATGACGGATGTGCCTGTCAATTTAGCAAAGGAATGCATCGTGCCTGACTTCACCGTGGGTAGCTATCTCGCAAGGCGGCTCGAGCAAATCGGCCTCAAGCACTACTTCGTTGTCCCGGGGGACTACAACCTGGTCCTGCTCGATCAGCTGCTAGTGAACAAGAACGTGGAGCAGATCGGTTGCTGTAACGAGCTCAACGCATCGTATGCCGCCGAAGCCTATGCGCGGGTCAACGGCTGCGGCGCGGTCGTCACTACCTTCAACGTAGGAGCATTCTCCGCACTTAACGGCGTGGCCGGGGCTTACGCCGAAAGGCTGCCCGTGATCTTCGTCTCGGCCGGCCACAACACCAACGACCCCAGCGCCAATCACATAATCCACCACACGATCGGCACCCACGACTTCTCTTACCAGTACGAGATGTTCCGGCAGGTGACCTGCGCTGCCGTCCGCGTCCTGCATCCCGACAACGCACCATCCATGATCGATCACGCGATCAGCACCGCGCTCCGCGAGCGCAGGCCCGCCTACATCGAGATCGCCAGCAACCTGTCCAACGCGCCCTGCCCCGAGCCGGCGCCGTTCGAAACCATCCTGGCCTCTGAAGACAGCAACTCCCGTGCGCTGGCCTCGGCAGTCGACCGGGCCACTGCCCTGATCGCTGGCGCAAAGAAGCCACTGCTGCTCGCCGGGGCGCACCTGCGCTGCTCATACGGCGCGATCGATGCGTTCCGCGATGTCGCCGAGGCGCTCGGCTGCGCCGTGGCGGTCATGCCGGACGCGAAGGGGTTCTTCCCGGAAGACCACCCCCAGTACATCGGCACCTACTGGGGACCGGTGAGCAGCCCGGGCTGCGAGGCCATCTTGGACTGGGCGGATGTGGTCCTCGCGGCCGGGCCGGTATTCAGCGACTACACCACAGCAGGCTGGACGGGCCTCCCGCCGAAGGAGCGCCTGGTCAGCGCCGAGCCCGGGGGCGTGCGCTTCCCCGACGCCGAATACACCAATGTCGCGCTGGCCGAATTCCTGGCCGGGCTCGCCAAGAACGTTCAGGCTAACGACGCCACGCTGACGCAATATCACCGCATCGTGCAGACCGCGACCGCCGACGTCGCAGGCCAGGACTTCGAGTCATCGGCCGAGCTGACCCGAGCCGAGTTGTGGCATCAGATCGAGCAGGACCTCGATCCGAAAACGACCTTGCTGGTGGAGACCGGTGATTCGTGGCTCAACGGCGTATTTACGCGCCTGCCTGGCGGCGCGCGGTTCGAGATCGAGATGCAGTGGGGATCCATCGGCTGGGCTGTCCCGGCATCCTTCGGCTACGCGATGGGCCTGGAGCCGGACCGCCGGCTGGTCTCGGTCATCGGGGACGGCTCCTTCCAGCTCACCGCCCAGGAAGTGGCCAACATGATCCGCCACGGCCAGGAGACGCTGATCTTCCTGGTCAACAACCGCGGTTACGTGGTCGAATCCGCGATTCATGATGGCCCGTACAACTACATCAAGAACTGGGACTACGCCAGGCTGATCGATGCCTGGAACGCCGAGGACGGCAACGGGCTGGGCCTGACCGCAACAACCGGCAGGGAACTGGCCGCCGCGATCAGCAAAGCTCGCAGGCACAAGGGCGGCCCGGTGCTGATCGAATGCCAGATCGCGCACGACGACTGCAGTCCCCAGCTGCTCGATTGGGGCGCAAAGGTTGCCCGTGCCAACGCACGCCCGCACCAGCAGGCCTGACCCACCGGCCCTGACCGCCCACCAGGCGGTGCCTCCGTGGACGCGGCGCTGACAAGTTCACCCAGCTCGGGTGACGTAGGCACACCAGGCCCGGGCACATCACCTGTGCTTCAGGACACATGCTGTGGGCAGCTGCAACCGGGCTGCCCCGGTTGGGATTCCGCCCTTGTAGCACTACCTCTGAAGGAGGATTCATGGCAACGACCACGGAGCGCAACCCGATAAGCGAGGCAGCCGAAGAGGAGCTACTCGCTTCGCTCATCGGCCGCGGAGAGGAGGATGACGGGTCGATGATGGACAACCCGCTCCTGCTCGCCGCGCTCATGCGCCGCCGCAAGGACCGGGGCGAGCGCCTCATGGAGAACCCGCTCCTGCTCGCGGCGCTCCACCGCCGCCGCGAGGAGGAGGAGGACGAGCCCGCGATGGAGAACCCGCTCATGCTCGCCGCGATGATGCGGCGCCGCAGCCACCGGGGCGATCGCCTCATGGAGAACCCGCTCCTGCTCGCGGCGCTCAACAGCCGCCGCGAGGAGGAGGAGGACGAGCCCGCGATGGAGAACCCGCTCATGCTCGCCGCGATGATGCGGCGCCGCAGCCACCGGGGCGAGCGCCTCATGGAGAACCCGCTCCTGCTCGCCGCGATGATGCGGCGCCGCAGCCACCGGGGCGAGCGCCTCGTGGAGAACCCGCTCCTGCTCGCCGCGCTCGCGCGGTAACGGCTGGAAGTGGCACTGTACCGATAACCCACCGCAGGCCTGACCTGACCGCGGTCAGGGCAGGCCTTCCCACCGAACGCAGGTGCCCCGGCGAACCGGGAACGTACATCACGGCCAGACCCGCCCTCCCAGTTTTTCGACAACGGATGACGGGAGGGCGGGTCGCGCAATGGCGGCAACAGCAGACAAGGGAACCAACATGGCTGAGTCGTTCAAGGAGACAGGCGGGGACCAGGCAGAGTCGTTGATCGACGAGTTGATCCGCGACATATTCAATGAGTCCGGCGCTTCCTCCGAATCTTCTATGCCTGGCATGGCGGCGACGGCTGCCCTATTCGAGACGGCTTTCGGATCCACGCGGGGGGCGTCGCGAGCCTCGACGCTTGAAAGGCTCCTTCTTGTGGATGCGTTCGCGTCTGAACTGGCCGAGGCCCTCGCACCTGCGCTGGCGGAGCAGCTCGCACCTCGACTCATGAAAGCACTGGAGCTTCACGCGACCGGCGAGACGGCCGGCGAGGCGGCAGACAAGAAGCCGGCATCAGCGGCCAGATCAGGCGGCCATGGGAGGAAGCCGGAAGCTAAGTGACCGGGGCGTGATCATGCATGACCCGGCCGACTACCGCAAGAAGCCCTGGCCTTCGAGCGGCACGACCCGGCGGTGCCGGGCACTGACTCGTATAGTCATACCGTGGTGGTATAGTTTGTGGTATGCCCCGAGGGAACCCGTCGCCCAAGCTCGCGATCACCGTCGATCCTGACGTTCATGCTCAGGTCGTTGCCGCGGCCGCCGCCGAGGGCGTCAGCGTGTCCGCCTGGATGACGGCGGCTGCGCGGCGTGCCCTGACACTGCGCGACGGGCTCGCCGCCGTCGCCGAGTGGGAAGCCGAGCACGGAGCCCTGACCCGCGAAGAGCTAGACGCGGCCCGCCGCCGGGTCGGCCCGCAGGCTGCGGGCCGGCGGTCCGCGTGACGCCGGTTGTCTACGATGCGGGTGTCCTGGTCGCCGCAGACCGCAACGCACGTCAGGTATGGGCCGAGCACCGGGTGCGGCTCGAGTCCGGGATCATCCCGGTGGTGCCTGCCCCCGTGGTCGCCCAGGCCAGCCGCGCACCAGCGCAGGTACAGCTCAGGCGGCTGCTGCGCGGCTGTGAGGTAGTAAACCTGACCGAACGCGGAGCTCACGCTGCCGGACAGTTGCTTGGGCGTGCGGGCACGAGCGACGTCGTCGATGCCGTGGTGGCGCACACCGCGGCCGGCCTGGGGGCCCACGTGGTTACCGGCGACCGCGCCGACATTGCCCGCCTGCTGCAGGCCGCGCAAGCATCCTGCCAGATCATCGACCTGTAGCGCCGCAGCGCCGGCCCGGTCTTCATGGCGCATTCCATGATCCCGGACCGAAACCCACGTATCTGGCGGGTTTGGGTCCGGGATCATGAAATCCGCCTCGTGACCATGACGGAACCCGCGCCAGAGCCGAAATACGTCACCCGTCGGCTGCGTGCTGCTCCCGGGCTTCGGGGTTGAGCAGGGCCGGCGGGTGCCGGTCGTCCAGCCCGGCGAGCAGGTTGTCGACGGCCAGGTTGGCCATGGCCAGGCGGGTGTGTACCGTGGCTGACCCGAGATGCGGGAGGAGCACGGCGTTCTGGCAGGCGAGCAGGCCGGGATGGACGTCCGGCTCGTGTTCGAACACGTCGAGGCCGGCGGCGAGGATCTGACCCTCCGTCAGCGCCTGGGCCAGGGCCTGCTCGTCGATGACCGGGCCGCGCGAGGTATTAACCAGCACGGCCGTGGGTTTCATGAGGGCAAGGCGCCCGGCGTTGATCAGATGGCGGGTCTGCGGGGTGAGGCTGATGTGCAGGGAGACAAAGTCCGACTCGCGGAGCAGGTCCTCCAGGTCCCGGTACTCGGCCTGGAGTTCCTGTTCCGCCTCGGCGGGCGGCCGGTACAGGTCGTGGTAGAGGACGCGCATGGCAAACCCGCGGGCGCGGCGGGCCAGGGCCCTCCCGATCCGGCCGAAGCCCACGACGCCCAGGGTCTTGTGGTGGACATCCTGGCCCAGCATCATCAGCGGCCCCCAGGTCCACGCGGCACCCGAGCGCAGGAACCGGTCCCCTTCGGCGATCCGCCTGGCGGCGGCCATCATCAGCGCGAACGCGGTGTCCGCGGTGGTCTCGGTCAGCACCTCCGGGGTGTTGCAGGCCAGGACCCCGTGCCTGGTGCACGCGTCCACGTCGATGTTGTCGAAGCCCACGGCGTAGTTCGCCACGACCTTGAGCTGCGGCCCCGCGGCGTCCAGGAACTCGTCGTCGACCCGGTCGGTCAGGAGCGTGACCGCCCCCGCCTGCCCGGACACCGCCACCAGCAGCCGGCCGCGGGGCATCGCGCCGTCGCCCTCATAAAGGGTCATGTCGCACCGGGCCTCGACCCGGTCCAGCGCCGCCTGCGGCAGCCGGCGGGTAACCAGGACCGGCGGGCGCGTCCCGCCCATTGCGATCGCATCTGGCGCGCTCACGACCTCGGTGCACCTTCCTGCGGCAGGAGCACGAGCCGGCCAGCGACGCAGCTCGCGTCAGCAAACTATCACCGGTCCGTGATGAGCGGCCCGGCGTGACCGCGCCGCCCGCACGCCCGCTCCGTGCGTTCCGGTTCGGCGCACCGGCAGATCACAACGTTGCGTCCGCGGCGGCGGCCGTGGTCAGAATCGCGCCCCACGCAAGGCCAGCAACGACCTGCCGGCAACCTCGTCACAGAAGGCGACCGGACCGTCCGATGCGCGGCCACACAATCCCGCCGATCTCAGCGGTAATGGCAGGCTGGGGCCGCAGTGGAAAGGGCCTTCGCGGGAAAGCCGCGTGACCGTGGGAGCGTGGCGGAGTTCGCATTGCAGCTTTGCCCTGGTCAGATTAATACGCGACGGTGGCGTTCGGCCGACCTGCCCGCAGACCCCGACCGGCTGCGCCAGTCTGGGCTCCTGGCCGTGCTGCGACATTACCCCGCAAATCGTAACCCGACTGTGATCACCGCCGCATAGTGTGACGGAGTGTCCGCCCCCGACCGAAGCGCTGCGGGTCGGCCGCGTTTTCCCGCGCTCGATCCTGAGCCGCCGCCCCGTCCCTGGTGGTGGCGGGTCGCGGTCTCGGCGGTAGCGCTTGCGGCGGCAGCCGCGGTGGGCGCCGCCGTCGCGTTCTGGCCGTTCTCACCGGGCCCGGCGCAATCAAGCCCGGCGGGCGCGCGGTCCAGCTTGCCCGCCGCAGTGGACCGCGGGCGGATCGTGGTCCTTGAGCCGGCCGGTTACCTGGCCCTTTCCGACCCAGACGGCTCGCACGTGACCAGGATGAGCGTGCTAGGAAACGTCGGTCAGTCCGTCACGGCGGCACCGGACGGCGGTTACCTCTCACTCGGCAACGGCCAGCTCGCCGTCATCAGGAACGGTGTCACCCTGGCGGCCTATCCCTCGAAGGTGCCGCTCAGCAGCGTATACGCCGCGGCCGCGCCCGATTCCTTCGCAGACCACGACCGGGATGTGGTCATGGTGGGGAACTATGGGGGAGGCAACAGCGGCAGCAGCTATTCGGCGGAGAATCCGGTCGCGGTCTTCTCGCTCGACACCGGCAGCTCTCGGTCGCTGGGAATCGCGGACGCGGTGGCCGGGGATCCAATGGCCGCTGGCGCGTTCGTGTCGGTGGCCGCGCCGCCCGGGGCGTCGGCCACGGGGACGCAGGTCAGTCCCGACTCCAGGGTCGAGCTGCGCAACGCCGGGCAGCCCGCATTGGTGCTGGCGACCGCGGGATCACTCAACCGCGACCTGGGCCAAGGGCGGAATGACCCGGTGCAGCTGATCCCGTATCCGGATCCATCGGGCGACAAGATCGCGGTAGTGGTGGTGTCGGCCTCGGACAGCCAGGTGGGAGGAGGAATCGTGGTGCTGAACCGGGCGGGCCGGGTGCTCGCCACCGTCGCCACCCCGTTCGGCGTGCCGGGCATTCCTGCCTGGTCACCGTCCGGGGCGTCGCTGGCTTATGGCAGCACCGGCAGCACCGGAAACGCGCTGTTCATCTGGACCGTAGGCCGGCCGGGCGCGCCCCGGGCCATCCCCTCGGGCGACAGCACCTACGTCCGGTGCGTCTGGTCGCCGGATGGCAGGTCGATCCTCTGCGCTGCGACGGCCGAGACGGGGGCGCAGGGCTGGGCCGTCGGCACCACGTCGAGCGGCGCCATGACGATGGTAGGGGGGTCAGGGCAGCCGGTCGCCTGGCTACCCGGTCGGGGCGGCACGTGAGCCGGCTGGTGGCGGCGCTGCGCGGTCTCGCGCACCGGCGCGGCTCTACGCTGCTGATCCTGGCGGTAGCGCTGGTCGCCTCGGCGGCCGCGGCCACCGGGCCGATCTACTACTCGGCCACGAAGACCTCGATCCTGCACGACTCGCTGCACGGCGGCAGCGTGCTGGGCCGCGGCTTGGAGGCCACCACGACCGGCGCGCTGTCCGGCCTGGCCGCGACCCTGCGCGGGGAAGTGGACGGCCAGCTGTCGGCCACCCTCGGCCCGGCGTCTGCCCGCCGCCTCTTCGCGCCGCCGACAGCGGACCTGGAGGGGACGGGGGTCTGGAGCACGGCCCAGGCGTCGGTACCGGTCGTCTGGCGCGCCGGGGCGTGCGCGCATCTGCAGATCCGCGGGTCCTGCCCGACCGCGGCCAGCCAGGTGATCGCCAGCCAGCCGATGGCGCGGCTCTACTCCCTGCGCATCGGGCAGCGGCTCAAGGTCAGCGGCTGGCCACAGCTGACCGTGACCGGGTTCTACCGCATTCCGGACGTCTCCCGGGATTACTGGTTCAGCCGTGGCCCTGCGTACTTCCCGATGGAGCTCGGGCCCGCCTCGGACAATCCCAGAGCCGCACTGAACGCGAGCAGCCTCGACGCCTTGCTGACCTCCTATGCCACGATGGCCGCGATCTCGCCGACTGCACAGGGCACGGCTGTCCTCGACTACCCGCTGATCACCGACCATGTCCGGCCCGGCGACGTGCCGGCCCTGCAGTCCGCGCTCGACTCGGTGGTCAACGGCACCCAGCTGCAGCTGGACCAGGTGACCGTCGCCAGCCAGATCCCGGGCACCTTCGCGACGATCGAGGCCAGCTGGCGGACCGTGCTGGTGCCGATATGGCTGATCACGGCGCAGCTGATCTCGGTCAGCTGGCTGCTGCTGTTCCTTTCGGTCACCGACGCGGTCGAGGCACGCGGCCCGGAGATCGCCCTGGCCAAGCTGCGCGGGCGCGGACGCTGGCGCACGATGGTCTTCGGGCTGTCCGAGCCCGTCATGCTGCTGATCGTGGCACTGCCACTCGGCGTCCTGCTCAGCCTGGCGGCGACCACCGCCCTCGGCTCGCTGCTGCTGCGCCCGGGTACCGCGGTCTCGATATCCCTGACGGGATGGCTCGCCGCGGCCGCCGCGACCGCGGGCGGCCTGATCGCGGTGATCATCGCGGCACGCAAGACGCTGCGCAGGCCGGTCGTCGAGCAGTGGCGACGGGCGGGCCGGCGGGCGACCGACCGCGGCTGGGTGGTTGACGCCATCCTGCTGACCGGCGCGGCAGGCGGCCTGCTCGAGCTGGCGATCAACGGGGAGATCAGCTCGACCAGGCACAGCGTGCTGAGCCTGCTGGTGCCTGGCCTGCTCGGGCTGGCGGTAGCCGTCGTGGCGTCCCGGCTGCTGCCGTTGGCCTGCCGGGCCGCGTTCCGGCGGACCGGCAGCCGCGGCGGCGTGAGCACGTACCTCGCGGTACGGCACATCGCCCGGCGCCCCGGCGGGATCAGGACCACGATCGTGCTGGCGACGGCGTTCGCGCTGGCCGCGTTCGCGGTCACCGCATGGTCGGTGAACCGTGACAACAACCACCTGGTGGCGTACACCGGGGCCGGGGCGCCGACGGTGCTCACGGTCACCACCCCGCCGGGCCGGGACCTCGGCGCGATCGTCGACCGGGCCGACCCGGGCGGCGATTCGGCGGCCGTGGTCGACAAGTTCGTCAGCCTGACCAGCGGCAGCGCCGGCACGGTCATGCTCGCGGTGGACCCGCAGCGGTTTGCGCACGTGGCGTTCTGGGGGAGCGGCTTCTCGGCTGAGCCGCTGCGGGCGCTGGCGGCGAAGCTGGACCCGCCGGCACCCGCCCCGGTCACCCTGACCGGCAGTGCTATGCGGGTCACCGTCAGGGTCGGCAGCCTCTCCCAGCCCGGAGAGCAGCTGTACGCCAACGTTTCCGTCGGTGCCTCGCCGGTCAGCCTCGGCACGCTGCCGACCCGCGGGACGGTGACCCTGACCGGCAGCCTGCTCGGCTGCCCGTGCGTTCTGCAGGGCTTCTACCTGCAGCCATCGGCGCAGAACATCCGTCTGGCCACCCCGGTCAGCGGGAGCGTCACCTTCGCCGGGCTGGCCGACCACGGCGGCGCCGGCTGGTCTGCGGCCAGGCCAGGCCTGTTCACCAGCACCGCGGCGTGGAAAACGGGCGACTCGTTCAGCCCGCCTGATGTCCTGCGGGCCAGCGCGGAGGGGCTGGGCTGGACCTTCGGCACGGCATCGGCGGCGCGGGCGGCCCCGACCCTGATCTCGGTCAACCGGCCGTATCCGCTGCCGGTCCTGGCCCCGGCGGGCATGATCGGCGGCCGGGGTTCGCTGTTCAATGGCGTCGGGCTTGACGGCAGCCCGCTGCCGGTGCGGGTCATCACCCCGGTGGCCGCTGTCCCCGGCGCCCCGGCCAACGGCTTCATCGCGGACCGGCAGTACGCCGAGCTCGCCGCGGACCAGAACTTCCCCCAGGCGGAGCAGCAGGTCTGGCTGGCCGCAGGCGGGCAGAGCCTGATCGAGCCGCGGCTGATCGCCGCCGGCGTGCGGGTGACGTCGGTGACCAGCGCGGCGGCCGCGGCTGCGCTGCTGGGCAGGCAGGGGCCGGCGCTGGCGAGCGTGCTGTTCCTGGCCGACGCGGCGGCGGCGGCGCTGCTGGCGGTGGGCGCCGCGGTCCTGGGCCTGTACCTGTCCGCGCGCAGGCGCCGGTACGAGTACGCGGCGCTGGCCGCGTCGGGCGTGTCCCGGCGGGCGCTGCGCCGGGCGGTACTGATCGAGCTGGCCGTGGTGCTCGGGTTCGGGACGGCCGTCGGGATGGCCACCGGGCTGGCGGCTGCGGCGATGGTGCTGCGCTCCCTCCCCGAGTTCATTACGAACCCGGCCGCCCCGCCGCTGTCCTACGCGCCGGCGATCGGCACGCTGACCGCCCTGCTGGGCACCGCCGTCGCGGTGCTGATCCTGGTCGCGGCCACGCTGAGCGTGACTATCATCCGCGGAGTACGGCTGGAGCAGCTACGGGAGGCGCCGGCGTGACCGACCTCATGGTTCGCTGCGACGGGCTGGTCCAGGTGTACGGCACTCCCGGGCAGGAGGTCACCGCGCTGCGCGGCGTCGACCTGGAGATCTCCGCCGGCGAGACCGTCGCGCTGCTGGGCCCCTCGGGCGCGGGCAAGTCGACGCTGCTGTGGCTGTTCGCCGGCTTCCTGCGCCCCACGGCGGGGATCGTCGAGGTCTGCGGGCGGCGACTAGCCGAGCTGACCCCGAGGCTGGCGACCAACATGCGGCTGCGCGAGGTCGGGGTGGTGCTGCAGAATCCGGGGCGGAACCTGCTGTCGTATGAGACCGCGGCGGGCAACGTGCAGTTCGCGCAGGGGCCGACCCGCCGGTCCGGTTCCGCGAAGCGCCGGCGGACGGCGGCCCTGCTGGACGCCGTCGGCCTTTCCGCGGTCGCGCACCGGCCGGCGGGCCGGCTGTCCGGAGGGGAGCAGCAGCGGCTCGCCGTGGCCGTCGCCCTCGCCAACGGGCCTCGGCTGCTGCTCGCTGACGAGCCGACCAGCCAGCTTGACCACCGGTCGGCCGCGGCGGTCCTCGACCTGATCCGGGCCGCCAACGAGGACGCCGGCACCACCATCGTGCTGGTGACCCACGATCCGGCCGCCGGCCTGGCTATGGGGCGCACGGTGACGATCCGCGACGGCCGGGTCGGGGCTGAGGGACATGCCGGAGAGGAGTACCTGGTGGTCGGCCGGGACGGATCCATCCAGCTGCCGCCCGACCTGCTGGAGGTGCTGCCGCCCGGATCGCTGGCCAGGGCGGTCCTGACTACCGACGGCGTGGAGCTGCGCCGAGCCGACCCTGAGCGGAGCTGAGGATGCTCACGGCGCACGGGCTCGGGTACGCGCGGGACGGCCAGCAGATCCTGGACGGCGTCGACGTGACCGTCGAGCCGGGCGAGAGCCTCGCGGTGACCGGCCCGTCCGGCTCCGGCAAGACAAGCCTGCTCGCCATCCTGTCCGGGCTGGCCGCTCCCACGACGGGCGAGGTCTACATCGGCGGCGCGCGGCTGACCGGGTTCGCCGGACCTGCGCTCGGGGTGTCCGTCGTGCTGCAGGGGTATGGCCTGGTGTCGCTGCTGACGGCGGTCGAGAATGTCGAGATCGCGCTGCGTGCGGCCGGGCGCTCGCCGCACGCGGCGGCCCAGGCCGCCCGGGCGGCGCTGGCGCAGCTCGGGCTGGAGTCGCATGCGGACCAGCTGATCGAGGAGCTTTCCGGCGGGCAGCAGCAGCGAACCGCCGTCGCCCGCGCGCTCGCCCTCGAACCGCGGCTGCTCATCGCCGACGAGCCGACCGCCGAGCTCGACCCCGCGGCCCGCGCCGTCGCGCTCGCCAGGATGTTCGAGGTGGCCGCGGGCGGCGGTTCGCTGGTACTCGCCACGCATGACCCCGAGGTGGCCGGCCGGTGTGACCAGGTGCTTGACCTGAGCCGGCCGCGCGAGCCGGAAACCGCACGCCAGCGGCCGGACTGACGGCACCCGGCGTCCCCGGGCGTGGTCGCGCTACCGCCGGCGGGCGCGCAGGAGGGCTAGCTCGCCATGAAGTCGAGCAGGGCCCTGTTGACCTCGTCCGGGTGCGTCCAGCCGATGTTGTGGGGGCCTTCGGGAACCTCGATGAAGCGGACGTCCTTGATGAGCGCGGGCAGGCGCCGGCCGGTGGAGTCGATCGGCAGGATGCGGTCCTCGGTGCCCTGGACCACCAGAACCGGAACGTCGATATTGGGCAGGTCATCCCGGAAGTCGGTCAGCCAGGTCGGGATGCACGCCACGCTGGCGTAGGCCGACGCCCCGACGGCGACGTTGAAGCTCGCCTGCCAGGCCTGGTCGCTGATCCGGGTGCCGCGGAACTTGTCGACGTTGTAGAAGTTGTCGAAGAAGCCCTTGAAGTAGGCGTACCGGTCGGCCCGGGCGGCGGCCATGAGCCCGTCGAAGACGCTCTGGTCCACGCCCTCGGGGTTGTCGGCGGTCTTGAGCAGGAACGGCGGTATCGGGCCAAGCAGCACCGCGTCGCGGACCCGCGATGAGCCGTACCGGCCCAGATAGCGGGTCACCTCGCCGGTGCCCATCGAGAACCCGGCCAGGGTCACGTCGCGCAGGTCCAGCCTCTCCATCAGCGCGCGCAGGTCGGCGGCGAACGTGTCGTAGTCGTAGCCGGCGGTCGGCTGGCTGGAGTCGCCGAAGCCGCGGCGGTCATAGGCGATGACCCGGTGGCCGGCGTCCAGCAGGACCGGGACCTGCTTCTCCCAGGAGTGCCCGTTCAGGGGGTAGCCGTGGATCAGCACTATCGGCCGGCCGCTGCCGTGGTCCTCGTAGTAGATGTCGATGCTGCCCGAGTTTTCCTCGCCGAC
>WNFJ01461262.1_pt3 | contig 13148 bp, 14 predicted proteins | sample 5400461 | NCBI WGS metagenome assembly WNFJ01 (sample SAMN13153349, study PRJNA577476) | soil metagenome | isolation source: 115 cm saprolite on Douglas fir-dominated hillslope | place: USA:California | collected 2013-09-17 | reverse complement strand
ATGGTCGTGCGCAATACCGCCAACGGCTCCCCTTCGATCAATGGCAACCGCCAGCAGCAGAACAACTATCTTCTCGACGGCATCGAGATCAACGAGACGATCAGAGACACAGTCGGCTACAACCCAAGTCCCGACGCACTCGGACAGGTCAGAGTCATCGCGGCGAATGCACAGGCTGAGTTTGGCAATGTAAACGGCGGGGACGTCATCGCCCTGCTAAAGAGCGGTACGAACGCATGGCATGGAAGCGTCTTCGACTATGTTGAGAACTACCACCTGGATGCGAACACTTGGGCCAACAAGCACAACAGAGTCGTCACTCCAAAGTCCTCCTATACGCAATCAATCTTCGGCGGAACCTTTGGGGGACCCGTCCTTAAAGGCAAGTTTTTCTTTTTCGTAGACTATAGCGGTGGTCGCTATCATTCGGGCGGGGCAGCCTCCGCGACCGTTGCAACAGTCAAAATGCGTACTGGCTGGCGATTTTTCGGAGCTTTTGGATCCGGCTATTATGTGCGCCACTACTGGTGGCACCTGTGCCTCGAATAGGTCGCTAATTCAGCTCTACGATCCAAATAATAATTTTGCTCCATACCAGAACAATCGGGGCGTTCCAATCATCAATCCTGTCGCGCGTTATCTCTACGCGCATCCAGCAAGTTATCCTCTGCCGAATCAGGCGCCGCAAGCGGGAACCCCGGCCACCAACAATTTCCTTGGTGTTTCGAAGACAGGGGCATCCAATAATCAGGGCGATATCAAAATTGATTGGAAGGCAACAAGCAACGACCAGCTTTCCGTTAGATACAGTCATGCCGACAGTAACAGCAGCTTAACCAATCCACTTGCGATTACCTTCCCTCTTCAACCTTATTCTCGGGTTAAGGGGGCGGCGATCAATTGGGTTCGCGTGATTAGCCCGTCAATCGTGAATGAATTCCGCGCAGGGTTTATTCGTATCGTTTCGATTGGGGGATTTCCCGTTGATACTACTGGAGTCTTTGGACTTAGTGGCAATGCCACTCTTGGCGTGCCATCTCTCCAAAGTGAGCCTGGATTTGTTGCACAGTTATTCGCTGGCACAAATGGTTCAGAATTCACTGGGCTCGGCAACCAAGGAGCGGGAACAAACTTCTCCGATAATTCATTCACATATGGCGATGACCTTACATGGCAGAGGGGCAGACACACTATTAAGATGGGTGCCCTGTTCCTCCGTTACCAACAGAACAGTTACTACCCTGGGAATGATGGAGTTGTAGGAAACTTTCAATATACGGGAAACTTCTCTTCCAATCCGGCCACCAACGCTACCACTAATCCGAATGGTTATGGAACGGGTGGCTACACACTTGCCGATTTCAATCTGGACCGTATTTTTTACGTCGGTGCAGGTAGTCTAGCGGGTAACACCGGCCAGCGTCAGTGGCGGGATGCTTACTTTGTACAGGATGACTACAGGCTCCGCCCAAATCTGAGGTTGAACCTCGGTTTGCGGTATGAGTACGATCAGCCGATCTATGAAGTCAATGACAAAGAGGTGGGCGTCAACCTTGCCACGGGAACCCTACTGTTTGCCGGCAAGAACGGTGCAAGCCGCGCTCTTTATAATCCTTCTTATAACAATCTGATGCCGCGACTTGGCTTTTCCTACTCGCCTACCGCCCGGCTCGTAGTACGTGGCGGATACGGCATTACGACCTTTATGGAAGGCACCGGTACGAATCTCCGTCCAACGATTAATCCACCGTTCTTGACCTCATATGCTGCGACAGGTTCTGCACCAAGTGCGAACAGTCCCGGCGCCTTTTTCAGAGCTGAAGATGGATTCTCCAATCCGGCAACCCCAAAGACCGCTTTGACATATCGCATCTGGAACCCCAACTTGAAGCCGGCCTTTATTGGCGAGTACAGCCTGACCACAGAGTATCAGCTCAACAATACGGCTTCTTTCTCTGTCGGATACCTTGGAGAGTCTGGACAGCATCTCGTCACAGCAGGCTTAGCCAACCAACTAACTAAGCCATGCGTGATCGGTGGGGTGGTTTCGGCGACCCCGAATAGCGCCGCTTGCGCTGCGGCTAATCCTGCACCCTATCAAGCGCTCGTGGGTCAATCCGGCTCCATCATAATTACATCGTCCAACGGGATGATGAACTACAACGCGTTGCAGGCTACGTTCCGCCAGCGTGCGGCCCGTGGCTTGGCATATACCTTGAACTACACATACGGACGTGCCATGACTACCAATGGTGGCTTCTTTGGCGTTCCCGGCACTTCAGTTGGTGGTGCCTATTCCGAGAATTACTACAACAACCATGCTGAGTATGGTCCTACCGGTCAAGATGTGCGCCATAATTTGAATGGGACCCTTGCATACGAGCTGCCTCTTGGGCGTGGACACATGTTTGGTGCGAATATGAATCGGGCACTTGACGAAGCCTTTGGCGGATGGAGACTCGCTATGACCGGGGTTCACTACTCTGGCTTTCCGGTAACTATCAACAATAGCTCAAACAATGCCTATACCAATAACAATACGCAGCGTGCGAATCACCTTCGTCCTATGAAGATTGTCGATCGCAGCGTGACGCACTGGTTCGGAACCGACCCGTCCGCAACAGGATGCGGCCTTGTTGATAACGGAGTTTGCGCATATGCAAGCCCGGCGAACGGGACGTACGGCAATGCTGCGAATGGCTCGGAACGTGTGCCAGGATTCCAGCAGTATGATCTTTCGCTCGCCAAAGATTTTGGCATCATTCGGGAGCAGAAACTCAGCTTCCGTGTGGACGCTTCGAACGTCTTCAACATCACCAGTCTCGGTAGCCCCGTGGCAACTGCCCAAAGCGCAACGTTCGGTCAGATTAATACTGCTAGATCGGTTCCTAGACAGCTACAGCTCTCAGCCAAATACCAGTTCTAAACCCGGCCTCCCTTGCGGGGGGGGGCGTTTTTCCGTCAAAAATTATTAACGTTAACTTATAGGTTATAGTTGTATAGAAGATTAATGACGATAAGAGAGAGAGTGATGAGTAAATCGATAGAGGAAGTGGCGGGTTCGGTTGCTTATGGCAGGGCAAAGGTTCAGATCTTCCAGACGCGTAAAGAGATGGGAATTGCCGCAGCTCATGACGCTGCGGCCCTGATCAACCAGGCTATTCGGCAGCGCGGAAGCTCGCGAGTAATGATCGCCACAGGAAATTCGCAGCTGGATGTGGTGAAGGAACTGGTGAAACAGCCCATCGACTGGAAATTAGTCGATGTCTTTCACATGGATGAGTATGTAGGAATTGATGCAAATCATCCGGCCAGCTTTCGCTGAGCGGATAGAAGATCGCGTTTGCCCTGCAAGTTTGAACTACATCGAAGGTGATGTGGCGGATGTTGACGCGGAGATCGAACGCTACTCCAGATTGCTGCTGGCTGGCCCGCTGGATGTTGCTTTTGTTGGCTTTGGAGAGAATGGGCACATCGCCTTCAACGATCCACCGGTAGCAGACTTCTCTGATCCGCAGACCGTGAAACGTGTAACGCTAGACGCTGACTGCCGAGAGCAGCAGGTAGGCGAAGGCCATTTTGAGAGTGTTGCTGCAGTTCCGGCAGAAGCCATTACGGTTTCATGTATGGGTCTGTTCCGCGCAAATGCCTGGATATGCTGTGTTCCGGAGTCTCGCAAGGCGAAGGCAGTCGACAGAGCGCTGAACGGAGTCATTACGACTGCATGCCCAGCATCCATCGTCCGCACCCATCCGAATGCTTTTGTTTATTTGGACATGGAGTCTTCGGCGCTCCTAAAGACGCAATTCTGATGGAGCGTTTAAAGAGGAAGCTTGTTCGCGAGAACCTGAGAATAGGAGTTCGAGTTGTTGTGATGCTAAATTTAACTGTTATTCGCTTGCAGTATCCATGAACGAGGTGTTTTATGGCTCCCAAAGTATTAGCGGCCCAAGACCTTGAAAATGAGAGCTTGGATGCAGAGCCTAGGCTGCAGACGATTCAACGAGTCTCTCTGAGGGATACGGCTGTACAGCGTATCCGCGAAGCTATAGAGCGCGGAGAACTGAAGGCCGGCGAGACGCTGACTGAGTTGGGACTGGCACGCAAGCTTGGCGTCGGCCAGCCGACCATTCGTGAAGCGCTTCTCGAGTTGGAGTTTCTCGGCTTTATTGAGCGTCAGGGACCGCGCAAAACTCGGGTGACACTGCTTTCACGTCGAGCGATCGACGATATTTATCTCGTTCGCGTACGGTTGGAGGCGCTTGCCGCCGAGTTGGTAACGGGGCAGAAGATTCCCAATCTGCGCAGCTGCTGGAATGAAGCGCTTCGCATGGAAGAGTTTGCGAAAGAAGGAAGAGCGATCGACTTCTACCAGGCTGACTTGGCCTTTCACCGTGCGCTTTGGAAGGCATCACAAAACGAGAGCCTGCAATCCTGCCTTGAACAGCTTGTTCCTAAGCTACTGACGTTCAGTATTATCCAGCACGCGCATCCCACTGCTGAAAAGCTGGTTGAGATCGCGATATTGCACCGGCGCTTGCTCGAAATGATCTCGGTCGGAAATATTGAAGCAACGCGTAAGCTCATGGAGCAATCCATGGAGAAGGCCTGGATGGACGACGTGCAGCTTCCGGGGCTTGTGTAGATCGTCACCGCCACCGTAACCGCATTCTCAAATTCCTTCTTAGACTGCCCAAAAGCTAAACTGTTCAGTGTAATAGTTGCTTTGCGAGCGATATGGATCATGGTTTCGGTTGAGTTTTACTACACCTCATAGCCTTTGGCGACGCTGCGCGACCGGCTCAGCTTAGAGGAATCTATCCGAGTGATTGGATGAATGGTCAGTGGGCGAGGCTGGAATTGCCGCTGGATGAATCACCGGGCGAACGGCATGCCGGAGCTCGATCGCACAACTGAACTGCACCGTGTGGCATGCCTGCTTCCCCGCATTCCTTCATTGGTGCTTCTGCCAGTTTTACGGGTATTTAGAGTTTTTCTCGGAGGGCCATTTGTGGATTCCACTCCAGTAATCTCCTTGCATCATCGCTGGAGAAGCCCAAATGTTCCACTAAATTCCGGAAGCTCTTCTGCATAGTTACGGTTGAGCCGACCAGATGAGAATTGTCCGGCGAACGAGCGATGAGGTCATCGCCGATCTTCAACTCCCATCGGCCAAAACGGAACTCCCCAGGACCGACGTCCGAGGCAACGATGGCGTCGGTAACGATGATCACCTTGTCGAGACCAACGAGATCCAGATAATTCTTCAGTGCATAGAAGGGAATATGCGCTCCATCTGCTATGAAGCAGAGCCATAGCTCTCCCCTAAGGCTCAGCACTCGTTGAACGATGTTGTCATGTCGCGGCATCACTGCAGGGCAGCCATTCCCCAGATGTGTGAACATCGTCAACCCTGCATCGATAGCTGCTCGGAGTTCATCCAGCGATGCATTGGTATGTCCGGCGGAGACGATAATCTTTTTGTCGGTGAGCATACGTGTCACTCTCAGGCCAAGGTCCTGTTCGGGTGCCAGCGTGACCAGCCGCACTAAGCCATCGGCAGCATCGAGCAATCTTTGCATTGCCGATACGTCAGCCCGTCTAATCGCATCTACAGGATGAGCACCGCGATAACCCACTTCAGAATTGATGAACGGCCCTTCAATGTGAATGCCGCGAATAATTCGCTGTAGAGATGGCCGCTGTTGAAGCAGACGAACAATCCTCTGTAGGCGGGCTTCCATGGTAGGCAGCGAGTCGGTAATCACGGTGGCAAGTATGCCCTCGACACCCTGAGATTCGAGTCGTAGGCAGACTGTGTCCACAGCTGCAGCATCGAGGCTGTCACCGTTGAAGTCGACGCCGGCGTATCCGTTCACCTGTAGATCAAAAAATCCCATACGAGATATCCTTAGTGGGAGTGGCGGTTACTAGTTTGAGATGAAATCAGATTAGCGACGTGTTCCTTCCCAAAAATGATTCTTAGACATACGGCGGCATGGACGCCGAAGACACATCCATGCCCTTGACCACCAGTGCTAGTTGGCATCGAACAGTCTCGTTTCATGAGATGTTTCCGGTCTGGACAAGGAGAGGAGAGCTGGTCAAAAGAGCAAAACTTTAGGATCTTGAGTAACTGTGCAGACATACTTTGTTATTTCCAGAAGGTTATTTGGATACATAGTGCCTCACGGCAAAGAAGTACCTTGTCTCACTTTATACTTTAACGTTAATATTGAATGCAGCCGAGGAGGGGAAAATGCATGTGAACCTGTCTAATCTCGACTGGTGCGTCATCGTACTATACCTCGGCGGTATCACGGTGCTTGGACTCTATGTGAGCCGTAAAGTGAAGACTTCTAAGGAGTTTTTCGTAGGCAACCGGGCCTTCGGCAAAGCTGTGATGATCGCCCAGGCACTTGGAACGGGAACGCATTCCGATCAAGCAGTCGGCGTGGCCGGTGCTGCCTACACCAGTGGGTTGTCGGGAATCTGGTACCAGTGGATGTGGCTGTTCACGACCCCATTTTATTGGCTGCTGGCTCCCATCTTTCGCCGCCTACGGGTACTCACGACGGCCGAATTCTTCGAACTGCGCTACGGTCGTCCCTATGGTGTCATCTATGCAGCATTCTGTCTCTATCTGCTGGCGCTGTGGCAGGGCATTGCAATCAAAGGAACCAGTGTCACCGTCTCGGCGATTACGGGTCTACCGGAGTGGTGGATTGCAATCACCGTCGGCGTCATCTTCATGGTCTACGGCATCGCCGGCGGATTGGTTGCCGCAGCGGTAACGGATTTTGTGCAGGGCTTCTTCATCGTTTTCCTTTCCTTTCTGGTCTTGCCTTTCGGTTTCGCGAAGGTGGGCGGATTCTCAGGACTGCATCGCGTGCTGGATCCAAAATATTTTTCTGTCTTCAGTCCTGCAGGTGGAGAACTGACGCCGTTCAACGTGACAATGCTCGTCCTAAGCGGACTTGCGGGCATTATCGCTCAACCGCACATGATGGCCGTGGCTTCTACTGGCAAGACAGAGTTGAACTGCCGTGTCGGCTGGACCTACGGCAACTTCGTCAAGCGCGTCTGCACCATCGGCTGGACGCTTACGGGTCTGCTCGCCGCCGTTCTCTTCCCCGCACTCCCCTATCATGATCGCGAAAAGGCATTCGGTCTGGTCGTGGAGACGTTGCTTCCATCCGGGCTTCTTGGTTTGATGATCGCCTCTCTGCTGGCGACGGCAATGGCCACATGCTCCGCATTTATGATAGACGGAGCTGCTCTCTTTACAGAAGATATCTACAAGCCGCTCATCGCCCCCAGCAAAGACGACGAGCATTATCTGGCAGTGGCAAGGTTCTCTTCGCTCGTCATTACCATCGCCGGTTTTGTGATGGGTAGCACCATGCCCTCGGTCATCTCTGCAACGGTGCACTTCATCAGCGTTCTTCCATTCATCGGCGTAACCTTTTGGATTGGCATCATCTGGCCAAGAGCGAGTCGTTACGGTGCCTGGACTAGCACTATCGGGTCTGCAGTTGTCTTCTTTGGCACTAAGCTATATGGAATCTCGAATGCGTGGGCCTCGCTTGCAAGCCTCCTCTTCGGCATTGTCTCCATTGTGGGGGTCAGTTGCATCACGGCGCCGGAGGAGAAAAGCAAGCTCGACCGAATCTTCCGGTACCTGGACGTGCCGGTGGGCGAAGAGCATCTGCTTCCAGTGAAAGGAGAAACAATCTAAATGCCTCTCGAAGAAAATGGACACTCCTCCCTCCTTCGCGACCTGCTTAAGCTGGGACGTACCTTCTCCTATCGTCGTTACCGGATTGACATCGCTGGCTTCCTTGCGGCATGGATAGCGGTTGGCGCTTTCATCGCTTTCTATTACTCGATGTCCAAGTGGTAACGAAATTGAAGAGAAAATACCGCAGACTGGACTCGGCAGATTCACATCGTGGGTCCAATCTTCATTGTAGGATCCTGTGACGTCATCTTTTTTAGCATTGCGGGCAAGCGCGTTTGCCAATTGAAAGTCTGACAGCATATCCCCGCCAGCCCCCGGTGCCGAGGCGCAAAACGGAATTCATCGGGAACGGCTCAGACCTGGGAAATTCTAAAATCGTTTACCAGGGCGGACCACTCTTCCAAACGGGCTCTTTTGGCGAGCCAGCCGAAGTGGCGAATAAACGGGAAGCCTTGGTCAGCACCTGTTGCAGGAAGCGGCGCAAGGAACTCATGAGGCGTCAGCATCATGGTGCGTTGTCTCCTGCTGTGCGCATAGTCCTTCCTGCGGAAGGTGACCTCAGCCACTCCTAAAATGGGACCGACGCAATCTGAAGTTTCCGCTTCTCAAGACAAGACACGTAGATGCTGCGCACTAATTGCAGTGCCCGGAACCCATCCGCTGCAGAGCACGACGGGGCACGCCCCGTCGTGCAAGCTTCTCCAAAATTCAGGAACTGCCGTTCAAACGGCACCAAAGAGATCGCCATCGGATCCGACGACCCAGAGGCACCCTGTCGTGCTATAGGGGCAGCATATCCAGAGTCATCCTGAACATCCCACGTCGTTAGTTTGTCGCCAGTGATGATTGCAGTCCCCTTCGTCCCGTGGATCTCGAGCCTCTCGGGGTATCCAGGCCACACCGACGTAGAAGCCTGAATTACACCCGTGGCGCCAGAGGAATAGTGAAGCAGAGCACTTATCGAGTCCTCGGATTCAATCTGATGCAAGGCTCCAAGCTGCCAATATGCGAAGACCTCGTCCACCGCGCCGATCAGGTATAAGAGCAGATCAATGTGATGGATTCCTTGATTGATCAGTGCTCCTCCACCCTCGCCGACCCAACTCCCTTTGACCGGCCGGCTGTAGTATTCGGCGGATCGATACCACTTTACATACCCGTCAGCCTGCAGGATATTCCCCAGCCGCCCATCGGATATTGCCTGCTTCAAAAACAGCACCGAGTCGTCGAAGCGATGCTGGCTCACGACTCCCAGTTGAATACCGGCGTCGCGAGCAAGAACGATCATCCGCTCAGCAGTTTCCAGGTTGATAGCGATCGGCTTCTGTACAAGCACATGCTTTTTACTTATGGCGCACAGTTCAACAACCGGCAGCCGGTAGCCCGGCAGCGTACATACATCGACGTAGTCCACCTGTGGATGTCGACAGAGTTGCCCAACCGTCGGGACAAACTCTGCGCCGGTCGCTTCAGAAAACTTCTGCCCGGTGACAGCGGTGGCATTCGTGCACACTGTGATCTCATACCCAATATTCCTGTAGGCCTGTGCATGTTTGGAGGCGATCGCTCCTGTCCCGACGATTCCAACTCGCATCCGTTGCCTCCGCTCCTGAAGATCCGCTGCTGGTCGACCACCAAAGGAGAAGCCTCCCCGACACCTTCGGCTGGGAGATCCTCCTCCTGGCGTTACGAGTGGATGGTCACCCGATCGTAACTCTTTGCAGCGCTTCAGTATCGCCTGTCGTCGAGCTTCGTCTTTTTCTCGCCAACTATACCTGGTCGAATTCTGGGGATATCGACAGTGTAACTGTGCAGAATCCCGCCAATATCAAGGGAGATCGAGCGCTCTGCGGATTTGATTACAGGGACGTGTTCAACAGCACCGCTGTGGCATCGAGCCATTTCTCCTTAACCGGCTGGAAGGCTCAGGTTGTTAACAACTGGGAGATCGCCCCTCTCGTGCACATTACGGATGGCACTCCGTTTACCGTCGTATCGGGAGTGGACAACTCGCTCACGGATATCGACCATGACCGCCCAAATCTGGTCAACCCGACTGGAGTGTATACAGGACAGAAGATCATGAGCTGAAAGTCGGCCAACGCGGAGTATATAAACCTTTCTGCGTTCACTGCGAATCCGACCGGCACGTTTGGAAACTCTGGGCGAAATGCCTACCGTGGTCCCAAGTTCTTACAGGTAGACAGTGCCTTGAGCCGCATCTTCCCACTGCATGAAGGTTTAGCGCTGGATCAGCTTCCGCCTTCCCCCATTCCAATTCCAATTCCTTATCGCCGTATTCATCGTCGGAGTCGTATAGAGCAAGAGCCTCTTCTAGCAGCCTCTCTCCCGACTCAAACGAATTCGCCTGCGACTGTGCGCCAAGTCCTGCGACAACAAAAGTTAGAACCGCTGCAAACGCAGCGACAATCCATGCGTACTTTGCATTCAGAATCTCAAACTTACTGTTCGCCGCCACGAAGGTTGCAGAGGCCGACGAAGCTATGCCCAGAATGATAAAAAGTCGTCTGTGGAAAGACTTGCAATATCTCCAGTCGGCCCGCTTTTGATCTACTGTTTTGCGAAATTCAATCGTCTTTGGGGAAGGCATAGGCACGCTCCGATTAATTTAACCGAGCCTGTTATTTAGCGGTCAGATTAGCATTAAAGCTGCGTCATACAGACGATTTTCGTTTACGAGAGAATACCAATCAGACTGGTGGGATTTCTGGAGTAGCTCAATGCCAGAGGACGACCTGCGGATTTCGCAAACGACGACCTGCGGATTTCGCAAACTACGAAGCAGTGAAGCAGTTTGGGCCTTGATCGGATTCTCCTGAGTCGGAGCGAGGAGCAGTCGTTGCGGATGCAAATTGTTCCATCTGAACGACACAACTTCGGGTGCCGGGCCGGTCCCGAACGCCACGATGCAAAGGAGGCCCGTATTTCAGGTGGGATGGCATAAGCCAAGTAGAGTCAATGACATACGCATGTTCTGGCTAACAATCGAGCCCGCCGAACGAGAAAATATCACCTTATGCGTCAATTCCCTTAGATAGTCGCATCTTATGCGGTCACCCAGTTCCATCTTATGCGGTCTGCTTCCCCGCAAGTGGTTGATTTCAGTGATGCTGAGTTTCAGCTTATGCGTCAACCCACAAGAAGTTCGCCTTGTCTTTTCTTCTGCGGTCGCTTCAGGTCTGTTGTGGGTTGATCGACAGTTGAATCAGCAATCAGCGTAGCGGTTCCGATATCGCAGAGCCATTCGACATACCATTGAGACGATGGTGAAGCTGTATCGCTTGATTCTCCGTCATGCTCGCAATCATGTCGATTACCGTTCTAATAAGGGCAGCCTTATTCCATGATTCCTTCTCTCGTTGCGAAAGAAGGCTATCGCGATAAATTCTAGGGAATAGACGTAGAGATCGGTCGTCTTTATCTTCGACTGCTTGCCTATAGACATCAAATAGGCCATTGATCACGAGCTTTTGTCCATGCTGTTGCGTGGCGAGCGCGGGATTCAAGATTACGAAGTGCCACGTAAGCTGTTTGAGCATGAATATCTCGCATTTCAGACGATCACTGATATCGAGTCCTTCTCGACCCTTTACTTGAACTTGCGTTACATATTGGCCGATAAGCGTACTTGCCATGGCCTTGAGCGCTGTACGTTGCCAATATGCTCCTGAATACGGTTGAAAGCCGTACCACAAATTTGCAAGACTCTTGAAAATTTGACTCAAATCGGCTGGCGAAGCTGGAAGCTTACCCGCATTCCGCTGAAAAACCTCGGCGCAAAATGCCTGCCTCTCCTCCTCTGAGGATGCGAGTCGGTCGAGCGGAATTAGGCCCGCCCTAAAAAAATCCTCGAGATCATGCACCGAGTAGGTTACGTCATCGGCCCAATCCATTATTTGGGCCTCTAAGCACTGATCTATCGATTCGACATGGCTTAGCTCGCGCGCCCAATCAAATTCTCTCTTTTCTGATGAGTAGGCGCCCCACTTCTCTTTCGACTTGGTGCCATTTTGACCTCTTTGCCAAGGATATTTGAGTAGCGCATTAAGGGTGGCTCTTGTGAGATCCAGACCAGCCTCAGTTCCATCATGTGCCGCAAGCTTTGTAACAATCCTAAAAGATTGAGCGTTTCCCTCGAATCCATCGGTAAGCCCGACGGAAGCAGCCTTTTGATTTAGAGCCTTTTCGGCCAAATGGCCAAAAGGAGGATGACCGAGATCGTGCGCTAGCGCGGCCGACTCGCAGACATCAGGGTCAAGCTCTCTCTTGAGTTTTGGATTCTTGTCGACTAGGAATTCCGCTATTCGTCGCGCAACTTGAGCCACTTGGAGAGTGTGGGTTAGGCGATTATGAAAAACATGAATGTCGTCGCCACCGACGACTTGAGTCACGTTCGCGAGTCGTCGAAATGCCGACGTATACATAACTCGATCTCGATCAATCTGAGAGGCGGTGCGGTTATCAGTAAGAGTGCTTCCGTGCAGGCGGACGTATCGCTTAGCTACGCTCATCGGTAGCCGTAGTCTAAACTATCAGAAACTAACGAGAAAGTTGAATGCGCCTTGACTCATCAAACTGCAGTTTGTGAGTAGCTAGCATATGCCACAGGAGCGCAACTGCTATTTCCTTTTTGAACGAAGTGTTGTCCGATTGAACTTTGCTTAGAAGTTCAGGAACATTTAGCGGCTCAGGGCTATCACCAACGGTTCGCAGAATCTCGTCAAAGTAACGATCTTGAGTTTGGCTATCAATCCCCATTGTTCCTCCACCAGTTCCAGAACCTTATTGAACTTACAAGCGCAATCCAACGTCATTCTATGTCTTTCAACGTTGTTCAACATCATTCTATGTCATTCAACGTCGTTCTATGTCATTCAACGTCATTCATGTCGTTTCAATATGCTATGGGCGGGCGACCTAGTCACGGCTGCCCCATTCATGCGCGTACTTCATGCATGAGTGGGCATTCGAGCGAAGCTCGAACGCCCTGCTTAAGGGCACGGCTTCAGCCGTGCCATAACAGTTTCCAGAGACAAGGGGCTTTAGCCCCTGAGGTACGCGCCGTTACAATCGCCGAATGGCGATCCCAGCCCGCACCTCCCGCCCCGGAACCTTCTTCGTCACCAGCGGAACCTACAACCGTCGCCGCCTCTTCCAGGTCACCGCCAACGCCGAACTCCTCCTCGAAACCCTCCAGCACTACCGAGCCGAAGGCCACTACAAACTCCACGCCTTCGTCATCATGCCCGACCACCTCCACCTGCTCATAACCCCGCAGGAAACCCTCGAGCGCGCCGTCGGTCTCATCAAAGGAGGCTTCTCCCACCGCCTCGCCTCCAAACTCCCCATCTGGCAGCGCAGCTTCACCGACCACCGCATCCGCAAC
>WNFJ01490623.1_pt1 | contig 13149 bp, 14 predicted proteins | sample 5400461 | NCBI WGS metagenome assembly WNFJ01 (sample SAMN13153349, study PRJNA577476) | soil metagenome | isolation source: 115 cm saprolite on Douglas fir-dominated hillslope | place: USA:California | collected 2013-09-17 | reverse complement strand
AGCAGGATGACTTGGGCCTTCAGCTCGTGATCGCTACCGGAGAGAATGCCGATGACGTTTCTGGTGTTCCACGGCGTGGTTGATCCGTCGTGGAAGCGGCGCTGGGTCACCACGTTCTGGATGTAGCCGCCGCTGTCGCCCGCGGGCGCGATGCCGATGCGGCGCAGCTCAGAGGCCAGATACATGGCCGCCACCAGTTCATCGTGAGTGCCGCTACCCCGGCCGTGGAGGGCGTCGCTGGCAAGAGACTCCATCTCGGCGTGAATGGAGGTCGCAACCGCGCTGCTGGGGACATCCTGGCCGGCAGACGCCAGCGAGAGACAAAGAGCCAAGGTCGCAAGTAGCTTGGTGGCTTGGAACACGTTTCCTCCAGGACAGAAATATTAAAGATACACGCTGCTGTCAATGCCGGCCGGACGAGGGTTGGGTGAGCCAACGGAACATCGCGATGATGGTCGGGTGGACAGAGGCGCTTGGTGCCTGCCTTGGAGGGAGCAGGGCTGCTATATTGTTGGAAAAGGCAATGCGCAATCCCCATCTTACAGGTCCGGCCGGTATCATCACTAACCTTTTCCTAAGGACCGTTGCGGCCCTCGCACTTTGCCTGGCTGCGTGGACCGGCTGCAAGAGCGGCGCCGGGGGAACAGCGGAGCATGTTTATGTGGCGGTGCCCGAAGCCTCGCTGCGTGATCATGTGTCCACGGTTTACAACAAGACCGGACTGGTCCACAACGGCGAGCGATTGCGGGTACTGGAGCGTATGCCCAACAAGCGCTTCGTGCGGGTGCGAACGCCCCGCGGCGAAGAAGGCTGGGTGCAAGAGCGTTACGTTGCCGATCAGCAGACGTTCGATCAGTTCCAGCATTTGGCCGAGCAGACCAAGGACAAGCCGGTCCAGGCAACAGCCACCGTGGAGCAGCAGATCAAGGTCCACATTCAACCGGGAAGAAAGACCGGATACCTCTATTTGCTGAACGAGAAGCAGAAAGTAGGGTTGCTGGAGCGCCAGCCGGTGAACAAGAACGCCACGTCCGCGCCGGTGAAAGATGCCGATGCCGAGAGCGACAGCTCCGACGATGACGCCGCAAGCACCGCTCAGCCCGCCATCTGGGAAGACTGGTGGCTGGTGCGCGATTCCGAACAGCGCGTGGGTTGGGTGCTGGGCCGGACGCTCTACCTCGACGTCCCCAACGAGATCGGACAGTATGCCGAGGGCCAGCGCATTATTGCGGCGTATCCGCTGGATGAGGTAGAAGACGAGGGCAAAAAAGTTTCCGAATATCTTGTCTTGTTCAACGAACCCAAAGATGGACAGCCCTACGACTTCAACCAGATTCGCGTGTACACCTGGAACACGCGCAAACATCGCTATGAGACCGCGTATCGGGAACGCAAGCTCGCCGGGACTCTGCCGGTTTCACTCAGCCGGCAGGACTTCGAAAAGGAAGGCACGCTGCGCACGTTCACCTTGCGCCTGGCAGGCGAGAACGGCCAGCCGCGCGAGCAGGTGTATAAGTTCCATCCGCCCCTGGTGCACAAGGTCCACGTACCCGGTGAAGAGCCGCCCTCCAAGCCGCACCGCAAGCCCGCGCGTCGGGCCGCAGGTTGAGGACGGCTGTGGCATCCGGGCACCGGCTTCCGCCGTCCAATAGACATGGCAGAGAAGGTAAAGAAACTGAACCTGGAGCGCGATTACAAGAAATACCTCTATTTCATTGACGGCGAGGGCAACGTTTTGCGGAAACCCAAGTCGGGCGAGGGCGAACGCGAAGTAATGGTGCCCCATGCTATTCAGCGCGATAACCACTATCTTTATTTCATCGATAAAGAAGGGGACATTTCGCGCTCGCCGCGCGCCGCGCGCAAAGCCGCCTGAGTCCGGCACACGTGCGTACCGGCCCGCTGAACCTGCTGGTCTTCCGTGAAGAGCGCGGTCGCGTCGGCGGGCTAGAACTGAAGGCCACGCTGCTGCGTGAGCTTGGATGGCTGCACGGCAGCCGCTCTTTGGATGAGTTCACGAATGTCCTGCTCCGCGCCGGCGAATTGGAGTGCGCGGTTGCTGATGCCGGCAGTGTTGCAGTCCAGCCTTATATGAGCATTACGGATCGCCTGGCAGAAGCGCTGGTGGCGCCGGGCTTTCCTTTTGATTCTCAGACCATTCGAAGAGTCCTGGCCGAAGCCGCGGCCCCGCACCAGGTGGAGGTTTCGCCGGCCGAGGGCTTTGCTTACTACGCGCTTCATCCGCTGGCCTTCGCGGACGTGCTGGACAACATTCCTTCCCTGCCGGCTTCGGTCGCGGTGATCGGGGTTCGCAGCGTCGGTACCACGCTGAGCGCGGTCACGGCGGCAGCGGCGCGTGCGCGGGGAAAGCGGGCCGAGCGAATCACGGTGCGTCCCGCCGGGCATCCGTACAATCGGCGCACGCAGTTGGCGCCCGTGCAAATCGAGTGCATACAACAGCAAGTGGCTTGCAGCGCGGCCTTCCTCGTCGTGGACGAAGGACCAGGACTAAGCGGATCATCGTTCATCTCCGTGGCCGAGGCGCTCGTGGAGGCCGGAGCGCCGCACGAAAGGATCGTCCTGGTGTGCGGGCATGAACCGGACATTGACTCTTTGCGAATGCACGATGGCCCACGCCGCGCCCGGCAGTTTCGGTGGATCGCCGTTCCCCCGGACCCGCGCCTGCTGCCTGAAGCCGGCGTTTTTATTGGCGGAGGGGAATGGCGCCGCCGCGTGTTTCCTGATCAGCGCGACTGGCCGGCGTCGTGGACCAGTTTCGAACGCCTGAAGTTTCTATCTTCTGCTGAAGGCGACCCGAGAAAGCTCTTCAAGTTCGCCGGCTTCGGTCATTATGGCGAACCAGTCCTCGAACGCGAGGAGAAAGTTGCCGTCGCTGGATTTGGCGTAGCTCCCCGGCGTGAGCGCCTGGGCTTTGCGTCTTATCCATGGATCGCTGGCCGGCCCATGTCCCGCGAAGATCTTTCGCAGGGTGTGCTGGCGCAACTGACGGCTTACTGCGCGTTTCGCGCCGAGGCTTTCGCGAAGGAATTGTCCGGCTTGAACGCATTGCAGCAGATGACTGAACACAACTTGCAAGAGTTGAGATTCGCGGCGCCGGCGCGGCTGACAATGGAGCGTCCAGTAGTCGCCGATGGCCGCATGCAGCCCCACGAGTGGCTGCTTGCTCCGGAAGGACGCATGCTCAAGACCGACTCCGGCAGCCACGGCGCTGACCACTTTTTTCCCGGAGTAACCGACATTGCCTGGGACCTGGCAGGAGCCATCGTGGAATGGCGGATGAACGAGGCTCAGTCTGAGGCGTTCCTGGACGCCTACCGTCGCGCCACCGGCGACGACGCACGCTGCCGAATCGCCGGCTTCGTTCCTGCCTACACCGTCTTTCGCTGCGCCTACTGCCTGATGGCCGCCAACGCGCTCCAGGGAAGCCAAGAACAGGGGCGACTGGAGCGAGCGGCGGCTTACTACCGAGGTTTGGTGATTCCCCTGGGCGCTCTTTGTTGCTAAGAATAGAATTCCGCGATCGTCGCCACAACGTACCTCTGTTCGTCTTCTTCCAGTTCGGCGAACATAGGCAGCGCGAGCACTTCCGCGGCAGCGCGCTCGGCTTCGGGCAGATCGCCCTGAGCGTAACCCAGGTAGGAGAAGCATTCTTGCAGATGCAGAGGGACCGGGTAATAGATCTCCGAGCCGACGCCTCTGTCCTTCAAGAACGAGCGCAGCGTGTCGCGCTGCTGCACGCGAACCGCGTACTGGTGAAAGATGTGGTGGGCTTCCGGCCGGGTCTTGAGCAGCGTGACCGGCGCCGGAGAATTGGCGCCAGTCTTCGTCAATCCGGCCGCAGAGAGCAGGCGGTCGTAATTCCGTGCGCGTTCACGCCGCGCGTCATTCCATCGTGGGAGATGCGGCATCTTCACCCGCAGCACCGCCGCCTGGATGGAATCCATGCGGCTGTTGGCGCCGATCTCGTCGTGGTAATACCTCTGCTTGGCGCCGTGGTTGCGCAAGCTGCGCGCGCGCTCAGCGATCTTAGGGTCGCTGGTGGTGAGCGCGCCCGCGTCGCCAAAAGCGCTGAGATTCTTGGTGGGGTAAAAGCTGAAAGCCGCGGCCAGACCCAGCGAGCCAGCGGGCTTGCCTTTCCAGGTTGCGCCGGCGGCCTGGGCTGCGTCTTCTATGACGTGCAGCTTGAACTCAGCCGCAATGCGGCCCAAGCCATCCATGTCAGCGCACTGGCCGTAGAGATGCACAGGCATGAGGGCGTGCCGGCCCGCGGAAGAACCCTTGAGGTTCTCCTCTACCTTTGCGGGATCAAGGTTCAACGTTTCCGGATCAATGTCCGCGAAGACGGGTCTGGCTCCGGCGCGAATGATGGAACTGGCCGAGGCAAAGAAGCTGAAGGGCGTGGTGATTACCGCGTCGCCGCTGGTGATTCCTGCTGCTGCCAGGGCCAGCCAGAGCGCGTCGGTGCCGGAAGCGCAGGCCACGGACTCCGCGGTCCCGCACAGGGCGGCGAATTCGCGCTCCAGTGTGGCGACCTCACTGCCCAGAATGTATTGCTGCGAGTCGCACACCCGCTCGACGGCGGCCAGGATTTCGCCCCGGATCGAGGCATACTGGCGAGAAAGGTCCAGCATGGGAACGTCGGCAGTCGTTTTGTCGCCCGGGCTTTTCACGGGAGGTCTAAACGAGATTTTAGCATCCAGTGATGCTGGCCGGAGCCGGCGCCTTTTGCCCGGAACCGTATGAAAAGCTACAATGAAAGGCGCAGTGGTAGAGCAAGAAGATCTGTGTCCGTGGTGAACCTATGGAAGCCCTACAGGAGAAAGATCGGCAGATGGAAAACAAGCCGGCGCAGAACATACAGGATTCTTTTCTCAACACCGCCCGCAAGGACAAAACGCAGGTCACCATTTATCTGCTGAGCGGCGTGAAGCTGACGGGCCGCATCCGGTCCTTCGACAAGTATTCGGTGGTGCTGGAAACCAACAACCAGGAACAGCTCATTTTCAAGCACGCCATCTCCACGGTGGTCATGTCCAAGGGCAGCTATCACGGCGAAAGCCGCGGTGCGCAACAGCCTGTGGCTGAAGTGGAAGGCGCTTCGGCCAAGACGGAGGGGTAGTCCATTCCTCAGCAGCGATCCCGCCTCGTTGACGCCTCGGCGGGGATCAACACCAGCCGGGGAGACCCGGAACGGGCATTCCTGGTAGCGGTCGAGTTCCGCCATCGCTCCCGCTCAGACCAGGACGTCAACCTGCCGCCCGGCGCTGTGGTCGCGCGCGAGACTGCCGCCCACTCCAAAGAAAGCTCCTCCATCCCGGGCGCCAGCATGGAAGAATCTCTCGCCGAATTCCGCGAACTGGCGCACTCAGCGGGCGCCGAGATTGTGGGCGAATTTCTGCAACGCCGGGACCGGCCCGACCCGGCCACCCTGATCGGCAAAGGCAAGCTTCAGGAGATCGCCGGCGCGGTGGCTTCATCGCATGCTGATCTTGTCCTGGTGGACCATGAACTTTCGCCCTCGCAGCAGCGCAACATCGAAGAAGAAGTCCATGCGCGCGTGGTCGACCGCACCCAGCTCATCCTGGATATCTTTGCCCGGCACGCCCGCAGCCGTGAAGGCCAGTTACAGGTGGAGTTGGCGCAACTGGAATACCTGCTGCCCCGGCTCGGCGGACGCGGGGTGGAGATGTCCCAGCTCGGCGGCGGCATCGGCACCCGCGGCCCCGGCGAAACCCAGCTTGAGACCGACCGGCGCAAGATCTTTCGCCGCATTCGCCACATCAAGGGACAAGTGGACGAAGTGCGTCGAGTCCGCACTCACCAGCGGCAACGGAGGGAATCTGTTCCTCTGCCGTCAGTGGCGCTGGTCGGCTATACCAACGCCGGCAAGTCAACGCTATTCAATGCTCTGACCAAAGCGGGCGTGTTGGCCTCGGCCAAGATGTTCGCCACGCTCGATCCCACTATCCGCGCTATCATCCTGCCCAGCAAGCGCAAGGTCCTTTTGTCGGACACCGTGGGATTCATACGCCACTTGCCCACCACGCTGGTGACGGCTTTTCGCGCGACGCTCGAAGAAGTGCAGCGGGCGGCGTTGCTGCTTCACGTCTCCGATGTCACCAGCGCGCTGGCCCATGACCAGCAGAAGCAGGTGGAAAAAGTGCTGAAGGAACTGGAAGTGCATGCCACGCCGCAGATCCGGGTGATGAACAAACTTGACCTCGTGCCGCAAGACCAGCGCAAGTCGCTGGTGAACTCTTCGACGTGCGTGTATATCTCCGCCGCCCGGCAGATGGAGCTGGACAGCCTGCTCGCCGCCATCGATGCCCGTCTGGAAATCGATGCCCTGCGCCATCTGCGCATCCGCGTGCCCCAGAGCGAAGGCAAACTCCTGGCCCAGATTGAAGCCCGGGCGCACGTCCTGAGGCGTTCCTATCGCGACTCCGCAGTGCAGATGGACGTTGAGGCGCCGGAATCGCTGGCGCGAGTGCTGGATTCGTTCGCTGTGAAAACGAAAACCCACCACAGAGGCACGGAGACACAGAGAAAAGCATCGAGGTAATGAGTTCTGATCTGCCGGGGAACGAGGCCGCACAGATCTCGTGACTAGCTAATTGCTAACGCCTAATTACTAATGGCTTTTGGGCCGCTCCGCGGCCCAAAAAATTAAATGGGCCTGAGACCAAGAAGCGGTGACGGTTTCCTTGATCACAAGCCCATTCGATCCTGAATCGGATCGGAGGTGATAGTTTCATTTTAGGCCACTTCCGTGGCATGTCAAGCAATCTCTCGCAACTTTTTTATCTTAGGCAGCCGGCCCCGCAACCCTGTCGCGGAGCCCCGGAACCGGCGCTCTCCAGAGCGGAAGCGGTCATGACAGCAGGGGCGCTCGCGGCCCCTTGGGCGGCGCTGTAACTCTTTGCTACGTCTTCACTTGCCTCCAAGCAGCATGCGGGCGCCTACGACCAGCAGCAGCACGCCCAACACCCGTCGCAATACAGGTTCGGAGAGATGCTGGGCCCAGAGTCCGCCAAAGTAGCCGCCGACAGCAAATCCCAGGGCGATCAGCAGGGCCGCGGGCAGGTCCACGTTGCCGGCTTTGTGATACTCCCAGAACGCCAGGATGCCGATTGGTGCCAGCAAAGCGCCCAGCGAAGTCCCTGGGCCTTGTGCTGGCTCATGTGAAAGAGGTAAACCAAGGCGGGCACAATCAGAACTCCTCCACCAGTGCCAACCACTCCAGACACCAATCCCACCACCAAACCCAGCAGCAGAAAGAGCCAAGTCATGGACGAAATCATAACGGCGGCGTGGCCGGGCTGAACAGATCGTCGAAAGATTTTTTGTGATCGCCTGGATTCGGAGAAGTCTGGAAGCGCCCCATCACCGCCGAGGCGCGGTTTTTTCAGAGCCACAGGCGCCAGGCAGTGGTGCAGTTTAACCAATATCTGTGTGGCACAGGCGCCCTCGCCTGTGCTTCTTGAAGCCGACATAGCCAGGGGCGCCTCCACCCCAGCCCCGGCAAAACCGGCCCGGTCTGGGGACCCGGCGGCCGTGCCACACGGCCACCACAAGCCAAACTGCACCACTAAACAGGCGTCACCCTGCGTTGACACTCCAGCGAAGCGAATGTTAATTTAATGAGTTTGCTGGTCGCCTTCGATCTGCTTCAATTCACACAACTTAAAGTCGATTCAACGTAATGGACGAGACACTCAGGCAACTAGGCGAATTACTGCTTTCCTCCATCCCCGCGATCTTTGGCTTGCTGATCGTGTGGGCGGCGTATCGCTTGATTGTCTATACACGGTTGCAGCAGGTACTCGCCGAACGTCAAGCCCGAACGGAAGGAGCGATCCAGGCGGCCCAGGAAGAGATCGCTGCCGCCGAAGAGCGCACCGCAGACTACGAACGCCGAGTGCGTGAGGCCCGGGCGCAGATCTTTCTGGCGCAGGAAGCTCACGCCCGGCGTACCATGGAAGAACGGAGCAAAGCGCTGGCCGAGGCTCGCAAAAGGGCAGACGCCATGGTCAAAAACGCCCGCGCCGAACTCGAAAAAGAAGTGCTCTCTGCCAAGGCGTCATTACAGAAGCAGGCCGAGAGCCTGGCGGACGAAATCATCGAAACTGTTCTCAGGCCGGCTTTGGCCGTGGGGGGCCGCTAGCCGTATGTATCTTCATTTAAGATCGTGGCGCGCAACCTTTCCGAGGTTTGGAGCCTCGCCCCTGCGTGGAATCATTTTTGCGGCCATCCTGAGCTTGGTGGTGTTTACGGGTCTCGTCCCGACGTCAAGACTCACTGCCCAAGAATCGTCGTCTAGTCCCCAGAGTGCAGCTTCATCCGGCGCCAGCTCCTCCGGCCGCGAGACCCAGCCCTCTACAGCCGCCGAAGGCAAGGAGACCAAGGAAACAGACGAAACCGAGGCGATCCGGCACTCGTCTCCGGTGCGCTTTATCGCCCGCAAGACCGGCTTATCGCTCGACCAGGCCTACTGGCTCAGCGTGCTAATAAATTTTGCCATTGTGTTCGTCTCAGTCGCCTGGGCGTTGCGGAAGAAGTTGCCTGGCATCTTCAAAGGCCGCAGCGAAGCCATCCAGCAGCGGATGGAGGAAGCCCGAAAAACCAGCGAGGAGGCCCGGCGGCGGCTGGCGGAAGTGGAAGGCCGGCTTGCGCGCCTGGACGTGGAGATCACCGAGATGCGCCGCGAAGCTGAAGAGAATGCCCGCGCTGGGGACAATCGCATCCAGATTGAGACCGAAGAAGAGAGCCGTCGCATCGTGACGGCGGCAGAGCAGGAGATCGCCATCGCGGCCAACGCCGCCCGCCGCGAACTCAAGGTTTATGCTGCAGAACTGGCCGTCAGCCTGGCCGAAAAAAAGATAAAAGTCGGAAAGGATACGGATCAGGCGCTGGTGCGGGAGTTCACGTCACAACTGGGAAAGGACGGACACTAGATGGCAGCCGTTGCCGGCCGTTACGCCCGGGCCTTTGCCGATGTGGTGATGGAGCGCAAGCTCGATCCCGACCAGGCCGTGCAGGAGTTAAACCAGTTTGCCGGTTTGATCCAGGAGAGCGCGGCGCTGCGCCACGTGCTCGAGAATCCTTCCGTCGAGCACAGGCAAAAGCTCGGCTTGCTGGATGCCATCGTCAAGCGCATGGGAGCGAGCAAGCAGTTGCGAAACTTTATCGCCGTCCTGATTGACCACAAGCGAATCGGCCGGCTTGGAGACATCGCTGCGCTCGTCAAGCAGGAGCTGGAGCAGCGCATGGGTATCGCGGAAGCGCGGGTCAGTTCAGCCCGGGCGCTGAGCGAGGCGGAGAAGAAGACGCTGGAAAAGCGCTTGGCCGCTGTGACCGGCAAAACCGTGCGCGCCACGTACACCGAAGACACGCGCCTGCTCGGCGGCGCCTTGGTGCGGATCGGCAGCACTGTCTATGACGGTTCCGTGCGCGGCCAGCTGCAGCGGCTCAAGCAGGAGATTGCGGGACAATGACGGTGAATCGAAAATTTGGTAAATGAGTAATTTGGTAATTGGGTAATTGCCAAGATCTTTGAGGCCCTGGTTCCCCAATTACTCAATTACCAAATTACCCAATTACCAAATCTTTAAAGGTCACATGGCGCAAATCAAGGCAGACGAGATCACGAAGTTAATCCGTGAGCAGATTGAGCACTACGAGTCCAAGGTCAGCGTGGATGAAGTAGGCACCATCATCTCCCTGGGCGATGGCATCGCCCGCGTTTACGGCCTGGATAAGGTCATGGCCGGCGAGCTGCTCGACTTCGGGCACGACCTCGCCGGAATTGCCATGAATCTGGAAGAAGACCAGGTAGGCGCGGTGCTCATGGGTGACTACACCGCGGTCAAAGAGGGAGAAGAGGTCAGGCGCACCGGCAAGATCATGGCCGTGCCCACCGGCGAAGCTCTCGTGGGCCGCGTGGTGAACGCGCTGGGCCAGCCCATTGACGACAAGGGGCCCATCGACATCGCTGCCAGCCAGTACATTCCCGTGGAACGCATTGCTCCGGGCGTGATTGACCGCCAGCCTGTGCGCGAGCCCATGGCGACCGGCATCAAGGCCATTGACTCCATGATTCCCATCGGCCGCGGCCAGCGCGAACTGATCATCGGCGACCGCCAGACCGGCAAGACGGCCGTGATTCTGGACACCATCGTCAACAACAAGGGCAACAACCTGGTGTGTATCTACTGTGCGATCGGGCAGAAGCGCTCTTCGGTCGCCCAGGTGGTGCAGAAGCTCCAGGATTACGGTGCCATGGATTACACCATCGTGGTGGTGGCTTCGGCTTCCGAGCCGGCGCCAATGCTCTACCTGGCTCCCTACGCTGCGTGCGCCATGGGCGAGTACTTCCGTGACAGCGGCAAGCACGCCGTAGTGTTTTATGACGATCTTTCCAAGCATGCCGCAGCCTACCGTGAGATCTCGCTGCTGCTGCGCCGCCCGCCGGGCCGCGAGGCGTATCCCGGAGACGTCTTCTATCTCCACTCCCGGCTGCTGGAGCGGGCCGCGAAAATGTCGGACACAAACGGCGGCGGCTCTCTGACCGCGCTGCCGGTGATCGAGACCCAGGCCAACGACGTTTCCGCCTACATCCCCACCAACGTCATTTCCATCACTGACGGCCAGATCTTCCTGGAGACTGACCTGTTCAACTCCGGCATCCGTCCCGCGGTGAACGTGGGTATCTCCGTCAGCCGCGTGGGCGGCTCGGCGCAGATCAAGGCCATGCGCCAGGTGGCCGGCACGCTCAAATTGGAACTGGCCCAGTACCGCGAACTGGCCGCCTTCTCCCAGTTCGGTTCTGACCTGGACAAGGCCACGCAGAACCAGCTCAATCGCGGCGTCCGGCTGGTGGAGATCCTCAAGCAAGATCAATATCAGCCGCTGCCTTTCAGCAAGCAGATCCTGATCATCTATGCCGGGACCAACGGCTACCTGGATGATATGGTAGTCGGCGATATCCGCGATTTCGAGAGGCGAGCTGTACAAGTACGTTGATTCCATGAACCCCAAACTGCTGCAGGCCATCACGGAGAAGAAGGTGCTCGACGACGCTCTCAAAGCCGACATGGATAGGACAATCAAGGAATTCAAGCAAAACTTTTTGAGCGCGCGGCAGTTGGCGGGCGCTAGAGTCTAAACGCGCTAAACGGGTAGATCGGTTTTGAAAGGGCACGCCTTTAGGCGTGCCGACAGTTGCAGAAATGAACTGGGCTTTAGCCCCTGAGTTTGAAAGCTGGGGCTAAAGCCCCGGAGAATATAAGGAGTCTGACGGCACGGCTGAAGCCGTGCCCCTTCAAACCTTGCAAGCGTTTTCGGAAGGATTTGAAGACAGTTCTGGATGTATAGCATGAGAAAAGATCCATGGCGAACATCTTAGATATCCGGCGGCGCATCCGCAGCGTGAAGAACACGCGGCAGATCACCAAGGCCATGCAGATGGTCTCCGCGGCCAAGCTGCGCCGCGCCCAGGAGCGGGCCTTGGCGGCGCGTCCTTACGCGCAGATGCTGACCAACGTATTGAAGTCGCTGGTCTCACGAGCTGAGATTTACAATCCGGTTACCGGCGAGGCACGCAATCCGCTGCTGATCCAGCGGCCGGAGAAGACCGCGCTGCTGGTTGTGGTCTCCGGCGAAAAAGGGCTGGCCGGCGCTTTCAACTCCAATATCTTCAAGGCGGCCTTGCGCTTTATGGAATCCAAGCGCGGCAAGAATATTGATCTCATCACTCTGGGGCGCAAAGCCCGCGACTACTTCCGCCGCCGCTTTCCCGTCGCTGCCCCGGGCGATCCGCGTAGAGGCCCGATCCAGGTTGTGTCCGAGCAGGTTGGCCTGATGAACCGGGCGCAATTCCCAAGTGCACGCGACATCGCGGACAAAGTGGTCCGTCTTTACACTGACGGAACCGTTGATTCGGTATATATCGTCTACAACGAGTTCAAATCAGTTCTTACGCAGCGCCTGGTGGTGGATGACGTGCTCCCCATTCGAGCCATCGGCGAGGTCGTGCGCGAGATGGCCGAGGAAGTGTCCGAAGAGGAGCGCAAGCGCCGCATTGAGGCTGCCGCGCGCGCTGGCGTGCGCGTTCGCGCCGCCGACACCGCGGCCATTGACCAGAAGGCCGCGGGTTTTGCGGCGGCCCCGGTGGACTACATCTACGAGCAGCCGGCGGAGAGGTTGTTCGCCGACCTGCTGCCGCGCTACATATCGGTGCAGTTGTTCCGCGCCATGCTGGAGTCGGAGGCTGCCGAGCACGCCGCCCGCATGACCGCCATGGACTCGGCCACCAGCAACGCCTCGGACATGATTGACGCTCTCACGTTGCAGATGAACCGCGTGCGGCAAGCAAAGATTACGAAAGAGATCATTGAGATTGTTAGTGGAGCCGCGGCATCGTAATCAGCGCTGTCAAAAGATCAAGGGTGGAGCAGGGCTTTAGCCCTGCGATTGAGCGCAAGAAATGAATGGGCTTCAGCCCCTGGGTTTCTGCCCGCAGCGGCTAAAAGCCGGCGCTTTGGTAGCTTGGAACGCAGGCCTGAAGGCCTGCTCCACCACGAGCAGATCGAAATACTCGAGTAGGAAATAGGTTCTGAAGGGCTGCTGACTGGCAAGAGCAAGAAAGTCCTCAAAATAGGATTCATATGGCACAGAATATTGGAAGAGTTGTTCAAATCGCAGGTCCCGCGGTAGATGTGCAGTTCCACGAAGCCAACTTGCCGCCGATCTATGAAGCGCTTCGCGTTACCAGCGAGGGTTTCAACGTCCCCACTCCCATTGACGTCATCCTGGAGGTGGAGCAGCACCTGGGCGAAGGACGCGTGCGCACCGTGGCCATGCAGGCAACGGATGGCATGGTGAGGGGAATGACAGCCATCGACCTGGGCGGCCCCATCTCCGTTCCCGTGGGCAAAGGCACGCTGGGGCGCGTGATCAACGTAATCGGCGAACCGGTGGACAACCTTGGGCCTATCCAGGCCGCCAAGAGGCTGCCGATCCATCGTCCGGCGCCGAGCTTCGAAGAGCAGTCTACCAAAGCGGAGATGTTTGAGACCGGAGTGAAGGTCATTGATCTGATCCAGCCCTTCTTGAAGGGCGGCAAGATCG
>WNFJ01179285.1_pt2 | contig 13151 bp, 9 predicted proteins | sample 5400461 | NCBI WGS metagenome assembly WNFJ01 (sample SAMN13153349, study PRJNA577476) | soil metagenome | isolation source: 115 cm saprolite on Douglas fir-dominated hillslope | place: USA:California | collected 2013-09-17 | reverse complement strand
GCCACCGGCTCGGGATCCTCGTCGTCGCCCAAAGTCATGACCGCTCCTTTGCCGAACTGCTTTTCGACGGCCACGATTACACCCTTGAGAGCGCGCATCTTTTCCGCAATTTGCTCCAGCATGGTTCATTTGTCCTTTCGTTCTGTCACTGCCCCGGAAAGAGGTGCTGTGCGCGCACTGGGGCTGAGAGCGCGCGCAGAATTGGTCGTGCAGCTCATGCAGCTCATGCAGCCGCGGCCGTTGTTCTCCGATCGAGCACACGCAGCCCGATGGCTTCGGCGACGTGGGCTGGTTGCAGCGCTACCGAGCCGTCAAGGTCTGCGATCGTGCGTGCGACACGCAAGACTTTGCCGTACGCCCTGGCAGAGAGAGCGAGCCGCTCGACAGCGGCTGACAGCAAGCGGGCACCGGCACTGCAGAGTGCGGCAACCCGTTCGACATCGCGTGGCGCAAGCGCGGCATTGGTCTTCCCCATTACTTCGCCCCGGACAGCGCGGTGACTCTGAACCGCGCGGGCACGTTCGACACGCAAGCGAAGGGCGGCGCTCTTCTCGCCCCCTGCGGGTCCTTGCAGCGCAGCAACCTCCACCGGCGGCAGAACGACATGAACGTCGACGCGATCCAGCAGCGGTCCGCTCATTCTTGCGCGGTAGGCGCGCACCCGTTCGGGCGAGCACGCGCACCGCCCGCTGCCGTCGCCGAGCCAACCGCACGGGCACGGGTTCATCGCACACACGAGCAAGAGCCGCGCGGGGAACGTCGCCTTGGCGTAGGCGCGCGAGATAGTGACAAAGCCATCTTCAAGCGGCTGGCGAAGCGCTTCGAGAGCCGCGCGACGAAACTCGGCCAACTCGTCGAGAAAGAGGACGCCCTGATGCGCGAGACTGACTTCTCCGGGGCGGGGCCCCTCCCCTCCCCCCACGAGACCGACATCGCTCACGGTATGATGAGGCGCCCGGAACGGCCTCGCGCGAGACAGCCCATGGGAACTGCACAAGAGACCCGCGACGCTATGGATGGCCGCCACCTCAAGCGCCTCATCGTCCGACAAAGGGGGCAAGAGGCCTGGAACGCGCCGGGCGAGCATCGTCTTTCCCGCTCCGGGTGGCCCAATCATCAGGAGATTGTGCGCTCCAGCCGCGGCGATCTCGATGGCTCGACGCGCGGAGAGCTGACCGCGAACGTCCGCCATGTCGTCGAACGGTAAGTCGACGTATGGGTCGGGAGATCGCTGCGCTACGCCAAGCTCGGCTTGACCCCGCATCGCCTGCACCAAGTCGTGCAAAGACCGGACGATGCGCACATCGACACCCTCTACGAGCGCAGCTTCTGGAGCGTTGGCTTCTGGGACGACGGCGCGTTTGACGCCCCGTAGGCGCGCACCCAAGAGGCGCGCGAGAACCCCGCGCACCGGCTGAACTCTCCCTTCGAGTGACAGCTCACCCACCAGGAGGACGCCAGCAAGAGAGTCGCGCGGAGCGGCGCCCAAGGATCCGAGCACCGCGGCGGCGATGGCCAAGTCAAAGCCGCTGCCCGTCTTCTTTACGTCAGCGGGCGCCATGTTGACGACGATGCGGCACTCCGCGATGTCGACGCCGACGTGAGAGAGAGCACTCCTTACCCGCACTCGGCTCTCGCGCACGGCGGCTTCTGCGAGGCCTACAAGCTCGAAGAAGGGAGGGCCGCGCCGCGCCTCGACTTCGACGCGCACGAGATACGCTTGCAGGCCTACGAGCGTGGCGCTTAGCGCGGTGGCTAGCATGGCAACACCGCCGTCTTCAGCGAACGGCGTGCCGCCGCCCCACGCCCTGGGGTCTCGCGCATTTGCGCGCGTCCGCTAATGTCCTCCGACGGCTTGGGACCGTCCTAGGCCAGTGCCGCTACTTCAGGTTCACGACCTGCACGCCCCACTCGCCGCTCGACAGGAAGATCTGACTGTCTTGCCTGGCGATGGAGCTGATTGACCAACCGCGTGTACGAACGAACTGGTCGTACATAGGGGCCGCATTCGGCGACAATCGATAGATGTCGAGACCGGGGTAGTTGCCCCAGTAGCCCCACCCCGAAGTCACGAGCATCCGATCGCCTTGCACGTCGACGAGCCACCCCCATCCTTGCGGGCCGCTTGCAACGCGATCGACGGGCGCGCGCGGATTGCGCAAGTCAATCTGATGGAGCTCCATGTCCGAGGTGTTGCTCTTCGGAGTGTAGAGTTCCGTCGACATGTAGGCCGTGTTGCCGCCGTCGCGCACGAAAACATTGCCCACCCAACCATCAAGCGACGTCCGGCTCTGAAGGTATGCTTTGTCGCCGAAGAGCTTGATGACGTTGAAGTCGTTTTGGGTCGTGCCCCCGTTGTAGTAGCGATAGTCGATCGTGTAGAGGACCGTCGGGTCGCTATCCAACCCGCCCACCAAAACGCCGGGAACGCTGATCTTCGTTTTGACCACGGGGTGGGCGCGATCGGTCAAGTCGATTGCATCCAAATAGTACTTGACCTTCGCGTTCGGCTGAAGGCCGGTTGGCCACACATAGTGCGTGGTGTAAAGCGTGTTGCCGACGACTTTCATGTTGCCCCACCAGCCGTTCAAGTCGGTGGTGACCACGACCGAAGCGACACCGAGTTGGTCGGGGTTGGACAGGTCGACGATGTAGAGACTGTCCGACTCGTCGATGTATCGGCCGTTGGGGCCGTAGTTCGGGTGCCACCTGCGGAACGCGAGGACGTCGCCGCCGATTTGAGCGATCTCGCCGCCGTCAAACCAGTCCCAGTAGTAGAAGCCGCCCCAGCCCCAATACCAATTCCACCCCGCGGGGTCGATTGGAAGTGCGATGGCGCCTCGAGCCTTTGCGGTGCCGTTCGATACGTCGACCACGTGCACTTGCTCTTGCCACCCGAAGCACTGCTGCGGAGCCGGCGCAGGTCCGACCGGCGTCGGCTTGCCGCCTGGATAGACGGGACACGTCTGCGGAACCTGCTGGGTCGTTACGACGTACACGAGCGACCCGTTGGTGAAGACACGCGCGTCGACGCCCGGAACGGGTACGTCTGCAGCACTCGACTCGTCGAAATTCTCCGCCGCATCCGCGAGCGGAAGAACCCGCACATCCGAGTGCGTTCTGTCGTTTCCCCACCAATCGCTCGAAATCTGGGCAATCGTCGATCCCGACGGCTTCGAGGCAATGACATTGCGCGCCAGCGTAAGCGCGGCCGTCACGTTGGGCTTGAGCGGATCCCCGTAGTCGACGACGGAGAGCGCCAGATCGCTCAGCGATACGATGCGCCCGTTGGCGAAGATCCCGCGCTCGACCCATCCGGTCGTATGCGCGGCCCCTGCCGTCAGGATGCTCGCCGGCGTGAACTCGATGAGCTGAACGCCGTTGTTGTATTGGCCCGCCGAAGCGCTCCATCCGCTGAACGGAAGGACCACAAGCCCCTTCGTCGAGTCGTGGGTGAATGCCTTGAACGTACTCGCCGCGGGGGTCCATGCCCAACCGTCGCCGAAGTTCGATGTGCCGATGAGCTTGGGCGCTGTGGCCACACTCACGTCGAGGTACTTGAGAGAGACCTGGGAAGACTTGGCGTTGTAGTCCTGCCCGAGAGCGAAGAGCTGCGCACCGGACGGGATCATGAGCCACACGCTTCCCGGGATCTGCGTCTGACCCGCAAGCGCGGGCGCGGCAGGATTCGACAGGTCGTAGATCTCGAGAGGCGTGGTCCCGCCGGCCGGATTGTAGCCGCCGTTGGGCGTGAGGTACATGCGTGCCCCGTCGAAGCGAGTGGCAGGACTCCACCCGCTCTTGGCCGGAATCGAGAGCTGCGACGCAATCGCAGGCTTGTCGGGATTCGAAAAGTCCACCGTCCCAAGGACGTAACCGGCGTTGCAACCCGCGCTGCTGCAGCCGAGGACGTGCGCCGTCGTGCCATCGGCGAAGTCGAGATTCCAGCGCCCATTGTCTGCGCCCCACCCCTGGATGTCTCCGTCGACCGCGATCTTTCCGCGCTCGACGATCTTTCCTCCCGGGTCGCTGATGTCGAGGTATTCGAGCTCGGTCTTGGCGGGAGGCGGGAGATTGGGCTGCGTTGCCGCCGCGGTGACGTTGAACACCCCGCCATAGCCGCTGTACGTCTTGGACGAGACCTGCTGAATCTGCCCGCCGGCGAAGCTGACCGACGACACGATGACGTCGCGATTGGCGTAGTAGGGGGACGCGATGCCGCCGCCGGGCGCAACGCCGACGCCGGCGACTCCCGGGGCGCCGCCTGCAACGCCGGCGAGACCGCCGCGCCACCCGTAGAACCACCCCTGATCTTCGCTCACGGCGTAAAGCACGGTGCCTACGACGCGCGTGTCGCGCACCCAACCACCCAGCGGAGCTTGGCCAAGGAGCTTGATGTTCGTTGGGTCGGTCGCATCCAAACCCTGAACAATAGAGCCATGGAACGGGTCGCCGTTGCTGGTTTTGCCAAACCAGTCGGCGACGACGACGGTGGCAATGCCTGCGCTTACGACCATCTGCACGGGCGAGCCGAAGATGGCGTAGCGGCCGAGCAGCTTCGGCTTATCCACGTTCGTCAGATCGAACACCATCAAACCGCGATAACTGTTGAGGTAGTAGAGCCGATTGCCGTCAAGCCGGTAGAGGTCAGTCTCTTGCACCGTTCGCGGTTGCGAACCGGCCGACTGCGACGTCGATGGGCTGTTGGTCGCGACTCCTGGTGCCGTCCCCGCGCCTAAGGCTCCCCGACCGCCGCCTCCGCTCGGCGGAGGAGCCGAGTCGAAGTCGACGGGTCCCGTCATGTCCCATGAGATCGAAGACGTGCCGGACCCCGCGGTTCCCGAAGTGCCCGCCGTTCCCGACGACCCCGTGGTGCCGGAAGAGCTGGACGACCCGGAACTCCCCGAGCCCGACGAATTGCCATTCGGGTGAGAGCCAGGAGCACTCCCTCCGCAGGCTCCCGAGACGAGAGCAGCCGCGAGGAGCGGGAATGTAGATACGGCGGTACGTGAGGACAAAGACTTGGGCAAGCCGAGGATACGCATGACCTTTCCTTAAGCATGATCGGGGCCAGCGCTACTTTCCCATAGTTTCAATAACTTGCGTCCACAGACGATGTGCCAGGTGGCACAGGCTTCGGCAGCCACTGTCGCGGAGACGAAGACGCACCTTGCCGCTATCCTGCGCAAACGCCCGGAGGCGCCCAATGAGTAGCTTGACCCGTTCACCCGCATGGCTTGCCCTCGCCAAGCACCGCGACAGCCTCGGTGAGTTGCACCTCCGAGATCTGTTCGCCACCGACGCGACGCGCTTCGATCGGCTTTCGCTGCAAGTCGACGACTTGCTCGTCGACTATTCGAAGAACCGAATTTCGCCAGAGACGATGGGCCTTCTCTTCGATCTCGCGAAGCAGGCGCGCGTGTTCGAGTGGCGCGACCGCATGATGAGCGGCGAGAAGATCAATCGCACGGAGAACCGGGCCGTGCTGCATGTTGCGCTTCGCAATCGTTCGAATCGGCCGATCGTCGTCGACGGCAAAGACGTGATGCCGGAGGTCAATGCGGTTCTTGCCAGAATGCGCGACTTTACCGACCGCGTGCGCAGCGGCGCGTGGAAGGGGCACACTGGGAAGCCCATCACCCACATCGTCAACATCGGAATCGGAGGCAGCGATTTGGGGCCCGCGATGGCGAGTTTGGCGCTCAAGCCATACTGGCAACCAGGCCTCTTCGGGCACTTCGTGTCGAACGTCGACGGTACGCACCTTGCGGATGCCCTCGAGCACGCGCCCGCGGAGCAAACGCTCTTCGTCGTAGAGAGCAAGACATTCACGACGCAAGAAACGCTGATGAACGCACGGAGCGCGCGAGCTTGGCTCGTCGAGAAGCTCGGGAGCGAGGCCGCTGTCCCAAAGCACTTCGTCGCCGTGTCGACTGCGACCGAGGAAGTCAAAAAGTTCGGGATCGATCCGAACAACATGTTCTCCTTCTGGGACTGGGTCGGCGGGCGCTACTCGCTCTGGAGCGCCATCGGTCTGCCGATTGCTCTCTTGGTCGGGATGGACCATTTCGAGGAAATGTTGGCCGGCGGCCACGCGATGGACGAGCACTTCCGAAACGCTCCGATGGAGAAGAATCTTCCCGTCGTGCTCGCGCTTCTCGGAATCTGGTACTTGAACTTCTTGGGCGCGGCGACGCACGCCATCCTGCCCTACGACCAATCGATGAGCCGCTTTGCTGCGTACTTCCAGCAAGGAGACATGGAGAGCAACGGCAAGCGCGTCAATCGCGAAGGACAATTTATCGACGACTACACGACGGGGCCCATCGTCTGGGGGGAGCCCGGCACCAACGGACAGCACGCCTTCTACCAGCTTTTGCACCAGGGAACGCGTCTAGTGCCGTGCGATTTTCTCGCGCCGCTCGAGACTCATCATCCCGTTGGCCAGCACCACCAAGTTTTGCTCGCAAACTTTTTTGCGCAAACCGAAGCGCTCATGCGCGGCAAGACGATTGACGAGGCCCGTGCCGAGCTCGACGCACAACGGCTGCCGCCTGAGAGAGTGCGCGACCTCGCTCCGCACAAGACATTCCCCGGGAATCGACCAACGACGTCGATCGTCTTCACGAAGCTAACGCCGCGCACCCTTGGGATGCTCGTCGCGATGTACGAGCACAAGATTTTCGTGCAAGGAATCGTTTGGGAGATTTTCAGCTTCGATCAGTGGGGGGTCGAGCTCGGCAAGCAACTGGCGAAGAAGATCGAGCCGGAGCTCGAGACAGCCGGGCTAGTGACGACGCACGATGCGTCGACCAACGCGCTCATCAACCGCTACAAGCGGCATCACGGGCGCACTTAAGAACCCACGGGGCCCAGCTTCGGCGGTGTGGTGAGAAAGAGGAGAGAGCCGCCAGGACGCCAAGGACGCCAGGAGGACCAAGGCTCCGGAGAAGACTCTCTTGGCGTCCCTGGCGTCCAGGCGGTTTCTCTGTCGGTCTCTCAGTTAGTTGGGTAGCCGCGCCAGACCCAAAGCAAGGCGCTGGGTAACGTCTGCGCGACGGCTCTTCCGTCGACGTGGCCGGCACCGAGCGCATGGTCGTAGTGGTAGTGATAGCCGCGGAGTTTGAACGAGGCGGCCATGCGCTGATTCGCGAGATCGAAATTGCGGTACCCACCAGGCGCGCCTCCACTACCCAAGTCGTTGGTACCGGATTCGTGCCAAATGCGAAGCGGTCTGTTCACTTTCGTGTTCCAAGCGCACCCCGCCACAGCCTCGCAAGCCATCTGAGAAAGCGGTGTATCGCACGCGGTGGGCGCGCTATTGCCCGTGAAGCCCGCAGCGCTTTCGCAGTGCTGCACGATGAGGCCATTCGGCATGGCCATGTTGTACGGATCCACGTCGTGATAGATCCAGCATCCGTGGGGGAACGGCGAATTCGCCGGCACCTGAGTCACATACGTTCCCGAGTACGTCAGAATCTTATGAAATAGATCCGGATGCCACCACGCCATCGAGAACGAAGCCGCGCCTCCCGAACTGCCGCCGAGCGTCATGCGAGCTTCCGGATCGTCAGTAATCTTCAAATCGATGTTCAGCCGCGTTTTGACCTCGGTGATCGCCCGCGGCACGACTTCTGTCTGAATGAATTCGGCAAAGAGACCCGACACCGTATCGTATTCCAAACCGCGTTCGCTCCCAACCGCGTCGCCACCACCGTTCGAAACGAAGAGGACGACAATCTTGGGCAACTTGTTGGCGCCTATCAGATTGTCCAAGACGTTCGGCAATTGACCCTGCCCCATCGCGTCTTGCGTGACGATGAGCGGCGCGGGGGTGCCAGGCACGTACTGCTTGGGAATGTAGACGGTGACACCGCGGGTGTAAGACCCATTGATACCCGGGTAGATCTTGCTCTGGGATCCGACCATTTGAAATGAGACCGTCTGACCCTTGGGGGCGCCTTGCGCGTTCACCAGCGGGTCAGCCGTGTAGTTGGGGCCTATCGTGAAGTCGCCGTCTCCGTCGGCTCCTGGATCGGTGATTCCAGAATCTCCGAAGGGCGCCATCCCCGCCTCGAGGGCGCTGTCCGTCCCTGCAGAGGAGTCAGTCCCTCCGGCCCCCGAAGTTGCGGCATCCATCGTGCCGCCCGGGAATCCGCTGCCACCTGGGACGCTGCCACTCGCGCCGATGCTGCCGGTCGACGTGACGCTACCCGATGCGGTCCCCGCACCGCCCATTGCGCCAGCCGAACTGCTGCCGCTCGAGCCGCTGCTGCCGCCGGCGGCCTCGCCTCCGCACCCTGCGCCACCGGCACACGCGAAGGTAACGAATGCGACTGCGGACCCTAGGACCCGGATGCCCGAACGTTTGCTCATGCCCTCGACCTTTCTGCGCACGGGGCCTGAAATGCGGAGTGTTCTCCGTCGTAGGCGCCGCCAGTCCCGATCAATCAAATATACGATCCACTCCGGCCTTGGCCACTAGCGTTCACCGATGGGCTCAAGAGCCCAGGTTCTTGCTGCAATTTGCTGTCAGCACGGTGCGCGAGCCGGCCGCTTGGTCTGCTGTATACGATTTGATTGTAACTTTAGTACGAGTGCGTCGAAGGGCTGCGACGTCCTTGTCGGAGGCAGACGTGAGTCTGCGTACACGAGAGGCTCTCGAGGGGTCTCGTGAACCGGCAACGAAAGACCCGGCGCGTGGTGTTTCGGACACCGCGCTTCTCTCTCGACGAGCCCGACCTGGAGTGGATATGGAGTTTGAGATTCCTTGGCCGGGCTCGCTTGTTCGGGCCGGGCAGTCCCTTGCCCTCCGTGTCGACACTGTGAAGTTTCCGCGGACCAGTTCAACGCGGCCGTCGCGATAGTTTCGCGAACATGTTGCCTTGCTCCGGCTCGAATCGGTGCAGGCTCCCGCCCGCAGTTGGGGCAGTGGGCGAAGTGCATTGGGGCTGGAGGGACACATGTCCATTCGACGATTTTTGGCGTGGGGGTTTGTTCTCGTAAACTCTACGGCGGCACCTACTTGCCGACGATGGGCAACCACGAGTGCAACGGCTTTACTGCTAGCAACTGCCCCATCGGATCGTTTACGGGCATGACGCAGGACTACATCAACATGATCGTGACCCCGTCGACCGGTCAGTCCAGCCCGTACTTCTCGGCGCTCTATCTTGCCAACGACGGCTCGTGGAGCGCGAAGTTCATCTTCATCGCGGCCAACGCGTGGAACTCGACACAGCAATCGTGGGTGCAGTCGACGCTCGCCGTGAACACAACCTACACGTTTACGATTCGCCACGAGCCCAGCAACGATACGCGCGCGCCGGGCACCACCCCGTCCGAGAACCTGATGTCCTCGGCATTTGGCGGCGGTCACCTGACGCTCTCGATCACCGGTCATACTCACCTCGTCCAGTTGCCGGGCGGAACGCAGCCTTATGGCGACCAGTTCGGCTCCACTCAGCCGTACGAGATCATCATCGGCAACGCGGGCGCGCCGCTCGATGCCGGCCCCTCGTACGGGTACGCCGTCTCGACTCGGCGGGCGAGCGACGGCGCCATCGTGACTCAGCTCTGGGAGTCGGCCGACACCTCGGCCAATCCCATTTCTCCGAATATCCAGGACACGAAGTTCCGGTTCGCCGTCAATCCGAACGGTTCTTCCAACAACAACACGAGTTTGCCCTAGTTAGTTCTCGTCCGGAAAGTCTCAAGCATGCGAGAGTTATCCATAATTCACGCGCTTATTCGTCGGAAAATTCACGTGAACGGCTCGGGAACCACGAGGTTTCTTGCACTCGACCGAAGACTGCCGCGTCTCCGAGCACGTGTTTCGCCCTGTTTTCTCGGTCCATTCGCATTCCAGGACGAGAACTAGTTAGGTTCACCTCGGTCACGTTAATTCACCCGGTTCAGCATGAGCCTCACTCCGCCTCCGCTTCGCTCCGGCTGCGTTCCGGCAACCACGTCAGCCACGGCGGGCATGGGGGGAGCGCCGCTCCCCCCAACCCCCCCAGCCGGAAGCACGTTATCCCCCTGCCGGACGCCGAGTTTTCGGTACGGGTCGCGGACTGTTGTGCCGTTGCTCGTTGCATCGGCGTTGGCAGCGTGCACGCTTTTCTGGTGGGTGCGCTCGGCGGACTCTCACGCGCTGGCGCGCCGGGATGCTGCGAGGGGCCTGCGTTCGGAGCTTCATGTCCCTTATGTGCCGCAACCGATCGCCATCGACGCGGAGTTGGATGGGAAGACCGTTTGGCAATCCGAGGCCGGCAGTACTGGCAACCTCAAAGACGCGGACGATCGGGGAATGGTGCCGTACACGGAAGTGAAAGCACGTTGGGATTCTCGAACGCTCTATCTGCTTCTGTATGCGGGCGATCTCGACTTGGAAGGCTCGATCAAAGACCACGATGGTCCGGTATCCAAGGACGATTCCTTTCATGTCGAGATCGGCAAGGGCGACCGGGTCTATGCCATCGAAGTCTCGGTGCTCGGGACTATCGCCGACGGCGTGTGTGTTGGAGCCTCCGAAGTACCCGTTAGGCTCTTGGATTCCCGGTGCGACCTGCGCTGGGAAAGCCGAGCCATTGTTGCTGTCGACAAGGACGGTACGTTGAACCAGCTAGGGGACAACGACGAAGAGTGGGTCATCGAGATGGCCATTCCGCTCGAGACGGTCGGCTTGGCCAATGCCCGGCCAGGCACTGAGATTCCCTTCGCGGTGCGGCGCTGCGATGTTCAAAAGGACGGACCGCATGCTTGCGGAAGCTGGGGTACGAGCAAACAGCGCGGCGTTCTTGTGCTCAATCCGCGGGGGTAACGCCGGCTAGCGGCGTGCCACCACGATCATCCACGCGAGCAGGAGCAGCAGGGCGATCTTTTGGGCCGCTGCGGCGAGCCATGTACCCTCTGTGTGCGCGATGAGATGCGAGACATAGAGCGCGAAGTCCGTGAGCGCAAAGACAAGCATCGAGGCGCCGGTCCAGCCCGCTGTGCGCGGCCGCGGTTCGCCCAGGAGCAGGCCCGCAGTGGCCAGTCCCGCCGCACCCAGACCGGGCAGACCCGCGACGACGACGGCGATTCCGTGCAGGACACCGAAACGATCGCTCGGCATGAGAACGACCGCGATAATCCCCACGACCGACGCGAGGCCGAACGACCGAACCAGGATGGCGAGACGCGGTCGGTCGAAGAGCCGCGTTACGCTGAGCCAAAAGGGGATGAATGCCGTTGTCAGAATCAGCATCGCCGCTTGGGCGAGATGCGATGCGCCCTGGTTTGGTTGTCCGTTGAGAGCTACCCGCCATTCGAGGTCGCACAGGAAGTTCTCCCAAAAGCGGTACCCCCGCGTGGTCGAGTCCCACCAGGTTCCGCCGGGATACAGGCACATCGCGGGAACCATGAGGCCGGCGAAACCGACAACGCAGGCGACAAGAGCCGCGGAGGCGAAGCGGTCCTGCCTCATCATCGAGACGCACGCGCTGCCATAAGCAGCGTACACGCGGCTCGAAGTCGCACGGACGAATCGGCGTCTGCCAAGAGTGCCGCCGCGCGAGCTGCCACGCCCATGGCGGCGAGGGCAGTCGCCGCCCCCAGTCGGTCCTCGGGAACCGAGGATGCCAAATCCTGCTCAATCCATGCCTGCACGCGTCGATCGCCGAGCCCCGCCAGCGCAAACCGAGCGCTTGCGGCGACGCGAGACCCTGGCTGAGCGAGGGCCTCCAGCTCGCGAACTCGCGCTGAGTCGCCCGGCGCAAGCCTGGCGAGTGCGGCCACACGAACCTCGGCGTCACCGTCCCCGGCGGCGGTCTTCACCGACGCGAGAAGTTCGCTGCGATCGAGCGGAGTCTGCGCCAAAGCTTGAAGCCGCTCTCGGCGGGAACCGCTCTGGATGGTCCGCATGAGGAGCGCGGCAGCGACTTGCGCCATGTCTGCATCGGCTTCGCGTCGTCGGAGCACTGCAGCCGCGCCCTCGAGGGCTCCAGGCCCGTGCTCGGCGGCAAGCAGGACACGGAGTGCCTCGCGTCCTCCCGCGCTCCATAGGCTCGGGGCTGACCAGGCGCGCGCGATGTCTTCGCGGAGTCCGTCGTCGCCACCATTCCAGAGATCGCGCAGGATGATGGCCGTTCGAGGAGCCGGCGGCAGCGCCACAATGGCACGCACCGCTTCGGTGCGCACAATTGGCTCAGGATCGAGACGCGCGGCTTCGACAAGTGCGTCCAAATCTCCCTCAGAGGCGGCGTCGTGTGCTGCCCGTGCGGCCTGGCGGCGCACTCTTGGATCCGGGTCAAGCAGCGCACGCAAGCGATTGACGCGGTCTTCCGCGCGCACCAGCCCCCGCGCCCCGACTGCATGCCATGCGGCATCGGGGTCGGCGGCAAAGACCCTCGCACCCCCCGGGCTCAGCCCACGCCCTTCAATGCGCGCCAGTGCGGCCTCCGCCCCGGTGGCGTCGTGCGTGCGCATGCGGTCCGCCAGTGGGTCGTCCAGCTCGTACGCGCAGGCGCGAGCTTCGCGTACCCGGCTCAGCGCCTCCACTGGCGGCGAAGTCCGGAGCTCTCGCTCGGCCACTTCTCTCGCGATGGCAGTCGCTTCACGGTTGGACAACGAACCGCGCCGGTTGCCGATAGAGACCGCCTGGAGAAGAGCTGCCCTGTCGCCATGCTCGGCGGCCCTCATAGCCGGCGATGCGCAAGACGCCGCGCAAGACGAGGCCATCGCCAAGCCGGCGGCAAGCAAGCGCGCAAAAGGAGCGTCCCGCATGCCATACCGCGTAGCCGGTTTGTCTCGGCAGTGCTAGGCGGCGGGGTGGCTCTTGGCGTCGACGTCATCTTCAATCGAAATGCCCGCAGGCTTGGCAATCCGGCGGACCGACGCGCTCTCACGGCGACCGCGCAAAGCCAGGGCGCACGCGTTCACGAGACTCTCACTGTGGAAGACCTCCATCGAGTGGCGCAGGCCATTGCGAACCGTGGGGCAGACGCGGTCGTTCTGGTCGGCGGGGACGGCTCCTGCATGATGGGCCTGAGCGCGATAGCGCAGGCGATCGGGGACAGGCCGATTCCGCGCATTGCATTCGTCCCCGCGGGGACGGTGTGCACGATCGCTAGAAACCTCGGCGTGCGCACCGGAGCCGGCGCCGAGCGTTT
>WNFJ01107956.1_pt1 | contig 13151 bp, 11 predicted proteins | sample 5400461 | NCBI WGS metagenome assembly WNFJ01 (sample SAMN13153349, study PRJNA577476) | soil metagenome | isolation source: 115 cm saprolite on Douglas fir-dominated hillslope | place: USA:California | collected 2013-09-17 | reverse complement strand
CTTTGTGGCGATCCCGTCCTTCCTGTGGATCCAGCAGGGCTTCGGCCTGACCGCTGTGTTCGTAGTGATCGCCGTGATCGTGGTGATCGCCGCCGTCGCAGTGACCCAAATCGGCCCCGAAGCCAAGGGCCTCGCCCTCGACGAGATCGCCCCGCCGACCGCGTGAGGGGCGCCTGTTGATGCATGAGTGGAGCCGGCGATATGGCCGGCTTACCCGACATTCCCCCGGATTCTCGTGCCGACGAGGGCCATCGTCTTGCTTTTGGGCCGGCGGCGCAATCAGCATCGCCCATTACGGATGCCCTAGGGTCGAAAGCCGAGGATTGGCCGCCTCGCGACGCCGGATCCCATCCTCCGGTGACGCGGGGGCGGGTGGTGCCCGAAGTCGGGCGATCAGGACAGGATCTCAACATCTGCCGAGACACGGCTACCTCGACGAGGGTAGGGGGTCGCGACATGGGCAAGTCGGGAACGGCAGCTCGCGACCCAAAGCGGAAGCTCGCCGTATCGTCGATTCCCGGGCTGGCAGATCGCATTTTCCTAGCCCGCTCCGGCTCCGATCAGCTGCTCGATGGTGATCGGAAAGCGGCGAACGCGAACTCCGGTCGCGTGCCATACAGCATTGGCGATCGCCCCCGCCGTGCCAGTAATGCCGATCTCGCCGACTCCTTTGATACCCAGTGCATTCACATAGGGGTCGGCCTCCTCGACCAGAATGGCCTCGAGCGACGGCACGTCGGCGTTAACCGGCACGTGGTACTCGGCGAGGTTTGCGTTCATGACCCGGCCTGACCGCGGATCCAGCGCGGCCTGTTCGTGCAGCGCGAAGGAGACGCCCCAGATCATGCCGCCGTAGTATTGGCTGCGCACCAGTCGCGGGTTGATGATGGTGCCGGCCGCGAAGGCGCCGACCAGGCGCGTGGCCCGGATCTGCCCCAGCTCCGGATCCACCTTGACCTCGGCGAACACGGCGCCGTGCGCGTACATGGCGTAGGGCTTCTGCGCGAACGGATCTCCGCCGGCGCTGCCGCGTCCCTCGATCTCGGCGAAGCCGGCGCGGCTCAGGATGTCGGCATAGCTCTCGCTGCGGCTTTCGTCGTCGCGGCGGATCAGCCGGCCGCCGCGCGCCAAAACCCCGGCATTGCCGGCGCCGAACAGCGGCGAGCGTTCGTCGGTCATGGCCAATTCGGCCAGCTTAGCGATCACGTCGGCGCCAGCGTCGTGAAGCGCCATGCCGGCGGTCGCGGTGTGGGAGGAGCCGCCGGCAATGCCGGCATCCGGCAGGTCGGAGCTGCCGGCCCGGAACTCCAGTTGCTCGAGCTCGAGGCCGAGGCTGTCGGCGGCGATCTGCGCGAGCGCCGTCCAGGCGCCCTGACCCATGTCCTGCGCCCCAAGCTCGACCAGGCCGGTGCCGTTGCGTCGCAGGACCGCCCTTGCCTGACCCTGGAACATAACGGCCGGGAAGATCGCGGTGCCGAGGCCCCAGCCGACCAACAGCCCGTTCTCGTCTCGCATCTGTCGCGGCGCCATTGGACGCCCCTGCCAGCCAAAGCGCGCAGCACCCTGCGCGTAGCACTCGCGCAACGCCTTGGAGGAGAACGGCTTGCCGGAGATCGGCTCGACCTCGGCGTAATTTCTCAGGCGGAATTCCAGCGGGTCGATGCCAACCGCCTGCGCCATCTCGTCGATCGCGCTTTCCAGTGCGATGCTGCCGCTCGCCTCTCCGGGTGCACGCATGAAGATCGGGGTTCCGGTGTCCAGCCGCACCGCGTCGGCGGTCGTGGCGATGGCCGGGCTGGCATAGAGCGTGTGGGTGATCTGGCCGGAGGGCTCGAAGAAATCGTCAAAGCTGCTCGTGGCCGTGCGCACATGGTGGTGGATCGCCGTCAGCGCGCCCTGGCGGTCGGCGCCCAGCCGGAGCGTCTGGCGCGTCGGCCCCCGATGGCCCACCGGGCCGTACATCTGTTCCCGGCGCAGTACCAGCTTCACCGGCCGCCCGACCAGCCGGGCGGCGAGGATGCCGAGGATCTGCGGTCCGGAAATCATCCCCTTGGAACCGAACCCGCCGCCCAGGAAGGGGCTGCGGATCAAGATTTTCTCCGGTGGGATTCCGAATAGCCCAGCGATCCGCGCTTGCGCCCAGGCCAGACCCTGGCTCGGCGTGTCGACCGAGAGGCGGTCACCGTCCCAGGTGGCTACGATGGCGTGCGGCTCCATTGCATTGTGGTATTGGGTTGGTGTCTCGTAGATCGCCTCGATCCGGTGTTCCGCTGTCGCCAGCCCGGTCTCGACATCGCCGTGACGCACCTCGGACGGGTAGCCGGGCCCGACCACGGGCGGGACGAAGGCGTCGTTGCCGTCCAACCCGATCCGCGGCGGTTCCGCCTCATAGCGCGGCGATAACAGCGCCGCCGCTTCCGTCGCCGCCTCCAATGTCTCCGCGATCACCACCGCGATCGGCTGACCAGCGTAGCGCACCCGATCGTTCTGCAGCAGGTCGAGGCGGAACATGAACGGGTCCAACTTCGCATCCGGATCCAGCGCCAGCGGCGGGCGGTTCGCCGGGGTCATCACCTCGATCACACCGGGATGCGCTTTTGCCGCCGCGACATCGAGGAAGGTCACACGGCCGCGGGCAATGCTGCTGACCGCGAGGGCGGCGTGCAGCATGCGGGGCGGGTGGTTATCCGCCGCGTAGCGGGCCCGGCCGGTGACCTTCAGGAGGCCATCACGGCGGGTGAGGGGCTGACCGATGCTGGCGCCGTGCCGGCGTTGCGGAACGATTCCTGTTTGTGGGGTCTCAGCCATGAGGGGCGCCGCCGGGAATGGGTGCAAACGGAGAGGCAGGGAGGGCGGGGACGTGATCGGGCGTTCCGGCCGCGGCGAGGACCAGCGCGCGCACTACGATCCGCCGCGCGAGCTCGATCTTGAAGGCGTTGTCGCCGGACGGACGCGCTTCCGCCAGCGCCGCCTCTGCGGCTCGACGGAAGTCCTCCAAATTCGGGCGGACGCCGGCCAGCGCCATCTCCGCGGCTCGGGTACGCCACGGCTTTGCCGCTACGCCGCCCAGCGCCAGCCGCGCCTCGGCAATGACCCCGTCCTCAATGAGCAGGCAGGCTGCGGCGGAGACCACAGCGAAGGCGTAGGAGGTGCGCTCGCGGAGCTTCAAGTAGCGGGCGTGTGTGGCGAACCGCGTCGCTGCGCCGGGTAAGCGAACGGCCACGACGAGCTCGCCCGGCGCCAGCACGCTCTCGCGCTCCGGAGTAGTGCCCGGCAGCAGGTGGAAATCTTCCAGCGCCACCTCGCGCCGGCCCGCCGGCCCCTCGATTTCGACCATGGCGTCGAGCGCCGCGAGCGGCACGCAGAAATCGGATGGGTGCGTGGCGATGCAGGACTCGCTCCAGCCCAGCACGGCGTGCAGGCGGTTCTCGCCGCCACGCGCGTCGCAGCCCGACCCGGGCTGCCGCTTGTTGCACGCACTCGCCGGGTCGTAGAAATAGGCGCAGCGTGTGCGTTGCAGCAGGTTGCCGCCGACGGTCGCCGCATTGCGCAGCTGGGCCGAGGCACCGGAAAGCAGCGCTTCGGCGACCGCCGGGAAACACTTGCTGACGGTCGGGTCATAGCCGAGGTCTGCGTTGCGCACGCGCGCGCCAATGCGCACCCCGCCATCCGGCAGAGACTCGATCCGGTCGAGCCCGGGAAGGCGGCTGACGTCGATCAGCCGCTGCGGGCTGACGATGCCGCCCTTCATCAGGTCGACGAGGTTGGTGCCGCCCGCCAGATAGGCACTGCCGGGGACCGCGGCAGCCGCGACGGCCTCCGACACCGTAGCCGGCCGGACATAGTCGAAGCTGTTCATGCTGCCTCCTTGCGCCCGGCCTGAGCCAGGCTCCGCTGCGCCTCCAACACCGCTTCGGTTATGCCGCGATAGCCGCCGCAGCGGCAGAGATTGCCGCTCATGCCTTCGTGCACCCGCTCGGGGTCGTCCCCGGCCTGGCCTTCCTGGATTAGACCCACCGCGCTCATGATTTGGCCGGGTGTGCAGAAGCCGCATTGGAAAGCGTCATGAGCGATGAAGGCCGCCTGCACCGGGTGGCAGGTTTCGCCCTGCGCCAATCCTTCGATGGTCAGCACCTCGGCACCGTCCTGACTGACCGCCAGCGCCAGGCAGGAATTGATGCGGCGTCCGTCGAGCAGGACCGTACACGCACCGCACTGGCCCCGGTCGCACCCTTTCTTGGTTCCGGTCAGGTCCAGGCGCTCGCGCAGCAGGTCGAGAAGGGTGACCCTCGGGTCCTCCAGTTCGACTGTCCGCTGCGTGCCGTTGATAGTGAGAGTGATTGACAGGCTCATGCGGCGCTCCGATGAGAACTGTTTCGCTATGATCCGCCCATGGTCGATGTCTTCATCGATGGACTATGCCGGCGGCCCGATAAGAGACGCGATCGACAGGCTCGTGACGCTGCTCGAGCCCCGCAGCCGTGATGTCCGCTGTCCACCCTTCTCGGAAGTTCGGCCAGATTATGCCGAGCCAGCATGTACCTCCACGGTAGAGGCGCAGATTACGACGACGGCCATGCGGCATCATTGTCCTTGATCTTCCCCCGCGGACGGGCACCGTCGTTCGGCATAATACCAGAGGCCTGACCGACGACCGCTTTCGACCGGGATCATCTTCTCAGTTCATCCGATCAGTCGGCAGAACTTTGGCAGAGTGCCGGTCTTTGGTGTGCGGCATGCGCAGCTCCGGCGCCAGCGCCCCACCTTCGACCAGCAACCCTATGTACCGCGCGCCGATTTCGCGATGATGCCGGATCGCACGATAGGCCGGGCTGTCGTACCAGGCTTTGGCGATCTCGAAGGACGGAAACTCAATGACGGCGACGCCGTCCACCTTGTCACCTTCGAGCTGCTCGAAAGGCGTATAGGCAGCGAGGTTTTTGGGCTGATAGCCTTCCAGCGTCGGACCGATTTTTGACCAGTAGGTTTCGAGCTCTTTACGATCGACAACCTCCTGACACACGTAGACGAAATAAGCGGGCATGGCTTTCTCCTTTTTGGGCAGATTGGGCGAGCGCTAGGCCCCCGCTTTGTTGTGAACAATGATGAGCTGGACAATCCGCTCACCGCTTACCGAGAAGTAGAACGTCAGCACAAGCGGGTCGGGCAGACCGGTCTTGTCGAAATTGCCGTCGATGTGAGCGGTGATTGCCGCAGTATTACCGCGACACGTCGAGCCGGTGACTTGCATGGTCACACGGTCGTCAACGATCTCACGCTGCGCCCAATTCCGGATCGCGTCGCGGCTGTCGAATTCGTTGCGATGATCGTTGACGAGCGCATCTTCGGCGAAGGTCGCCATGAGCGCTTCGATATCGAAATTGTTGATTGCGGCGATATAGGCCGACACCGCCGCGGGAAGGTTGGACGGGGTCACTGGCTTGCCTCCTTGGTTGGTGGGTGGCACTAGACCTATCAATTCTATGTGGCGGCTAGCAGACAACCAGTCGGAATACAATCTATTCCTGAAAACAGCATAATGCGCTGATTGGTGCGCCCGAGGAGCCGATCGATGGACCAGATCGCCGCGATCCGGATGTTTGTAAGGGTGGTCGAAAGCGGCAGCTTTTCCGCCGTCGCGCGTGAGGCCAGCGTTGGCCAGCCCGCCGTCAGCAAACAGATCACGGCGCTCGAAGCGCATCTCGGCGCCCAGCTTCTGAGGCGAACCTCCCGCAGCCTCAGCCTAACGGAAGCGGGGCAAGACTTCTATGAATCGGCAGTGCGATTGATCGACGATCTGGAAGCCGCCGAATCCCGCGTGGGGCGTGGCCAGACTGCGCCGTCGGGATTGATCCGCGTGACCGTGGCACCCGTGTTCGGCCGGCTTTATCTGGTGCCGCGGCTCCAGGAATTCTTCGCGCGCTGCCCGGATATCATCGTCGAACTTGTGGTGGCCGATCGCCTCGTCAATCTCGTTGAGGAGGGCGTCGATCTCGCCATCCATAATGGTGAGTTGAGGGATTCGACTCTGATCGTCAAAAAGATTGCGACCACGCCGATCATCACGGTCGCCAGCCCCTCCTATCTGAAGAAGCATGGCGAGCCGGCAAGCCCGAGCGAACTGGATGGACATCGCTGTGTGATCTTCGCGCCGCAAGGCGTGCCCAGAGCGTGGGGGTTCAAAGGCAAGTTCGGAGAAATCGACTATCCGCCGAAAGGCAACTTCCGGACCAACGACGCGGATCAGATCCGCGCAGCCGTCCTCTGCGATCTTGGATTGGCGCACACGCCCGGCTGGCTTTTCGAGTCTGAGATCGCGTCCGGTGCCGTCCGGCTCGTGCTGCGTAACTACGAGCCGGCGCCGCTTTCGATCAGCGCGGCTCATCCCGCGGGACGGCGGCTGGCGACCAAGGTTCGGGTCTTCATTGATTTTCTAGCCGAGATTTTTGCCAAGGAACCGAGCCTGGCGATCCGCCAGGGCACTGACGCGTGGGCATATTATGCCGAACGCCGGCACCCGTCCGCGACGGAAGACCAAGGACAGTGACGCCGACGCGGCATAATCCGGGTGTCGGCATTATGGCGATTATGCCGATATCGGCATAATGGCCAATGTCTCGGCGATGACCGCGTTTGCGTCGGGGCCGCCGGTCAAATTCACTTGATACTCGCCGGGCCGCTGCGTGAGGGTGATCCCGAGCTTGCGTAGCTCGGCCTTGGCGATCTCGAGGTTGACGGCGGCTTGCGCGCGCTGGCCGCTCTCGATGAAGCGGCGGGTTAGCTCGTCCTGGCTCACGCTGGTTTCTCAACGCTCTGGCCGTCCGTGGATACCCTGGCGTAGCCGTATTTCATACCTCACTTATGGCGGTAACTTATGCAAAGGAAAAGCCGTTTCGGATCAAGGCCGTAGTTTTCCTTCATAATTCTTCATGGCTGCACGTTGTCGGATCGTAACCGACGACGACCGATGATCACGACCGTCGCTTTTCGACCCTTCTCGGTCACTCAGCTTCGCATTCGGAACGGCTCTTCCTGCCCCAATTGAGACCTTGCGCAGATCGTTGTCGCGCGGTGCTGAAGGTCTCACGAGCCGGACTGACCAGCCGCTGGTTTCGGCTGTACGGCGGCACCCGGACCCAGTTTCTGGAGATTGCCCGTGATGATCGACTCACCTTCCTTGACACCTTTATCCACCACCACGAGCTCGCCGTAAGTCGGGCCCAGCTTGACCATGCGCTGCTCCGCGGTATCACCGGCTCCGACGACGTAGACGAATTTTCCAATCTGGTTCGAGCCGATCGCGGCTTGCGGCACGAGCAGCGCATCGGGCCGATCACCGATGTTCACGCGGGCGCGGATATATTGCCCTGGCAGCAGCGTTAGGTCGTGATTCGGGATCATCGCGCGCGCCGCGATTGTGCCCGTCCCGCGGTCGACCGCATTGTCAATAAAGGCGAGCGTGCCACGAAGCTGCAGCGGGCCTTCATCGTTCGTGCGGATCTCGACGGGGACGGGTCCTTTCGCGCGGGCCTTGTCGATCGCCGCGAGGTCTGTCTCCGCGGGATTGAAGGTGGCGTAGATCGGGTCGAGCTGCACCAGCGTATTGAGCTGGGTGCCCGCGGCGCTGATCAGCGTTCCCTCGTGTACGGAGCTGCGGCTGAGCCGCCCGGTGAATGGAGCGCGGATCTCGGTATAGCCCAGATTGAGTTGTGCCGTTTCGAGCGCGGCCTGGTCCACGGCGAGCGTCGCCTCGGCTTGGCGCAGCGTGCTTGTGTTCTGGTCGAATGCATCCTTCGTCACCCACCCAGCCTTGACCAGGACCGAATTGCGGTGGTTGTTCGCTCGCGCATACTCGAGCGCAGCCTGATCTCGCTGTACCTGAGCCTTCGCCTGATCGAGGGCCGCTTGGTAGTCGCGCGGATCGATGCGGTAGATGAGATCGCTGGTCTTGACGTCGGCGCCGTCGCCGGCCGCCTGCACGGCGAGATAGCCCGTCACTTTTGCCTGCAGAGTTACAGTCCGAAGCGGTTCGGTCATCCCCACGTAGTCGAGATAGAGGGGCACCGTCTTCTTCACCACCGCGACGGTGGGAACCGGCAGCACCGGGGTGGACCTGGGCGTTATTGGCGCCGCATTTGCGCCTCCGCCATGCTCGCCGACGCTGAGCGCGAGGAATGAGGCGAGCCCGGCGCCGGCGAGGCCGGCGGCCACGAAAAGTATGACGCTCATCCTTCTCATGATTGCTCTTCCGAATTAATCCGCTTGGACCGAACCGTTGCGCGCGAGACTGATCTGTGCGGAGCTCCGGCCCTCGCGCAGCCGCTCGATCACGGCATAGAAGACCGGCACGCAGGCGAGGCTAAGCAGGGTCGCGACGAGCATGCCGCCAAGCACGGTGGTACCGATCGACTGCCGGCTCGCGGCACCCGCCCCCGAGGCAACCATCAGCGGTGCTACGCCGAGAATGAACGCGAATGCCGTCATCAGGATCGGGCGGATCCGGAGCCGTCCCGCCTCCATCGCAGCTTCAATGATTCCGTGACCTTCCTCGCGCAGGCGTTTTGCGAACTCGACGATGAGAATCGCGTTCTTCGCGGCGAGACCGATCAGCATGACAAGGCCGATCTCGGAGAACACGTCGATCTGCATGCCGCGCAGCCACAGCGCCGCGATCGCGCCGAGGAGAGCGAGCGGCACTGCCAGGATGACCATGAAGGGCATCGACCAGCTCTCGTACTGCGCCGCGAGCGACAGGAAGACGAATACCAGCGCCAGGGCGAAGACGATGCCCGCGACAGCGCCGGCCTTCAGCTCTTGATAGGTGATGCCAGTCCATTCATGGGAAAATCCGGGCGGCAGCGCGGTCGCCGCCGCGCGCTGCATCGCGGCGATGGCCTGTCCCGAGCTGTAGCCGGGTGCGGCCACGCCATTGATCCGGGCAGAGCCGTAGAGATTGTAGTGCGGCACAAATTCCGGCCCGACGGTCGGACGCAGCTGGCCCAGCGTCGAGAGCGGCACCATGCCGCCGTTCGAATTGCGCACATAGAGCCGCGAAATGTCGGTCGCATCCGCCCTGGCGGCTTGGTCGGCCTGGATGGTGACGTGGAAGGTGCGGCCGAACAGGTTGAAGTCATTCACGTAGAGCGAGCCGAGATAGATCTGCAGCGTGTTGAACACGTCCTGCAGATTGAGGCCGAGCAGCTTCGCCTTGGTGCGATCGAGATCGTAGTTGTATTGCGGCGTCGAGGTGGTGAAGGTCGAGAAGAGCTGTTGGGCATTGAGTTCGGGCTGCTTGCGCGCCTCGATCAGGAGTGCCTGAGTGGCGTCATTGAGCGCTTGCGCGCCGCGGCCATCGAGATCCTCGACTTGGAACTCGAAGCCGCCGGTGGCGGCGATGCCCGGGATCGCCGGCGGATCGAAGCTGAGTGCAACCGCCGCGGGTATCGCCAGCAGCTTGGGCCGGACCTGGGCGACGATTTGCGAGGCCGTGAGGCCGCCGCGTTCGCTCCAGGGCTTGAGTACGGCAAAGGTCGCCAGGGCGTTCGACTGGTTGGCGCTGGTGAGGAAGTTCAAGCCCGAGACGGAAACCACGTCCCGAACCCCATCTTCGGCGGCAAGAATGCTGCGGATCTTCTCGGCGACGGTCTCGGTCCGCTCTAGCGATGCGCCGTCGGGCAGCTGCGCCACCGCGAAGAAGTAGCCCTGGTCCTCCACCGGCAAGAAGCCGGTGGGAACGCGGGTGTAGAGGCCATAGGTGAGCGCCAGACCAACGGCGAAAACCGCCAGCACCAGCCAGCGGACCCCGATGAGGTGCCGGATCGCGTTGGCATATGCATGCATCATGCGCGAGAAGCCCGCATTGAACGCGCGGAACAGGATGAACCGCGAGGGTTCGCGATGACGCAGCATCACCGCGCAGAGCGCCGGGCTGAGGGTTAGCGAGTTGAAGGCTGAGATCGCGACCGAGATCGCGATGGTGAGCGCGAACTGGTTGTAGAGGCGGCCGGTGACGCCGGGGAGGAAGGCGACCGGCACGAACACGGCAGCGAGGACGGCGGTGGTGGCGATGATCGGGCCGGTCACCTCGCGCATGGCGGCCTTAGCGGCGGCGAGCGGCGCCAGACCGTTCTCGAGCTGGCGCTCCACATTCTCCACCACCACGATGGCGTCATCGACCACGAGGCCGATCGCCAAGACCAGTCCCAGCATGCTCACGGTGTTGAGCGAGAAACCGAGCGCCATCATCACGGCAAGCGTCGCGATGAGGGAAACGGGAATGGCGATCGCGGGGATGACCGTGGTGCGCCAGCTCTGGAGAAACAGGAAGACGACGCCGATGACGAGCAACAGGGCCTCGACCAGCGTGACCAGCACGTCGTGCATCGACGCCGACACGAACATGGTCGTGTCGTAGGCGATGCCGTAGCTGATCCCTTTCGGGAAACTCTTGGCGAGCTCGGCCATCTTGACGCGCACTGCTTGATCCATGGCGAGCGCGTTGCTGCCCGGCAGCGGCAGCACGGCAACGAACACCGTGGGCTTGTCGTTGATCTTGGCGCTTGAGGTGTATTGGAGCGCGCCGAGCTCGGTGCGCCCAACGTCGCGGAGCCGCAAGGTGGCCTCGCTCCCGGTGCCGGCGCGGATCACGATGTCGTCGAATTGTTGGGGATCGCTGAGCCGGCCCATGGCATTGACCTGCGCCGTGAACATGGTACCGGCCGGCGCCGGGGAGCCGCCGATCTTCCCCGCAGCCACCTGGATGTTCTGCTCGGCGATCGCGTTCTGCACGTCGACGGCGGTGACGCCGAGCTTCGCGAGCTTGTCCGGATCGAGCCAGACCCGCATCGAGTAGCGCCGCTCGCCGAAGATCTGCACATCGCCGACGCCGGTAATGCGCTTCAACGGATCGACCAGCTGGAGATAGGCGTAATTGCTGAGTGTGACGAGGTCGACCGAGCCGTCGGGTGAGTAGAGATTGACCGCCAGTGTCAGGTTCGGGTTCTTCTTCTGTACCGTGACGCCGCCCTGATTGACGATCGCCGGCAGCTGGGCTGTCGCCGCCGAGACGCGGTTCTGAACATCGACGGCAGCGATGTCGATGGGATAGCCGACATCGAAGCTGACGGTAATGTTCGAGCTGCCGTCATTGGCGCTCGTCGACGACATGTAGATCATCCCGGGCACGCCGTTGATCTGCTGCTCAAGCGGCGTGGTCACCGTATCGGCGACGACCTGTGCGCTCGCGCCCGGATACGTTGCGGACACGACCACCAGCGGCGGCGTCACCTCGGGAAACTGGGCAACGGGCAGGAGCGGATAGCAAATGAGGCCCGCCAGCACCATGATGATTGCGACGGATGCGGCAAAAATCGGCCGCTCGATGAAGAAGTTCACCATAGGGCTTCTGGGCCTCGGAAAACGATGCTGAGCGGCGAGCGCGTTCGGAGCGCCCAGCGTCTCAGTGCTGATCGGCGGCGGGGGCAGCTCGCATGCTGATCGATTGCGGTCCGTAAGAGCCGAGCTCGATCCTGCGGGCGGCCCCGCGCATCAATGCTCTCAGCTCGTCCGGATCGACGCCATCAGCCAGCATGAGGGCCTGAATCAAGGGGTCCGCCATGGCATCGTCCAAGCTCGGCTCTCGGCAGGGACGCAACATCGGAACCTCTCTTCTCAAAGGGGTGGACATCTCAAGATGCGGCACCTATATGATGTTACCGACCGGTAACACCCCATGAGATACTGACCGGTAACTAACATGTCAAGTGCCGACACCGCCAAAATCGCGTCCACCCGCTCGTCGACGAACAGCGATGCAGCTCCGCGCGAGCGGATCCTCTCATCCGCGCTCGATCTCTTTTATCGTCACGGCATCCACGCGGTCGGCGTGGATGCCATCGCCGAAGCGGCGGCGACCAACAAGATGACGCTCTACCGTCACTTCGACTCCAAGGACCTCTTAGTGGCGGAATGCTTGCGCCGATTGGCGGCTGAGACGGACGCCGCGTGGGAAGAGAACGCCGGGGCTCATGCCGGCGACCCGCGGGGACAGCTTCTCGGCTGGGTGCGCGGTCTCGGCGCGTGGAAGCTCGATCTGGCGGAGCGCGGTTGCGCCTTTCTCAACACTGCCGCAGAGCTCCCGGATAAGGACCATCCGGCGAGACGGGTGGTCGAGGAATTCAAGGGCCGTTTCCGAGAGAGGTTCATCGCGCTCTGCCGCGAGGCCGAGCTCTCGGAACCCGAGCTCCTCGCGGACGAGATCTTCCTCCTCTGCGAAGGCGCGCGCGTCAGCATGCAGAGCGTCGGCCGCGAGGGCCCAGCCAAACGGCTTCCCGAAATGCTGCAGCGCCTGATCGCCAATCATACCAAGCAGCGTCGCTGAGGGCTGATACGACCGGCGTCAGCGGGCGTGACGGCGGATGTCGCCTAGCACGTAAAAGCCCGTTATCGGCGCGATTGAGCCATCGCCCGCCGCGGCCCTGAGCGCCTACTGTTGCCCCCTTTCCTGACCCTCGCGATCGCTTCCCGTGATCATGTGCACGGGATTGAAGCGGTCGTTTCAATTGCCGCCGAAGCTGCCATTCGCGGCGGAATTTTGGCTGTATGACGGTGTTTAGGCGAGTTCGTCGAGCAACGCCTTGGCGGCTTTGAGAGCGGCCGTGTCGAACTCCTCGGCAAACCAGCCATAGACCGGTGCCAGCAGATCGCGCGCCGCCGCCTGCCGTCCTTGATTTACACGAGAAGACGCCACCGGTCGGCCAAGGCAGCTTATTCGCGCGAGCCACGGCGGGTTGAGCTACGCGAGTAATTGTGCCGGCCTCTGGCCGAGATCGCGAAAAACAAAGTGGTCGGCGAGATAGTCGATGAAGACCCTGACCGCTGGAGCCAATCCTCGGTGGGTCGTGAATACAAGATGAAGGGTAACTTCCTCAGAGCACCAGCCGGGGAGTATTCGAACCAAGCGTCCTTCTCTGATCGGTCGCACGGTAACTTCAGTCGGTAAGAGAGAGATCCCCGTTCCAGCACAAGCAGCTTCCACGAGAATGCTGAATTCACTCGTCCATAGGATCGGGTCGAATGCAACAACTGCGGCAGCTTCATCGGGGCCTGTCAGAGTCCAACTTGGCCGGGCCGTATCTTCCTGAAAGCTGAGA
>WNFJ01129410.1_pt2 | contig 13156 bp, 15 predicted proteins | sample 5400461 | NCBI WGS metagenome assembly WNFJ01 (sample SAMN13153349, study PRJNA577476) | soil metagenome | isolation source: 115 cm saprolite on Douglas fir-dominated hillslope | place: USA:California | collected 2013-09-17 | reverse complement strand
CGTGGCAAACGTGCCGAGGACTTTCCCATCCCCCGCTCGCAGCTTGGTGACATTGCCGCTGCCGTAGTTGGTGACCCAGATGTTGGCTCCGTCGAAGGCCACGTTCGCCGGTTGTGTGCCCACGTTGTAGGCACCCAATACCGTACCGTCGTTGGCCCGCAGCTTGGTCACCGTGTTGCTGCCGTAGTTCGCCACCCAGATGTTGGCGCCATCGAAAGCCACACCCCGCGGATTGGTGCCGACAGCGAAGCTGGTGGTCGTATTGGCGCCGTACCACTTAAGTAGCGCAAGTTGCTGTGGGTTGTGTGCCTGGCTAGCCGCCGCTGGCGTTTGCGCCGATGCAGGCGCGATTGAGAGAACCAGAAGCATTAGCAGAAGAAAAATCCCCGAACGAAAGACAGGCCTGGTCCACTTCATGATTAAAAAACCCCTTTTGAAGACCGAGAGACTACTAGCCGAGCTGGGTGGGAGAGCGATCGAGCCCCGGATGGTCAGCTGCGAATCACGCGAGCGGCAAGATCAGCTTGCGCAGACTTATGCGATCTTGACCCGAATCGGGAGGCGCGTCAACAAGAATCCGGGCAATATCCGCTGCTGTTACGAAAGCCGAACAAACGAGGCGCCACACATTGCAAATTCTTGCGCAGTCCGTGGGGAAAAGTTATCGAGCCTGGCCCGTGGCGCTCACTCTGAGGTCGCGCAGGGAGAGTTCCAGGCCGCCGTACTCGGGATGATCGTTGTGTCCGACGGTGAACGCGATGTCAATGGCGTCGCCGGCGAGAAGCGGCGACTGCTGCAGGCGCTCGGCCATGTTCCAGCCCAGGGCGTCAAACACGATGGAGTTTCGCCAAGAGCCAGTTCTCAGTTCTCGGTTCTCAGTTTTCAGTTCTTTGGCGGACGCCACCTTTTCGCTGCGCCGGATCGCGGCTCCATCGGGATGGCAGTTCGGCGTGACCAGGACTGCGACCGCGGAGAGTTCCTGAGGAGATTCCTTGGGCGAACTTTCGTCCACTAAAACTTGAGATGGGGCCGCGCGCCCGTGTTCCCCCGCCCTCAGCTTCAACTTCACATGCTTCTCTTTCAGAATCCTGGGCGGCGCGGTTAACTGTACTCCGCGTGCCGAGAATACCGGCTCGGGATTTCCTACTCCGTAGGGATCGAGCATATGCAGGGCCTGAAACAGCGCGGGCGTAATTTCATCGAGCGGCAGCTCGGCATCGAGATCCAGCATGGGGTCGAAGTCAGCCAGAGTAAGCCGGGTGCGGGCGAAGGCATCCAAATGGGCGCGAAGTTGGGGAACATTCGCTGTGGGCATAGCGAAGCCGCAGGCGTGAGCGTGTCCGCCGTAGCGCGAAAAAAGATCGCCGCAGGATTCGATGGCTTCGAGCAGATGGAAGGCGCGAATGGAGCGTCCGGAGCCGAACGCTTCTTCGCCTTGGCTCGAGATCACGACGGCGGGACGGTTGTAGCGTTCGACGACCCGTGTCGCAGTGATGCCGATGACGCCGCGATGCCATCCCTCGCCGTCGACGACGATGCAATAGGAATCGCAGAGAGTGGGATCGCCGCTGAAACGCTCTTCGACCGCGCGCAGGATACGTCTCTCTTCTTCCTGCCGGTCGGTGTTGAGGTGGTCGAGCTTGACCGCAAGCTCTCGGGAGCGCGCAGGATCTTTCACGCTGAATAGTTCGATTACGTCGCGGGCCACGTCCATACGGCCGGCAGCGTTGATGCGGGGTGCGATTCGAAACGCTACCTCGGTCGAGGTGGGCGGACGCTTGGTCGAGATCTGCGCAACTTCGAGCAGCGCCTTCAGACCGGGATTCACCGCCTTGCGCAACGCCTCGAGGCCCAGGCTGGCGAACACTCGATTCTCGCCGGTCAGCGGAACCGCATCAGCGATGGTCGCAATCGCGACCACCTTCATGAAAGACAGCAGCAGCCTGGTGTGATCTTTCGCCTCAAGACGGCGCTGCATTAATCCCTGCGCCACCTTGAATGCCACGCCGGCACCGCAAAGCTGCTTGTAGGGATACGCGCAACCGGCCTGGTTCGGATTTACCACCGCCAATGCGTTCGGTACGCCATTGGGCCCGGGAAGATGATGGTCGGTGACAATGAGATCAACACCAAGCCGCTGCGCCGTCTCAGCGGGAGCGAAGGCGCGGATTCCCATGTCCACGCTGATAATCAGGCGAATGCCCGCCGCTGCGGCGCTTTCAATCACGTCATCCCGAAGATCGTAGCCTTCGCGAATACGGTGCGGAACATGGAAGTCAGCCGTACCGCCGCAGAGCTCAATTGCGGTCTTCAGGATGATGACCGCCATCGTGCCGTCCACGTCGTAGTCGCCGTAAATCAGGATGGACTCCTTCCGTTCGATGGCTGCGTCCAAGCGGTCAATGGCGGCGCGAACGCCGGTCATTTGTTCCGGTGGATGGAGATGGGAAAGCGAGGGAGTGAGGAAGCGCGTAGCGGATTCAGGGTCGGTGATACCGCGGCGGTGAAGTAGGTGAGTCAGGGTCGAAACCGTTGCGGGATTGATCTGCGCAAGCGGTGCGAAGCAAGATCTCAGTTCTGTGGCGAAGTTGGAGTAACACCGCGGATCGGCGTCCCGAAGAATCCATTTCATGGTGGTGGGAAAAGTTTACTCCACTCGCAGGGTGGGACAACGCGAAGCCAATTAATGAGCACCTGCATCTATGGGGATGGACTTCATGGATGCTGGATGCCAAGCAGAACACCGAGATAAGCCCGCACCTTGGCGAGAAGCGCCGGATGGGCCTTGGAATGAAATGTCACTTTGCGTGCAGCCCAATCCAGGCTCTTGAGATGATCAACAAGTACAGCGCCTTCGATTTCGTCGAGAACCGTGGGCAGGGCAAATGGATACGGCTTACGGCGGCTGGTGAGTGGGCACACCATCGCGAGTCCGCTGGCGCGGTTGTAGCTTTGATCCGTGATGACAAGGGCTGGCCGACGCTTAGACTGCTCACGCCCCGCTTGCGGGTCGAAATCCAGCCACACAAAGTCACCAGCGCGGGGGACATAGCGCGTCACCATTCAACCGTTTCCTTCCCGCGGGCAGGCCCGGTGGCAGTCTCTGCATAGCGATTTTCTTCTGTAATCTGGGAGACTAGTGCCTTCAGAGTGGGAATGCGGTCTTTACGACGTACTTTGATCTCTCCAGTTGCGACGGCGATTTCCACGGGATCCCCTTCCCGCACACCGGCTTCTTCGGCGACCGGCTTGGGAATTCTAAGGGCAAGGCTATTCCCCCACTTGACGATTTGTCCGACTGGCATAGGAAACCTCTCTGTAGATCCTCAGTATATACCTCCGGATATACGAAGTATACTCAATAGCCAGAGACGGAGTGATCCAGTGAGAAGCTGGTAGGCGTGCTGTTTTCTGAAACCCGGCCTTCGGGGCGGCTAACTCTCTTCATCCTGGTCAGGTTCGTCGATAGTAATTCCGCCGAATTCGTCGGACACTTCAAGCAACCGCTGGTAGCGCTCGTACCACTCGGTGCTGACCTCGCAAAGAAACATCGATCCCTGGTATGCCCATCCCAACTGCAGAAAGCCAACTTTGCCGACGTGGGCGCGAAGCCAGCGCGCGTCGTCCACATCGTCACCGTCGGTGAACTCCGAATTCGAAAGCCGCTCTACCATTTCGTCAAGTTCGGTGCGCTCCAGAATCCAAGCATGCATGGTCAGGAAAGGAGCGCCAGCCGACTTGGCCAGTTCCACAAAATCCTTCCATCCGTCGGGATTCGAGCCCGATTCCCACGTGACGCACTGCACCTCGTCGTAGTCCACGTAGCCGTGAAAGCGGCGCATGCCGTGGCCTTCAATGAAGGCGATCATATCGTCTTTAACGGTAGTGAGATCGTCTGGAATGGGAGACATATGAGGCTCTCGCCTAGGCAGCATTGTATGCCGTCCGTAAATAAGGTGCCAGCGGGGGCGCCGGGTTTGCACGCTGACGGATTGCGAGAACGAAATATTTGGAGGGAAATTTTGCCGCAATACCTCCGAAGAATTTTTCACGAACGTAGCCGTTGCCTGCCATGCGAAGGGTAGATGCCCCTAATGCGACCGCGTGCTGTGTTACACTTTTTGATTCACGAAGACCATTCTTTGCACGCAGGGCATTCGATCCGCACATGCTTCTTTCGAAAGAATATGTGGGCTACCTGGCCCGCGAACTCACCAAGAAACTGATTGCTGGCAAGTTCATAGAGACCGCCGCCGTACCTGCGGTTACCGAGCGGGTGCATGCTGCGCTGTTCGATGAGCTTTCCCTTGAGGACCGTATCAACGACGAAGTACGCGTAATTTTGGAGGCCTACTCCGACGAGATGCGCAAGAGCGGCGCCAACTACCAGGAAATGTTCCGCAAGGTGAAAAGCGAACTGGTGCGCAAATATAAGGCGGTGCTGTGAGACTGAGCCGCGACAAAGTCAACGTGCTCGCCCGGGCCGTCTCCGACGTACTCAAACAGCTAGACGAAGTCGAGTTCATTGAGGACCCCAACACGATCCGGCAGGAGACCCGCAAGATTCTCGAGGAGCTTCTCAACCAGGAGGAACGGATTGATGTAGCCGCCCGCCACAAGATCGAGAGCCAGAAACGCACCATCCTCGAAGGCTCCCAGGAGTGGGACATTCTCTACCGCAAGTACTACAACGAGGAAGTTAAGAAGCTCGGCGTATAGACAGAACCGAGTAGGGAGTTTTTAAGAGGGAGCGGCGATTGCCCATCCCTTTTTTAATTGCCCGACAAAGGCTCGATCCCAGATCCAGACAGCGGTGAAGCCGCGTTACTTCGGGCGCACTTGCGATATGGCTAAGGCCATATCCTGATACGAACCATCCTACGAGCCATCCGGAATGCGAATCGTGGATTCGTCAGCCTGAAAATCGTGGATTCCTCAGCCTGAGAAGAGTGGCCTCCTTCCTTTGATGTTTGTCCGACGCTTTTTAAGTGTTGTAAAACCGAATCGCGGCTACAAAAAAGGCCCCGCGTTTTCACGCGGGGCCGATGGGGGAGGGCTTGCGGGATGGGAGCTCAGGCAGCTTGAGTCTGCATAACCTCTAGGCGTCGACGGTATTCCGTGGCTCGGCGCGTGATCTCCTTATGCGGTACGCTGACCAGCCATTGTTCGCGAGGTATGCGCCGGCGTTCGCGGCGGCTGCCCACATTGCCTCGCTGGGCCATGCTGACGGGCCGCTTTTCTGCGACCATCTGGTGCCAGCCGTTTCCAGCGCTCACGTCAAACACACCAATGTATCCCCCAGGAAGCAGTTGAAGGGGACCTTGGATGTGCCCGGTCTGGTCGAACTGGGTCGAGCCCTGGGCACGAAAGCTCTCAAACCACGACGGGAAGACGAAGTCGGAGAGCAGAATGTTATCGACCTGATAACCAAGGTTCTCGGACTCACAGGCATCGCAGGCCTCATAGGCGTAGAGTGTCCCGGTGGTATCGGCGTTCTGCACAAATACCGTTAGGTTGATGTTGGGATCGGCCAGCATTTCCAGCAGTTCGTGGCTGGATGTGACTGACCAGGACGCACCGATCTTCAGGTCAGTGCCGGCAAAGACCTTGCCGATCGGCAGTCCGTCGGTGGTGAGGTCGTGGTAGCCCAGTGCGTTGGCCTGGTCGGAGTCGTCCAGAATGGACAACCACCAGGTACCCGCCGCGGGCTGAGCTCCGCTTGGAACAAACTGTAGTTCGGCATCAACACCCCAGACAGGACGGAAATCATTCGTGACTTGTTTTTGCAGAGCCCCGACGACGGGGATCACTTGGTCGTCCGTCAGCACCGTGCTCTGATTGATGACGGAGATCTGAATGGTGGCTAGTTGTGATTTTGGAACTTGCGCCATATTTGGCTTCTCCTTTGCAAGACAAATTCGGAGAACGCGCATGGGAAGTGCGTGACTCTGTGAAAAAAAGCTTATACCCTGAACGAAGGAAAGCAAGAGAAATACCAAAAGAAAATGAACTGTATTTCCAATTTGGAACTGGCTTTCAGTTCTCGCTGCATGAGTAGCTTCAAGCTAAGCACTGAAAAACGGAAAAACTGCCCGTCATGAATTGCATCAGCGAAATCGCGGCGACCGTCAAGCGTGCAGCCCACGCGGCCGGCTTCGATCTCTCGGGCATTGCGCCGGCAACGGATGCTCCTGAACAGCGCTACTTTCCTGAATGGATCGCAACTGGCCACGCGGGTGAAATGCGATACATGGAAGCGCGCGACGAGCAGGGAGCACTCAAGCGCGAATCGCTCGCACACGTAGCACCCTGGGCGCGAAGCGTGGTGGTGTGTGCCATCAATTACAACAGCGCACAGCCGTACTCGACCCAGGTCCATTCAGACCAGGTCCACTCAGATCAGGTCCACTCAACCCAGGTCCACGCTCGCGGCCGCGGTTGGATCTCCCGCTATGCCTGGAGCCGTGAGGACTATCACGAAGCAGTCATGCGCCGGCTGCGGCGCGTCGAGGATGCGATTCGAAGCGCGGCGGGTGATGTCAGCGAAGGACCCGATGTCATCACGCGCTGTTACGTCGACACCGGGCCCATCGTCGAGCGCGTCTACGCGAAGTACGCCGGCGTGGGCTGGATCGGCAAGAATACTTGCATCATCAATCAGGGAAAAGGTTCGTGGCTGTTCTTAGGTGTGATCCTGACTTCTCTCGAACTTGCGCCGGACTTGCCTGCTCCCGACCGCTGTGGCACCTGCACCCGCTGTATCGAAGCTTGTCCGACCGACGCCTTCATCGCTCCCTACAAGCTCGATGCCACCAAGTGCATTTCCTATCTCACGATTGAGAAACGTGGAGCGATTCCCGAGGAACTGCGGACGGGCATTGGCCAAAACATTTTCGGATGCGACATCTGCCAGGACGTCTGCCCCTGGAACCGTAAAGCTCCAGTAACCGCCGCGCCGGAATTCGAGCCTCGTCCGGAGCTGGTAAATCCAGCGCTCGAGTGGCTCGCCGAAATGAGCGCGGAAGAGTTCCGCGAGGTATTTCGCAGATCGCCCATCCGTCGGACAAAACGAGCCGGTCTGCGCCGCAACGTTGCCATCGCCATGGGCAATAGCTCCGAGCGGAAGTTTCTGCCGCTGCTCGACCAGCTTGCATCCGATGAAGATAAATCCGTGGCGGAAAGCGCGCTTTGGGCCCGGAAACAACTGCTTGAATCTGATTTGTAACCTCATCGCAACATTCGCCGGTTACTCGCTGCTTCATCCACGTACCCGAACTTCCGTAACTGGCATCCCATATTGGAGGCAACTAACCTTTCTCTGAAGGGTTTCTAAAGGAGCCGGTATTTCGGTTTGGGGTTGGATATTATTGTGCGAGGCGACAGCCTTTTAATGCGGCGGGCCATCGGGGTGTTGGCTGCCCTGGTCGTGGCTTTTGTGCCGAAGGCCGAAGCCTCCGCTACTCTTCTGCTTGAAGAGCCATACGGAAAACTGGGATTCTTTTCCGCTACCGGCCACTCAGCTGTCTATCTCTCCGGCGTCTGCGCCGAAACGCCCTTGATCCTTCGCCGGTGCGCTGCCGGAGAAATGGGCATTGTCCTGAGCCGGTATAACGGAGTCGGCGGCTACGATTGGATCGCAATCCCCCTTGTTCCCTACTTGTACGCGATCGAAAATCCGAAAGATGTGCCGCTATTTGCCGATGCCAAGATGGTCGCCTTCCTTCGCGATCACTATCGCCGCAAATATTTGGAGGACATCGCTCCCGATTTGCCCAACGGAGAGAGTCCGGGTGGGAACTGGTATGAACTTGTCGGCTCGTCCTATGACCGAACGATTTATGGTTTCGAGATTGCGACTACTCCCCAACAGGATGAGGCTCTGATCCTGAAGTACAACTCGTCCCCCAACCGCTCGCACTTCCACGCCGTCTCCCGGAATTGTGCCGACTTCGTCAAGGACGTCATCAACTTCTATCAGCCAAGGGCCCTGCATCGCAGTTATGTAGCGGACATTGGTATCACTACGCCCAAGCAGATGGCAAAGACCCTGGTCAAGTTCAGCACGCGTCACCCGGAGCTGGAACTTTCGAGGACGATCATTCCTCAGGTTCCCGGGAGCGTGGCCCGCAGCACGGCCGTGCACGGCGTGGTTGAGTCATTTTTCAAATCGAAGAAATACATTGTTCCCAGCGCCGTCGTGAGTCCGATCTTTGCCGGATGCGTGGCCGTCGTTTTCGTTGGCAGTGGAAGCGGCCGCTTCGATCCGAACCACAACGCGATGATATTCGCGCTGGGCGGCGAACCCGAACTGCCCCTGGGCCGCGAGGACCTCCGCTCTTATCGCAAAGCGTTGGAACACCTTCTGGCCGGCGCCAACGCTGGGAGATCAGCCGGTAACGCAGAAAAAGCCTGGGAACGTATGCAGTCCAAAGCCAAGGCTGGACTCGACCAACAGGGCAGACCGGTTCTTCAAATAAATGTTGGACCGCAGGTGGTGAGTGTAGGGGAGTCAGCGGAAAACGTTCTGACCAGCGGCGCTCCTCCGCAGTTGGTCCAGGCGCTTCTCGAGGCCAGGCTACAAGCTGAATTGCGGGGGAGTGGTCCGCATGGTGTTTCGGAGCGCGAGATTGCTCGCGATTGGAAATTACTGCAGCAGGCGATGCAAGAGAACGATCCCCAGGTTACTGCCCGAACCGTGCAGCGCCGGCCCGAACAGTCTGCCTCTCTGCGTTCCGAGCGCATCGATGGAAATCAGCCCTAAATCGCACTACAAACCCTCGGCTCCGGTCTGAATAAGATTCCAATAAGACGTTAGCGTAAGAAATCCTGAAGGCAAAGCCCGCACTCTCGGCTCAGAGCAAGTGGAGTTGTTGAAGACGATGTTGATCCGCCCGAACCCTCGAATCTTCGGAGCTCCCGTTATGCGGATTTCCGAAGCTCAGCCGGAAACTCAAGCACCTTGCCCCGCTGGGCCGCCGGAATCAACTTCACTCGCCTGTGAAACCGTGTTGGAATATAGAATTCGATCACCGTTGCCATACCATCCTCCCAATATGTTTTCTTTCGACAAATAGGATACAGGCAAGCAAGATGCCAAAGTCTCAATGACTGTAAGTGACTGCAATATATCGAGAAGCCTCTCGCCAGAGTCGATGAAAGGCCACTGTCAGCTTATTCAGATGGGATTCGAAGTGGACACAAGTGTCGAAACGAGGACACCCCTGAGGACAGGAGAGAGCTTTGAAGCCGTCGATCGCCGTCTATTGCTCCTGAGGCCGTTGCGGGGGCGCCGCGCCGCCGGGGATCGGTGCTTGTCCGGGGGGCAGCTGTTGCTGCATTTGCATTTGCCGTTGTTGCATCTCCTGCAGCATCTGCTGCGGAGTCTTCACGCCGGGCTGCTCCGGTACGGTGGGTTGCTGCTCCGCTTCTGCGGCATTCTGATCGGCGTTCTCATCGGGATTCTCTTCGGTGGTCGCCTCCGCGTCAGGAGCGTCTGGGGGAACGTTCCCGGCCTCTTGTTGCGGTGGCGGGACATATCCGGGCTGTCCCATAACAGGCTGTCCTGGCTGCCCTTGAGAATTTGATCCTTGCTCATTTGAAGCTGGAGCCGCGGCGGTCTTCGCCACGAGCACTACGCGGGTCAGCAGATTTGCGTCCGCAGGCGAACCGAGAAGCACATAGTTGAATCGCGAACCGTTCAATAATTGCGCAACTACCTCTCGCGCCGACCCTGGCCCCAGGCGCGTTACCACTCGCTCGTTAGCGGCCCCGGGGATCTCAATCTCGGCAGCCGTCAATTTGCGCACGGCGCGTAAAATGTCTCCCAGGGTCGAATTGGGCGCGACGATGGTTAGCTGTCCGCTCTGATAGCTAACTTGTGGCGCGACTGCTGGAATGGAGTCCAGCGGAATCTGCGGCACCGGTCCTTGCGGCCCCGATGGCAGCGGCGTCAACACCGGCTTCTTCGCTTTGCGCTGATTGCGAGAAGTGGCGGAGGCCGGAAGAAGTCCCACGCACAGAACACCTGCGATCATCCACGTTGCCGACTTCCATCCTGTGCGCATGACCACTCCTCCTGAAACCTCTGCGGATTCGGAGAATACCGCAGGCACTCTTAAACAGAATTCTAGCACCGCTGCGAGGTTAACTCCGCCTCGAAGATTGGCCAGCAAATCCGTCCATCTACCAGATTGAACGTATTGAACTTACTATCTTGCAGTCCACAATGCTATGGCACGAAGCGGGAGCCAGGGGGGCGGACATTTGCCATCAAACATTTTTGCCTGGCGTACAATTGCGTGAACGCAAAGAAGACACAAAGCGGGCAACCTTCATCTAACCTGTTGAAAGCAAAGGCGGCACTTCGATGAATTCCGGCTTACATCGTGGCGCAATTTGGACGGCATTAGCGATTGCGGTTTTCATGGTTGCGATCGTAAGTGGCTACGCTGAGAACTGCCAGACGGCCACTGACATGGACGCGGCCACGCGCTCCGCATTAATGACCGCGGGACAGCGCCACTTCGACATGATCGCGAAGGGTGACGCGACGTCGCTTCGTCAGAACTCGATTGCTAGCCTTGCTTCCGACTTCTCCGGCATTGAGACCACGGTGAAAGATCATCAAAAAATTCTCGCCGGTTCTCACCCGACGGCGCGTCCGCCCTTCCTGTTGGAGGCGGACGGAACTGCTCCCATCGCTCACGCGGAGTTTTTCTGCGGCGTCTTCGGCAAGAGTGGCCAAACCGCCGGCAGCGCCGCTTTCTATTTAAATAATTTGCCTCCGGGCAAGTATGGCGTGGTGATTCTTGACGCCCCCTCGGCACAAGGGCCAAATGCAGTTTCGCTCATTCTTCAGCAGGTGGGGAATGACTGGAAACTGGGAGGGCTGTACATCAAGGCGCTGCAAGTCGGAGGTCACGACAGCGAATGGTTCACGGCCCGCGCGCGGGAGTACAAAGCGAAAGGCCAACTGCACAATGCCTGGCTCTATTATCTTATGGCGCGCAACCTGATCTCTCCTCTGCCTTTCATGAGCACCGCGGCGACCGACAAACTTTACGATGAGTCTCAAAGCCTGCAGCCCACCGATATCCCCGCAGAAAGCAAAACCGCGGATTTCCAGGCTGGAACGGCCACCTACAAACTAACTGCCATGTTCCCTGACGCGATGGGCAACGACCTGGATTTGCTGGTGCGATATCAGGTAAGCGACATCTCAAATACCAACCAAACCTATCAGAGCAACATAGCTGTGATGAAAGCTTTGGTGACGAAGTATCCCGAGTTCAAACAGGCCTTCGCCGCCGTCAATGCTCGTGCCGTGGATCCCAGCGGCCGCGACTATGGCACGCTGCTTTCGATGAAGGACATCAAGTAGCCTCCTTTCTCTCTATCTATCTAATTTTTCACTTTTCTCTCTCTGCCGGAGAGTTCTTACAATTTTTTTACATCCCGCCGACATGCCCCCCCGAAGTAATCCTATGTACTCGTTCGCGACGGCAACCCTGAAGCCGAATCGCAGTACGGCGAGAACCAGGTTCTCAATTCAGCCGGAATTGACAATAACCTACGGAGGTTGTCATGTTGAAAGTTGCACTCTCAAATCCCACCACGAACCCAGCGCGGAGATCAATCTCGGCAAACACGGTCCGGGCTGCGCTGGTCGCATGTGCTGCACTGATTTGCTTGACAGCTGTGGCCACAGCCGCAGACGCGCCCAGCGCCACCATCAATCAGCTCTTCGCGTTCCCTTGCCCGCTCCAGCAGTCGGGTTCTTGCTCTAAGGGTTACGCGCCCAACGTGCTGCTCCAGGCTTCGGATGGCAATTTTTACGGTGCGGCCCAGCTGACTACGATTGGCTCATCGAACCCGCAAGGTGGCACTCTGTTCAAAATCACGCCCACCGGCCAATTCACGTTGCTCTTTACTTTTCGCCCAAACAGCAGCGGGAACTACGTGAACGGCAATCAGCCCGCGACCGCCCTGGTGGAGGCTAATGACGGATTTCTCTATGGTGCTACCTTCACGGGCGGAGCAAACAACAACGGGGTGTTGTTCCGGATCAGCAAGACTGGTACCGGATTCCAGGTCGTCCATAATTTTTGCTCCGCGGCGAATTGCAGGGACGGCAACCTTCCCGATAGCTTGTTCGTGGGACACGACGGCAACCTGTACGGCACCACAGCTGTAGGCGGATCGACCGATCAGGCGTGCGGAGGTTTCGGCGGATGCGGCACCATCTTCCGCTTTTCGCCTCCGAGCACGTTCACCACGCTGCACACACTTAATGGGACCACAGACGGCGCAATCCCCAGAGGAATGACTCAGGGTGCCGATGGAAATTTTTACGGCGCCGGTGGTGGGAGTGTGTTTCGCTTTACCCTGGGGGGGGCAGTTCACGGTTCTTCACAGCTTCGCTCCCCTCGGCGTTCTGCCCACGCAAGCGAGCAGCGGCTTGTTTCAGGCCTCGAATGGCAAACTCTACGGCAGCCTCGTCAACTATTCGCTCAGTCAGCTCCAATTTTATGAGATCAACACTTCCGGCAGCGGCTTTCAGGAGTTCCCGTCATTCGGCAACCGTACCAGTAACGGTGCCGTTCCTACTCTGATTCAAGCTTCCGACGGGAATCTGTGGGATGTCGGTCCTCTATTGGACGGGAATGGCGCAATCTTTGCCATTTCGCAAGATACTGGTGCCGTGGTCCACAGTTTTGCGTTCAGCGGTGCAAATGGTGGCTATCCGGATGGAGGAGTGGTTCAAGCGGCGGACGGCAAGCTGTATGGTACCGCGACGCAAGGCGGAACCCTGGTCAGCAGCACATCATTCGCTTACGGCACGGTTTGGACGCTCGACGCGGGCTTGCCGGCACCGGCTGCTACAATCGCCGCCTTCACCCCCACAAGTGGCGTGGTGGGTTCGAAAGTGACGATTCGCGGAAGCAACTTCATTGGTACGACCGCAGTGACCTTCAACGGCGTCAGCGCCGCGTTCAAGGTGCTTAACGTTCAATTCATCACTGCGACCGTACCCGTCGGCGCAACCAGCGGCTCCATCACGGTAACCAATGCCGGCGGCTCAACTGTCAGCACGCAACACTTCATGGTGCAATAAGTCACGATGCAATAAGTGCGAATAGAGGCTCGTGGTAAAACC
>WNFJ01695435.1_pt1 | contig 13158 bp, 11 predicted proteins | sample 5400461 | NCBI WGS metagenome assembly WNFJ01 (sample SAMN13153349, study PRJNA577476) | soil metagenome | isolation source: 115 cm saprolite on Douglas fir-dominated hillslope | place: USA:California | collected 2013-09-17 | reverse complement strand
TTCCCATAGCCGTCAACCCCGCGGAACTCGAAGACGGCATCCGCTTGGAATTCGATGCCGCTGCTCCGGGCAAATACGCGCCCAAAGATCATTGGAACTTCGCGGTTCGCGCCGCTGGGGTGGGCAATCCCCAAACGCTCATCGATTCCGAGCCACCGCAAGGAATCGTACACCACCGCGTTCCGCTGGGCGTGATCACCTGGAACGCCGCCAAGGATGTAACGGCCTCTTCCGGCGGCATCAGCGATTGCCGCGATCCGTTCCAGCCACTGACCCGCATCTCCACGTGCTGCACCTACCGCGTGGGCGATGGCATCAACAGCCACGGTGATTTCAAGTCCGTCCAAGCAGCCATCAACGCTCTCCCCTTATCCGGCGGCGAGGTCTGCATTCTGCCGGGCACTTACAATGAGTACGTGGTCATCCAGAACCGCACCGGCATCCGCATGCACGGTTGCGGGCCACGCAGCCGCATCGCGGCACTCCCGCAGCCCAACGATCCCAATCCGCTGCCTGCCATCCACGTAACCGACTCCAGCGGCATCTGCATCGATTCTCTGGCCGTGGAGGCGCAGCCTCTAGGGGCGGGCATTCTGCTGGACAATACGGGTTTCGCTGCCGCTGTCCTGCTGCCCGGTGGCCGGATTCCCAAGCTGCACGACGTCGAACTTCTCAACCTCCGCGTCACTGCGGAGGCCCGCAGCGCCATCGAGGCGCGCGATGGCCAGTTCATCGAGATCCGCCATTGCGATATCAGGATGATCGATACGCCTGGCGGCTGGCCGGGCATTTTCTTCCTGGGCGACGACGGCGCCATCGAAGACAACCAGGTACGCGTCCGCTCGAAGCGCCAACTTGATGACGGCAGCACCTGGCCCGGGCCCGCGGCGTCGGCGTTGGGGGGAATTCAGATCGGAGGAACCAGCGACCGCATCCGCATCATCGACAATGTGATCCAGGGCGGCATCGGCAACGGGATCACGCTGGGCAGCGTGATCGTGGTGGACGCCAACGACAAGGACACCGGCGTCTTTATCGGCTGGGTGGTGAACGCAAACGATCCGTGCAATCCATGCAAACCCGGGACCGTATTCTTCCCGCCCGATCCCGCGCCCGACGGCAGCCGCACTATTTCCGCCGGCTCGCTGAGCGCGATCCGGATCGAGCGCAACCGGACCTATGACATGGGACTGAACGGAATCGGCGTGGTGGCGTTCTTCGATTTGCAAAACGCAAAGGAGACCATTTCCGTCCAGGGGCTCTCTATCCTCGGCAACCACATTCGGGGGTGCTTGCGCCGTGAAATCGACGCCATTCCCGCAGCCATGGCTGAGCGCATCGGGTACGGCGGCATCGCGCTTGCGGACGTCGAAGACCTGGTGGGGCGGGACAACGTCATCGAGAACAACGGCCCCCGCCGCATCGATCCGGTTTGCGGTATCTTCCTTTTGATGGGCGAGGGAATCGACATCTCGCGCAACAAGATCGTCAACAACGGCGCGCGCACGAAGGAGCCGGTCAATTCGGCCAGGCGCGGCCAGCGCGGCGGCATCATCATCCGCAACGCTATCGCTCCGATGCTGCAGGTTGCTCCCGCCAAAGCTGCTGCCGCCGCTCTTGTTCAATCCCTCCAAAGCGACCAGCCTGCCTTGCGCGTGCACGACAACATCGTGGTGGCACCCATGGGCCGGGCGCTCTCGGTCACCGCGCTGGGGGCGGTGTCGGTGGTGGGAAACCAGTTTGTCTCTCAGGCCGTCACGCCGTTGCAGACCGGCTCGTTCGACGCGTTCCTGGTCGCCACGGTGTACATCGGGAATCTGGGACGCAACTTCGAATTCGCCGCCTGGAAGGCTGGTTTTCGAACCGTCCGTTTAGGCCATCTGCAGGCGGATAAGGGCTATTCCTTCAGCAACAATTCGTTCTTGCTCGCGTCCCGCGGACTGGTGGCGCCAGCCGCGCGCTTCTTCCTGGGCGGGCAGGTGCTGTTCGCGGCCAACCAGGTAACGCTTGACCTGGTGGAGGTGGGCCTCTCTTTGGCCGCTACGTCCATGAGCATTGTCAGTCTGGATGACGTGGGGTTCATCGGCAACCAGTGCATGGCCCAACTGGCGGACGATTTCGTGCTCGTGAACTCGATCCTGTTTGGCGGGTCGGTTCGCGCCGCGGATAATCGCTGGGAAGAACCTATCGGCAATGCAGCCTACTCCGCGTTTACCCTGGGGCTTATGAATGCGACGCTCAACAACATCGCCACCCACTGCATTGTTGCACTGGCTCCGCCGAAATTGTTGATTGCGGGACCCAATATTGTTCTTCTGAATCAGTACATCAGCGACCCGTGCGCGGCCGCCTCCAAGATTCTGGCGGCGTTCGGTACGGCATCTGGAGCATAGGTATGGACACGACATCGCAACCGAAGCAAATCCCTGTTTCCCAAGTTTCCGACACTCTCGAGCAAACTGTCGCCAACCTCGATCAGGTGCGCGCCGCCGATCTCGACGAAATGAGCCAGGTCCGCACTGCGAAGTTCACGGGGCTGGCCCGCGACCGCGCACGCCTGGCGGCCAAGCTCGGCGCGACCGATCCGCGCGTGGTTGCGCTCGACCGCAGCATCGAGCTTCACGGCGAAACTACGGCGGGGTTCCGCAGCGAGAGCGCGGCCGCCTCGGTGACTCCGCCCCGCGTCACCGCGAAATCATGGGCGCTCCATGGAAATGTTCTCGATGCCTCACGCAAGCCGATCCAGGGCATGACCGTGGCACTATACGAGAAGAACTCGTGGGTCCAGCGCCTGGGCTTTGCCTGTACTGACGCGAACGGTTATTTTGTGCTGCTGGTGGAGGACGCGGCGAAGGCCGACACCAACGATCCGCTGTCGATCAACGTGTTGGTGAGAGGGAAGCTGGTTTACATCGACCCCATTCCCTTGACCATCCAGGCGGGGCACGTCGAGTATAGGGAAATTGTCATCGGCAAAACGCAGGACGTGTGCTCGCCGCCGGGCGGAGAGCACGATGCGCCAGCACCTCCCACTTCGGCCGCCCCATCTCCTGCGACTGCTGAACCTTCTTTCCCTAGCGCCGAACCGGCCAGTCCTCCAACCAAGAGGAGCCCCAAGAAGTGAAGATGCTGACCGCAGACTCGGCCAAGGACGTCTCTGCCACGCAGGTGGGCGGCCGCCGTTCGTCTGCGCGCGTATCACATCCACCGCAGCCGGTTTTTGCAGCGCCGTTGATCGTGCAGCGCAAGTGCGCCTGCGGGGGTGAATGTCCGGCCTGCCAGGAAGAGAAGCCGCCCGCTCTCCAAACCAAGCTGCGAGTGAGCAGTCCGGGCGACTCATACGAGCAGGAAGCCGATCAGGCGGTGGAGCAGGTCATGCGCATGCCTGTCCACCTTATTCGACCCGAAACCACCTGTGCTTCCACCAATGGTGCATCGTGTGGGGAACAGGAACTGATTCAGTCAAAACCGATTCCACCACAAACCACCCCCATAGTTCAGCGTGTGGCAGACGAAGAGGAGGAAGCAACAGCAGAGCCGGAAGAGGAAGCGGAAGAAGAAGATACAGAAACAGAAGGGGAGCAGCCAGTATTAACCAAAAGGATTTCTGGTGCCCGGCCTGAAGTTGCGCCAAAGCTTGAATCTCAAATCAACAACTTGAAGGGAAGGGGAAGGTCTCTCTCAAAAAACGAACGCACCTTTTTTGAACCACGCTTTGGCTACGACTTCAGTCAGGTGCGGGTGCATACGGACTCGAAGGCAAATGCATTGGCCACCGCAGTTAATGCGCTCGCTTTCACTACTGGCACAGACATCGTCTTTGGCTCCGGGCAGTACGCACCGGAAACGCCAGGGGGTCTTAAACTGCTAGCGCACGAATTGGCCCACGTAACGCAGCAGCAAGAATTATCCGCAACGGCACAACCATACGACCTATCAAGAAAACCGAAACCGAAACCGAAGTCGAAACCGAAGCCGAAGCCGAAACCAAAACCAAAACCCAAGTTTGTCTGCGGTCCAAATGTCACGACCCAGGTCAAAGACGCTCTTTCCCATACGAAGAGTCTGTTCTCTGGCTGGAAAGAGACGCAAAAGGAAGTGGCTTGTAACGCGTTAGTTACACCGCCTGAAGCAGCGTTTGCTTGGGATATTCTCGATCTCCACAAGAATAAGTGGATACTTGAATATCGATGTAAACATCCTTCATCAAAGTGTCCCGAAAGGCCTAAGAATCCGGTTTGCGCCACCCAGGACGCAGATCCTCCCTGCGGGTCAACGGTGCAGGTTGGTAGTGAGTGTTACTACGCCGGATCGGCTAATTATGTGGTGTTTGGTCTTATGTGCAGGTTATGTCATGACCATGCCGTCAAAAAGGGAAAGAGCTTTTTTATGGGTAGTGACCTCGGTGAGTCTGATATGGAGTTACTCGTAAATCTCTACAAAGTCGGGGGATTAGCCGGGGCAAACGTCGCGTCAGCAGTCGCCTGGGCAAAGGCTGGTTTTCAATTGTGGCCGGCTGGAGGTACGGCCCCCGCGGGTGACAAGCCAAACTGCGTACCTGTTTGCCCTACAAGATATCAGGGAAGGCCATTCAGAATCGTGTGGTGTCCTTTCAGCAATCCCTACGCTGAATGTAAATCACCAGAAGCGGCCCTGGAGAGCATCATAGAAGCGATTATTAAATAGCGAGCAATGCTTTTTGAGGATGTCCGTTTCATGTGTACTCGCACTACTCGGTTTTCGAGAAGCGAAGGGAATATGCCCGGGGGCCGGTCTTGATGTATTGGCGCCTAGAGCATCCACCCCACAACTTGTGCCAAAATTATTTCGTTTGGATTCGAAGAAAGTGGCGTATCCATGGCTTGCACAACTAAAGCGCCTCTAGAACATATGCGCCACCGGAAGCACCCGGCCCTGATTCCCTGTGCGACGCTATCCACATCCCATTCACAGCGCTCGATCCAGCGCGGAGCAACTTGTGCCTGTGGCGGCGGCTGCCCACGCTGCCAGGGGCAGTCGCTTCATTCGACACTCAAGATCAGCGCTCCCAGCGACCCCTTCGAACGTGAGGCGGATCGAGTTGCCGACGCCGTTGCGGGCGGAGCTGCTGGGGCGATAACTCTTGATACATCCAGGACGCTGGGATTAAGCCGCTCTGTTAAGGATGGAGAAGCGGGAGAGTTTGCGCCTGCCATGGTCGACGAGGTGCTGCGCGCGCCGGGTCAGCCGCTCGATGCTTCGACCAGCGCTTTGTTCGAGCCGCGATTTGGCCGAAGCTTCAGCGATGTGCGCATTCATGCCAGCGGATTGGCGGCGGAATCAGCGAGTGCCGTGGGGGCAGCGGCATATACAGTGGGCAATGATGTTGTGTTCGGCGCCGGGCGGTACGCGCCAAATACCGCCGCAGGCGACCACCTGCTTGCACATGAGTTGACGCACGTAGTTCATCAACAAGGCACCATAGGCCTCCAGAGACGCGTTTTGCAGCGCCAGAGCGCAGGCGCGCAACACACCCTCGCTTTCAGCGAACAGCCGTTGGATTTGCAGTCTGTGTTCGCAAACACATTGAAGGAAAACTCATCTGAGAAAGAGCCCCTGGTTTGCATGGGGCAATCCGATGTTGCCTCCTGTTTCAACCGGCTCAGCGCTCGAGACCGCGCTACCATTGTTGGGATTTACCAGCGAATGGGTCGGTTTGGCCTATGGCCTCACGTGCACCATTTTAGAAAAGTCTGGTACAACGTGGTGGGCGGTGTGGAGATGACTGTGACGGATCACCTCAAATTGTTTGAAGGTTTGCTGAACAGCCCGTTCTTTTGCATTGACAAGCCTGAGGGTGCCTTGCTGCATCCCGGAGCCACCTCGATCCGCGAAATCTCGAGCATCGATAGCCTGCATCTCTCGATTGGCTCTCTCAATCGGGTAACTGCTCACCTCGATGCTATCTCGCCCACCAAATGCCGCGAACCAGGAGGGTACTGCCAGTATGATCCCATCCAGTCGCAGGCCCACATTGGGCGTGAGGTGGTTCCACTGTTCGTGCCAAAATTCCAAATTTTCCCGGAACAGCCTCCGGTCTTTGGGCCGCCTGGCCAGCAGCAGTCCGCGCCACCGATTGTGGGGTTTGAGTTTAGATTCTAGCTTGGATATGACATTCGCCACCAAGATGTCGCTGGAGCATACTTCCCGCAGAGGCCACTCGGCTCTGGAGCATGAGCACGCCTGTGCGAACGCTTATCCAACGGTTTCGCCGGTACACTCACGCGTGGTGCAGCGCAAGGCAAGCTGTATGTGCGGCGGGGGCTGCCCGCGGTGCAGCGAACAGCGCGCGCTTCAGCCGAAACTCCGGGTCAGCACGCCAGGCGACAGCTTTGAGCGCGAAGCTGATCGCGTGGCTGAAGCCATGATCAACGGCGGGAGCACAGGCGTCGGCCATGCCCCTAGCCCTGTGGGAGTGCAGCGCAAGTGCGCCTGCGGAGGGACATGCCCGAAGTGTCAAAGCAAGCTGCCCATTCAGACAAAGCTCGCCGTGAGCGAACCGGGAGATTTGCAGGAGCAGGAGGCTGACCAGGTGGCAGAGACAGTGATGGGGATGCACGATCCCGAGATTGAGCGACAGCCGACATGGACGGAGTTGGCCTGTTCATCGCCTAGAGACGAAGTTGGGGAGATCGTGCAGAGCAAGACCAAGCCTCTGGATGGGTTGATGACTCGCTGGATTCAACGGCAGATCGGAGAAGCAGAAATCGAGGACGAACTTGTCAAAGCCCTGGCGGCGACCGGAGCCATTGTGCAGCGCCAGGCGGACCAAGCGAAAGAGGTGGAGAAGGATGAGGAAGAAGAGAAGCTCATGCTTGCGAAGGCAGCCGGTGGACCAACGCGCTCGGGAGCCACAGATCTGGCGGCCCACATCGACTCCTTGGAAGGTAGCGGACAGCCTCTGCCATCGGCCACACGCAACTTCATGGAGCCCCGCTTCGGTAACGACTTTAATCACGTCCGCGTGCATACGGACGCAAAGGCGGACGAGGTTGCACGGGGCCTGAATGCGCGTGCCTTTACCGTAGGGCGCAACGTGGTCTTTGCGGCGGGTCAATACAGTCCCGAAAAACCTCAACCGGCCAGAAGCTGCTCGCGCATGAATTGGCCCACGTGGTGCAGCAAAGCCAGCGTCCCTCGACGATTCAAAGAAAAATCATTGTTAATGGCAAATCATACGCTCCAACGGCGAAATATTATGCATATCTAGATGCGCAGGGCTTAGGCACGATGAAGGAGTTCATCAAGACTATGCATAATGACGGGAAGCCACCCGAATTTACGTTCACTAGCTATGAGCAGATGGGCGTCGAGGTCCGAGTGAGAGATCAAGCCATCAAGGGAATCGACGAGGCCCACCGCGGGAGCTGTTTCTACCCTGACAGTGCGCATCCTGACCATCTGGACAGCGCCTACTGGGATCGCATAGATTGGATGCACTTTGAGCCTAAGTCGCCTCTACCAGTTGGCAAGGAAGCCTCCGATGCCATCGAGGCGATTTTCGCGCCCGGTGCAGATAGCCGCTTGGAGTGCCAGTCAATGACCGTTGCCGTCGAGTACTACTCCCTATTAAAGGGTCTCGGTAAGACCAAATTTAACGCTCTGTTTCCCGGAGGGGTGGGACTGGAGATTTCAGCCAGACTCTCCACCGGAGCGCACCCGACTTTCTACGGCAGCAGTCGCCTATACAAGAAGATCGCGCTCTCCAGCAAGAGCGAAATACTCCCGGGCGATTGGGTCTACTTTAAGAACTTTTCTGACTACCTGACCAAACACCCTGGAGGGGCGTGGCAAGGTGAAAACGCGATTTATATGGGTGACGGCAAGTACCGTGGATTCGGCGTGAGTTCCATGAGCGAGACCGACATGAACGCCGAGTTGGTGCGCGTCTACAATATCGGACTCCCTGTCGCCGATCAGAAAATGGTCGCTAGTCTTCTTGCCGCGGGCGGTGGCTTGCTGCTCAATCCCGTTTTCCGGCCGGATATCGCAAAGCTCGCTCCTTGAATGTGCCGATGCCCATTGTAAACTCATCTTGTCTGCGTTGAAATTCTTTGGAGCATTCAGCCTATGGCAGATATTGAAAATCCTTTATTCGCGCAAGAAGAGATTCCCCTACGGAATGCGCTGATTCAAAAGTTTCACATTGAATCCGTAGCCGGGCACTCTTTCGAAACAAAGAATGGAACGCAGTCGTCGGATGGATTCAAAAGCTGCCTCTTAGCTTTTGACCGTTCCGGCAACACGTGCCGCCAGGAGAAATATAACCGCGAAGGTAAAATAATTTATGAGTTAAAATATGACGAAAAAGGAAGACCTCTGCGAGAAATCGCCTACGAAGCTTCAGGCAAAATCAATTACAGGATGGAGATCGTCTACGGGCGCGACGATAAGTGGAAGGAAAAACAGATGTACCTGTCCGGCAGCAAGATTCATTACCGAATCGTCGCAAATCGAGATCCGAAGGGAAGGCTCACCGAAGGGACTTACTACGATTCTTCTGATCAAAGGATTCGAACGGATTCATATGTCTACGATGATCGTGGTAGGCTGGTGAGGATAAGCATGGGACACATGGGCGAGTGGATTTACGAATATGATGAAAATGACAACTTGAAGAGAAAGACCGGGAATCTTCCATCGGCAAGTGCTTTCGGCGAAAACTTCGAGTTTCAATATGATAATCGAGGATTACTCATACAGCGAAACTATATCCACTACAATATTGTATCATTTGAGTATACATTCTTTGTTTGAAAGAGCACGAGGAGATTGAAAGGCTGGTTGAAAAGATTCGAGCATCCGGTCTCCCTCGGGAACCAATTCGAGGAACCGCGTAAGATTCATCGCGTAGCGTGCCGCCTCGGCCAGGGTCGCCGCCTACACGGTCGGGACCCATATCGTGTTCGGGCCGAACGGCGTGCGAAGGAATGAAATGAGAGCATTCGCATCGGAGTCACCGCTCAAACTGGCAGGACCGATTCCGCGCCGTTCAGTCACAAGCTCAGTGCGCATACCCAACGGGGTCACGGCACTGCCGCCACTCCAGCGTAAGCCTGCATGCGCTTGTGGAGGCACTTGCCCTAAGTGTGCGCCGGAGGCATCCGTGCAACGAGCGCCTGGCAAGCCCCCCGACACATCCCGTTTCGACGACGGCGGATCAATTGCCGGAAAGGGTGTGAACGTGGGCGCTATTGCTCTTGCCGGGGGCGCTGCTCCAGCCAAGACGGTGAGCATCGATGCGGTTAAGCTGCGTGGCTCCAGCCGCGATCCCGCGGCCGATGTAACATTCGCCAACACGGTCTTTAAACCGGCTAACGTGCAGTTCAATCTGGGTAAAAACGAGACGGCGACCAACGCCGATTCCGACACTTGGCTTGGCGGCGATACTACCATCACGACGGGTACATGTGGGACCGCGACGAAGGAAGAACTGGATACCTGGAACGGCTCCGCCAGCAAGTTCAAACTGAGTGGCAGACTGCGTTCCTTTTACGTGGACTCGATTTCGTCCGGCAGCCGTGCCGACAGCTATCCGCCTTATTGTGCGACCGGCACTGCGGCGGCGCTCAGCGGCATGGCGACGGTATCCAATACCGGGGCGAGCCGCTCTCTCGCGCACGAACTCGGACATATCCTCATCAACTCGGGAGATCATCCGGCCGACACCAAGAATCTGATGAACCCGACGAACACGGCTACCGGCAACGACCTTATCGCAGCGCAACAAACAACGATCTACACCAACGCATGACTCTCATCAGAGCTTTTCGTGAACAGAGTTCTCCCTGCGCAAACAGGGAAGAAAACGGGACATGCATGCTTTTGGAGTTTTGCTCTGATGAATCAACTGGCGATCAGATGTCAGACTCACAAGCCGCTCGCCGTGGGCGGCTGATCGGTAGTGTTTGGGAAGGACGAAACGTTCAAGCATCCGCCCCACGCTTAGCGGCATTCGTGCCCATGAACCGCGGTATCTCGGAAGACAGACATGAGGGAGACGCGTCCCCCCTGCCCCTGAACGCCTGCCTCCACACCTGATCGATTTTGGACCCCCTAACCGATTCCGTCTTTCGAGGCCCGTACGAACGCGGGAACCCGGGTCGGACATTTGAAACGAACGATGGCTGACAGCCACTACTAGTCAGTGAGTTCTAATCGAAAGAATATGAACTTCTTCTTCTACCGCAACATTCTCGTATCCTCTTCTGATCCGGGTCGGCCCATTCAGAGTGGGTAATCGGGCGCAGGGGTAGACACTTGGAAGACAACAAGAACGCAGATGCGAATCGGCCATACAACAGACGCGCAAAGAACCCGATTCCTCTATCATCCGCCCAAGGGTGCGGATTCTTCTGCCTGAATGCAGCGATGGTCGAGAAAGCCAGTTATGGGAGGTGAGCTATGGCAGAAAACCCTTCATTTCCCGGCCAAACCATCACCGCTGGTAGTCAAGACACAGAAAACGTGTTGACGATACAAAGACGACTTAACGCCGTCGGCTGCGGCCCCATCGCCGAAGACGGCGCCTTCGGGCCGGAGACGCTGGAGGCAATTGAGCTATTTCAAGCGCGTTCCGTCGATCAGTTTGGTACGCCGTTGAAGGTGGACGGTCGCGTGGGTCCAATGACATGGGGAACTCTGTTCGGACTCGATATCCAACCAACTGTGGTCGTGTCCCCATCGGCGCTGTTATCCCAGACACTGGTTCAGGCTGGCCAGGAAGTTGGAGTTTTAGAGGATCCCCTCGGTTCCAATCGCGGACCCAGAGTGGATCAATATCTCCGTTCCGTGGGATTGGATCCGGCGCAAGGCGGTTTTTCGTGGTGTGCGGCATTTGTGTATTTTTGTTTTGCCCAGGCTAGTAGTACCCGAAATGTGAACAACCCCGTGGTGAGAACCGCGGGCGTTCTCGATCACTGGAACGTGGCTGGCGCTCGGGGCATCCATCGCTTGTCAACGGAGGAATGCCAGAATAAACCTTCTCTGGTAACACCTGGCATGATTTTCATTATTACTACAGGTGGCGGGCACGGACACACGGGTTTGGTGGAAGAGGTTCGTGGCCTGGCCCTGACGACCATCGAGGGGAACACAAATGCAGGGGGATCTCGCGAAGGAATTGGTGTGTTCCGTCGCACCAGCCGTCGCGTGTCCGACATCAATCGAGGATTTATTGATTACGGGTAGCCTTCGTAGAAACATGAGTTGAAGACAGGATGAAACTCCCGAGTGATTGGAACTCAAGGCAATCACTCCAAGGCAATCAACCAAGGTGGATTTTTCGCGTGCGTTCGGGCGGCGAACCTCCAGGTGTATACTGCCGGAAACTCTCCTTCCCGTCTTGTTCCGTAGAGGTGTTTTTGATGCTAGGCACCAAAAAGCCGATTCACGCCATTGGGAGCCCATTGAATTCTATCCCACGCTGGCTTTGGCTGGTCGTTTGCGTCCTCGCCGTTGCCGTCGGGCTCCACCTTCTGAGCTACGTGCACTTACTAAACATCGTCGGACTGGATGACTGGTGTGAGCGCCAGCAACTGAAAGCAATGGACTACAGCATGGGCGCCGCAACCTCGGAAGATTTGGGGCTTATTTATGTCGACGAGACCCAGGCCTCGAAAGAGGAAACGGACCATGACCGTCAATCCCGGCGTGCGGATCACGCACGCCTTCTCGATGCGCTCGGCGCAGCGCCGAAGCTTGTCGCGTTCGATCTCACCTTTCCTCCTCCAGATGATGACGCCGAAATCAAGAAGGCGGACACTGCGTTTGGCAACGCCGTTCGCACCGCAAAAACACGAGTCATTGTGGGCGCTGTCCCGGATGGGAAAGGAGCGGCCCGATTGAGCGATTCGCTGAGACAAGCTGAGTGGGGCCTCACTGCCGTCGGAGGATTGCGCGTCGAATACGGCCAGCCGAAAGGATTCGTCCGAAGATACATCTTGGCGCAATCTCAATTTCCGCCAGGCTCAACTTCGGGACCGCAACCGGCTACTCCTTCTCTGGCTGTCAAAATGCTGATGTCTATCCTCAGCGGCAATTCAACTGGTCCTACACACGCCACACTCGACACCGATAGGAAGGAATTGGTTCTTTTGTCCGCGTCTGTCGAACTCAAGCGCATTTTCTGCACATCGAGACGGAAGCTCCGCCTGGGCATGGCATGATGGCGACAATACCGTTCCGTTTTCCACGCAACCTCGGCTTCAAAGATGACGAGGACTACAGCCAGGTGCTGCAGCACCTCTCGCAGGTAGGCCATCTGTACCAGGACAAGGTTCTCGTGATTGGTGTGCGGAATAATAAGGATGCGCAGCCTAACGGCGAAGGAGAGCGCGTTGCGTTGGCCCCAGAGGACGAAAAGCGCGACCCGGCCTATGGCTATCAAGTCCACGCGAGTGTGTTCAGCGAACTGTTAAACGACACCTACCCGCGACGTTTGAGTGCGTTTTGGCACTTTCTCATGCTTCTGGTTTCCGGATTTCTAGCTTCCTTGGGGTGGAAGATCGGTCTTCTGAACCTCGAGTGGGAAATAGACCCTCCCGTCATTGGCAAAATGAAAGTTCCCTTTGGTCTGCTGGTCCTCTGGGGCCTTTATTTCTTCGTGGTTTGGGCTTTGTTCCGCTGGTTCTTTCTCGTGTTCGACGTCGCTTACGGCGTGCTTGCGATATGGATCCTCTACTACCTAGGACGACTTATTGTCGATGCCCCAAAGCCGATCCAGAAAAAGGAGGCGCAATGAATCTCGACCGCCGATTGTATCTTTGCGGAAAGCAGATTAGCGCGATGCTCTTTCTCTGCGCCGCTGGCGCCTTCGTTGCTTCTGGGCAAACCGATTCGCCGTGTCCTGACGCCGGTGCGGGGGCAATTAAGGGGATTCAATTACATTCCGCGGACGCGGCGATGGCTCCTCCCGATGCAGTCGTGTTGCTTCGCACCGGCACTTCGCTAGTAGTACGAAAGGGAATGCCTGTGCTTCGCCAAAATTCTATGCGCACCGAAAATAGCGCGATTCCCTGTCGCGACGGCTGTCCCATCCAGGTTATCCCTTCGCCCTTGAGCGCCAAGATTCTCTCCCGGAGGAACGCGCGCGCGGCGTACCTGTATATGTTAAGGATG
>WNFJ01625728.1_pt1 | contig 13159 bp, 8 predicted proteins | sample 5400461 | NCBI WGS metagenome assembly WNFJ01 (sample SAMN13153349, study PRJNA577476) | soil metagenome | isolation source: 115 cm saprolite on Douglas fir-dominated hillslope | place: USA:California | collected 2013-09-17 | reverse complement strand
GCGCCCGTAGAGCCGGCGGATGAGCACGCGCTCGATGGCGAGGCCGAGCACGGCGGTGAGGAGCGGCGCGACGAGGAGCGCGCCCCAGAAGCCGATGTAAGGCGTGAGGGTGAAGGCGAAATAGCCGCCGATGGCGAGGAAGCCGCCATGGGCGAAGTTGATGATGCCGCTCAGATTGAGAATGAGCGATAACCCCAGCGCCATCAGCACGTAAAAGGCGCCGATGATGAGCCCGTTGGTGATGTTGAAGAGAAGCAGTTGCGTCATGGGCTAAGGTCCTGGCGCGCCCGAGGCGGAGAGGAAAGCGCGCGGTCTGGGGAACCGCGCGCTTCCGTCCGGATAAGCACGGTCTCGCGTCTGCTGGCGATGGGTCAGGCAGGCCACTGCAGCTTGCAGCCGGTTTCTGTCTCGGCCGGGGCCGTCTTGTCGCCGGGCACGACTTGATCGACGTGGAAGAGGTCCTCGGGATCGTCCTTGCCCTGCATCAGCGCCTCGCCGACGAAGGCCGAGGTCATCAGCTGGTGGTCGCCCTTGCGGTAGTAGCACTTGTTCGGCTGCAGCTTCACTTCGGGCGGCAGCTCGAAATCGCCCAGCGCCCGGGCAAGCTTGAGCGAATCGAGCGATTTCTCTCGGTTGGCGACGAGCGCGAAGGTGTGCGCCGAGGTATAGCCGAACCAATGGCGTGCCGTCGGCACCTTGCCGCCGGTCTGCTTGCGGATGTCGGCGACGAACTTCTCGACATGCGGTACGCCCGGCTGCTTCCAATACCACTCGAACATCCAGTTGCCGACGCGCGCCTCGGGCGGCAGTGCCTCCAGCGATTCCAGCTCCTGCTGCGCGCCGGCCACGGCGATCTGCTTGTTGATACCGAACTGGACGATCTGCTTCAGGCAATTGACCATGTCGTTGCCCTGCACCAGCAGCAGGATGATGTCCGGATTGGCAGCGCGCGCCTTGATGAGGTACGCGGAATAGTCGGTGGTGCCCAGCGGCGTAAGCTCGGCGCCGGTCTCCGTGCCGCCGAGGCGCTTCAGGTTGTTCTCGAGCCCTTTCTGCAGCGTGTGGCCGAAGGCGTAGTCAGGCGTGATGAAGTGCCACTTCTTGCCGTATTTCTTGAACAGGAGATCGGAGACCGAGTTCGTCTCCATCACCGTCGTGTTGCATACGCGGAACACGTTCCATTTGCAGTCGGTGCCGGTGATCGGGTCGGTGTGGCCGGCGATCGCCTGGGCAACGCCGGAATTCACGTCGCCGATGAGGAAACTAACCTCGTCGCGGTCGATGAGCTTGCGCGCCTTCTGCACGCCGGTGCCCACGTCATTGGCGGAGTCCTCGACGAGCAGCTCGGTCGGGCGGCCGAGAATGCCGCCTTTGGCGTTGATCTCGGCGATGGCCAGCTTGGCGCCGATCACCTCGTTCTGGGCGGGGGCGGCATAGACGCCGGTCAACGGGTCGACCATGCCGATCTTGATCGGCGTCTCACCGCGCGCCTGGATGATGAAAGGCGAAGCAACCTGCAGCGCGCCGATGGCGGCACCCGCCCTGATCAGCGCGCGCCGATCGATTCCGACCGAGACCCCACTCCGTGACATGCTTATCCTCCTCCTGGTGTTTTATGGCGAGAAGCGCCGCGCGAATTTCCGACGCGGTGAGCGCGTGCGCCGCAATATGATCATCGATGTTGCCAGATCGGAAGAAGTTTCTGCGCCCAGGCGAGTTGGTGCGTACCGCCCGCTGCGATGGGTGGTGCCGGCAAGGCGCCGCCCATCGCAGGGTCAGAGCGCCGTCGCCCTCACGCCGGCCATTGCAGCTTGCAGCCGGTTCCTTCTGCCGGCCCCGCGGCCTTGTCGCCGGGCACCGGACTGCGCACGGTGAACATGTTGTCCGCGTCGCCTTGCGGCGGATGCGCCTCGCCGACGAAGACGGTGCTCATGAGCTCGTGGTCACCGGCACGGTATTCCGGGCTGCCGGGCTGGAGCGCGACCTCGGGCGGCAGCTTGAAGCCGGATAGGGCGCGCGCCAGCTTGACCGCGTCGAGCGTCTTCTCCTGGTTCGCCAACAGCGCCACGGTCTGGACCGACACGTAGCCGAACCAATTGCGGGCCGTTGCCGCCTTGCCGGTGCGCTGCTTCATGGCGGCGTTGAAGGCCTGCACCTCCGGCACGTTCGGCTGATCCCACCACCATTCCATGGTCCACCAGCCGATGCGGGCCTCATTGGGCACGGCGCGCAGGCTCTCGAGCTCGAACAGCGTGCCGCCCACGGCCATCTGCTTCTCGAGGCCGAACTGCACGAACTGCTTCAGGCTGTTCACCTGGTCGCCGCCGCCCATGACGTTGATGAGGACTTGCGGGCCATAGGCTTTGGCTTTGATCAGGTAGGCCGAGTAATCGACCGTGCCGATCGGGATGAGGTCGCCGGCCGATGTGCCGCTAGCTGCCTTGAGCTTCTTTTCGAGGCCTGCCTGAACGGAATGGCCGTAGGCGTAGTCCGGCGTTAGGAAATACCATTTCTTGCCGAATTTCTCGATCAGCGTGTCGGCGATGGCGTTCGAGTCCATCGCCGTCGAGTTGCAGACGCGGTAGACGTTCCAGGCGCAACCCGACCCGGTGATCGGGTCGGTGTGGCCGCCCGAGACGATGTGCAGGATACGCTTCTCGTTGGTGACTTGCGCGATCGCCTGGGCAACGCCGGAATTCACGTCGCCGATGAGGAAAGAGCTTGCGCGTCTTCTGCACGCCCGTCCCGACGTCGTTGGCGGAATCTTCGACCAGAAGCTCCACCGGCCGGCCAAGGATGCCCCGCTTCTTGTTGATCTGATCGACCGCCAGCTGCGCCCCCTCCACTTCGCCGCGGGCGATGGCGGCGTAGACCCCGGTCAAGGGATCGACCATGCCGATGCGGACGGGCGTCTCGCCGCGCGCCGAGATGATGAAGGGGGACGCGACTTGGAGCGCGCTGATGGCGGCTCCTGCCTTGAGGATAGACCGGCGTCGAACCGACACCGACCGGTGCCCCGCATTCATGAAGACCTCCCTGAAGTATTGTTGGTGGTTTTTTTGCGGGCCCTTGTCGCCCTTTTCTTCGAGTGTTTCGCGCCCCCAGCCGTTTGTCGACCCCAAAATTGGGCGCGCCGGCCGGCCCGGCGCTAGCTGCCGGCGCGGAACGGTCCGGCAAGGCCGCGCAGGCAGGCGATCACGCTCAGCGGCGTGAGACGGCCGGTGCGCGGGTTCTCGGCCGAGGGAATATTTTGAATGGTCATGGAAAATCGCGCACTGTCGGCGTCGACCTCGATGAGGTGTGTGTTGCGGTCGAGAGCAGGATCGGCCCAGACCTCCAGCCGCGTGCGCTCGGCGCCGATGCCGGCCAGCGCCAGCGCCGCCGCGACATTGACATTCTCGGGGAAGCCGCGCGCGCCGTCGCGCGCCGTGCCGTCGAACACCTTGAGCGGGGCGGCGAGCTGCTCGAGCGAGATGCCATGTTCGGCCAAGTAGGGCGCGCCGGCGAGCCCGTGCGGCGGCTTGCGCGTCGTCATTTTGACGCTGCGGATCTCACCCTCGGCGGCGGCGCGCACCGCGTCGAGGCCGAGCAGCGCGCCGGTTGGGACGATGATGCGGGCACCCGCTTCGCGTGCCCGCTCGACGAGATCGACATACTCGAGCAGCGCGCCGGCGCTCAGCGGCACGAAGATGCGCCCGCCGGCTATGGCGGGCTCGGCGATAGCGCGGAACTGTCCCGCCGGCAGGCATTCGACGATGATGTCGGCGCGGCGGGCGAGCTCAGCCAGCGGCACGACCGGGACGGCGATGCCGGCAGCGGCGAGCCGCGCCTCGGCACGCGCAGGGTCGCGCGCGGCGACAGCCGCCAACCGGAAGCCGGGCAAGCCCTGGGCAAGCCGCCGGGCGACCGGGAAGCCGATGGCGCCCAACCCGCCAATGGCGACCGAAAGGGTCTTGTCCGCGCATGATGCCATCGCCCATAAGCCTCGTGCGGGGGAGGGTGCCGCAGCGACGAGCATCGCAGGCGAAAATAGCTTTGCCAAGCGAGGCCGCGGCGATTTCAATGGGACAAACAAGCGGGGGCAGCGGGCGCGAGCGATGAACGAAACCGACGAATTCACCGGCACCATGCCGGTCACCGAGCGCCACCGTTTCGATACCGCGCCCCTCGTCCGCTGGATGCGCGAGCATGTCGACGATTTCCGTGGCCCCCTCGAGATCGAGCAGTTCCGCGGCGGGCAGTCCAATCCGACCTTCCGGCTGAGCGCCGGCGGCCGGCGCTACGTGCTGCGTCGCAAGCCACCCGGCAAGCTGCTGCCTTCCGCGCACGCTGTGGATCGCGAGTACCGCGTCATCACCGCACTGCGCAACACCGACGTGCCGGTGGCCCGCAGCTACGCGCTCTGCCTCGACGAGACCATCGTCGGCACCGCTTTCTATATCATGGATTACGTCGACGGCCGCATCTTCTGGGATCCGACGCTGCCCGACCTCGTGCCGGCGCAGCGCCGGTCGGTCTACGAGGCGATGAACGCCGTCATCGCGTCGCTCCACAAGGTCGATTACGCCGCATTGGGGCTGAGCGATTTCGGCCGGCCTGGAAACTACTTCAAGCGCCAGATCGACCGCTGGACCAAGCAGTACCGCGCGTCGGAGACCGAAAAGATCGAGGCGATGGACCGGCTCATCGAATGGTTGCCGCAGCACCTGCCGCCCGACGACGAGACCTCGATCGTCCATGGTGACTACCGGCTCGACAACATGATCTTCCATCCGAGCGAGCCGCGCGTCCTCGCCGTGCTCGATTGGGAGCTCTCGACGCTCGGTAACCCGCTCGCCGATTTCTCCTACCACATGATGACCTGGGAGCTCGGGCCCGAGGCCTATCGCGGCCTCGGCGGCAAGGATCTCGCCGCGCTCGGCATTCCCGGCAAAGAGGACTACCGCTCCCTCTATTGTCGACGCACCGGGCGCGAGGCCATTGCGCATTGGGACTTCTATATGGCGTATAACATGTTTCGTCTCGCCGCCATTCTCCAGGGCATCATGGGGCGCGTCGTCGAAGGCACTGCCGCCAATCTGCGCGCGCGGGAGTCGGGGGCTCGCGCGCGCGCGCTCGGCGAAGCGGGCTGGCGCCGCGCCGCGGCCATGACGCGTCGCGCGTGAGCGCCTGCGCGTTCTGCACAACTTCCGATTTACGCGGGAAATCGTGGATCTACTTGGAATTTTCCCGCGCCGTTGGACGTGCATTGGCAGCCCGAGCGCGGTATAACCGGCGTGAACGGCACCAGCCCGTGTTCAGTTCCAGACAGAGCGGCAAAGCATAACGCGCATTTGCAAGATCTTGGTGGTGGAGGACAACGATGGCATCCGCGATTTCTTGCACGCGTTGCTCGACGACGAAGGCTATCACATCGTCATTGTCGCCAGCGGCGAGCAAATGCGCGCCGCCTTGGCGAAGGACCGCTTCGACGTCGCGCTGATTGACGTGACCCTGTCCGGCGCGGATGATGGGTTCGCCCTGGCGAAGCTGGCGGGCGCGACCGGATGCGGCGTCATCCTGGTGACCGGCAACGCCCGCTATTTCGATGCGGTGAAGGCAAGTGGGCATCGCTATCTGCTGAAGCCCTTCCGGGTGGACCGGCTGCTCGCGCTGGTCGGCGAGTTGATCGCCGGAACCAAGGACTGCATGCTTGCCACGCGTCGCACCGGCGGATAGGTCCTCCGCCACTTTACGCACAATTTTCGCGTAATATCAGAGTGTTGTGAGGGGGCGCGGCGCGCCTACCCACAATCGTGCCGGCGAGGGCGCGGCCTACTATCACCCCCGACTCTCATCTGGGCCGGCTCTCTCACTATGGCGCGGGACCGGTGAGAGCGAGAGGCACCCCCCAATCCTAGACAGCACGCATGCGAAACAGGTGTCCCGGAAGAGCCGCGCGTCCTGATACGGGACGATCCCACGCCAAGCGTCGAGTACCAAGCCGCGCTCGGCGCATCTCTGGATTCAGATGCACGACGAACACGCCGTGGCGAAGGCCCGCCAGATGCATCAATGCTGCGCCGCGGTCGGCGGCTCGCCGAGCTTACCGATCGACGCAAGCAAGTTTCTCGTCATCACCGTCATCTCAGTTTCCTTTTGCTACGTGCCGACCGGTCGCCACCATAGTCGCGAGCCCTCACCTTCTCGATCTGGAACGTCCCGCCCACGGTGGCGCCGGCCAAAAAGGTCCCTGGGGTTCAAGTCCTATCGCCGAATATTCGGGGCTACTCGCCGTCAGCTGGACCGCACAAAGTCTCGGCAGCTTGCCTCACGAATAACCGAGAGATGGCCACTTTTCCCGCCGCGATGGCGAAGCGCGTCGCGACATCGGTGCGTGCGCGGTGGTCGGCACTCCGACACGGGGCTGGAGAACAAGGACGGGCGTGGCCCAGCCCAGGTGCTCTTGCCGCGCTTGGGCTTTGGCCAAAATCGCGGCGCCGGCGAGCCTCGCAGCGCATGATTTTGCGATCGGCGCGCTCGATCATCGTCCGCCCTCGCGCAAGGGTGGCATAGGTTTTGCGTCACGAAGCTCTTTGTCGATGAAACCTGAGCGCCGGTGCGCTCTAACATGTGAAGAGGTGATTATGGTCGGACCACGGCGTGTTCTGAAGCCACTCATCAACGTTCGCTGCTTGTTAATTGCTCTCTCGCTCCTTGGTCTGACGCTCGCCGGGCCGGCCCGCGCATTCAACTACGTCGACGACGCCAACGGCACCTGGTGGGGCATCCAGGACGCCGCGCTGCCGGGCGTGGACACGGGAAGCATCCGCGCCACGCAGGTCGGACCGGGAAAGACGCCGGGCTTCAGCACATCGATCAACGGCTTCGGCGGAATCAAGGTCCTCGTGCAGACGGAACATGAGCGGCGCTTCAATGAAGATGAGCGGCGCTTCGAACATGAGCTGCGCTTCAATGGTGAGCTCATGCGCGGCTTTGGCTTGACGTTCGATGGAGTCAATCGCTTCGCGACGACGCAGTCGATCGACCTCGGCGGTGTCAGGATCTCCCGCTCCGTCTACATCAACAACGGCGCGAACTGGGGCCGCTGGCTGGACAGCTTCACCAATACGACGAATTCACCACTGACGATCAAAGTCGCCTTCGGCGGACAGTCGGGCATAGGCGCGTCGGGGAGCAGGTCGAGCGCGATCGTCAACACGTCGGACGGCGACGCGGTCGTCACCGCGGCCGACGCGTGGGTGGAAGTCGCCACGCCGCTCGCGGGCACGACGCTGGTCGGCGGCCCGCAGGTGACGGTCATCGGAACGCTGACCACGCCGGCCAAGCCCTTCAGCGGCGCCATGACCTTCGCGGGCAATTGGCTGGTCGACACCTTCAACAACCCGCTCTCGTATGTTGGCCACGAGGGGAACTTCCAAGGCTACGTGAACACGATAACTCTCCAGCCGGGCACCACCCGATCGCTCCTGCATTTCGTCGTCCTCGGCCAGATGGTCAACGCCGCGTCGTCCGCCGGCGCGCAAGCGGCGGTCGAAGCCGCCGCGACCGAGCTTGCCGCCGCGCCGGAGATCAGCGACCTGACGCTGGCGGAGATTTGCTCGATCGACAACTTCGATGTCGCCGCGCTGACGGCTCACGGCTTCGACTACGCCGCCTGCACGCCGACCTCCCGGAACCGGAAGTCGCTCAAGGTTGTCCAAGCGCCGGTGCCGCCGGAAAAGAGGGCGAGGACCGGGGTGAGCTATGAGGTGGTCGGGAAGACGATCGCCCAGTTGCGCACCGACATGATGTCGGGCGTCACGACCTCGGAGGAGATCACGCAGGCGTATCTCGACCGGATCGCGGTCTACGACACGGGGCAATTTGGCTTCCACTCGTACGAAATCGTCGCGACCAACGCGATTGAACAGGCACGGGCCGCAGACGTCGCCCGCAAGAGGGGCGCGACGGGGGCGCTGCTGGGCATTCCCATCGCGGTCAAGAACCTGTTCGACACGTTCGACATGGCGACCACGAACGGCAGCATGACATTCGCGGGATTCCGCCCCGCACACGACGCGTTCCAGATCGCGAAGCTCCGCGCGGCGGGCGCCGTCATCATCGGCAAGGCCGCTCTGGAAGAATACGCCACCAGCGGCAACTACTCGAACGACGCGTTTGGACAGGTGTGGAACGTGTTCAATCCGTCGAAGTCGCCGATCGCGTCGAGCGGCGGCCCGGCGAGCGCGTTGGCGGCCAGTCTGGCGGCCGGAGCAATGGGATCGCAGACCGGTGACTCGCTGTACGGCCCCTCGAGCGCCGCGAGCCTCGTGACGCTGCGTGGCACCAACGGCCTCGAGAGCGGCACCGGCGTCATGCCGCTGACATACCTGACAGACTTCGGCGGCGCGATGGCACGCTCGGTTCCGGATCTGGCCGACATCCTCAATGTCGTCGTGGCGGTCGATCCCGCGGATCCGGAAACCTCGGCACCCGGCCGGCATACTCCCGCGGACTGGCGTTCCGTGCTGGACCCGCACGCGCTCAAGGGCAAGCGGATCGGCTTCATCGCGTCGACATGGGTCGACCCGTTCGGGACGACGAACACCGTCAACGCCGAAATGGCAGCGCTCCAGTATTTCGTGGACGCCGGCGCAACCATCGTCCCGATGGGCGTGACGGTCGGCGGCACCGACACGCCGCCGGCGCCGACCGCGCCGACCACCGACAGAGTCTCTGAGGGCTGGTGGCTGTACATCGGCAGTCATCCCGAGCTGGCGACAGAGGGCTTCTCGATCCTCACGCCGGTCGACGTGAACTGCTCCCAGAAGAAGGTCGCGTATGTCCGGGCCGACGCGAGCACCTGCTCGGCCGCGCCCTCTGCGCCGTTGACCGCCGCCCAGATCCAAGAGTGGCGAGACTATCTAAGGGGGCGCCAGGCAACGGCGAAGACGTGGATGGATACGGCGGGCGCCGACGGAAAGGGCGTTGACGCCGTCGTCTATCCCGGTCTCCTGAGCGACATCAGCCTCAACGACGGCGGCGGCAGCCTGGCGAGCTTTGGCCGCAGGGACACGCCGAGCGCGTCAAACGGCATTCCGACCGTCGTCTTCCCGGTGGGCTACAACGACGACGGACAGCCGATCAACATCCAGCTGTTGGGACGTGCCTGGGACGATGACAAGCTCGTGGGCATGGCGTACGCGTTCGAGGAAATCGCCAACGCGGCGGGACATGGCCATGTCGAGGCGACCACCGCGCCGCCGCTGCAGCACGACGAACACGACCCCGGCGAGTCGGCGCAACTCCTCGAGGAGCTCCTTGAGGTTCCATCCCGTCGGATTCGGTAAGGCATGCCCGGCGTGGGGCCGCATCAGCTCCATCCGTCGGATGGAGCTGATGGCTTCAGGGCGTCGGCCCCGCCAGCCGGCGGTCCGGGTCAACCCGGTAACTCCGGACTATCGCCGCCCGAGGAGGGCGGCAATCCGCTGACATCTGCTTCAAGGAACGAGGCAACCGAGTCTCAAGCCATCAACTTACTTAGCAGCCGCGCCGACATTTCCAACAACCATGGCTCATCGGCGGCGGCGATCGAGCGCTTCTCGGCCGCGCTGCGAGACAAGACGGTAGCGCCGCGAGACCGGCTCGAAGCGCTGTGCGCCAAGCACATTTCCATGACGCAGCAGCACACTATCGGACGCGGCCGGACTGGCTGTCAGGCGAATAGGTCCTCCGCCGTGCAACCTTCTTGTCCCGCGCGCTCCAGCTGTTAAGCTTGCGCCGCCGCGACGCCGCTGTGCCGTTTCGGCGTCATTCGAGGGAGATGTGACCGACGGGCAAAAGGCCTCGCGCGCGGAACTGCCGGTGCCCATGGCGTCGATGCCGACTGCATCTCGACGACGTGATGGGTGCGCCAATGACCACGCTTGCGGCCTCGAGCGCATGACCAAGCCGCGCTCTGGCGCGGTCTCCGCGATCGAATACCGTTCGCGCGACGACGGCGCCCCGGGTTGAAGCGGCCGGCGATCTTGTCGGGGCGCCGATCGATCGTCGTGCCCCGCGATCTCGTCGCCGCCAGCGTTCGCGTGCTGCTGTGCGCCGCCGCCGGCGCCATCGCCGTCGCCATGTTGCCCGACACGGTGCGCCTGTCGATCCGCCTCGCTTCCGGCTGGGTGGTCGGCGTGGTCCTGTTCCTGGGCATCACCGCGTTCATCATCGCGGGGGCGTCGCCCGAGCGCGTGCGGCAGCGGGCGAGACTGGTCGATTCGCGCCGTTGGGTCATTCTCGCGATCATCGTCACGGCGGCGGCGGTGAGCTTGGTCGCGCTGGGTTTCGCTTTGCAGCCGGAGGCGCATGAGACCGCGGCGGCTCTTGGTGCGCGCCTCACTCTCGCCGGCTTGACCGTGGTCGCGTCCTGGACAGTGACCCACACAGTGTTCGCGTTGCACTATGCCCATCACTATTACGGCGACGGACCTGCTCCAGGAGATGACGACCAGGGTGGTCTCGCCTTTCCCGGCGTCGAGCAACCCGACTATTGGGATTTCCTCTATTTCTCCTTCGTGGTGGGCATGACGTGTCAGGTGTCGGACGTCCAGGTGACGTCGCGTACGATGCGACGGATGACCCTTGTCCACGGCGTCCTATCGTTCTTTTTCAATACCGTGATCCTGGCGCTGTCGGTCAATCTCCTCGCCAGCTCGCTTTAGCCGCAGCCCCGTCGTCCGCCAATAACTCAACCTCGACCTTCATTTTTCGTAAATAAATCCCGAGCATTCTATGGTCACGGCTGTTTCGGGGACGTAATTATGCTTCAGCTTTCGCACCTCCCCCAGCACCAGCAACGGCAATGCTGGCATCGGGTGGTGCGTGCCGCATCGATCGGCCTTGTCGTGTCACTGCTCCTGGCGGCTTGCCAGGCGCCGGGGGCCGGCGACGTGCATGCGCCGGGCCAGGGTGCGACAACGCTCATGCGCGTTGCCGACGAGACGCGCGCGGGCGGCGATCTGGCAACGGCCGTGGGCCTCTATCGCCGTGTCCATGAGATGAGCCCGGCCGATCCAAAGCCGCTGGCGCGGCTCGGCTCTACCCTGATACAGCTCAAGTCCTATACCGAGGCGGCGCAGGCCTATCGTGGCGCCCTTGAACTCGCGCCAAACGACCCCGACTTGCGGCGCGGGATGGCGATCGTGCTTCTTTCGCTCGGGCAGCCCGAGCCGGCGGTGCTTCAGCTGGAGAAGGCGCTCGCGCAAGATCACGACGATGCGCGCCTTTATAGCGCCCTCGGCGTGGCGCGCGATCTCATGGGCCGCCACGACCTCGCGCAGGCAGCCTATCTCGACGGCTTGCGCCTCGCGCCCAAGAGCGCCGGCCTGCGCAACAATTACGCCCTCTCTCTCGCCCTCTCCGGCGACTATGGCGCCGCGGCATCGACGCTTGCCGAGATCGCTGAGGATATCGGCGCGCCGCCGCGCTACCGTCTGAACCTGGCGCTGGTCTATGGCCTCGCCGGCGACGACAAGAAGGCAGCCGCCATCGCGCGCACCACGCTCGACGAGGCGTCGGTGCGCAACAATCTCGCTTATTACGCGATGCTGCGCAGCATGGGCGACAAGGCGCGCACCGCGGCCATCATTGGTGGCCAGGTTCACGGCAATCCGACAGAGCGGCCGGCGCCAGCGGCGAAGGCAGAGGAGACGGCTCCGCCCACGGCCGACAACGACGCCGTGCCAGCGCCCGCCGCCACAACGCCGACCATGGCCGACGACAAGGAGACGCCTCCGCCCGCGCCCGTCCCGGCGAACGCCGCCGCACCTGCCGATGCAGCCGCGAGCGACGCTGCGCCGCCCGACGCGTCCGGTCCGCCGATGAAGCTCACCCGGCCCGATGCACCCGAGCCGCCGGCCGATGCCACGCCTCAGCCGTTGCGCTTGGAAGCGGCGCCCGCCCCCGCGGCGGCTGGCGACATGCCGGCGCCGCCGGCGCCGACCCCCACGACCGCCGGCGACGCGCATGCAGCTCCTGCGACGAGCGCCGCGCAAGAGCCGGCGAAGCCCAAGACGGATAGTCCCGATACCGCGCAGCAGGCCCCGGCTGCACCGGCACCCGCGTCGCCTCCCGTTGCCCTCAAGGCGGGCGCAAAGCCAAAGCCGGCCGCGGCGGCCGGTGGGTTCGTCCTGCAGTTCGGGGCGTTCTCGGTCGAGGCCAATGCCCGCAAGCTGGCCGATCGCCTCAACCAGAAGGGGCACGATGTGAGCGTGGTGGCGCACCAGGATGCAGCGGGCCGACAGCTTTACACGGTGCGCGGCGGCAGCTATGCCAACGCCGCCGCCGCCGAGGCAGCGGCGCGGCGCATCCACGATACCGAGCAAGTGCCGACGGTCGTCGTCCGGCGGCACGCGCCGGGGCCGGCCTAGAGCGCGCCTCCCCCACGCGCGGATCTCACCACAAACCACTTGTCAGGAGGCGGTCCGGGGCTCACATTTGAGCCTACGGCTGGGGTGCCGGCTCATTCGGCCGGCTGAGATCATACCCACGGAACCTGTCTGGGTCATGCCAGCGAAGGGAGCCCGCGATCCGCGACCCGTCATACGCCATTTCCGGTCCTCGTCCGACCGTCGCCGTCATCGGCGCCGGTGCGATCGGCCTCGCCATCGGCTGGCGGCTGGCCGCCGCCGGTTGCGCCGTCGACATCTTCGAGCGCGGCGAGGCGGGGCACGGCGCAAGCTGGGCCGCCGCGGGGATGCTGGCGGCCGGGATCGAGGCCGAGCCGGGCGAGGCGCAGCTCTACGGGCTCAACCGACGCAGCCAGCAGCTCTGGCCGGGCTTCGCGGCCGAACTCGAGACGGCCTCCGGCATCTCCGTCGGCTACCGCGACGAGGGGACGCTGGCCGTGGCGCTCACCCGCGATGACGCTGCGCGGCTACGCTTCCACTATGACTATCAACGCAAGCTGGGGGTCCCGCTCGAGTGGCTGAGCGGCGTCGAGGCGCGCCGTCGCGAGCCCCACCTTCACCCGGCGCTGGCGGCTGCCCTGCTGAGCCCGTACGACCACCAGGTCGACAATCGCGCCCTGGTCGTGGCGTTGCGCCGCGCCTTCCTGGCCGCGGGCGGGCGGCTCCACGAGCACAGCCCGGTGGGCGCCGTCGACATCGCCGGGGGGCGGGTGACGGCGGTC
>WNFJ01614100.1_pt1 | contig 13162 bp, 11 predicted proteins | sample 5400461 | NCBI WGS metagenome assembly WNFJ01 (sample SAMN13153349, study PRJNA577476) | soil metagenome | isolation source: 115 cm saprolite on Douglas fir-dominated hillslope | place: USA:California | collected 2013-09-17 | reverse complement strand
TTTGGCCTCACCTGGAACGCAGCTCTGGAAGCCGGCGGCCTGCTCGTGGGCGACGCAGTGACAATCACCTTGGACGTTCAGTTTATTAAAGAGCGCTGATCGCACAGCTCATAATTGAGCGAACCGGCAGTGGGGGCACACGCATGGCGAAATCTCGCCAGACCTGATGTCCGTTTGCAGAGTGCCAAGTGGAAGCCGAGACTCTGCTGGTGGAATACTTCATCGATCGCTACGTGCAAAAAGCTGCGACGAACATCAGGGGCGCGAACAAGAAGACGCTTAGGTTTTTTCGGGCCACCGGCAGTTAAACGCCCCGTTCTAAGCCAAGAGCCGTAAACTCAAGAGCTTGCGAAAGGAACCAGACAAAGCTAAAATCACCTTGCTGTCTTTCTTTCATCCGGCGCGCGATCGGATTCTCTTGGGCACGTCAAGAAATGCCTGAGTGTTTCGGAAGGCGGAAGCGTGGCCTTCGCCGGTCAGCAGAGCACAGGATGGTTCGGAGCGCGTGCTGCGTTTCCGATTAGAAGTCAGGTAATCCAGTGCCGGACCCAGAGGGGAAGAACGCAAGTTGTACGCAAGCGGCCAAGCAGGGGAATAAGTCCTTTATTATCAAGGGCCGAGGTAGCTCAGTGGTAGAGCAGCCGATTCGTAATCGGCAGGTCGTGGGTTCAACTCCCACTCTCGGCTCCACTATCTTCCATGAATCTAGCTAGTTAACCCGGGCCGGCTTTTCCGTAGGTGCAGTAGCTTCGCCGATTGTCCCCGAATTGTCCCCATTCAGGCGCTGGCGCGCTGCTACGAACTTCGCCGCTTTCTGCTTTCCCAGGTAGGATTCCAGCTTGGTGGCCGCGTCTTTTATGTCGCGACCTGAGACGATGTTGTACCGTTTGAATACGGCCTGAGTCTTGTGGCCGCTAATCGCCATCGCGACACGCTCGGGGACTCCAGCCCGCACAAGGTTACGGACACCAGATCGTCGGAAGTCATGGAAAAGTAGCCCAGGGAGCTCGGCTCGATCGCACGCTGACTTCCAGGCTTTGTAGAAGCTAGCGATCGGCTGGTGCCTGCGAATGAAAACGAACTCTGCGCCGGGGTTTTTCTCTCTCTCAATTTTCAACATCTCCCTCAATTCGCTTAGGAGGGGGATCGTCCGAGGTTCGTCGTTTTTCGTCTCGCCGGCGCTGAGTCGGATTTCGCCACCTTCGAGATCCACACTAGCCCAACGGATCTTTAGAATCTCGCCGCGGCGCATCCCTGTGTAATAACCCATCGTGGCCACTGGACGAAGGTACTCGGGCAGCTCTTGTCGCAGTCTTTGAAACTCAGCGTATTCGAAGAAGCCCTTGCGAGGCGGCGCTTCCTTTAGCATCGGGAAGTGCGGAGCCGTTCTGAGTGCACCATCTTCCACGGCCAGATTGAACATGCGGCGCAGTATGGCGAGCTCGCGGTTTATCGTGCCGTTCGAAGCGCCATCCGCCTGGCGCTCGCTCATAAACTCTCGAATGCGGCCCGTCGTGATCGTCAGGGCGCGTTGGCGCGCGAAAAAATCGTCGAGATGGGACACGCCGCAAATATACGGCTTGCCGTCCTTGCCGGTCCTCAGCCACTTGCGCCGGTTTGCGCCATAGTCAGCGTAGAGAGCCTCGCGCATCTGTTCGAACCGTAAGCGACGCGCGGCCGGATCGACGAAAGTATCTGCATCGATTTCAGCGCGCCGCTTCAAGAGAAGACGGTCAGCGTCTGCTTGCTTTTCAGAAGAGGAACTCTCCCGATGTTGGATGCCGTTCGAGTAGTATTGAATCCACCAGATTCGTCCACGCTGCCAAACGCGAGCCTCACCGCGCTTGCGACGCAATTTCTCTGGGTTTGAGGTTTCGCTCATTTTTTCCCTCCTCCAAAAACGATATCGGCAAAGTGCCCTCCAGGAGAGCAATGCCAGCACATGCAGAGCTTGTCGTTTGGATCCCAGAGTGGACCGCCGAGGCCGTGCTTCATTTTTCGCAAGCGGTCAATTGCCGTAGCGGGCCGCAGACCCATGATCACACCTGCCAGGCCGCGTGCTAGATGCGTGAGCCGGGATTCATGGCTGTAGTCGGCGCGCGGGAAACGTTTGTCACGTATCGTGGCGAAGAATTCGACTGCATGCCGGTCCAGAAGGCGCGGAAAAAGCTCAAGCCCGCCGTAGCCCGACAGCGCAGTCTGACGCTCAGGGTCTGTGGTGACCTCTCTTAATTTTGCTTTCCATCGTTGGCAAACGGATCGCACTTCTCTTACGGAGCCAGCTTGAATGAGGTCATTCCAAATATCAGTACGTGCGACGACCTCTTCGAGATCCTTGGTTTCCCATGTCACGGGCTCGAACGGTGGTAGTCCCGCTGCGACGCGATCGACAGGTGATGCCTGGGCAATGATGCGGCCAACAAGTCTTCGGTCTCTAGGAATACCATCGCGCAATATCCGTAACGCATAGGTCCACTCACGCTCCCATCGGAGCAGGCTTTGCATGTCGATCGGCTGTGGACCTCGTTTGCCCATTCCAACCCCAAAGTCACCCCAAACTGACCCCAAATATTAGTTGCGCGAGACTGCGTTGTCAAGCGAGGATACGCTCCGGAGGCTGGAATGCAAACTGACGCACTCGCATTAGACGTTCGTGAGGCAGCACGGAGGCTCTCAATCAGTCCTCGGACCCTCGCGTTGCTCATTGCTAAGGGAGAGATCCAAAGTCGAAAAGTTGGCCGTCGCCGCATCATTCCCGTTGTGGCTCTCGAAAAATTTCTGGCTCGTGACCATTCAACTCGGTGTGAACCAAGGCCGTAAGAAAACAAAAAAGCCTGGCTACGAGGGTCTGTGGCCCGCGAAGTCAGGCAAAACAGGAATCTAAATGCCACACACACCGTATCACTCTGGTAATGGCGGCGCAAGCATTCCGCGTGCGGCCGCGCACGAAATAAGCGAGCTGGCACAGCTCGAATTCCTGGTTAACCCCAAGTCCGATTACGGGCTCGCTTTCACTCAGTTTCAACTGTACCTGTTAAGCATCAGTGGGGGCCGTCAGCCATTCACCTCCGGGCCGCGTGCCTTCTTGGATGGCCTGAGATTGTCATTCGCATGGATGAATCAGTTGGTAGAACCCAGGGCTGGCACTGCGCTGAAACCTAAGGTGAGCGCCGCGTGAGGAAGGGCGACAAACGTAAATCATCTCGGCGTCGCACTTCTTCTACGGAGATGGCTCCTCCGCTGCCACGCGCGAGCGAGGCAGAACGCGTTGTAGTTGGCGCCGTATTGCTCGGCAATGACGACCCTGCTCTCACGAAGCTAAACTCACATGATTTCTTCAACAGTCAACTCGCGTGCGTCTATTCACGCCTCCGTGTGATGCAGGGTCAGGCCAGGACAGTGGATCTTCCAACCGTTGTCGATGAGCTACGAGATCACGGGGAATTGGAGGATGCCGGTGGCGCTGCTTTTGTTTCTTCATTGATCGACGGCCTTCCTCAGCGCTTGGCGATGGGTTCATACGTGGACGCAATTCGTGAGAAGGCCCTTCTTCGACGTCTTGCCCACATGGGGCAAGAGCTGGGCGACCTCGCTGTCGGTAAATCCGCGTCACCACGCGAGATCATTCTTGCATTCGAGAGAAGATTGTCAGACCTACGCATTGCGTCGAGACTCGAAGAGAGAATTCCCGGAGACGAATCCGCCGGAGAAATTCTAGATAGGACAGCACTCTTCGTTCGACGCTTCGTTGCCATGTTGCCGGCTCAAACGGATATCGTCTCCCTCTGGATTCTTCACACCCATGCGTTCGACGCTGCCGATGTCACTGGATATCTATCAGTTACATCCGCAGAAAAACGGTCAGGCAAAACGCGGCTGCTTGAAGTACTCAACCTAGTTGTCGCTGCACCTTGGTTTACTGGTCGCGCGACCCCTGCTGTTTTGGTAAGAAAAATTCACAGTGAGCAGCCAACCCTTTTATTGGACGAAAGCGACACAGCACTGCGTGACAACAACTCCGAGTATGCTGACCATCTGCGTGGTGTTCTGAATTTCGGCTATCGACGTGGTGGCGTCCAATCAGTTTGCGTCGGTCAAGGCACAGAAATTGATTACAAGGATTTTTCAGCATTCTGTCCGAAAGCAATCGCGGGAATTGGGCAACTCCCTGACACAGTGGCTGATCGCTCATTTCCCATCCGACTTCAGCGCCGCGCAGGGCACGAGCGAGTTGAGCACTATCGTCGAAGTGAAATCGATCAAGAGGCCGCATTGCTTCGCGACCGAATTGCTGCTATGGCTGCCAAGATGTTTGAAATATTGAAATCCAGCAAACCGGACTCGCTTGAGGAACTGGGCGACCGTCAGAATGAGATCGCAGCTCCACTTTTGGCAATAGCGGACGCGGCAGGTGGTGACTGGTCAAAGCGAGCGCGCACCGCGTTGCTTGAGATTTTTTCTAAGGGAAGTTGGGTGCGAGACGAGTCGCGGGGCGTGCGGCTCTTGCACGACATCGGTGCAGTGTTTGATGAGACCGCTACCGACCAAATCTCAACGACGGTTCTGCTCGAGCATCTGAACGCGGATGAGAGCGCCCCATGGTGCGAAACCTCGCGCGGGAAGCCGCTAACCGGGCGTGGCCTATCGCAGATGCTCGCGTCGTTTGGGATTCGACCACAGCACTTCCGCGACGGATCAAGGACGATTCGAGGCTATACGCGGGAGCTCTTTCGTGATGCCTGGGAGCGATATTGCATGTCCCGGTCCGTAGGGTCCGGGACAACTGGCACAAGTGGCACAAGCCCTATTTTCAATGAGTTAGCTGTGCCGGTTAAAGACGCTGTGTCGGATGTATCCGGCACAAATGAAATATCCGGCACGGGCAACTTGTTGAAAATAAACCGTGTGCCGGATGTGCCGCCTCTTCGAAGGCAGCCAGAAAAGAATACTAGCAAGGCTTAACTTTTCATCGCAAAGGGCGACCTTGCAGGCGGGATTCTCGCTCTGATTGCTGTGTCGTCGGGAGTGACTGAGAAATGATGCTTAACCTTTGCACTTACATGAAGAAGGTCGGAGCAGATCTGCGTCAGAAATTTGCGGCCGAGCGCACAGAGGATCCGCGAGCTTTCAAGGAGTGCGCCGTGCGCTACCTGAGATTGGCCCTCGGACCGGGGCCAGGCCGCCCGCCAAAGAAGACAGTAACTCAGGCTGTGAAAATGCGAGCCGAAGGCAAGACGTGGTGTGAAGTTTACAGCGCATGTTTGTCGCACTCGGAGGGCATTAGTGCAGATACGTGGACACTTGCCTGCCTCCGCCTTCGGTCGGCAGTCCGCTCACGCCGAAGCACGGAGCGCAGGAGAAGAATCTTCAAGCAAATTTCTACGAAGAGAGAAACGGCACCTTATTGATTCGTCTTGAGGCCCCAAAGCATATCTCATAGGCTGCAGGTATGAAGCAGATTCGGCTTTGCGCGCGAGCGGTTGGCTTGTCCGCCACGCACGTCAATTTAACTCTAGAGCGCGGCGTACGCTTACTTCTTCAGTTACTGAGTGCCGAATCGCAACCAATGGCGACAGCGATTCAATGGGTATGCGTGCAGCGGCAAAACACATTCGAGCCTCACCTGGCATTCACGTTGCATGTTCACCAGCGAAATCTTATGTCTGCGCGGCACCCTCAGATGGACTAGCCGCTAGGTTGCTACGAACATTGCTACGTACTTTGCTACGGAGATTGCTACGCACCTATGCAGAAGAAAACAAGCGTCTGGTACACCCTCGGAGAAGCTGAGAAGGCCACAGGAATCCCTAGGACTCGGCTGGACCATGCCTGTCGCGTCAGCAGATTGCCGTACCGCCGCTCGGAGGCAGGGGCTCGCCTCCTGTCGCACGAAGCGGTCGAAAAACTTCGTAAGGATGGCCTTAGGGGTTTCCCACGTCCATACGACCCGATCGCATCTTCAATCGAGCATGCGGCGAGCTCGTCTGGCCCAACGTCGGGAGCTGGCCTGACAGCCCAGCGGGAACGCGTCGAGCAAAAGCGTGGCGAGATAGAAGAAATGCACGTCAACCGCGATCTGCAACAACTGAAGGAAAAGGAGCGAAAAGAGAGGGCCGAGCGCCGCTCTGCGGCCGCAGCGGAACGACAAGCTCAAGCTGAGGAACGCGCACAGGCACAACGCCAGAGCCAACAGCTTCGACTGGAGGAAGCACGCCATGCTGAAGTCCGCGAGCAAGCAGCACGGGAAACCGAGGCTCGCCATCGCCGCCAACAGTGGGAAATTTGCTGGCTGGACTACGCCTTGAAAGCTCTACCTAGCGATGTTCCTCACGACTTCGAATTGGATGTCCACCAGGTCGTCGCCGAACTCCTCCCAAGACTTGACGCCCAGCAGCCCGAGCGACTCACTCAGCGACTCATCCAGGCTGCCATCGACAAAGCCCTACAGCCCTGGCACAAGCGCAAAGAGATTGAAACGATCATCCAGGAGGCCTGCAACCAGCTTCCTGCGCACATGAGAAGCTGGAGCAGAACTCCGAACAAATGGGAAGCACGGGCCATGGGTGCTGCAGCGGATGCAATCGCGCAGCTCGGCGAAGACCTGCCGTTCGCGAAAATCTGCGTAGCCGCGGTTGAGGCCGCCAACAAGGTTCGCGCAGAATACGAAGTGTGGAGAGCCGGCGAGGATCACCGCCAGGCGTGCGAACAGATTGTGCAGTGGGTATTTGATGGAGACGACGCCCGCGAGGCCGTTCGACAGGCTTTAGAAAGACTGCCTGCTGGAGTCACACGTTCAAAGATGGAAAGCGCTAGGGACGCAGCGCTTGCTCCCTTCCGAGCTGCCCCGAGAGCTGCTGCGGACGCGGACCACTACGTACAGCACGTTGCGAATTACATCGAACACCTCGGCAACGAAGACACTGGAGATTGGGACCTGGGCGGGTGGTCTAAGCGCTACGAGCTGGCCAAGAGGCTCAAGATCAAACTTCGTCCAGCCCTGATTCGCAAGCTGTCAGAAGGGTCCTAGCGAGTGTTGCCCAAACGTCCAAGCTACAAGCTCTCTTGCGAATCAAAGTAGAGCCGAGGATTAAGTGGAGGCAGACTTCGGAATTGTGTCTTTTCGCTGAGGATAGGGCAGGGAATTGTCTTGGCCGATTGGGTAGCCGTGGGCGCGAATGGTTTCTACAGCTTCACTTCGGCTCCCGGCATGCACTTCTTTCAGAATTCGATGGATGTGATTCCTCACCGTAAACTCAGAAAGATTCAAGTGAGAAGCGATTTCCTTATTTGTGAGACCTTTGGCCACGAGATTGACCAACTGCTGCTGACGCAAAGTAAGATCGGGTCTGGAAGTTGTAGGTTGGGCTGGCATCTTTCTAGCCGCTTGAACGACGACGCGGAATAGCGTGGAACAAAGCTGAGGAGGGCAAACGGCCTCCCCCCGAAAGACGGCACGCACGGCGGCGATAAGGTCCGAAGCCGAGGCATCCTTCAACAAATAACCCGTCACGCCGGAGCGGGCGGCCGCTAGGAATTGCTCTTCGTCGAGTTCCATCCCGATAAGGACGACCCTCAGCGTGGCCTCCCCGCTGTTCTGGAGAGCAAGATTTGCCGGCAGCCACGCTGTCAGGAAAGAGTCGGTGACGAGAACTTGGGATTGGGTATCAAGCACATGGCGCTGTGTCCCCTCAGCTTGCCAACTCTGACCGACAACGAGAAGATCGGAGCGATTACGAAAGTGCCGAACGAGCGATTCACGCAGCAGGCGATTCTCAAGCAGCAGGAATACGCGGATCGAGGAAGCGGCACCGGTGATGTTCGAAGCGGACATTTGTTCAGCTTCTGGTCCGGGCGTGCCACCAGTGGCAGGAGTACGCACATAGGCTCGTGCCGAGGCGTCCGCCGGCCCAGGCCTGGGAAAAAACGCGCCGGTTGGATTCACAGAGAACCTCTTTCAGGCTTGTTCCTGGGTATGCCCTATGGCGAATGCTGAATCAAACTGTGCGGCACGACAAGCGACAAGGAAGGACTCGAATCGAATGGCATACAATTTCGCTGTTTGTCGCCTGGCTGGGGCGGTGAGGGTCACCGCGAGAGCACAGAACTGCAGGCGCCATGGGCGAGTCGTGTAAGACTGCGAGAAACAGAAACATAGCGGGAGGGAGCAACATTGCACTGCAAGTCCTCAGATTCAAATCCCGTTGTGGAGTGCAAACTTACCGGAGTAGGTCCCGTTCGATTCGTCAGAGAGGGTGTAGGAAATAGTTAGGCACTGATCGAATAGCCGCAGGCGCGAATGGTTTCCACGGCCTCACTTCGGCTCCCGGCATGCACTTCTTTCAGAATTCGATGGATGTGATTTCTTACCGTAAACTCGGAAAGATTCAGCCTGCAAGCGATTTCCTTGTTTGTCAGACCTTTGGCGACCAGACTGACCAGTTGCTGCTGGCGCAAAGTAAGATCAGGTCTCGAACTAGAGATTTGGAGAGGCATCTCCCTGGCCGTTTGAGCGACGAAACGGAATAGCGTGGAGCAAAGCTGGGGAGCGCAGACGGCTTCGCCGCGGGAAACAGCGCGCACAGCGGAGACGACATCTGAAGCGGAAGCATCATGCAACAAATAGCCGGTTACTCCAGAGCGGACGGCAGCCAGGAATTGTTCTTCATCGGAATCCATCGCAATTACTACGGCTCTAAAGGAGGCATGATCTCCGCTCTCGAGAGCAATATTTGCGGGGAGCCATGCCGCTTGCAAAGAGTCGATGACCAGGACATCATAATGTGAATCAAGCAAACGGCGAGCCGTCGCCTCGGCGTGGTCACATTGTCCGACAACCATAAGATCAGCGCGCTTGCAGAATAGCCGAACAAGGGCTTCGCGCAGCAGACGGTTCTCAATTAGTAGGAAAGTGCGTATGCACGAACTTGGGGAAAGTTCGCTCATAAGGTCTGTCAGTTTCCACTGCTTGCAACATTCGGCCAAAGAGACCGGAACAAAAAAGCTTTAAAGACATGGTCGCCGAGTTAGGGGGGGACAATAAACTTAATGCCTAGCTATTGTCAAGTGCATTCAATTCCACACTCCAGTAATTCAGGATGACATATGCTACACCCAATCAACGCAATGCTGCATCTTCAAGTACAGATGCAGTCTTACCCCTGGGGCTGCAGGAGAACGAAATTCCGCAACGCAATTGTCGTCTTTGGCCGACAGTTCTAAGCTGTTTCACTTTGGGTCAAATTTGGTATCAACGATAATTTCATTGGTATCTTACCCATCTCGAGAGTAGTTCCTGCCGATAGCTTGCTTTTGATTCTTACGCTGATTGTCCGAGAACGGGATACTTGAGCCGCAGGGAGCGTCCTATGGAAAAAGCCATCCGGGTTCTCGTGGCAAACCGTCCCCGTCTCATGCGGGAGACTATTCTCGCAACCTTCGCCGACCAACCCGACGTTGAAATTGTCGGTGAGGTCGCCGACGAATCGGAAATCATTGAGTCCGTAAACAGGACCCTGCCAAGTTTTGTGGTCATTGCGCTCGACCGGCCGGGGGAAAGACCTTGCATCTGTGACGACCTTCTCCGTGAACATCCGGAGGTGCGCGTCATCGCTGTTGCTCCGCAGAACAATTACGTCGTTTATTATTGGGCTTCGCTCGATATCCATTCAAGCGATATCGAACCGTCTGAAGAAGGCATGTTGAACGCTTTGCGAAGCTCGATGGTTGCAGACTGATCGAATTGAAACGTTTCATGCCCAAGCACTGGGGAGAATTTATGTTTGAGTGCAAAAAAATGAGCAAATTGATCGGCGTGCTGGCGTTGGCTCTCTTGTTTTGCTCGCAGGCCTACCCACAGCGACAATCCCAGGGGAGTGCCGTGCAAGGTTCCGGTACGGAAACTCCAGCACATGCACCTTTACACTCGCCAGATATCATCTCGGACAATCTTGACCGCGTGGCAGCCTCAGCCGACCAGATCCTCGAGGTCGTGAACAAAGAGGCTGGCTTGATGGTCGAGCTGAAGCGCCTTCTTGCGCAGGACGCGGGAGTGAGCGGGCAGATTCTAGAAGAGGCCGATCTGACCGATGTGGCGGTAGCCGAACGGCTGCGGTCAGACCTGCGTGCTCGCGTGCTCGCGACGCGTCTTCTTCAAAGGTACGGCTACCTCGTACCACGGTTGAACCCCGATTCCGAGCTCGAAGCAGAGCAAAAGCTCGTGCGCCAGGAACGGGCGCAGATTCTCGCCCGCGCCGCGGAGCGCCGCGACAGGTTAGGAGAAACCACAACCGCGGGCCGTAACGCTTCATGTGATCCGCGGAGCGTCCCGGATTGTGCGATGCCGTCGTCTCTCGGGGAGGATCGCGAAAGTCAACCGGTTGGGCCAACTACGCCAGCGCGCGCGCCACGTTCGCAGGCGCCGCTTCAACGGGCGGAAGAAGTTTCGCCCAATCAGACGATGCGCGCGGATGGCACGAGCCTATCGGATGACCAACGCTCAGGGTATCCGGCCAGCGTGGGCTCCCCTGAAACCGTGCTCGTTTCGACGCGTGCCGATATGAATTGGCCACTAAACGGCACATCACAAATGTTCGGGTACGGGAGCGGGAACGGGAACAATCCCTCGGTTCCGCTGGCCGCGCAGCCAGATCTCCCATCACTCTCGACATCACAGTCAAACCAATTGTCGACGGACGCCGGGATCCCAAGGTCAGACCGAAGCTTCGAGCGGTATCCGGGAGGCCGCAATTCTGCTACTGCAGGTGCTGCCGCAGCAGAACCAGTGAGGATGGTGCGTCGACCGAATCCGTACGCGGATGTGCCTTCCCTATATGACCTTTACGTGCAAGCGGGCACGACTAATCGGCCTATCGAAAGATTTGGCCTCGATGTTTTCCGTAAAGGCGCGGCAAATCCGGATTACATCCCCATGGATCTTCCCGTCGGTCCGAGCTACGTAGTCGGACCGGGCGATAGTCTTTCGATCGACCTCTGGGGAGGGGTTTCTCAACGTCTGCCCCGGACGGTGGATCGCGAAGGGCGCGTGGCTCTCCCGGAAGTGGGGCCAGTCCTGGTCTCCGGGAGAACGCTTGGAGAGACCCAGGAAATCGTGCAGCGTGCTCTCAGGACGCAATTCCGCGACGTCTCTGCAGACGTTTCATTGCTCCGGCTGAGGTCGGTGCGCGTGTACGTGGTGGGCGATGTCACCTCACCAGGTGCGTACGACGTGAGTTCGCTTTCCACTCCATTGAATGCACTGTTTGTGGCTGGCGGCGTGACACCGCAGGGTTCCCTGCGGCGGCTCCATCACTATCGCGGAAAGCAGTTGATCGAAGAGGTTGACGCTTATGATCTGCTGCTCCACGGCATTCGCGGAGACCTGCAGCGACTGGAGAACGGCGACTCCTTAATGATTCCGCCGCTTGGTCCGGTGGTGACTGTAGAAGGCATGGTGCGCCGCCCGGCGGTGTATGAGTTGCACAGTGAGAAGACGCTCTTAGATGTTCTCGATCTTTCTGGAGGAATTCTCCCCGCAGCTGCACTACGGCACATCGAAGTCCAGCGATTGGTAGCGCACGAAAAGCGAACTATGCTGAGCGTCGAAATCGGCGACACTACCGATTCTGAAGCGATTCGCGCGCAAATGAGCGGTTTTGAAGTGCAGGATGGAGACGAGATTCACATTTTTCCGATCGCCCCGTACAACTCCGCCTCGATTTACCTCCAGGGACACGTGTTGCGGCCGGGCCGGTACTCCTACAAGCCAGAGATGAAGTTCACGGACCTCGTGACTTCGTATGCTGACCTGCTTCCGGAACCTTCGACGCGTTACGCGGAGATCATTCGGCTGCACGCTCCTGACTACCATCCGGTCGTCGAGACTTTTGATTTGGCAACCGCTCTCGAACACCCCGAAAAGGCGCCGAAGCTTGAACCTCTCGACACGGTGCGCATCTTCGGGCGATTCGATTTTGAGCCGGATCCAGAAGTGCTCATCACCGGCGAAGTCCGCGCGCCGGGGCGTTATCGCACGTCAGGCCAGCAGCATTTGCGCGATGCAATTTTTCAGGCCGGAGGCGTAACGCCGGATGCATGGTTGGACTCGGCACAGCTATTCCGCCGGCAGCCGGATGGGGCCACGCGGGTCTTTAGCATCAACTTAAATGATGCACTCGCGGGCGATCCCTTGAATAACGTTTTGGTCCAGCCGCGTGACCGGATCCTCGTGCATCGCCATCCGGAACAAGTTTCTCCGGCAAGCGTGTACGTAAAAGGCGACGTGGCGCGGCCGGGACGTTATCCGCTAGCAACCAACATGCGCGTCGCCGACTTAGTCCAGTCAGCGGGCGGATTGTTGCGCAGCGCGAATCCTGATAGCGGCGACCTGACCCATTACGCGATCCCTCACAATTCTTCGGGAGAGCGCACACCGTCGGGGCACCAGGACCTAAATCTGGCGGCGGCGCTAGCAGGTAAAGAAGACCAGAATTTACCGCTCCACGACGGCGACGTGTTGACCGTGCCCCAACAGGCCGGTTGGAACGACATCGGCGCGACGGTCACCCTGCGCGGTGAAGTCCGCAAACCAGGTGTTTACGGCATCCGGCCGGGCGAGCACTTGAGTTCGCTATTGAAGCGCGCCGGGGGGCTCCTGCCGACAGCCTATCCGCGCGCGGCGGTGTTCGAACGGAATGACGTACGTGAACTTCAGCAGAAGAGCCGCCAGGAACTGATTCAAAGGCTCGAGCAGGAATCCACAGTGGTGAAGACTTCGGCATCCACGACGGGGACGGAAGAAGCTGCACTCCAACAGGCAGCCATGCAGCAACGCCAGCGCGCTTTGGATGCCCTGCGGAAAGCTCCGGTATCGGGCCGGCTAGTGATTCATATTCGGACTGACCATAAGAGCTTTGAAGGCTCGCCAGATGATATCGAGCTTCGAGCGGGCGACTCCCTCACGATTCCCAAGCAGCCCGGAGGCGTGCTGGTTATCGGGCAGGTATACAACTCGAACGCCCTCACCTATACGCCAGGAAGAAATGCCGGCTGGTATCTCTCCCGGGCGGGAGGCCCAACGCGACTTGCAGACAAAGGCGGCATCTTTATTATCCGCGCAGACGGTTCGGTCACTGGCGGAAAACAAGGCAGCCTTTGGTCCGGGAAT
>WNFJ01110968.1_pt4 | contig 13162 bp, 11 predicted proteins | sample 5400461 | NCBI WGS metagenome assembly WNFJ01 (sample SAMN13153349, study PRJNA577476) | soil metagenome | isolation source: 115 cm saprolite on Douglas fir-dominated hillslope | place: USA:California | collected 2013-09-17 | reverse complement strand
GGCCCGCCATGCCGAAATCAAAGAGGACTTGATCGTTCTGAAGTTCCCGTCGTTCCAGATGATTCCTCAGTCAAACGTGGATAGCTTGCTTGGGAAGGCACGCAACTACAAGACGCTGATCCTCGATCTGCGTGGAAACGGTAGCGTGGGCGTAGGGTATATTCAAAATCTGGTGGGCGAGATCTTCGAAAACGATGTGAAGATTGGCGACAAAATTGGGCGAGACGCGAAACAGCCGGTTATTGCCAAGACCCACGCTTCCAGTCATTTCAGCGGCAAAACTGGTCGTGTTGGTGGATAGCAAGTCACTCTCCTCTGCCGAGACTCTTGCGCGCCTCGTCCAGATTGAGAAACGTGGACTGGTTGTGGGCGACCGGACCCCCGGCATGGCGACGGAAACAAAATTCTATCCCCATTACCCCGGCCCCATGGAAGATGCTTTTTTCGGCGTAACCATTACCGACGCTAATGTGGTGATGACCGACGGCAAGAGCCTTCAAAAGCAGGGTGTAACGCCTGATCAAATCATCCTGCCCACGGCCGATGATTTGGCCAATGGGCGTGATCCCGTGCTGGCGCACGCCGCCGAAATCCTGGGAGTGACCTTGCCCGGCACGTCAAGCACGCGCTTGCTGCCTGTGCGATCCTGAAGAGCAAAATGTAAGGTGGGCCGGGGGCGCACAATGGTGGCGAAACGCTCCAGCTTCCAAAGACTATCGCGGGTCGGGATAAAACCATCAATAGATAGCACTTCATCTCCAGGCCTCATACCTTTCACTTCCGCGCCGCTTTTGAGTTCAACCTGGGTGACATAACAGTGATCGCCGATCATTTCGATTTGCCAGCCGTAGTCGTAACTATAGGTGCGCGCCGGCGGTAAAAACACAGTATTGGGATCATTGAGCGTCTCTAACGTAGCATCGATCGACAAGAAAGCCTTCTCTATGGTTTCCGCTTTTTCGATCTTCTGCTTCTCCTGCGCAACCGTCGCATCCCAGTCAACCCCGTGAAGCGCGGGGTCATAGTAATGTTCACGAACATCAGCGGCAATACGCGCAAGCATCTGTTGTGCCTGGAGACGTTCATGCGTGGTCATCGCTTCCTGCGACCATACTGTGCTGGTGAACGATGCGACGACCGCAATCACAATGCAGACGATGGGTTTTTTCGTGCACATAACAGACCTTTCGTATCTCCGGTTTTCGAAACAAGGCCATTGTATCTTAAGCGTGGCGACTGGTTTTCGCCTCCTCGTCGGAGTTACAAATCCTTTTTCCTTGCGGCAGTTCACCCGCAACGTAGAAGCTGACACGGTCGGAAAAAAGTCTGCCAAGCGAGGGTGTAGCAAAACGCCCTTCATAGGTAGTACCCCGGAAAGCGTCAGACCTTGTGCAAAGCCCCGGCAACACTTGATCAGGACTGGTGAAAAGCAACGAATGATTTTGCTCATTTTTCTATGTTCCTCCATTTCGTCAGCGTTAGGAAGTCCCTGAGATGTCGCGCCGCCAAATCCAGGTGTGTTCGCCGTATTTCCTTCAAAAGAGCTGGGTGGCTGCAAGAACAGCTTCCTGCAGCAGTCTATCCCCGGCTGGATTCAGCGCCGCTGCTACGCCATCGGTAGCGAAGAATCCGATGCGCGCCGCCGGGGCGTAGGAGGAATTGAACATCTGCGCGTACGCGAAGTATCTGAACACCGCCGCGTGGCCCGGGTTCGAGGTCATCATGCCATGCACCTCAGGCATGGTAGCGTCCACCGTCCCCCAGGCGTAGGGCTGCAATGAACTGGCGAACGTGGGGTCGTTGCCGCTCTGATAGCCGCCGCTGGTGAAGCCGGCACTGCTTGGGATAGGACCGTTTACCCGCAAATTCATCGCGTTGGTAGTCCCCGACCCATTTGTCATGTTCATGACATTGAATAGTTGCCGCTTGAGAATCACGAAAGGCGTGTTCATGCCGACTAAACGAGTTCCGATATGGTTAGTGTTTACGCTTCCTGTGACGACCACCGCCGAGCCAGACGGAGAGCCATTCCAGTAGTCGTTGGCCACTGTAACCTGGTTGTATCCGAATACGATCTGGAGTTGTGCCACGATGGTCCGGTCCCCCATAGTGAGGCTCAACGGATTGCCCACGACCACGACGACGCTCGCGGTATCGACGGCGCCAGCAGCACAGCCGCCGAAAGAAGAACGACCGCCCCCGCGCTCGTCGTTGAGTTCACAAAAGCCGGTGACGTGCCCGATAAGCGGACTGCCTGTGTTCGGCAGGTACACGGGCGCAACGCCGCCGTGAGCCACGGGAAGGAACGCCGGGGGCCCCGAGGTGTCCACGTTCGGGGAGACAGTTGTGGCGTCATTTATGGCCAGAGGCGCGCAAGGAGATCCGGAATCAAAGACATTATCGCCGTTCGAGGTGACCCCTGTTTGACACGTAGGATTGGTCGAGATGCCGTTCCCATAGACCAGGGATGCCTGCACCGTGGTCGTGGCACCACGCGAGTCGATCCCACTGGCGTTGAACGTGGATTTGTTGAAGGCGATAGTGCTGAAAGTGATATTGAGGACGCCGCCCGAGTCGTTGTGAATGACTCCTGAAGCGATCTCGCTATTGCCCCCGATGGTGCTGTTGTCGATGCCCAGGTACCCACCGGTATTGTAGATGATGCCGTGTTCTGCCTGGCTTCCCGAGACGGTCGAGTTGGACATATAGAAAGTACCCGTGGTTTCGTTGCGGATAATTCCGCTGAAGGCCCCAGCGGTGCTCTGGAAGGCGCATTGATAAACTTCGGTGACGCCATAGTTGTGGATGGCGCTCCCCTCGGCGAAGGAATCACCGTTGTTGGAAAAGCTGACCCCGTTGACGTAGATCGAGGCGCCCCCAGGAACAGTGAGCGCGCTGCCCGCGAAGTTGGAAAGTGTAAGGTCCTGCAGTGTAACGCTGTCGGCGTAAAGAAAGAGCCCGCTCTGCCGGTTTCCGTTGATGGTGGTCCGTGCGTAGCCCGAACCGACAATCGTAATGCGCGGGCCGATCTGTGGCAGGGCGGTTGTCAAAGTATAGGTTCCGCTCGGAAGGTGGATGGTGTCGTTGTTGCCGTCCCCAGCCGGGCAGCCGTTGTGGGGCACGAGACCGTCGGCAGCAAAGATCGCGTCGCGAAGCGTGCAGGTTCGATTCCCAACATCATTGTCGGTATTGTCGGCAGGCATGGGGTTGGTTACGAAGATGTCTTTGGCCATGGCTGGCTCGGCACTGAAAAGTCCCCCAAGTGCCAGGCAGAGAATTGTTGTCAAAAGCGAGCCAATTCCCAGCAAGGAATTTCGCATGTGGAGGCCGTTCTTTCTGCGGCATGGGTTGATGAGAGTTTCACGGATTCTGGCTGTATTGTGGACGAATGGGTAAGGCATGGTTTTGTCCTCCGTCATCTGAAAGTCGAGAAGATATGGAGCTTCCTACTGTGTAGTGGCAACTATTCGCGAATCTATCGCTCCTAAGTTTGGAAGAATTTTGTTTCCCTAGATAGCCGTTTTGGATTCATAGATTTGCGGGATGACTAAAGGCGGCCCCGAAAATTGGACAACGAAACAACTGCCCGGCACGGTGCACTTTTCGTCTGCCTCTCCACAACACCTGCCCTCCACTGACGTCGACTGGCTGCCCGCGAGTACCGCGGCCTCACACATGCCTCGATCCGGGTTTTGCGTGGGCACCACGCACCCGGAGCCGCGCGGCACCCAGGCCGAAAGCACGGGACGGGGGTCTGGCGACCACCGTTTATCTAATTGAGCTACTTTCATGCGCTCCTCAAATGACTTCCAGAATCTCCTCGGTTAGCCGCAGCAATGAACAGGCGATTATTCAAGCTTCAATAATGATTTTGTAGACTTAAACCGTTTTCTTAGGTGAAACCAGGTGTCAGGGGGCGCTCCCGCGGGTGCGCCCCAAAAACACGTGAAGCGGGTTATTACGGGCAGCCCGAGTTAGGACCAGTCATGAACGTTGCGCTGGGTCCATTGCCGCTGCTGCCAGCGGACTCGCTGAGTCTGACCAATCCTATGCTCCCGTCTTGAAGTAGGGAATTGCCGATCAGGTTGAGCTGGCAAACTTTAGTGCCGCTAGGGTTGGTAGGACTGCCGGGATTGAAGAGACTTACACTGAGGTTGGTAATGTCCCAGTTGTCTGCGGTACACGGAGGGTCGTAGGCCTCTTGGATATTGATGCGGATGCCGGCGATTCCATTGGATGGGGTGAGCGGCGGGTTCAGGTTGCTGGGTAGTGCAAAATGAAACGGCGTCTGGGTCGTGTTGTTTGCAAACTCTTCGCTCGTGTTGGTGGCCTTCAAGGTGAAGCTAAGGGTACCGCCACCCTTCAGCAGTATGTCTGCGGTGGCGCCGGTGCCTCTGCAGCCGCTGAAAATGCCGCCATTCCCTCGCAGGTTGTCGTTGCCTGTGCTGGTGACGAGCTCGACCAGATCCAGCGGCGAATTTGGGGTGAGGGGCGTGGGAGAGGCTATTTGGTTGATGAGCTGACATTTAGGCGTCCCCCAACCTGTGGTCAGATCGTAGCCGGCCACAGATTTGAAGCCGGCGCCGAAGCCATTTGCATTGGTCACCTGGTCGTTGACGTCATTGAAACAGGCCGAGTAAAGGTCGTTGGCCAATCCGCTCGTCAGTCCGATGTCATAGAACGTCGGATTCATGAAACCCAGACCCGTCGTTGTCCCATTTCTCTGGTTCACCAGTGTCATGAGGCCGGCCCAAAGCGGCGCAGATATGCTTGTGCCTACAGCTTTTTTTGGGCCCCCTACGAACAATTCGGGATTGGCGGCGAGTATGGCAACATCTGGGTAGTTGCGCCACTGGGTCGAGCCGCCATTGGTCGCCATGCTTACCCCGACCTGGTAGTGCGGAATGATAACTCCCTTGCCGCAGCAAAAATCGTGAGGCCAGCAAAAGCAATTGCCGTCCTTGTTATTTCCGTCCATAATACCGCCGCCAGTTGCGTTATTGCTCTTCAGAGGGCCATTTCCGTTCCACGTCGCATCGCCGGCGTAATAATTGGCGGGGTAAACCGGAGTGGGGAGCGGCGAGATCAGCGGGTTCGTTGATAGAAACGTTCCGCCGACCAAAGTCTGGCTGTCCATGTCGCCACTGTCTTGCGGATCGCCAACATCGCCTTTGTCGCCAGAAGCAGCAAAAAAAGTGGTTCCCTGGGCCGCCATTTCGTCGAGGGACTGCTGGGAATTATCGCTCCGTCCAAACCCTAGGGAGGTGGCCGCGACGGTGAGTTGGGGGGTCGAGGTCGCCATCGCCGCTAGGATGTCGTCAAAATGGAAGGTGATGCCAAGGTTTCCTTGAAAGACGAGTATCTGGGCATTGGGAGCCATGGCTTGCACCATCTCGACGTCCACAGTGGCCTCAATCTTGGCTAAGGCCGGTGGGTTGCCACCTTCTGTTACGGCAATGCTAACCCTCGCCGGGTTGCGTGGAGGGATTTGCAAGGCGTCGTAGTTCTGAACATCAGAAGCGTTATGAATGTCCGTTTCCAACAGACCAACCACCTGCCCGGTGCCGTCGAGTTGCTGGCAACTGGAACCCACCCCCAAATAGGCGTTGCGGATATCGGCCGCACGGTAGTTATTGGCCGCACGGTAGTTATTTCCAAATCCGGTTCCATTCAAGGTTACGTTGAATTTCGGAACCGCGAAGTCGCTAAGTCCGCTGATGTGCAGGAGGGGAACGGTCAAATCGAGTGAAGGTTCACGGTCCACGGCAACGAACTGGCTTCCATCCTTGCGCAGCCTGTAGTTCAGGTTCACAAAGAGCGCCTTCTCAATCTGTGCTGCGGTTCCAGTAACGCTCAGCAGCAGGTTGTTGGGATAGGTGGCGTTGATGGTGAAGCCGTTTGAAACTGCCCAGTTTTGCAGACTCTGGTAATCAGAGTTGGTGGCGCCATAGGTTGCGTAGAATTGCGCCGGCGTCAGGAACTTGCGGAAGTTGGGGTCCTTGGGATCGGAGACCTGCCCGATGAGGTCCTTCAACCCTTGCGGGTCCGTGACCGGCAAGCCGATCGCCAGGCGGATGTTGGTGTTTGCAGGACTAGTTGTTGTTGTCCGTGCGTGGTTGCGCTGCTGGCTGAGAAGCCGCTTTCGAAATCAAAATCTACGTGGTCGTCAGCCACAATGTCGAAACCGGCAAAAGCGCCCTTGGCATGCATCTCCTCCCCAAAGGAAATGGTTCCATTCGGGGCAGCCAGGAGAGCTCGAATTTTGCTGTGCTCGCCCAGAGTAACAGCCGGTGTACCTGTTGCTCCGTCAGAGCCTGAGACCGAGATGTTCAGTTGATCTGCACGCTCGTCGGAGTCAGTGGAAATCGTCGTTTCTTTTCCCGTCGTGAAGGCGCCAGCGATAGCAATTTGTACGCCACCGTCTTCGGCTTCAAGACGCGCGAAGTTGGATAGCGTGACACTGGAAAAGGAATAGCTTCCAGGGTTGAGCCGGACCCTGCCCCCAACCACGAGATCTCCGTAACTTCCCGGTTGCAGCGTGACGGTTTGAAATGGCGGAACCGTTACAGCGGGCCCGCCGGCTGCGGGCGCTGGTGCCAGCGGCAGCGAGGGCATCGTGGATGCTGGAAAGGACTGCTGCGAGCTAAAGTGCCCTCCATTGTTTTGCAGCGAATCCGTTTCTAGATTGCCGGCAACTGCATCGTCATCCAACGAGACTGAGGGCGAGAAAACACTGCGGTCTTCGGGAAGATGGGAGTTCCTGCCAATCATTACTTGAGTCCCGCCGCTTGCCGCCGCCGACCGTACACCTATATCACCCTGGGAGTCGTCTTCGTCTTCCTCTTCACCGACCCGATTGTGCTCTCCCAAGCGCACGCTCCGCTCAGCATAAAGAACGAAGGTACTTATGTTTGGCGGTGCGTCCGTGGGCGGACTGGCATACATGCCTGGCGTAACTGCCAGAAAGAGCGCGGCGGTGATTGTCAATAAAGGGATCATGTGAGCCCGACAGGAATTTGTGAGTTTCATAGTTGTTCCTTTCGTTGGATAGTGTTTGCGGTTCGGTCTCGCGAACAAATTTCACATAGTGAGAAACCAGTACGATTCCTCACTAGTACCGGCGTGAGCAGGCGAAAAGGTACGGAGAAAGTTGGAAGAATTTCTTTACGGGAGGCCTTAAGCCGGATTACCGGGTCCGTGGCGCCTGCCGATGTGACTCCATATTGCACCAGTGTTGGCTGTGAGTTGGCCGGAGCGTTGGCTCCGGAAATGTATTGCATGTAGAGGCTGTTCTTTCTGCGGCACTGGTGGATGAGGGTTTCACGGATTCTGGCTGTGTTGTGGACAAATGGGTAAGGCATAGTTTTGTCCTCCGTCGTCTGAAACTCGAGAAGATGAAGATATCGAGCTCCCTACCGTATAGTGGCAACTATTCGCGAATCTATCGCTCCTAGTTTGGAAGAATTTTTGTTTCTGATACAGCCGCGTGACGAGGACAAGGCCGAAGATGCCGATCTTCCACCTCATCCTCAATCATGAACGACGATTCCCGGATACACGAGAGTGAATTAGTCGCCGAAATTTCTCTGGGTTGCCATTATGGTGCTCTCTTCGTGAAGGCGCTGGCCCAAGGGCGTGAAATCGGCGCAGGCGGCTTGCGTGGCGAAGAAGCCAACCCTCGACGGCAGCGTGAAGTCAGGGGGTGTCGCGGGGCCAGGGACGTTGAATATCGCACTCTGCGTGGGCTGCCGTGTATGTTCGCTTCGGGCTGCAAGATGCCTTGTGGATTTTGGAACACTCCCCATCCGTAGGTATGCGCCGTGTTGGTTACCTGGACGGTTCCGATCTCCAATCAGATCGGCGAAGGTGCCTATGGAGGCCATATCCACGCTTGTCCCATTGACTGCGCCGAAGTCCGTTTTTGCGTTCGGCCCCGTCATCCCCACGCTGTAGATGAACTGATTCATCGTCAAGACCCTGGCGTGGGCATTACTAAATGTCGCGGGCGCAAACCTGGTAAGCACCGTGCTTTGGGACACCACGACAATCGCTTTGCCCACGGCGCTGTTGCTGGTCACCTCCGCGAGACCGCGCCAATATCGCATTTCTTGTTTCCGTTGCTGCGACTGAAGGAGCGCTCGTCGTACGTTGAGCAAAAGGGATCGGTGCTGGGTACGAGTGAAAGCGCGGGGCTCCCTGCAACGGGCACGTAGGCTGGTCCCACGCCACCGGGCTTGGGCAGCTTTGTGCCATCGGGAAACGGGTAGTTCCCTGCATTCGTCACGAACTTAGGATCAGCATGGATGTCGCTGGTCACTTCTCCTGGGCAGATATCGTCGCCAGGATTGCCTAGAATGTTATAGCCACCCGAAACAATTTGGAATGAGCCGCCGCCCACGTCGATGCCGCAGTTGGTCTCAAGTCGCCATATCGGATCAACGTTGAAGGCCGAGTTATTGGCCACGATACTATCTTGAATCATCAATGCGTCTGTGTTGTTCACATCAACCTGTCTACTGCTGAAGAGGGCCGAAGCAGGACTTGGAGCGTGGAGGCCCTGGGCGAGAAGGGAGTTGTCATTCTGGGTGTTTTCATTATAGGCGATGGTGACGCCCTGAAGCGTTGCTGGAACGCCTTCACCCTTAAAAAGCCCGGCGCCACTCTGGGCAGTGTTATTGGCCAGCGTTGAATCAAGAATTGTTGCGGAGCCACCAAATTGGAGAGAGATTCCCCCTCCTTTGTCCATACTGACACACTCATGAATCGTCGTATCCAACACAAAAAGCCAGAGGCTGCTGCTGTTACCAACAAAGTTGATTCCACCGCCAGTTCCAGAGCTTTTGCAGCCTTTCAATTCAGATGATACTAGTTCAACAGAGCCATTGTTACTGTCAATACAGCCTCCTGTGCTCGGATACATGTTGCCGGTGTTCATGATACGCACATGGGACAAGAAGAGGCTCGCATTGGGGTCTATCTTGACGCCAGTGGTCGGAGAATTTTGAATGGTGAGACCCGAAATGTGTCCGTCGTTGGCTATTTCGATGGGACTATCCATCATACTTAGGTTGCTGCCATCAATGATCGTCTGCGAATAGCCCGCGCCTTGGATGGTGACGCCGTTGCTGATCTGGATCGTTCCGGCAAAGGCAAACGGGGCAAACAAGGAGATGGTGAAAGCCGGAATGTTGATGGTATCCGAGGTGCCGTAAGGGTCGAGCGTGCCAGAGGCGGAGATAGCGTTTGTGCACCCAAACACATCCTGCCCCACATATATGGCGTGCACCGCCTCACGCAGCGAGCAGTTGGCGCCGGCGCTCTCGTCGACGGCGGTGTTGACGTAGAGGGTGGCGGCCTGTGTGGGCCTGCCCGTGAGCAGGATGATGAATCCAACGAGCCAGATGGTCGCACGCAATAAAGCTGGTTTTATTGTTTTTGACACTTTCATTGCCACCTCCTGATGGTTGCTGCAAATATGTGACTTCCATGACTAAGTGTCGGTTTTGGCTAAAACTATCGTCCATTGGGCAAGAGTTTTTAAAATTTCAATTCTCGTCCGTGTAATCGTACGGGGCCCGCGACGCGCGCCGTACGAGTGTCAGCGAAAGATCCGCTTGGTCAAGTGGCATATCGCTGCCTTGAAAAGCGTTAAACCCTGGAAGTACGAAGGTTGAAAGACGAAGTCGGAAGCAAGAAGTCAGAAGTACATGAGGCAATTGCCCCTGCGCTTCTTACCTCGTACTTCCGACTTCTTACTTCCAACTTCTGACTTCAGGCCACAGTAAACCATTAAGACCGGAGGCATCGTCCTTGCCTCCAGTCTTATGTTCAGGTGCTGGGACCAGCAGCAAATGCTGATCCGGCAACTCCAGTTCAGAACTTCGGGATGTTACTGATCAAGAGTGTGCCATGTGCCTGTCCGCCCGACGTCAAAAGCCCTGGGCCGTAGTTGAGGATGTAACTGCTCAAGACGGAGCTGTGCATAGGATCAGTTGGCTCCACAATGAACGTGTCGTTGCGCCCCGCTGTACTGGGGTCAACGCTTTCTTTGTCGGTGCAGTCACGCAGGATTCTCACATTCAATCCGACCTGAACATTGGGCGTGAAGTCGATACCGTTCTGGTCGATCTGCAACTGGCAGGTAAGATCCGCTTGGAACCACGTACCATCCCCCTCGCACGAACCGAATGATTTCTGATCTGTCGTGTGCATGGGATCCACAGAGCATTGAAGTGCCGGCGGTGTGAGATCAGGCGTTCCGCTCGATCTGTTCCCGGTGACCGACGCGATGTGAGTCACGATGAGCGGATCAAAGGGGGCCTGTGTTACGGTAACGGTTCGAAAGAGGTTGTCTGAGATGAGTTGAAGGTCCTTGGTCACAGTCGCGCTCACGGGAACAGTGACCAGCGGGTCGGGAAGGGGTGTATGGAACAGCGTTACACCCGGAGTGCAGTTTGGTAGGGGAGGAGTCGGCCCGGCGCAGGAATCCCACTGAGCAGCAATACCGTATGTTCCAGCCGGAATGCCCTGGAGCTTGTAGAACCCGGTCTTGTCTGTAGCCGTATCCCGACCTACGGACAAGATTGAGACGCGCGCGCCTTCCAAAGGATTGCCATGGCTGTCGGTGACATGCCCCTGGATGGTACCGGTTCCGGCGCTTGCTGCAAGTTGATAGTCCCGTTCTAAACCGCTGCCGCGATACGCGAGCCGGTCAGCATAACCGTAGACGCCGCCCTCGGCGGGAGACGCCCAGAAGAGAAAGTTATCTGGGCTGACAGTGCTGCCCGTCCCGGGATTGAGCCAATCCTGGTCAGAGGTGTTTCCGCAGTCATCCTTGGAAAAACAGTTGGTCACTTGCCGTGAAATGTGACCCGCTGCCACTGTAAAAAACTCGATAACTTCCGTAACGGCTGGATTTGGATCCAGTTTAGAAAATGCCTGGTTGTAAGTAGAGTCAGCGATGAAGTTGCCGACAGCCCGTCGCTGATCCTCGGGATAAATGAAGAGCCCGTCGTTGTCAGAATCCGGCTGAGGGAAATCCTTAAACTTCGGATCGTTTGTGAGCTTGCTGGTGGCGCCCAGGTGAAGACCCGGAACCTGCTTGAGCGCGGTCCAGATGAAAGTTGAAGATACCGCTGCGGAAGAGCCCCTCGACCAAATTGAAGGTGACGTGGGTGGAGACACGAATCCGAGGTTTGTAGATATGTTCGCCTGACTATATGCAAAAAAGCGGTAATGGGTTCGCAAGTTAAGGGCATTATCGGCCGCCGCCTTCAACATGTCGCGGACGGCCGAAGGCGAGCCCGGAGGCGGTTGAATTACCAGGGGGTCGATTGACGTTGAGTCGCATACGACTGAGTTCGGTGAAAAGCTGTTGAACGTAAACGTCACGCCTGTTTCTGGATCGGGTAACGTGAAGCTGTTAAAAGCCTCCTCGACAGGGCGAGGAATCTCGTTTCCTGCCAGGTCCTTTCCGTCACTGCCCTGCCAGCCAAATCGGAGCACGTCTTCGCGGATGCCGTTCCTGAGATTTGCCTCCCCTTGATTCTTCGGGAAGAAAGCGCGCCCGCTGGAGTCTGACGAAAAGTATCGATCCGAGGCGGCCGTGGTCTGCCGAAGCTGATAGTAACTCCTCGTCATCAATCCTTCATGCGAGTATTTTTGCGGCGGATTGAGGTGGTGCAACAGTCCGGTGATCAGGCTGGCGTTTCCGCAGCCACCTGGTTCCACGAGAATGTCTCCCTTGAGTGCGTTCGCAATCCTCGCCGGAGTGAATTTCCAGGTGTCCTGCGCCTGGCAGCTCAACCCCGTTGGGGTCGGATCGCCGGGCGTGCACGCACAACCCGGAGCTGGACTGAAGCTGCACGAGTCCGAGTTTCCGCTGAATGGGGAGAACTTCTGTATGAGAGACAGAGACAGGGATGGCAGTTGTGAAATCTGCCCTTGCGCGAAGAGAGTATACAGTTCTTCCTGCGATACATGGTCCTTGTTGGCGGTGAGGCCGCGCGAAGTTATGTTGTTCAACAGAGAGAGCGACGCGGCGTCGGTTACAGGCTGCAGTACCTGAGGGTTGGGCCGCACATCGAAATAGGCATCGGTGCCCGCGGCCATCGTGCCGGCGGTGCCCGTAAGGTGAACGGCGACTGAACACACGTCGGCCGGCACGATCGACTGAGCCAGCGACACTGGTAGAGACGTGCTCGCGTGAGCAGGGATGCTCATGGTCATCGCTGTCGTGGAAAAAGTGAACGGGTCTCGGTCCGGATCGCAAGGCTGGTATTCGATGGCCTGGCTCGTAAAGTTGAGTGTCGTGTCTTCCGGGTTTTGGATCGTCAGCGACCCGGTGAAGTTCCCGCCTGTCAGCTGAAGCTTCGAGCCGCTTGGCGTGACTGGCGGACGGATACGTCCAAGTTGTTTGATCACTGCATACAGGTTATACACAGCAAGAGTCTTCTTCGAAACCAGGGGGGCGATCCTCTCGGTGTAACCGTCACTCTGGCAGTGAAGTTTTGGAACTCGGAGTCGCGCGGCAATGCAGTGCGGTAGTCGTGGGTGACATATGGCACGCTGGTCACAGCAGTGGTTCCGTCTCCGAAATCCCACGCGTAACTCGCGCCGGTAAAGCTGGCGCCGTTGGCCACGGAAAACTCGATGGTTCCTTCGTGGAACAGATTGGAAGCCGTGCGCAGGATGGGAGGCGTGGGCGCCGATTGGCCGCAATCGGCAGCCGTGATCTGGATCTCACGAGAATCGAAGAATGCGCCGTCCACGATGGTGACATTGATTGGGTGCGGCCCTGGCCGCAACGTGAGTTGTTTGAATTGCGAGCTGCCCGGAGCGCCGTCAATCAGAACTGTGACAGGACGCGACGGATCCACCGGATCGACGGCGTTGACGTGGATCTTGACGGTATCGCCGCCTGAACAAACCTGCTGCTTATCGATGCTGATGCCGCGGACTAGGCTCCGAATGGGAATATGGGTGACGATCGTTCCGGATGCCAGCGTGATGCTTTGCGCAAAGAACGCGCCCTGGTGTCCGGCGCCAGTGGCCGTTCCCAGGACTACGTACGCATTCGGGGCGATGAGGGTCCCCAGGAACGGCGTATCCACCGACAGAAATGTTCCGAGATAACCCACGACCACATCGGCCAATCCACCAC
>WNFJ01128963.1_pt1 | contig 13164 bp, 8 predicted proteins | sample 5400461 | NCBI WGS metagenome assembly WNFJ01 (sample SAMN13153349, study PRJNA577476) | soil metagenome | isolation source: 115 cm saprolite on Douglas fir-dominated hillslope | place: USA:California | collected 2013-09-17 | reverse complement strand
CAAGAGAGCCCGATCTTCCCGGGGGAGGAAAATCATGGCGGTTACAGCTTCTGCGCCTGACCGAGCTCTGGCGTCCGCGATGACGCGCTGGTGGCAACTGATTTCTTGCATCATCTGCATGGTGATGATCGCCAACCTCCAATACGGGTGGACCCTGTTCGTCAACCCGATGAATAAAGCGCACGGCTGGTCGCTCACGTCAATCCAATTGGCGTTCAGCATCTTCATCGCCCTGGAGACTTGGCTCACGCCGATTGAGGGCTGGATCGTCGACATTCTCGGCCCGCAGCGCGGACCGAAGTTGATGGTCGCGTTCGGTGGCATCATGGTCGCCATAGGATGGATCGTCAATTCGATCGCTGACAGCTTGACGATGCTCTACGTCGGCGCGGTCATCGGCGGCATCGGCGGCGGCGCCATCTACGCCACCAGCGTCGGGCTTGCTGTGAAGTGGTTCCCGGATCGGCGCGGCCTTGCGGTCGGCCTCACGGCCGCCGGCTACGGTGCGGGCGCCGCGCTGACGGTCATTCCGATTCGCTATGTGATCGACACCATCAGCTACCAGGCGGCCTTCTTCTGGTTCGGCCTGTTCCAGGGCGCCGTCGTTTTTGTCCTGGCCTGGTTGCTGCGCGGCCCCGAACCTGGCGAGATCAACACCACCGTCCCAAAGGTGATGCAGTCGGCGCGCAGTTATACGCCCCTCGAGGTGGTGCAATCCCCGGTGTTCTGGCTCCTCTACATCATGTTCGTCATGGTCTCGGCGAGCGGCCTGATGGCGGCGGCGCAGATCGCGCCCATCGCCAGCGACTTCGGCGTGACCAATACGGTGCTCCTGCTGGGCGGTACGACTCTAACCGTCGCGCTCATTGTCGATAACGTCGCCAACGGTGCCGCGCGTCCGCTGTTCGGCTGGATCTCGGACAATATCGGTCGCGAATATACGATGGCGATCGCGTTCACCCTGGGCGGGCTCGCCTATTGGCTGCTCGGATCACTCGGCACGGCGCCGTGGGCGTTCGTGGCGTTCGCGGCGTTGATCTTCCTCACCTGGGGCGAAATTTTCAGCCTGTTCCCTTCGACCTGCACTGACAGTTTCGGGCCGAAGTTCGCGACGGTGAATCTGAGCCTGCTCTACACCGCAAAGGGCGCATCCGCGTTTCTCACGCCGGTTGCCAACATCATCAGGGATGCGAGCGGAGGCTGGCAGATGGTGTTCCTGCTGGCCACCCTCATGAACTTGACGGTCGTGGGTTTGGCCCTGTTCGTGCTGCGGCCCATGCGGGCGCGGGTGATGGCACGAAGCAAATCTGAGAGCCGCTGAGCCTCGATCGCCAAGGCCCTGCATGTGAAGGGTGCCGGTGAGCTTGCACATGGTCAGTTCACTGGAATAATGTATGCCAGAATGTATGCCGGTATGAGTTCGAGCAGTCATGATTTCAAGCAACGGTGATTCCGCCAGCGCGCGGGTCGAGGGCGGGGCCGATTCCCCCACCGTATCGCCGCCGTCGCGGGTGGGGGTCGATCCGATCACGTCCCCGGCGAGCTTCAAGAGCAAGGCCTACGCAGCGCTCAAGGATGTCATCGTGTCCATGGACGTTTATCGCAGCCGTTCCGATATCCGGCTCGACGAGCGCCGCCTGGCGCTCGAATTCGGCATCAGCCGCACGCCGGTGCGTGAGGCCATGGCGCAGCTCGAGCGCGACGGCTTCGTGCGGTCGGTGCCGCGCCGCGGCATCTATGTGGTGCGCAAGACCAGGCGCGAGGTCATCGAGATGATCACCGCCTGGGCGGCGCTCGAAAGCATGGCGGCGCGGCTGATCACGCAGAGTGCGAGCGCTGACGAGATCGCCTCGCTGCGGCGCATGTTCGCGACCTTCGAGGGCGGCAAGGTCGCCGCCAAGCTCGACGAATATTCCGAGGTCAATATCGAGTTCCACCAAGCCATCATCCGCATGAGCCACAACCGCGTGCTCATCGATCTGGCGGAGAATTTGTTCACCCATATGCGGATGATCCGCCGCAAGACCATCGGCGAGAAAGACCGCGCGGACCGCTCGATCCGCGACCATATGCACATCATCGAGGCGCTCGAAGCGCGCGACACCGCGCGTGCCGAGGAGCTGGTTCGCAGTCATGCGCTCGGCCTCGCCGACCACGTCGCGAAATACGCGGATTACCTGGACTGAACGCAATATGGACGATCTTAGGGAGACCTCCCATGGCTGACGCAGCAGTGAAAGAGAAACGCGAAACCACAAATACAGCCGAAGCAGAGCAGGAGCTCACGGATGGCTTTCACCTCGTCATCGATGCGCTCAAGCTCAACGGCATCAACACGATCTACGGTGTGCCTGGCATCCCGATCACGGACTTGGGCCGTATGGCGCAGGCTGCAGGCATGCGCGTCATCTCGTTCCGGCATGAGCAGAACGCCGGTAACGCAGCTGCAATCGCCGGCTTCCTGACGAAAAAGCCTGGCATCTGCCTCACGGTGTCAGCGCCCGGCTTTCTCAACGGGCTGACTGCGCTGGCCAATGCCACGACCAACTGCTTTCCGATGATCCTGATCAGTGGCTCGTCCGAGCGTGAGATCGTCGACCTGCAGCAGGGCGACTATGAAGAGATGGACCAACTGGCTATCGCCAAGCCCCTCTGTAAGGCGGCCTTCCGCGTGCTGCATGCCGCAGACATCGGCATCGGCGTGGCGCGCGCGATCCGCGCGGCTGTTTCCGGTCGTCCCGGCGGCGTCTATCTTGATCTGCCGGCCAAGCTGTTCTCTCAGGTTATGAACGCAGAGGCTGGAGCCAAGTCACTCGTCAAGGTCATCGACCCGGCACCGGCCCAGCTTCCCGCTTCGGCCGCTGTCAAGCGTGCGCTCGATGTGCTCAAGGGTGCCAAGCGCCCCCTGATCATTCTCGGCAAAGGCGCAGCATACGCGCAGGCCGATGAGCAGATCCGCGCCCTGGTCGAAAAGAGCGGGATTCCTTTCCTGCCGGTGAGCATGGCCAAGGGCCTCTTGCCCGACACGCATCTGCAATCGGCGGGTGCGGCGCGCTCGACGGTGCTGAAAGACGCCGACGTCGTGATGCTGATCGGCGCCCGCCTGAACTGGCTTCTGTCGCACGGCAAGGGCAAGACCTGGGGCGAGCCTGGATCGAAGAAGTTCATCCAGATCGACATCGAGCCGAAGGAGATGGACAGCAACGTCGGGATCGTCGCTCCGCTGGTCGGCGACATCGGCTCCTGCGTATCGGCGCTTCTCGAGGGCATCGATGGCAAGTGGCCGGCCCCGCCGGCTGACTGGATCAACGCCGTCAATGCGAAAAAGGAAGAGAACATCGCCAAGATGGCGCCGAGGCTGATGAAGAACTCGGCACCGATGGACTTCCACAGCGCGCTCGGTGCATTGCGCACCGTCATCAAAGAGCGGCCCGATGCCATCCTCGTCAACGAAGGCGCCAACACGCTCGATCTCGCGCGCGGCATCATCGACATGTATCAACCGCGCAAACGCCTGGATGTCGGCACCTGGGGCATCATGGGCATCGGCATGGGCTTCGCCGTCGCGGCCGCAGTGGAGACCGGTAAACGCGTGCTCGCGGTCGAAGGCGACAGCGCCTTCGGTTTCTCCGGCATGGAAGTGGAAACGATCTGCCGCTACAACCTGCCGGTCTGCGTCGTCGTCTTCAACAACAACGGCATCTATCGCGGCACCGACATCAATCCCGCTGGTGGTTCGGACGTTGCGACGACCGTCTTCGTCAAGGACGCGCGCTACGAGAAGTTCATGGAGGCATTCGGCGGTGTTGGCGTCCGTGTGACAACGCCCGACGAGCTGAGCCGCGCCGTGAACGAGGCCATGAACTCCGGAAAGCCGACGCTCGTCAATGCGGTGATCGATCCTGCCGCTGGCAGCGAGAGCGGCAACATTGGCAAGCTCAATCCGCAAAGCGTAGTTCGTAAGAAATAAAGTCGGCCACATCAATTGAAACACGATGTACAAGTGAAGGGGGTTCACCATGGCGACCAAGAAAACCAACCGGAAGCCGGCGGCTGCCAGCAAATCCGCCAAGAAATCGGTCAAGAAATCCGCTCAGAAATCGCGCAAGAAGCCGGCCAAGTCCGTGGCTGCGCGGGCGGCGGGTTCGCCGGCTTTGCCGAGGCCCTCGGCCAAGCCGTGGGGGAAGGCCGGCCGCGCGCTTGACGGCGTCCGCATCCTCGATTTCACCCACGTCCAGGCGGGGCCGACGTGCACGCAGCTTCTCGCCTACATGGGCGCCGACTGCATCAAGGTCGAGCGGCCCGGCGCCGGCGACATTACGCGGGGACAGTTGCGCGACGTGAAGGGTGCCGACAGCCTCTATTTCACCATGCTCAACGGCAACAAGCGCTCCATCACCATCGATTCCAAGCACCCCAAGGGCAGGGAAATCCTCGATCGCCTGATCAAGCATTGCGACGTCCTGGTGGAGAATTTCGGCCCCGGCACGCTCGACCGCATGGGGCTCACTTGGGAGCACATCCGCAAGCTCAACCCGCGCATGATCGTGGCGTCGGTCAAGGGCTTCGGGCCCGGGCCCTACGAGGACTGCAAGGTCTACGAGAACGTCGCGCAATGCGCCGGCGGCGCCGCCTCCACCACCGGCTTCCGCGAAGGCCCGCCGCTGGTCACCGGCGCCCAGATCGGCGATTCGGGAACCGGGCTGCACCTTGCCTTCGGCATCGTGAGCGCGCTCTATCAGCGCCTGCGCACCGGCCGCGGCCAGCGCGTGCTCTGCGCGATGCAGGACGGCGTGCTCAATCTCGCGCGCGTCAAGCTGCGCGACCAGCAACGCCTCAAGCATGGCCCGCTCACCGAATACAGCCAGCATGGCGAGGGCGTTCCGTTCGGCCAGGCAGTGCCGCGCGCCGGCAATGATTCGGGCGGCGGCCAGCCGGGATGGATCCTCAAATGCAAGGGCTGGGAGACCGATCCCGACGCCTACACCTATTTCATCACCCAGGCGCCGATATGGGGGGCGATCTGCGACCTGATCGGCAAGCCGGACTGGAAGACCGATCCCGACTATGCGACGCCGCCGGCGCGGCTGCCCCGGCTCAAGCACATTTTCGCCACCATCGAAGAATGGACCAAGACCAAAACCAAGTTCGAGGTCATGGAGATATGCAACGGCCACGACATCCCGGTGGGTCCGATCCTGTCCATGAAGGAGATCGCCGAGGAGAAATCCCTGCGCGATACCGGCACCGTGGTCGAGGTCGACCATCCGACGCGCGGCAAGTATCTGACTGTCGGCAACCCGGTGAAGATGTCGGACTCGATCACCGAGGTGAAGCGCTCGCCGCTCCTGGGCGAGCACACCGAGGAGATTCTGGGCAAGGTGCTCGGCTACACGGCCAAGGAGATCGCCGAGATCAAGGCGTCAGGTGCGATCGCGCCGCCGGAAAAGCCCGCCAAGGCGGAGGCGGCGTAACCAGGAGTCAGTAATCAGTAGTCAGTGATCAGAAAATTCCGACACTGACGGCCGACTCTGATTACTGATCACTGATCACTGGAGACTGACATGCGTATCGTGGTTCACGGCCAGCAGGCGTTCGGCAAGGCCGTGCTGGAGGCCCTCCTCAAGCGCGGCGAGAACGTGATCGCCGTCTATGCGGCGCCCGAAAAGCCCGGCCAGAAAGCCGACCCGCTTAAGGAAACGGCGCTCGCCGCCAAGCTGCCGGTGTACCAGCCCGACTCTTACAAGACGCCCGAAGTTTGGGAAGAGTTCAAAGCGCTCAAGCCCGACCTGCAGGTCATGGCCTTCGTCACGCTGTTTGTGCCGGAGGAATTCCTCAACGTCCCGACTCACGGCACGATCCAGTATCACCCTTCGCTCCTGCCGGCCTATCGCGGCGCGAGCGCGATCAACTGGCCGATCATCAAGGGCGAGGCCGAAACCGGATTGTCGATCTTCTGGCCTGATAACGGGCTCGATACCGGCGACGTGCTGATCCAAAAGAAAACTCCCATCGGCCCGACCGATACGCTCGGTACAGTCTATTTCGACCGCTTGTTTCCGATGGGGGTCGACGCCATGCTGGAGTCGGTCGATCTGGTGAAGTCCGGCAAGGCGCCGCGAATCAAACAAGATGAGTCGAAGGCGACCTACGAAGGCCGTTGCGGGCCCGACAACGCCAAGATCGATTGGGGCAAGCCGTGGGAGCAGATCGACCGGCTCATTCGCGGCTGCAATCCGGCGCCCGGGGCCTGGACGGTGCTCGATGGCAGGCAACTGAAAATCTTCGACGCGAAGCCGCTGCCGGCCAAGGATCCCAAGGGGATCGCCGGCAAGCTTGGTGAGATTGTCGCGGTAGAGTCGGACGGCTTCACCGTGGTTTGCGCCGACGGGCGCTTCAAGGTCTCTCGCGTGCAGCCCGCCGACGGCAAGAAACTTGAAGCCGGCGAATGGGCAAAATCCGTCAACCTCGCCGTCAAAGCGAGATTCGCCTGACCGCCTCCGATCAGTCCTACCCGCCCTTCGTTTCTCCTTCATTTGATGGATAAGCCATGCCCGCCTCGCAGCACGTCAATCCCAAGTCCGACATCGAAATTTCGCAGTCCGCCAAGAAGCGGCCGATCCTCGACATTGCGCGCGAGAAGCTCGGCATCGGGCCCGAGCATCTGGAGCCCTATGGCCACTACAAGGCCAAGGTCTCGATGGATTACGTCAAGTCGCTGAAGAACCGCCCCAACGGCAAGCTCATTCTGGTCTCCGCGATCACGCCCACGCCCGCCGGCGAAGGCAAGACCACCACCACGGTCGGTCTCACCGACGCGCTCAATTTCATCGGCAAGAAGGCGATGCTCTGCCTGCGCGAGCCGTCGCTGGGCCCCTCGTTCGGCATGAAAGGGGGCGCGGCCGGCGGCGGCTATGCCCAGGTGGTGCCGATGGAGGACATCAATCTGCACTTCACCGGCGATTTCCACGCCATCACCTCGGCCAACAATCTGCTTGCCGCCATGCTCGACAATCACATTTATTGGGGCAATACGCTCGGGATCGATCCGCGGCGCGTGGCCTGGCGCCGCGTGCTCGACATGAACGATCGCGCGTTGCGGGCGATCGTGTCGTCGCTCGGCGGCGTCGCCAACGGCTTCCCGCGCGAGGACGGCTTCGACATCACGGTGGCCTCGGAAGTGATGGCGATCTTCTGCCTCGCCGGCGATCTCGAAGATCTCAAGAAGCGGCTGTCCAACATCATCGTCGGCTATACGCGCGAGCGCAAACCCGTGCGCGCCGGCGACCTCAAGGCGCACGGCGCCATGACGGCGCTGCTCAAGGAGGCGCTGGCGCCCAATCTGGTGCAGACGCTCGAAGGCACGCCCGCCTTCGTGCACGGCGGGCCGTTCGCCAATATCGCGCACGGCTGCAACTCGGTGCTGGCGACCACGACCGCGCTCAAGCTCTGCGACTATGTGGTGACCGAGGCGGGATTCGGCGCCGATCTCGGCGGCGAGAAGTTCATGGACATCAAATGCCGCAAGGCCTCCCTCGCGCCCGACTGCGCCGTGCTGGTGGCCACCATCCGGGCGCTCAAGATGCACGGCGGGGTCAAGAAGGAAGACCTCAAGACCGAGAACCTCAAGGCGCTCGAAGCCGGCATGGCCAATCTCGCCCGCCACGTGGAGAACATGCAGAAATTCGGTATCGTGCCGGTGATCTCGATCAACCGTTTCAGCGCCGACAGCGACGCCGAGATCGCGCTGGTCAAGGCGCAATGCGGCAAGCTCGGCGTCGAGGCCTTGATGGCCGACCATTGGGCCGAGGGCGGCAAGGGCGCGGCCGAGGTGGCGCGCGCCGTGGTCAAGATCGCCGAAAGCGGCAAGAGCAAGCTCAAGCTGCTCTACGCGGACGAGATGCCGTTGTTGGAGAAGATCCGCACCATCGCCAAGGAGATCTACCGCGCCCGGGATATCTCGGCCGACAAGGGCGTGCGCGACCAGCTCGCCGCCTTCGAAGCCATGGGTTACGGCAAATGCCCGGTCTGCATCGCCAAGACGCAGTTCAGCTTCTCGACCAATCCGGATGCGAAAGGCGCGCCGGTGGACCATGTCATCAATGTGCGCGAGGTGCGCCTGTCGGCCGGCGCGGAATTCATCGTGGCAATCTGCGGCGAGATCATGACCATGCCGGGCCTGCCCAAGGTCCCGGCCGCCGACAGCATCGACGTCGGCCCCGACGGGAAGATCGTGGGATTGTTTTAGCTAGAACAGGCTTTTCGCGGCCTCACCGCTTGTCCAGCCGCCAGCTGGCCCCGATCGCCTCGATGGCGGCGCGCGCGATGCGCTCGTCGGTCTCCCAGTCGCCGCCGGCGACCCCGATGCCGCCGATGCATTCCCCGTCCACGATGACCGGAAAACCACCCTCCATGGCGGTCCAGCGCTCCGATCCGGCCGCGAGCGCAAGGCCGAGCGCGTGCGCGACGTCGAGCGGCTGCGCCTGCGCGCCATTGGGCGAGGTCGGACGTTTGTTGGACGCCGCGCAGACCGCTTTGGTGGTGGCGGAATGGACGGTGTGAAAGCGTCCCCCGTCCATGCGCTCGAGCAGGATGAGATGTCCGCCGGCGTCCGTGATCGCGACCGCGACCGCGACACTGGCTTCGCGCGCCGCGCCGATCGCCGTCGTCATCATCCGCTTGGCGCCCTCATGGGTCAGGCGCTTGGTCTCGGCGACATACATGGCTTGAACTCTGCGGGAGCGCGGTCGAATTTGAACATAAAGCATTTTCCGTTTGCGCGGATCAACTGACTATCTTGTCATGCGCGGGCATAGCCCCGCGAAGACGGGCGTGAACGCCCTTATGTCCGGCGCATCCCGCTCGGGCCGGCACGGCAGCGCCCTCCTCATCGAGATGGCCGGGACTGAGCCCGGCCATGACAAAGAGAAGGTGGAGCCCGGCGCCGTGACAAAGAGAAGCTCATGAGCCTGCTCGACGCTTGCAATGCTGTGATCCCCACAAGGGGGTTGCGTTCCCGGGTGCGCTGCCGCAATTGTAGCCCATGGCCGCGACCGGAACCGCAACCCCCTCAGATGGTGGCACAATTGGCGAGCCGGCCGGCAGCCGCCGACGGCCGGGGCGCACCCCCAAGGGCCGGCAGGTCGATCCGCGCGCGCTTGCGGACGTGCGCATGCTGCTCGGCTCGCGCCCACGGCGGCGCGATCTCTTGATCGAGCATCTGCACTTGATCCAGGATCATCACGGCCACTTGCCGGCGGCGCATTTGGCCGCCTTGGCGCAGGAGATGAATCTGGCGTTGACCGAAGTCTACGAGGTCGCGACCTTCTATTCCCATTTCGACGTGGTCAAGGAGGGGCGGGCGCCGCCGCCGCCGGTGACGGTGCGGGTGTGCGATTCACTGTCCTGCGCGATGGCGGGCGCGGAGCATTTGTTGCGCGACTTGCCGAACCGGCTCGGCCCCGACGTGCGCGTGGTGCGGGCGCCGTGCATGGGAGCCTGCGACCGCGCGCCGGTTTGCGCCGTCGGCCACGTCCAGGTGATGCGGGCGAGCGCGCCGAGCGTGGCGGTCGCGGTTTCCGAACGCGCCCATGCGCATGCCTATCCGGCCGGCGCGAACCTCGACGCCTATCGGCGCGAGCACGGCTATCGGCAATTGCAGGCCTGCCTGGACGGAACCCAAACCCGCGAGGCCGTCATCGCGGCCGTCAGCGATGCCGGGCTGCGCGGCCTCGGCGGCGCCGGCTTCCCGACCGGGCGCAAATGGGCGCTGGTGCGCGCCGAAGCCGCGCCGCGGCTGATGGCGGTCAACGCCGACGAGGGCGAGCCCGGCACCTTCAAGGACCGGCACTACCTCGAACGCGATCCGCACCGTTTCATCGAAGGCATGCTGATCGCCGCCTGGGTGGTCGAGGCCGGCGAGACCTACATCTATATCCGCGACGAATATCCCGAGATTCGGCTGATGCTGTCCGAGGAGATCGCCAAGGTCGAGGCCGCCGGGCTCGCCCGCCACACCAAGCTGCATCTGCGGCGCGGTGCCGGCGCCTATATCTGCGGCGAAGAGTCGGCCATGATCGAGTCGATCGAAGGCAAGCGCGGCCTGCCGCGCCATCGTCCGCCCTATGTGGCGCAGGTGGGCCTGTTCGGCCGTCCGACGCTCGAGCAGAATGTCGAGACGCTGTTCTGGGTGCGTGACATCCTCGACAAGGGCGCTGCCTGGTTCACCTCCCACGGCCGGCACGAGCGCAAGGGCTTGCGCAGCTTCTCGGTCTCCGGCCGGGTCAGGGATCCGGGCGTGAAGCTCGCGCCGGCCGGCATCACGGCGCGCGAATTGATCGATGAATTCTGCGGCGGCATGGCGCCCGGGCATCGTCTCAAGGCCTATCTGCCGGGCGGCGCCTCGGGCGGCATTTTGCCGGCCAGCATGGCGGATCTGCCGCTCGATTTCGGCACCCTCGAGCCGCACGGCTGCTTCGTCGGGTCGCATGCGGTTGTCATTCTGTCCGAGCATGATGACATGAAGGCGGTGGCGCTCAACCTGATGCGCTTCTTCGAGGACGAGAGCTGCGGCCAATGCACGCCCTGCCGGGTGGGGACCGAAAAGGCCGTGAAGCTGATGGCGAACGGACCCTGGGACCAGGGCCTGCTCGAGGAGCTGTCGGCCGCGATGCGCGATGCCTCGATCTGCGGTCTCGGTCAGGCCGCCCCAAATCCGCTTCAGTGCGTGTTGAAGTATTTTCCTGACGATCTTGCAAAACCGCTCGGGGCGTGGTGATGGAGCCAAGGGTTCGACCATGAGCACCAATGGAGCCGCAAAGCCCTTCAGCTTCACGCTCGACCGCCAGGAGGTCGAGGCGCGCGCTGGCGAGACCATCTTCCGGGCCGCGCGCCGCTGCGGCGTCAAGCTTCCGCATCTGTGCTACACGCCGATGCCGGGCTACCGCCCGGACGGCAATTGCCGCGTCTGCATGGTGGAGATCGAAGGCGAGCGCGTGCTGGCCGCGAGCTGCATCCGGATGCCGGCGCCCGGCATGAAGGTGAAGACGCAGTCCGACCGCGCCGTCGCGGCGCGCCGCATGGTGACCGAGCTTCTGCTCGCCGATCAGCCGCCGCGCGACGTCGCCCACGATCCCGACTCCGAGCTCTGGCGGATCGTCGCGCGGCAGAAGCTCGAGCCGGGCCGCTTTCCGCGCCGCGTCGCGCCGGTACCCGACCGCAGCCATCCCGCCATGGCGGTGAACCTCGATGCCTGCATTCATTGCAATCTCTGCGTCCGCGCCTGCCGCGAGGTGCAGGTCAACGATGTGATCGGCATGGCGGGACGCGGCCATTCCGAGAAGATCGTGTTCGACTTCGACGATCCCATGGGCGCCTCGACCTGCGTGGCTTGCGGGGAATGCGTGCAGGCCTGTCCGACTGGCGCCTTGATGCCGGCGACGTTGGTGGATGCCGCCAATGTGCGCACCGCCTTCCCGCAGCGCGAGGTGGACAGCGTCTGTCCCTATTGCGGCGTCGGCTGCCAGCTCACCTACCATATCAAGGACGACAAGCTTCTCCATGTGACCGGCCGCGACGGTCCGGCCAATCAGAACCGGCTCTGCGTGAAAGGCCGTTTCGGCTTCGATTATATTTCCCACCCGGAGCGGCTGCTGCAGCCGCTCATTCGCAAGGACGGGGTCGGCAAGCGCGCCGACGACACGGTCGATCCGGCCCAGCCATGGACGCATTTCCGTCCCGCCACCTGGGAGGAAGCGCTCGACCGCGCCGCGGCCGGCCTCAAGCACATCCGCGACCGGCACGGATCGAAGGCGCTCGCCGGCTTCGGCTCCGCCAAGGCTTCGAACGAGGAGGCCTATCTGTTCCAGAAGCTGGTGCGGGTGGGCTTTGGCACCAACAATGTGGATCACTGCACGCGGCTGTGCCACGCCTCGTCAGTTGCCGCCCTGATGGAAGGGATCGGCTCGGCCGCGGTGACCGCCACCTTCAACGAATGCAAGAATTCCGACCTGATCATCGTCATCGGCGCCAACCCGACCGAGAATCATCCGGTCGCCGCCACCTTCTTCAAGCAGGCCGCCAAGCGCGGCGCCAAGCTCATCGTCATGGACCCGCGCGGCCAGGCGCTCAAGCGCCACGCCACCCACATGCTGCAGTTCAAGAACGGCACCGACGTGGCGGCGCTCAACGCGATCCTCAACGTCATCGTGACCGAGAAGCTCTACGACCAGCAATATGTGCAGACCTATACGGAGGGATTCCCGGCCTTCGCCGAGCACATCAAGGACTTCACGCCCGAGGAGATGGCGCCGATCTGCGGCATCGAGGCGCCGCTGCTGCGCGAGGTCGCGCGCAGCTATGCGCGGGCCGACCGCGCGATCATCTTTTGGGGCATGGGCGTGTCGCAGCATGTCCACGGCACCGACAATGCCCGCTGCCTGATCGCGCTGGCGTTGATCTGCGGCCAGGTCGGCCGCCCGGGCACCGGGCTGCATCCGCTGCGCGGCCAGAACAACGTGCAGGGCGCCTCCGATGCGGGCCTCATCCCGATGTTCTTTCCCGACTACAAGCCGGTCGAGGAACCGCAAATCCGCGCGCGCTTCGAGGACGCCTGGGCGACCAAGCTTGACCCCAAGAAGGGCCTCACCGTGGTCGAGATCATGAATGCGGTCCACGCCGACGTGATCAAGGGCATGTATATTCTGGGCGAAAACCCGGCGATGTCGGATCCCGACCTCAATCACGTGCGCGAGGCGCTCGCGCATCTCGATCATCTGGTGGTGCAGGATATTTTCCTCACCGAGACCGCGTACCATGCCGACGTGATCCTGCCGGCCTCGGCTTGGCCCGAGAAGGACGGCACCGTCACCAACACCAATCGGCAGGTGCAGATGGGCCGCGCGGCGCTGCCTTTGCCGGGGGAGACCAAGCCCGATTGGTGGATCACGCAGGAGATCGGCCGCCGCATCGGGCTTGATTGGAAATACCAGCACCCGCGCGACATCTACACCGAGATGGCCTCGCTGATGCCGTCCCTGGACAATATTTCCTGGGACCGGATCGCGCGCGAGAGTTCCGTCACCTATCCGTCCGACGCACCGGACCAGCCCGGGCACGACGTGGTGTTCGACAAGGGCTTCCCGCGTCCGGGCGGTTTCGGCAAGC
>WNFJ01128808.1_pt1 | contig 13164 bp, 13 predicted proteins | sample 5400461 | NCBI WGS metagenome assembly WNFJ01 (sample SAMN13153349, study PRJNA577476) | soil metagenome | isolation source: 115 cm saprolite on Douglas fir-dominated hillslope | place: USA:California | collected 2013-09-17 | reverse complement strand
CTTCCTGTGAGGAACTCGCGATGGTTTGTGTTTCTTTAGGCTTCTTGCGGTCGTCGCAGCCGCGAACGACAAGCTGTGAGCCAATGCCATCTGAGCCATTTAGGAGAACCCTGGAAAGGGTACCGGAATCCACAAGCGGCGTTACAACCGCCTTTGGGAATGCAGCACGCAGACGTCGTTCCTGCTCGACAGCCGCGCAAGGGTTATCATCAGGAGCGTTTTCACTGGCGAGCAAAACTACAAGTCGTCGATTCGGTGGCAGCTTAACGGTGACACGAGGGGAGGAGCAAATTGCGCCTCCAAGGACAACTACATTAAGTGGGAAGTCCTCGTTCGCAATTTGCTGAGCGATCGGCAGGAGTACGGCACAGCCCGACCCGTGCCCTCCATATCGCGCGAAATATTCATCCATTTGTTTGACGGCCAATTCAAAGCGGCTGCTGCGCTCAGAGGTCAATTCACTGTCGCCGGAACTGCCGAAAACCTTGGTAGCGAGTGAATCCCTCTTGAGGTCTGAAAAGCTCAGCGGTTTTGATGGCGACCAATCGGGTGCCCCTAGAGAACCTGTCGCCCGGACATTCACGTCGAGGCCGTACTGCAAGGCAGTCTGAAACAGTTCGGACAAGACACGGGTCACAATTTGCCGCTCGACGCGGTCCTCAATCAATATCCGGATGGTCTGCGGCCGACCCGTTCGGCTTAGGTCGTTTCCCTGGGACGTCGTTGGCAGAAGGAGTGCGAGGCCCAGTTGAATCATCACGATCATTCTTCTCCCTATCATTTTCGTGGTCCTCCTCAGTCAGGTATCTTTTGCAAGACTCAATTCGTTGGTTCAGGATCTCGACCTTTCGTTGAACACGATCGCATTTGTTTGCATATTCTCCGGCCCAACTGTAGGCAGGCAGAATTTCGCGTGCGCTCGCCAGCGCAACCAGCAGACTGAGCTCGAAGAGGGTAGCTAGGACGGGCAGAGAGCTTCGGGCAGTGGAGCTTTCCCAGAAGCGAAGAGCAAGAAAAATCACAAAGCTGACGATTGCCACGACTCCACTCGTGTTATGCAGGATGTCGGCCGCTTTTGTGCTTTCCGGCTCCATGATGTCCACGTCCAGCCATCGGGACAAAACGCTGCTTGCGAAATAGCCCACCAGCACAGCAAAAACGACGCTGCCCAAGAAGACAATTAGCCCGGAAGCGGCCTCAATCGTGAGGGTGTTCAGAATGCCAAAAACGAAGGTTGCCAAAACTGCGCTTGACCAGATCCCACACCGCAGCCGATTGGCTTTCACTGCGTAGTTGGAGATCTTGGCCGGGACCGTGCCCGGTGCTAGCCCGTGGGCGAGGCACAGTTCGACGAATCGATTCCGAGCCTCGTCATACTCTTGTTTGGAGCGAGATTTCTGGTCCTCCAAGATACGGATTCGATGAGCTATAAACCAAGCATCGTTTCGTCGCATGCCTACCCCCTCAGCCACGACTCAGTGAAGCCTGCCAAAAAGCATTTACTGTGAAGAGCTAGCGCATAGACCCCAACTTTTCTTCCAATGTCGGCATCCCTAGTGCTGACCGTTCGACGCCTTGCGCGGGCAGAGGGCGCGGCGAACCTCGGAGGGAAAGGAACGCCTGCCGAAATCAAGTCGCCCTAGGGTGGTCAACCTGGATCTGTTTCACCCCTGTTGTCCGTCAGTCCTCTACCGCGCGACTTGCCACGAATCAACGCCGACAACTCAGGGAACCGCGGCCGACTGTTTTTTCACGTCCGCCTCCTTCGCGCTTAACAACGTGAGGCCAGAATTGGAGCATGTCGACGGCCAGGTGACAAGAGAAGCCATGCCTCAACGTCCGCGCAAAATTGCGCGGCGTGAACACGGAACCACAAGCCGCCGGCCTCTCCCCACAAGTGACAGCACCGACTGGCAACGCCCATAATCCTCCATTTCTAAGTGCCGGGTGGCCGCAGGACAAATGCAGTCGAACGCGCCGGATCGTAAAGCCTCAGCTGTCGGCACATAAGGGAACGGATGCCGGGTCGTCCGTGCAGATTTGTGCGGAGAGAGCGTGGAAAGGTTACGTTTTTTGGTTCCGTGTCGACACCACAATGAAGGACGCCGCTTCACCAAACGAGACTTTGCACGATTTGAGGTTAAGCGACAGCAGTCCAAACGTTCAAACGACTACTGGACAGGTATGGAATCGAAACCGCTCACGAGCACGGAGCAGGATCAGGCGACGTCCAAGAGAGCCACGACATCCATGGAGAGCCCGGACGGGGAGAGATTACGGCGGGCATCAAACTCCTGACAGTGGCATCGGAATAGCAATTGCCGGAGGGGGGCTAGCACAGCCGGTAGATTCGATCTGAAGCATGCGGTACCGCCTTGTGAGGCCAGAAATTGCAGGATAAGGAATATCAGCCGCTCGGCCAGGCCGAGACCGAACCAGAGCTGAAGCATCGCCTAACGCTTCTTCGAAGACACATTCTGTTTTCGGTCTACACCCCTGGGGGATGCCTCCTTAGCACTATTACGGTGTTGCCGTCGTCTAAGAGTTGCTTCGTCTAGACCAAGAAAGGCTGCCGCGTGGGCCTTGCTACCCTTAAGAGAAATGGCCTGAGCGATGAGGAAGCTTCCTAGTCGATCGCGAGCATCATCAAAGAAGAAGGCCTTTCGTTTCTTTGCCGGGTTGTCCTCAACCATGTCGACACTCTGAGCATTTTCGATTTTCGAGAATTCATCACTCTTCTGCTTCAAGAAGTCCCGCGAAACAAAGAAACCGTCTTCGGCATCTATGCCCTTCTTCACAACATCCGCTAGACTCTGAACAAAGCCGTGCTCCACGCGCTGACGGAGATTGTCGAACCAAGCGCTGTAACCCACCCACGCATCGCTTATGGAACCAAGCATGAGGTGCGCCTGAGCCGCATGCAACTCGCAGACGGCCACGACTTTGGGATTGGCTGCACCCTGATCTCGCGCCAAGGCGAACCGTTTCAGCGCCCCCTCCACACGACGTCTTCGGGAGCCTTCATCCTCAGACACCGTTGAGTGAACCAATAGAGCCTCACCCCATGCGATCTGAGCCTCGACCCAAGCCTCCCTGTAGCTCGATGTCGGACGGTCAACGGCCTTGTCGGAGGCGAGCCTGATGGCTTCCATCGCCAACTGCTCGGCCTGTCCGTAATTACCAGCCTGACGCTCTATCCGGCTTTGGACAATCTTGATGTTGCACAACCAACGACTCTTCCTTGGGTCATCGTTTCGAGCACTGATGTCGGATTGCGGAAGGAACTTGATTGCCTCGCTAATCTCTTCCCTAGCATTCTTCTGGTCCCTGAGCCGTACGTGGACTTGGGACAACTCGTAGGCGGCCCGCAAACGGTATGGGTGATTGCGGAGACCGCGCCGAGCGTCGAGCATTAGCTCCTTCGCCTTATTTAGCAGTGACTCCTGGTCGTCGCGAGCTCGCGCCCGGAGCACAACACCCAAAAGCAGAATACAATATGCCCTGTATATCCAATCCCCGGTACATCTGAGCAACAAATACCCCTCATTTAGGAGCAACTCCGACGCCGCAAGATTACCGAGTGTGCCTTCTATCCAGCCGAGCCCCATGGCCTGCGCGCGGCCTATCCCCCAGCTTGCAAGCAACCGCGCGTGATCGAAGGCTGCCTGTTGATCGGCCATGAATTCCGTCGCAGATTGAATGGGTCCCGAGAGCTCTGCAAACGGCGTCTCCACCATAAATCTTCGTGTTGCCCAGGTTATCGACTCGGCGAAAGATTGCCGTGCTTCTTGATACTCACCCCTCTGACGCAGCACTTGGCCCCTGAAGTAGGCGATCCGCGCTCTCGTACCGCACAGCTGCTTGCTGGAGGGACGCAACAGCTTAACGGCCTGCTCACACGTGTTCAGTTTGCGGACTGCGTCGTCATATCGTTCATCGCGGTAATCGACTTGTGCCAGCGAGATGTGCAACCAGATTCGTCTCTTTAGTAGCGCGAGATTGTCACTAGACACCTCGACGCCTTTAGCGACAAAGTCATCGAATTCTTGCGCGTTGTAAGTGGATAGCGACTCCGCGGCTTCTCTATATCTTCCAAAGTAGTCAAAGGTTTCGGCAACGACGCAGCGTCCTTGTACATAAGCAAAGGCGTCGGTGGCCGCAAGCTGCTGCCAGTCGGAATCGTGTTTTATGACTCCTTCAAGAAGCTGGTTGTCGAACTCAGCTCGACGGAGCTTATCGTGAAGGCGTTCCAGCTCAGACATGAGCACCCCATTGTTCGTCGTCAGAACCTTTGAGAGCCGCTTGGCACAAGGGCCAATCTACCTTCGGACTCCGTTCACCCTTGAGTTTCATGGTCCATCGGACCTGATTGTAGCGCAAGTATCCCGCCGCAAACCTGCGAGCCAGAGCGAACCTCCAATTCGTAACTTGTCGTTCGATGACCTGTGCGTACGATGTATCCTGCGCCGTGACTCCAAAGCAGACGTAGTTGAATCTATTCGAAGGGAATTTCGCTTGGGTGCAGGATTGGGTGCAACTAAACAGGTAAGAATGACTCCGAATTTCCGGCAAGCGACACCAGACGCGGCACTTAGATTTTTAACCGCAACGGCTGTTAACCGACAGGCTGTAGGTTCGAATCCTACGCGGGGAGCCAACCTCTTATCTCTCAGTGAGTTGAGTCGCGCAAGAACATTCGGTCGTCTGCCGAAGGCTCATGCCGTCAGTTTGCCTACAAAAGCGTAAAACCATGCGTACTATATTCATTATTGAAAGGGAGGTGAACTTTTGCCCTCCTTTTCCGCTGCATCGTTGATCGCTTCTTATTCGCTATTTGGGCGGCTTGCAGCAAAGACCGTAACTGATCTAGCGGTTTGGACAGATGTACTTGAGTCAATGGTTTTTTTCCTGGAGCTATCAAAGCGAAGACATTCGGGCCCAACGTGGACGGAAAGGCGTTAATCTGCAATGACCACAGAAAATCCGTTTTCGTTCTCGTCACGTTGTGGCAATTCATGCAGCCGGTTTTAACGTCAATCTGATCCCAGGTTTCGAGCGTCGTGTTGGCAAAGGCGCTGTTATCCCCTTTACCGGGAAAGGTATTCGTGATAGTTCCGGGAGTCGTTGGAGAATTCGGAACCAACGGCCATTGTGTCATCACGAGTTCGTAGTTTTGCCATATCGTTCCAGCCAGTTTCTGGCGATATGTATTGTTCGTGCCGTGAGTGCTCGAATTGATGGGGACCAAGCGATCAACGTTGTAGAGTACTGGCTTTTGCCAATCAGTAGGTGGAAAGCCCCCGTTCCTGTCAGATGGAGGCATAGGTGTTCCATCTCCGTTATTGAATGCAAACGGGGGGATCGTTGAGCCCCCTTCCCTAGGGGGAACGTTGTCGACATGCTCAAACGTAGACCAGATCCATTGCGGCCGTGACGGGGTCTTCTGGACAATATGTATTCCTACCAAACCCACGGTGACGGGCGTCACGGAGCAGTTGCCAGAAACTGGATCTTTGATCCACGCCTGCCGTGTGTAGTAACGCTCGGGATGAGGAACATTGTCCATTTGAATCCAGGACGATTTTACGTCGAGTGCCCCGACCGCAAACGTTAAACCGCCTGCCGGCAAATTGGATCTCAGATAAAGTTTAGGGGGAACAATTTGATCGAATTCGACTTCGTTGAATGCAGTCGCATAGCGTACCCATGTCCTATTTTGCGCGGGCAAGGCGTGGACCAAATCACCGAACCCGGCCTGGCCTAAGTTTCCAAATTTGCTAAACGATGCTAGTACAAGATCATCGAAACCCACTTTTACGTTTGGGCAAGGGCTTTGTCCGAAATCCTGCCAATTTGCAGCAGGGGCCGCTCCGTTCGGCAAAAAAAACTCCCAATCCTGCTTCAGGGTTTCAAACACTAATGGCCCCGAAGGATTTCCGAGATCTCTTGTAGTGTCCGGGACACCACGTTGACCAGTTCTAGCAGGCCACACCATAGCGACAAACACTCGCCAGGAATAGTCATCGAAAAACGCTATCGGGTTCTGATTTGAGGAAAAGTTCTGGGGCATGCAGACATCAGCTGGAACTAACGGGGACGTGATAGTGGGGACTGGTGGACTAGGCGGAGGATCCGGACAAGGCTGTGTCTGGGCAACACCTGCAGAACACGCAAACAGGAAGACGATTACTGTCCCGAACCGAGAGCAGGACAATAGAAAGCGGCTGAGTCGTGAAACCATCTTTGATCTCCTTACCCGTTGCGGTGGTTCACTTCAATTGCTAAACGCAACGTAAAACAATCTTGAGCTCGGCGCATTGTTTTAATGGTTTTGTGTACTTACTTTGAAGCGAATATCCGGGCCATCTCAACAGCCACTTCGTTACGTCGCTTTCGTGCTCTCGTCAAGCTCTCGCTCGCCTGCGTAATCAGCACGTCGTTTTGTGGATCCCCTGGATCATATCGATTCTTGAGAAAGGGGTCCCACAATCTGCTAACCGCGTCAGTGCATTGTCCCAATGCATCACTGTAATCTCTCGCGAGTTCGGCAACCCGTTTTGACTCTGAAGGTGTGGCAAGAGCAGACAGACTAGCCTCAGACTTGACGGTCCAGTGCCACCACCAAGCCTGGCCTGTGTATGACATATACATTTCGTTAAACGTTTTAAGGGCATCGCGCTGTTCCTTTTTCAGGGCGGATTCAGGCTCGGAGCGGTTGTTGTGATCCTTCCGGAATAACACAAGGTAGTTCATGAGATTAGACAGACGACGATCCGTCTCATGACTTTGCTCGACAATCGAAAATGCGATCTTAATACGCTCTTCATGACGCAATTTGTTTCGATTTGAACGTTCATTTAAGTAAGGAATCAGAGCAGAACCTAGAATTGTCCCGAGGAGGAGAACGCTCAGTGGTTGTTGTAGGCTCTTCAGAACAGAGGCTTTTGTATCTGAACCTTCCAACTGTAAACGCACCAGCGGTGGTCCCACGCACCACCGGCTTTTGACAACTGCGTGCTCGAATCGGGTTTGCAACAGCAACTCAAGCGAATTTCTCACCTGAGCAACGAAGAGTTTCAATCCTTTGACAAAAGAATCGTAACTTTGGACAACGTAGCTTCCTGTGTTAATCCGGAAGACAACCTCAGAGTTCTGGCACAATAGGGCAAAGTCTGCGACCTCGAAATCAGGTCCCAAGGAGCCACGGACGCTGTCTCGTATTATCCCGGCAATAGCATCGCGAAGTTCGCTGGAGGCATCCGTCGTGCTTACCACCGAGTTGTTAAACTTTCCTACTATGCGCAGTCGTACGGAGCACACCTCTCCTCGAAGAACATTGTGCTTAGGTCGGCGAAGGAAATGCGCAGTCATGTTCAGATTCGCATAACGCGTGGTAATCTTTCGGACCCAGCGTGGTTCCCGAAAAGGGCGAATTGAGCAAATCCGCTTAGTTCAATTCCAAGAAGAACTGTGGCGAGCGTTAGAGACATGGCTGGTTTTTCCCAAAGATTTAGGGAGAGACAATGACGGCCTGTAGAATCGCACTCTCACTAAGGACTCGCACTTTCATCGCCACACCTGGTTTCACAGTCCAAAATTCTTCGGGTGTCCGAACAACCGTCTGACCATTGATTGTTGTCTCAATTCGTCCGCTGCAAAGGGTCACTACTGAGAATGCAGGGAGGGGTATTGTTTGACTGCCGCCCTCCTCGGCATCTATTTCCCATCTCCGGATACTGATGCGGAAATGGCGAGCCGTACGCTTTGCCGTGCGAGCGGACATATTGCCACGGAAAAGCAAGCTCGACGACGATTGGCCGCTTGCTGCACCTCGCGGTACGACCATCACCAACAAAATTAGCGCTGCAATACGATGTAAAGTCACGGGGATCCTCCTAGGGTGCCAACATATAGACATGTCCCCTATTTGTGGCGACGAACACTTTGCCATCAGCGAGGGCCGGTTCATCGCGAAGTCCCGCTATGTCGCCGCCGTCAGGTAACTTGATGTTGGCCAGAATGGTTGGCACTGGCACCAAAACATAGCCATTTCTCAGACAGTCGGCGGAATCCGTATAGTGCGCGCTTGAGCATCGAGAACCCGAAGCTGGCCAAATCGACGGATCTGCGACGACAACGAGGTGACCCAGATTCGTACCCACATAGACGACTCCGCCGGTCACGCTGGGAGTGCCAACGGCATAACCAGGTCCCGCCCCATTACCAAGGTCTGCATCGGGTATGTCCATAATCCACCGAACTCTGTTCGCTTCAGCGGCTTCGCAAGCATTTAGCGCATGCAACCTCCCGTAACCAGCCGTCACTCCGTCCACCGTAAGACTCTCTCCTCCAGTTGTTACGATGAACACATCGTTCCATGCGGCGCCAGGATGCTTGTAGTCTGAATCACCGTGCACATAGCCAGTAAACGGATATCCAGTTGGAGGAAACTGCCAGCGGACCTTCGGAGGACCTGAAACGGCCGCTCCTCCCTCAATGGCATAAGCCCAGCCATCTTTCTGAACTGAGGCTACCAATTCCCCGCAACTCGTCGGCATGACCGTCGCACCTGCCGCCCAATCAGGATCGTGATCGAGGGCATATGGCACAGGCTGAAAAGCCCAGGCCACAGCGCCCGTGTTCTTGTCAACGCGGACCATGCTGAGACCGTAGTTAGGAGACGGCTCAGGATTCTGATCGCCAAGATTGTCATGTCGAGTATTTCCAGTTGTGAAATACACGCCATCAGCACCAGCAGCGGGGGAGTTCCATACAGCACCTCCGCGATGACTGCCTGTTGAAACATAACTGAAGCCTATATCGATATGGCCAGTCTGAAGATCAATAGCAACAACCCTGCCGTTTTGGAGTGGGCGGTCGTAGTACGCATCAGACACGCCAACATACGCGTGGTTGTTGAAGACGAGCGGAGAGGAATACTTAATCCTTTCGTGCAGTTCCTTCAAACTAGTGCTATCCGTTCCATTTATTATTGCGACAGGATCGCTTTTCCAGATGAGCGCCCCGGTTTTTGCATTGAGTGCATGCAGTCGCGCGCTGCCCAGTTTCGGTTCAAGGGCGGGGTCTTGAGCGCCAAAAATCACGGCTCCATCCGTACCGAGGTCCCAATACATTGCGCTGGACTGGATGCCATAGCTGGTTTTCTTGGGAGCCGAAGAGGGTGAAACGAGTGGAGGGTCCGGAGGGATCGGGTACTGCCACTTTAGAGTACCCGTATCTTCGTCTAGCGCATAAAAGTAACCTGCTGAACTCCCGATGAATACAGTACCGTTCACGATAATTGGCGACGCTTGAAAATATCCGGAATCCCTGGTGGTGAAAACCCACTTGACTGCAAGTTTCTGAGCAGACTTTGGGTCAGAGAGGTCGCTCGCAAATGGCTGGGCACCTGTGCGAGAAGCGTCATATCTGTAGGCTCGCCATCCATGCGAGACACGCAAAAAGCTACGTTCGGTGGGTAATTTGCATGAGCAACACATACAAGCTACTGCGAGTACCAGTGATATCGCCGCGCTTACGGGTGTTGCCTCCGAGAGCCTCATCTACTTTCCTTCCAGGACGTCGAGTCGAACGATCAGTTCTCGATCCGTCGGATTCGCCAACTGAAAAGGAACCTCAGCGGGTATCAATAGGGTCGCGCCTTGCTTCCATACTTGTTCTTTGTTGCCAATAATCAGTGTGCCGTGGTCCGTGCGCATCTCGAGTAAGGCATCTCCGTGCAGATGAATGGTTGTTAGCCCCTGGCGGGGAGGGAGGCTAAACTCCTGAATACGGAAGTTGAAATCTGAGGCTTCGGCAGTCTCGAAGAGAACCCGCGAGTACACATGGGGAGATTCTTGGCGAAACGCGAACTTAGACGCCACTCCAGTTGATCCTCCTGACAATGCCGAGGGCCTGGCAAGCACTCCGTGGCCTTCTTTCGCGCGCTGATTGAACAATTCCTGACACCCGCAAGCCAACACGACGGCGGCCAACGCGAACGCGATAATCCGACGCGAGTAGGTGTTCGTCGACATAGCGATACATCCTAGAGCCTTCAGTTGCTCAGGGGCAAATCAATCATTTCCGACGAATTAATTCATTGGCCCATTGCGTCTGCGTTGCAGGCTATTGGAACCCACCATCCTTCCAGGCTTGAAAATCCGACAAGAACTGTCGCTGCTTTATCTGGTCCCATATGCCCTCTGGGCAGCCCGCTTTGGGCATACTTCCATCCGCCACCGAATCGAAAATGTCCTGCCAGTTGGTCTTGCAGTCACTCGCCAGCCATAGATCACAGAAAAACATCATGTGTTCTCGGTAACAGGGTGTGAAGTACGGTCTGATTGTCTGTTCAAAGGTCAGGGGCAGCATTTTTGCTCCTCAGTCGGTAGTTGGGATAATCCTCATCGATGTAGAAGTGTCACATAGATGTAAAGGAAGTTAAGAAATGGTTGGTACATTAACTCTGAATTTGGCAAGTGTCAATGAACGTCGGTCCTTGGGGGAGGCCGGACACTATGATGACCCCGACATCGGCAACGGGACTTGGTGTTGATGGACTTCCAAGCCCGCAGAGCCGCCTGAAGATGCAGAACGGCGCTACCATTCTCGTGGACGACAGAAGGAGGACTGGCATTCTGTGAATTCAGGCGGTCGACTTGTTCCTCAGCCTAATCAAACGATACGTATAATTCACTTTCTAGAGCGGGACTGGTTCTGGCACGCTGTTACCAATCTCAATACTTGACATAATCCCGTCCGAATAGTATTCACTTTGTAATTCATCGCGGCGAAAGAACCAGGTGCTCGACGAAATCACGACTCATAGAGTGAGCTGGCCTTTGAGAGGGACTTTCATAGGCAGCACCGTTGTGAGTCTTCAGCAGGCTGGCTTTTGGAGAAGAGGAGACGTTCTATTTTCGGCAGCAGTGATACTTGGCACGCTTTTGCTTCTTGTAGTCTTGATCCGAAAATTTCGGATATACGGTTGGTATGCGGCTCTTGTCCTAGGGCCTTTCGTAGCGGCCTTATTAAGTCGCTATCAAATTTTTTTCTACGCCTTTGTCTTAGGACTTCTGACTGCAGTTGCCGAGATTATCACCAAATTTCGCGATGAGCCGACCAAGACTCTTCGGAAACCAGAGGCCCTTTTCTATATTCTTCTGAATGGGTTGATTTCAGCAGCCGCGCTCCAAATTCTTCTCCTCTACGATGTGTCGATCACAACGCCTCTTGATCGTCTAAAGGTCGTCCTGATCGCTGGATTAGGCTCGATGCTAGTTCTGCGGTCTCGGCTATTCAATATCAAGGTTGGTGCAGAAGACATATCGCTGGGCCCAGATCAGATCGTGAAAGTATTTTTTCGCTTCATGGAAGAATCGTTGGATCGTGGTCGATCACGGGCAAGAATTGAATTCATCAAGGTGACGATGGAGAACATCGATTTTGACAAAGTATTTGACTATAGCCTAACGATGCTTGATGCGGCCCAGACGCTCAGTCCAAGTAACGTTACTGAACTTAAGGACAAGCTAGAAACGATCCAAAAAAACAAAACTATGGAGGTCCAAGTCAAATCGTATAAGTTAGGATTTCTGCTGCTAAATCAGATGGGAGAAGAGTTTGTCAAGAAAATATTCGCTAATCCTCCTAGCAGCTGGTTAATTACGGCTCCGACGCCATCGACAAAACCGCAGGGTCTCCTAGACCGCTTCGTTGAATCCAAAGATGAGTCTTCGCAGTTTTTTGCTTATGGATCGACGATGTCAGTCCGTAGAATACGAGAACGGTTGCCGTGGTCTGAATCAGAAGTTGCACGGTTCTTGAAGCTGGCGGAACCCACAAAATGTACGCTCAATGGTTTTCGCATCGTTTTCAATAAGCCCGCGCGTGAAGACTCGGGCAGGCAGGGGTTTGCGAATATTGCCCCAGACCAGCACGGAAAGGTGGAGGGCGTACTCTATCGAATCTCTGAAACCGCAATGGCTTTTCTCTATGGATTTGAACCGGGATATCGGCGCATTCAGATTGAGGTCGAAGTCAACAATGTAAAAAAGACGGCTCAAGCTTACATCTCGGAGAACACGAGCGACGGTCTCAAGCCCAAAAAAGATTACCTTGCCTACATTCTAGAAGGGGCGCGCGAATACGCTCTGAGCGCAGAGTATATTCGGGGACTCGAACAGGTCGAGACACTATCGTAAGCTACTGTTACGTTACAGGGTAGCCGCGAGAGCTGCTTCTCTGGCCAAAACGATTTCGTCCAAGACATTACCTCGGTCAGACACTTTGACAAAGTTTCGCTTTTCCAAGTCGTCTATGATTTGCTGCAACTCTTTTTCGTCGATCGCAGCTACAGAAGCAAGCTCCAAAAAGGGCATGGATCTAGCCTTTACTAAGATTTCCAAAACCTTTTTAGATATCTCGATTTGGTTTGTGTGGAGCGTACTCATTCTGAAGGTTCCTTAACATTCGTTCGCCAACAACCGAGCTTCAAAGCCCTCATTTAGATGCCTACCCGTTTCCACCCTACGTGGTGGATCGAGCCGGTGGGCTAAACTAGGCAGAGTCTAGGTGACTCTTCCGCATCAGTCAAGCCTCCACTCGTACCAGAAGCTTACTCATTGGATGAGCCTCCCATGAGAAGTAACGCATGCCGGTGGCCAAAAGTTGCAAGATCTGCAGGGTAGGGCGCGAGGATCTATATCACCTTTAGTTTCAATAACGTACAGCCGCTAGCGGCTCTGTTTCTGAATTGCCTGGGCCAGCGGTTACACGTGTCCTGGGAACCATACACCGGTCCGAATAGAAACATCAGATTCCTTATGGGTATCTGACCGCACCGTGGGTGCAGGTTTGGGTGCAACTAAAAAAGGAAAAATGGCTCCCAGTTTCTCGTAAGCGACACCAGATAGGGCACTTAGATTTTCGATCATTTCGGGCGTTAACCGAAGGGTTACTAGTTAGCGAATCTAGCCCGGGGAGTCAAATTCTCCTTCTCTCCCCAAATTGAGACGAATTGTCTAGCGTTACACTTTGTAGGGAAAGGCAGGTTGTCTACAAATGACGAACGAACGAGTGAGGCGGCATCCGGAAGAGTTCCGCCGGATAGCGGTCGAGCGCTTCAAGTCCTGCGATAACGTTGCTCTGCTTTCACGCGAA
>WNFJ01232937.1_pt1 | contig 13166 bp, 13 predicted proteins | sample 5400461 | NCBI WGS metagenome assembly WNFJ01 (sample SAMN13153349, study PRJNA577476) | soil metagenome | isolation source: 115 cm saprolite on Douglas fir-dominated hillslope | place: USA:California | collected 2013-09-17 | reverse complement strand
GCTCCCGCGAGCTACGCCCGGTTCCGGGCTACGGGACGGTTCCGCTGGGCACGACCCACTGCATCGGCTGACCAGTGACCTTGGCGATGAGGTCGAAGTCACCGTCATAGTGCAGCAGGGTGACGCGTTCCCGTTCGGCTACCGCAGCGATCAGCAGGTCGGCGAACCCGACCGCTCTGATGCTTCCACCGCGCCACAGCCCGGCTTGGACATCAAGTGACCGCCGCCAGTCTTCGTCGTGTGTGGCGAGCCATTCGTAGCCCATGTCCCGGTCGGCCCGCAGCTGGTCGAACTCCGCCCTGCTCCTGGTTGCCCACCCAAGTTCGAACTCGATGACGCCGCAGGTCGCGACCAGTCCCGCTTCGATCAGCGGTGCCAGCACCGCAGCCACTGCGGGGTGGCGCAGCCGCGCCAGCGCGCTGATATCCGCCAGATGGCTGGCTACCGCCGCCATGCGGCGTCGATCACCTCGTCACTCGCCAGGTCAGGCAGGCCTCCGGCGACTAGCCTTTGCAAGTCCCGCCGCCTGGCCGCCAGCGCGGCAACCTCGCGGAGGGCCGCGTTGACGGTGTCCTTCTTTGTTTCGGTGTGCAGTACCCGCTGGGCGGCGGCGAGGTACTCCTCGTCGACGTCAATAAGAGTCTTGGCCACGTCCGCCTCCTCTCTCACCGACGTAGGATATCTGATCGATGCCGAGTTAGATATATTGGTGAGTTGAACAAGGTACGGCCATTGGCCGGTGTTGCAACCGATCACCGCCGTCCAGCCGGAGTGTCGATACCGGTCCGCGAGGCCAAGGACAGCACCGGTCCGGCGCAGCTCTCCCAGGCCCGGGCGGCCTGCTTCCCGCTCGCGACCCATCCACTTGGATCCCAGTGGATCCAACGAGCCACCGGCGGCCCGCCCTTCCCCTGGCAGGGCGCCAGGGCCGCGCGGGTCAGCGAACGGATCGGACCACCGGGGTCGGTTGCGTCGTTGTGTGCGCTCCAGCTAGTTCTGCGGGGTGGGTATCTGGTAGATGCCGCGGCCGAAGGTGGCGGCGTAGATGGTGTTTCCGTGGCCGGTGAGCTTCAGGTCGAGGACGGGGGCGTTGGGCAGCCCGGTGCCGAGCCGGGCCCAGTTCTTCTTGCCGTTCTTCAGGAAGAAGGCGCCGAAGTCGGTGGTGGCGTAGAGCTGGTTGCGCGGCTGATCGTAGGTGAGCATCCAGACCGGCGCGTTGGGCATGTTTCCGCTAATGTTGCTCCAGGTGGCGCCGCCGTCGGTGGACTCCCACACGTTGGCCGCCAGGTCACCCTCCTTGTAGCTGGAGAAGCTGACGAACACGTGATCGGCGTCTGTGGGGTCGACCACGATCGCGGTCACCCACCGGCCGGGCAGCACGTCGGCCCCTAGCTGCGTCCAGGTCACGGCCGTGGCGGGGCTGGCGGTCGCGTTGGTCGTCTTCCATACCCTGCCGGTGTCGGTGCCGGCGTAGATCGTGCTCGCCGGTGAGGCCGGCGTGCCGGTCGACTTGGCCGGCGCGATCTCGGTCACCGCGCCGTACTCGTCCGCGTAGAAGGTGTCCGGGTTGATCTCGTTCGGCGGCACCGGGCCGGGCAGGCTGTCGGGGCTGTCCGGCGTGGTCGGGCTGATCAACGTCCAGGCGCCGGGCCCGGAGACCACGCCGTCGCCGGAGCGCGCGATCGAGGTGCCCCCGATGTACACGTAGTTCGGGTCGGCCAGATCGAGCACCAGCGGGGTATCGGCCGTCAATCGCGTGCCGGCCGGGAACGGATTCGAGAAGGACGTGAACGTGCTGCTGGTCGACCCGGTCGCCGCCGCGTCCACCCTGCGCCCGCAGTTCTCCGCAGGCGGTGTCGGCTGCAGGCACTCGTAGTAGATGAGCTGGTTCTGCGGATTGATCTGTACCCAGTGCCCGTCGCCGCCACCGTAGGAATTCCACTGCGTCAGGTCCGCCGGCTCGACACCGGGACGCCAGGTGCGGATGCTGCCCTGGTCCTGCAGGCCGGTCACGAGCCGCAGCGGATCCTGCTGCGAGACCGACAGGTGATAGGACTGGTTCCACGGCTCGACCCGGGCGTGCGTCCAGGTGCCCGGGGCTCCGTTCTGCGTGGAGACGTAAACGCCGCCGTCGTCGCCGTTGTACACGACGTTGGGCACGTTCGGGTCCCAGGCCATCGCGTGCTGATCGGCGTGGAGGCCGTTCGAGTTGTGCCAGGTCGCGCCGCCGTCGGTGGATTCGCGGAGGCTGACGTCGGCGGCGAAGATGTGGTTCTCGTTGGCCGGATCGACCCAGAGCCGGCCGAAGACCCATTCATAGCCCGCGTTGGCCGCCCCCGGCTCACCGGCGCCGCAGGTCCAGGTCTGCCCGGCGTCGTTGGAGACGTAGAAGCCCTTGTCCGGCCCGTTCGCGCCGCTGAACTCGATGTAGGCACGGTTGGGGTCGCTCGGTGCGAACGCGATCCCGATCCGGCCCAGGTTTGCGTCGACATTCAGCCCACTCTGGTTGGGATCCCAGCTGCACTGCGGCCCGGAGATGTTGGAGTTGTCGAGCCGGGTCCACGTGTTGCCGCCGTCGGTGGAGCGGTACAGCCCGGACCCGACGCCGCCGTAGTGGAACGCGCCGTTGTTGCGGGACCGGTCCCACAGCGAGGCGAGGATGATGTTCGGATCGGCGGGGTCGAGCGCGACGTCGATCGCGCCGGTGGTGTCATTGGCGGGCGCGAGCGCGAGCTTCCAGTCCTTGCCGCCGTTGGTGAGACGGTAGAGCCCGNNCCGGACGCGGCCGCCCATACCTCGTTCGGGTCCTGCGGGTTGACGACGATCCGGCCGAACGCCCCGCTGTCGGGCAGCCCCCACAGCCGCCAGCTTTGGCCGTTGTCGGCGGACCTGTAGATGCCGTCACCCAGGAACGTGTCCCCGCCGCCGGACGGGTTCGCCTCGCCGGTGCCGGCCCACAGCGTGCCGTCCGGGCCGCGCGCGAGCGCCCCCATCGCCTGGGTGTCCGAGTCCGGCCACGCCGGCGTCCAGGTGACACCGCCGTCGGTGCTCTTCATGATCCCGCCGCTGGAGACCGCCGCATAGACCGTGCTCGGCGAGGTGGTCGGGTCGACCGCGAGATCGACCACCCGCCCGCCGACGTTCGTCGGCCCGACGAACTGCCAGGACGTGCTGTCACCGGTCGAGATGCTCGCCGCCTGCTGCCGGGCCTGCGCCACCTGCGCCGGGGTTACGGGCTGACCCGAGGTCTGCTTCAGCAGGTCAACGTAGTTCCCCGGACTCTGGTCGGCGTCCGCGTCCCCGCCCTCCGCCGCGGCGCCCCTTCCCTCCGCGGCGGCGCCGTGCCGTGCGGCGGGCGAAGGCGACACGGCGTATGTCGCCAGGACGGCGGCCGCCCCGGCCGCCACCAGCAGGATCGCTAATCGCTTAATCGGGCTCAATCGATTCATTTGCGTCTCGCCTCCTGACGAGCGTCCACGTCGGCATCTACCAATTCACCATGACGCACGTACCGAGCACAACGCCATTGTCAGCATCACTGCGCGGGCCCGCCCCAAGGCGGGCGCGAGAAGGCCAGTCCGTGCTGGCCATGATCACCACAACCGATGTCTCCACGGTTGGAGGGGAACCCCGCAGGTCACTATGCGAATGTCAAGACGCCCGAGCCGATCCCGCACATCCGCACCATGCGAGGCCGGTAGCGCCCGGCCATTGAGTGCCCGGGTTGACGCTGAGCCGTAGGGGGCAGGGGACCTTGGGACGTCGTCCTCCCGTCGCTTGCGACGGATGGTCCGCTACCGCAGCCGTAGCGGTCCGGCTCTCCGGGAGGAGCATGCGCGAGGCCCTCGCATCGGCCGTGAACCGCGGCCATTACCGTCCGCGGGCGCCGCCATCCTGCCGATTGGCGCTCGGAGCCTGACTCGTCTTTTCTCGCGGGTCGCGTGGCATCAGCGCGACGGGTCGCGGCGGTGATCACAGCGCCGCGGGATAAGCAGCCACGGCCGCGTGAGGCGTCCCTACCCAGCAAGCGTTCTTCACGATCCATCGAGGATGGTCATGTCATTAGTTCGAATCAATATGCCCGCAGCCGGCACGCCCGGCCTGCGCACATGGGCGTGGCGCCGCGCGACACGCAAGGCATGGTGGAGCACCGCGACCCTGGCGGCGGCACTAGGCACGGCGTTAGCCATGGCAGCGCCGGCTCAGGCCGCGCAGCCCGGTGTCACCCAGGTCAGCGCCGACCCATATACCCCAGCCACCGCGCCCACCGGCGAGCATGCCACCCAGGTGGAGCCGGACACGTTCGCGTTCGGCTCGACCTTGGTTTCCGCGTTCCAGACCGGCCGCGTCTTCAACGGCGGCGCCACCGATATCGGCTGGGCTACCAGCCAGGACGCCGGCGTCTCCTGGACCCACGGCTTCCTGCCCGGCACGAGCAGGGAAGCGATGCAGCCCGGCCCGTTCTTCTCGGTCAGCGACCCGTCGGTGGCCTACGACGCCCGCGACCGCGTGTGGATGATCTCCTGGCTTGGCGCGCACTTCTCCGGCGGCGGCGTCGTGGACGTCATGGTCAGCCGCTCTACCGACGGCGGCTTGACCTGGGGCACCCCGGTGGTGATCGCGGCCACCGGCGTGTTCTACGACAAGAACTGGACGGTCTGCGACAACACGCCGGCCAGCCCGTTCTACGGCCGCTGCTACACCGAATTCGACAACGCCAACAGCGGCGACCTGGAGCTGATGTCCACCTCGGCCGACGGCGGGCTGACCTGGGGTCCGCCCACGCCCACCGCCGACAACATTCACGGCCTTGGCGGGCAGCCCGTGGTACAGCCGGGCGGCCGGGTCATCGTCCCGTTCGAGGGGCTCAGCGGCAGCAGGGGCATCCGGTCGTTCAGCTCCGATGACGGCGGCGCCACGTGGAACGCCTCCGTGCGGATCTCGACCCGATCGTCCCACCGAGTCCCGGGGGTCCGCACCTCGCCGCTGCCCTCCGCCGAGCTCAACCGCGACGGCACGGTGTACGTCGTCTGGCAAGACAACCGTTTCGAACCCGGCGGCACCGCCAACGACATCGTGTTGAGCTCCTCCAGCGACGGCATCACGTGGTCGCCGGTCAGCCGGATCCCGCTCGACCCGGTCGGCAGCAACGTCGACCACTTCATCCCCGGCCTGGCCGTCAACCGCACCTCGGCGGGCGCCAGCACGCAGCTCGCGCTCACGTACTACTTCGACACCAATCCGAGTTGCACCGGCAGCACCTGCCAGATCCAGGTCGCGTTCGCGTCCTCGCTGGACAACGGGCAGACCTGGAGCGCGCCGCAAACCCTCAGCGACCCCATGCAACTGGGCTGGCTCGCCCCCACCAGCCAAGGTGCCATGATCGGTGACTACATCTCCACCTCGTTCCTGGCCGGGCAGCAGCGGGTCATCGGCGCCTTCGCCGTCGGCTTCCCGCTGATCGGCACGCTGTTCAACGAGCCGATGTTCGCCGGGCTGGAGAAGGTCCGCCCCGGAGTGAACCACACCGGCAAGGACCCGGTGCTGTTCAGCGGCGTGGACAACACCATCCCGGCACCACCGCCAACCGTGTTCTGACCCAGTCGCGTAGCGCGGATGATGGCCTCCATCATCCGCGCTACATCACGAAGCGCCGCCGCCGTGTGCTCGGCGAGACGATGAGGCGAACCGGCTGAGCGTCAGACCAAACGGTTCCGCGCGGCTGAATCAGGCCACGTCCCTGAGTTCGTCACCATCGGCGCGTGGGACACCGCCGATCCGGTTCGCAGTCGTTCGACCCGGACCTGCCTGATTCATTTTACTGGACGCTGCCGTTCGCGGCCTTTCCGTCACCTTGTCGCCTGTCTTCACGTACTTGTATTCGGCGATGGCCGGGATCCGATCAAAGGCTGGTAGTCCATACTGGACCACCAGCTGGCGCGACTCAGGAACGTAGGCCAAGCGGAAGAGCTGAGGAAATCCTTCGAGATAGTGGCTGCGTTTTAGCCGACGGGCTGGCGTTTCGCGCCCGCACACGCAGGGCTGAGCAATACGCAACGCCTCGTCAACCGGCATCCTTGGCAGCGATGCCAGCAACGGGTAAACATCGGTCAATCGACACCAGGAAGAAAGGGGCTGAGGGACGATTGCGCTGGACTGTCCACGGTCGCCGTGACGTCTACGCGAGCGACTGGATGCGGGTATCCCTCGATGACGTCGAGATCCCGGGCGGCGACCGGTTCGAGCATCACGTTGTGCACTTCCCGCGCGCCTCCGTCACGGCTGTCGTGACCGATGACGCGGACCAGGTGCTGTTGCTCTGGCGGCACCGCTTCATCCCCGATACGTGGGGATGGGAGATACCAGCGGGCTGGGCCGAGCCAGGTGAGGACACGACCGCCGCGATCAGGCGAGAGATCGAGGAGGAGACAGGCTACCGTCCCGGCACCGTGCGGCCCATGACGGCATACAACGCGCTGAGCGGGATCAGCGACATGCGGTTCACCGCATTCCTCGCCAGCGATGCCGAGTTCGTGGGGCCGCCAACCGACCACAGCGAATCCAGCCGGGTCGAATGGGTGCCGCTCGCCGCAGTGCCCGAACTCGCCGCACACGGGCAGATCCAGGACGGTCCTTCACTCGCGGCACTGACCTACTACCTGGCGGTCGAGCGGCCAAGCTGATCGATGCTTACCGCGGGGACGATGTTGTGGGTGTGCAGCTGCCACGCTCGGCGGGCCGGTCAGCTCGCTGGTGACGTACCAGGCGCCGGGGATCGCCAGGACTGTCACGCCGGAGCGCACACGCGCCTCCTATCCCTATCGGGTGGTTTGGGTTCAAGCATCGTCGACGGTGGTGAGGTGGCGCCAGGCGGCGCAGCCGTTCGGGAGAGGTTTCGTCCTTTGCGGTCTGATGGGCTCGTACGGATCGGGGTGTTCGGGCAGGTGGGCCGAGCCGCCGAGGGCGCCTTGGACCCAGACCTGCTCGCGGGGAGGTGCCGGCGGATCGGGATAGTCGAATCCTTCGGGCTCGGCCGACGTCAGCGGCTGGCCGACGGGGACCAGGCCGCGCCGCACCGATCTCCTCGCCGGGCAGGTGGGCAGCTTCCGCGCCGGGTTCGGGGGCGATCACTGCGGATCGGGCGAGGCGAAGACGACGGCGGACGTCCACATGGCGGCCGGCATGGACGGAGTGTTCTCAGCGGCCGTCGACGGCGCCCTCGGGTCCGGCGACGCGCATCGCCGGGATGCTTGTTTCGCTGCTGCCGGAATGGGTGCGGCAGCCACCAGCCTGGATCGCCGGGCCTCACCCCCCATGAATGGGCTCAGGCGGTCTGGCCAGCTCGCCTCGCTGCCACTGGCCCGGAGGCTGTCCGTGGTGCCGGCGGTGTAGCCGGTCCGGCTGGCGATCTGGGCGAGGGTCAGCTCGCCGGTCCGCAGGTAGTCGCGGGCGAGGGTCATCCGCCAGTCTGTTAGGTATTGCATTGGCGCTTGGCCGAGTGATCGTTCGAAGTTACGGGCGAAGGCCGGGCGGGACAGCCCGCTCAGGGACGCTAGTTCGGGCACGGTCCAGGGGTGGCCGGCTTCGGCGTGGATCGCATGCAGAGCTGGGCTTAGCCGGGGATCACCAGAGGCCTGATACCAGCGAGGGGCCGCCGGGCTCTGCTCAAAGCAAGCACGCATTGCCAACACCAGCAGGACATCGAGCAGGCGGTCCAGAACGGTCTGCTGCCCTGGGGCCGGGCCGCTCAGCTCCCGTGAGAGCAGCGCGATGACGTCGTGCAGTGGATCGTGGGCGGCGGCACCCAGCAGCAGGGCCGGCGGCAGAGTCCGGATCAGGCCACGGCCAACATCACCGGAGAATCGGTAGGCGCCGCACAGGAATACTGTCGCTCCCCGGTGGCCGGTGTGCTCGTCATTGGCATGCTGCTCACGGAAACGTTCAGGTGAGAGGCAGACCGCATCCGGCTGGTGCGCGATGTGATGGTCCGGCCCCCCCAGCACAAGGGCCAGGTCACCCGGCGCAAGCTCCAGCGCAGCTCTCGGATCTTCGAGCCATAGCCATGCGCGGCCCTGCACGACGGTATGCAGAGCCAGCTGGATCGTCCCGGGCAGGCGCAGTCCCCACGGGGGCCGCGCTACTGACCGGGCGAAGACGCCGCCCGATGCGCGCGCTCTGGCGAGGTGATCCTGCAGTATGTCCACGACGTGAGCGTATCTCGTAACAACATGAGCGTATAGCGCATTGATCAGATCGACCTTAGGGCAGAAGATGGAATCATGCTGACCTCAACTTCTCTTACGCTTGTCCTCGGCGCTACCGGCAAGACCGGCTCACGCGTCGCGAACAAGCTGCTCTCGCGTGGCCTGCCGGTTCGCACCGCGGCCCGCTCTGGTGCCGATGCACATTTTGATTGGGACGACCCCGAGACCTACGCTCCCGCGCTCCATGGCGTCGAGCGGGTCTACCTCCTCGGACCGGTCATGCGGACGGACTTCGCTGACCAGGTGTCGGTGTTTCTCGACCAGGCCGAGACCGCCGGCGCCAGGCACATCACCTATCTCAGCGCCTACGGCACCGGCTCGGCGCCACCCGAGACGGCCATGCGCAGCGTCGAACTCGACCTGCTCGGCCGGCCGGGGCCTCACCCACGCCATCCTGCGACCGGCGTGGTTCATGCAGAACTTCAGCGAGACCTTTCTCAAGCCAATCGGCGGCGCCATCGTGGTTCCGGCTGGTGACGGCGGAGAGGCCTTCGTCGACGCGCTCATGCCGGCGCCCAGTACGCACTCACCGGTCCCGAGGCACTCACGATCGCGGAGGCAGCCAAGATCATCAGCGACGTCAGCGGCCAGGCTATTGACTACACCGACATTGATCGCGGCGAATGGGTCGCCGCCGCGGTAGCAGGAGGGGTACCAGCCGAGTACGGAGCGGTTCTGCGCGTGCTGACCGAAACCATCGCGTCCGGGCACGGATGGCCCGCCGCGGCAACAGGCAACTGCTGACTACTCCCGGCGAGTGCCAGGCCTGTCGCTGGCGACGTCCCAAGGGCTGGCCGGGCCGCGGCCCGGTCGCCAGCCCCCCGCACCGCATTCACTCCAACGCTTTGGTGCCGGCCAGTGCGGAGGCGACTGCGGCGAATTGGTCTAGCGCGGCTTGGAGGTCTTCGACGATCTCGGCGGCGATGATCTCGGGAGCTGGCAGGTTCTCGGTGTCTTCTAGGGACTCGTCGCGGAGCCAGAAGATGTCGAGGGATGCCTTGTCGCGTGCGACCAAGTCTTCGTACTCGAAGGCACGGAATCGTTCCGTCTCGCTGCGCTCGCCGCGGCCGGCCGCGTTGTAACAGGTGACGAAGTCATCGAGATCGGGCCTGGTGAGCTGGCGGGTCTTGAGGGTGAAGCTCTGGTTAGTCCTGAAGTCGTAGAGCCACAGCTTCTTGGTCCACGGCGTCTCGGACGGCGGCTTGCGGTCGAAGAACAGGACGTTGGCCTTGACACCGCCAGCGTAGAAAATACCCGTTGGCAGCCGGAGCAGGGTGTGGACGTCGCACTGCTCCAGCAGGCGACGGCGGACCGTCTCACCGGCGCCGCCTTCAAAGAGCACGTTGTCTGGGACCACGATGGCCGCTCGCCCGTTGATCTTGAGCAGCGACCGGACATGTTGAAGAAAGTTCAACTGCTTGTTGGACGTGGTTGCCCAGAAGTCCTCGCGCAGGTAGCTCATTTCCTCACGCTCGGCCTCGCCCTGGGCGTTGATCACTTTGTACGAGGACTTCCTGCCGAACGGCGGATTCGTAAGCACCATGTCGAAGTGCTCACCTGGCGGCGACCGCAACGCATCGTCGACGGTGATAAGGCTGTCGCCCTCGGGAGCGCCGATGCCGTGCAGCAGTAGGTTCATAGCGCACAGGCGGGCGGCGGCATCGACGATCTCCCACCCCCGCGGCGCGTCGTCCCGCAGGAACCGCTTCTCGTCAGGATCGAGTTGAGCCGACTTCATCCGTTCATATGCCGCCAGTAGGAAGCCGCCGGTACCGGCCGCTGGGTCACAGACTCGCATCGACCCAGTCGGACGCATGACATCGACAATCGCTTTAATCAGAGGCCGCGGTGTGAAGTACTGCCCTGCACCGGATTTGACGTCCTCAGCGTTCTTCGCGAGGAGACCCTCGTAGGCGTCGCCTTTGACGTCGGCGTCTAGGGTCATCCACTGCTCTTTGCCGATGAGGTCCGAGACCAACCGCTTCAACTTGGCAGGGTCCTGAATCTTGTTCTGTGCCTTGCCGAAGATCACGCCAAGCGTGCCCGGTTGCGTTCCGAGCGCTGCGAGCGTGTGTCTGTAATGCACTTCGAGTGGATCACCGTCTAGGCGGTGCAACGTCGCCCAGTCATACGCACTCGGGACAATATCGGGACGGTTGAACGGTGGATTCGTCTGCTCATTCGCCATCTTAAGGAAGAGCAGGAGAGTCAACTGTTCGATGTAGTCCTGATACGACAGACCGTCGTCGCGTAGGATGTTGCAGTAGTTCCACAGTTTCTGGACGATGGTGGCGCTCTCGCTCACGTCGTGACCTTTGCGCGTCGGGCCTTGGATCTGTGGCCATTCGATGCTGCCCGCTCGGCGGCGATACGTTCGAGCTCGAGGGAGGCAGGCTTGTCGTCGGGGTCTTGAGGTACGAGTTTACCGGAAACGGCTGTAGCCAGAATGGAGGATCGCAAGTTCCGGGCCAGAGAGAGGCTGCGTTGCACCGTCGATCGCTGAAGCTTGATCAACGACAGCTGTTCGTGAACTGAATCGATGATCTGCTCTTGCTCGTCCATAGGTGGGATAGGGAACTCGATCGCTTTGAAGCGCCCGGCTGAGAGGTGGGCGATATTCGTCGTGATCTGTGACTCCACCATGAAGCGCCTCGCGTGCAGATGGCGTCGGAACACAACAAGAGCCCAGGAAGGCAGAACCCCTTCATTTGCACGAAATCGCAGGAGGCTATTGGTAAATGCCACATTAGGTGGATCGCCATGGTACATAGCTGGGCGCCCAAGTAGGTACGGGCTTTGACCCTCATTGAGCAAGATGTCGCCAGGCTGGAGTAGATACCGTGCGAACTCTGATTCGGAAAATTGCATTGTCATCACGTCGGAACTGTCTATCCGGTCCTCGAAGACGTTGGCAACACGTAGATAAGGTCTCATGTTTGGGCCGACATGAAACTTGGGCGACCGTTGGCGCCCAAGGATGACTTCGCCCGCCTCCCCGACCGTGCTCATGATCCAGTTGGCAGGTGTGCTCTCAGGGAGCGCCGCGATAAGTACGGCCTTAGTGAGTGCTTCGGTTCTCGCGAGGGCGGATTCCAGTGCTGAGACACCCGCATCGACCCGCGAGAGCTGCTCCTCGATGGCGGCAACGATCCGCTCCTGTTCCGCGAGCGGAGGGAGCAAGACAGGGTGCTCATCGAATGGTTCCCGGGTGATATGCACCATACCCGAACCGTGTGTCTTGGCTCTGAGGTCATTCAGTACATGATCCACCAGATACTTGTGGAAGCGTTTGTTTATGTGAGACTCGACACGAAAGATGTGCTGGTTGAGGACGGCCTGGGGTCCGGCCCAGAAATAGGCCCCTAGTGTGGCGGACCAGGAAATCAGCAGATCGCCAGGCTCGACGATGTATCGAGCCTCGACTTCACCGTCGAAGTAGTTGGTATTTCTTGAACTCCCGGTCAGGTTTTGGATGCGAATGATCGGTCGTCCGGTTTCGCTCCACTCGGTTGACTTGAAGCCTCGGCCGTTAATGTAATGTCCCAATTCTCCCAGTTTAGTCTCGACCCAACCAGGCGGGATGTGACTCATGCTGCCAACACCTTGCTCAATTCTTCCATCAAGGGTGCCAACCGATCTCCGAACACTTGCACAGCCTTGCCTATGCCACCATGTTCAACGAAGGGCGTGTACTCGAACGAGTGAGGGCCGATGCCCAGCTCGACGGCGATGTTCTCCTTCATCCACGTTAGCCACTGACGCTGATCTGGGGTGAACGACACGCCCTTCTGCGCCTGCGTGGTGAGCCACGCCGCGAACCGCTCCTCCACCTGGTCACGCGACGCCAGAAGATCCTCGGGCTTCCCGTGTCAGGCATTTCCGCAGGTCAGAGGAGATTTGTGGGCGCAGCCGGGTTCGAACCAGCGACCCCTCGCTTGTAAGGATTGCCAGCACCACTCCCCCGCCTTCCCCTAGACTCCATCGGCGCAGGCCAGGGCTAGCGGAGGCGAGCACGGGCGCGCCGCATGTCGCACCACTGAGCGAATCGCGCTCCCATTCGCGCTCCCACCCGGGGATCAGCGGCAGCTGCCGTAGCGCGCCCGCCCCCACGCACGGAGGGAGCCAGGCCGGGCGCAACGCCCCGCCGGCGCGATTGCTTTTCCCGCCGTGGCCGCGCGGCACGGAAACGCCCGGGCGCCGGGAGGCTGCCAGGTGACCGGCGGGTTGCGCAAACGGGCGCATAGTTACCTCAATGTTCCCAGTGCCACCGTGACCGATGGGCGGCTGTCGTTCAAGGCGCGCGGGATCCTCGCATACCTGCTCGACAAGCCGGCCGGGTGGGATGTGCGGTCGGTGGCGATCGCCGCGGACAGTCCCGACGGCAAGGCCGCGGTCCAGGCCGGGCTGCGCGAGCTCGCCTTGGCGGGCTACTACCGGATCGAGCGCCGGCGGCTGCTGGACGGCCGGCTCGTGACCGGCACGGCCGTCGTGGGCGGAGGAGTACGCCGAGTACCAGGGCCCGGTGCCAGTCGTGCAGCAGCCCGGCGGAAGTTTCAAGGTCAGGCACAAGGACGGCAGCATGACCGGCGACGGCTTCAGCGCCGGGCCCGAGACAGAGACGCACGATGGCGGGACCGCCGGTGACGGCAGTGGCGTTTCCGCAGGTCGCACCAGAACCCAGTTTTCCGGCGCCGGTTCAGCCGGTGCCGGTCAGACCGGCGCCGGTTCAGCCGGTGCCGGAAAACTGGGCGCCTTGACCAATAGAGAAGAACCACTACAGAAAACCTCCCCCCCTCCCCCCAAGCCGCTGCGGCCCGCTGCTGACGCTCAGGCGGAGGGGGAGGACGAAGATCGGGACTTCATGCCGGGACTGGATGCCCTGGTCTCCGACATCCGCGAGAT
>WNFJ01265055.1_pt1 | contig 13173 bp, 10 predicted proteins | sample 5400461 | NCBI WGS metagenome assembly WNFJ01 (sample SAMN13153349, study PRJNA577476) | soil metagenome | isolation source: 115 cm saprolite on Douglas fir-dominated hillslope | place: USA:California | collected 2013-09-17 | reverse complement strand
GAGACCGACGAGTTTATCCGGCTGTTGCAGGGAGCAGCCAGCGCATCCAGCGTGTCGATTCGACGTTTGACGGCGCAGGCCATCGTTCCCAAAGAGTATCACTACGAAATGCCGTTCGAGGTGCAGGCCGACGGCCCGTACTTCAATATCCTGGATTTCTTCGGGAGGCTGGGCCGTTTGTCGCGAATCATCAATGTGGGCGACCTGACATTTGACGATCCGGACAAGCCGAAGGGCACGAAGTATCCGACGCGTCCCGGAACAACGGTTTCTGGAATTTTCACGGCAACAACATTCTTCACCAAGCCCGCCGATACGGGTGCAGCTCCGGCAGCCGGAGCCAAGCCTCAAGCCGGCGGGGCTGGGAAACCCTGAGCGGGAATGAGCGAACTATGCGTTCAGCGATAACTCTGGGACTAGGGATTTTAATCGCGGCAGCGACGCCCGGATTGCGGGCGCAGGTGAACCCGTCAACGCCGAACAGTGTGAAGTCCGCACTGGGGACCGCGGGCAAGCCCGCGCAGCAAGCGGCCAAGCCAGCAGCGCCAGCTGCGGGCAAACCCGCACCGCAAACGGCGCCCAAGCCTGCAGTCCCAGCCGCGACCAAACCCGCACCGCAAGCGGCGACCAAACCCGCGCCGCAAGCGGTGGCCAGGCCTGCCGTCCCGGCCGCGATCAAACCCGCACCACAAGCTGCCAAACCGACTGGGAAACCCGCAGTCAAGCCTGCGAGAAAGCCTGGAACAAAGAGGGCAACGAAGCCGGCTGCGAAACCGACTGTACGAGCAGTGGAGAGGCGCGCTACTCCAGGCAGCGCACCGGCGGCCGCGGAAAGCGAAGTGAAACAGGCTCGTCGTGATCCGTTTGAGTCCTTGATTGGTCGGCAAAAAGACGCGCCCAAGAACCTGCCTCCCGGCAAGCTGGGTTTGCAGGTCAGCACGCTGCGTCTTGACGGTATCGTGCGTGCGCCGAATGGGATGATCGCGGTGGTTTCGAATCCGCAAGCGCGCACGTACTTCTTGCGTGAAGGCGACCGTTTGTATGACGGCAGCGTAGAAAAGATTTCGATGGATGGCGTTTCCTTCCATGAAGAAGGAAAAGATGCATTCGGAAAGCCCGTCGAGCACCAAGTAAATAAGCGAATTTACTCCGAATTTACTCCAGTCCAGGAGAACAGCAATGAAGACGAATTGGCCGGCCCTTCGGCATGGCTACCTGATCCTTGCAAGCATGGCACTGGCGAGCAGCCCCGTGCTTGCGCAAACGCAGGCGCCCGGTGGCGCAACGGCGACCGCAGCGGTCATCTCCAGCGTTGCCATTACCCAAGCGTCGCAACGGGCGGCGGTTCGCGTGGAAGGCGAGGGACGTCTCGAGGTACGCGCCGGCCGAATGCAAAACCCGGATCGTCTGGTGCTGGATTTTGCTGGAGCGCGGACGGCAGTGCAGAAGACGGTCATCCCGGGAATAGCCGCCCCCGTGCGCGGAGTACGCATCGGACAATATCGTCCGGATGTGGCTCGCGTGGTTGTCGATCTCACGACGGCAACTCCATACCAGATTTCACGCGATGGCGAGGCGGTCGTCATCTACTTCGAGACTCCATCGACGACTCCAGTCGAGCCTGTGTCAAGCGCGACAACGCTGACGTTGCGGCAGAGTGAGAAGGCGCGCCAGGAATTCCGTTACAGCGCGACGTCGCCCCGCCTGGTTGCGAGCCGCTCGTCCAAGGATTGGAAGATTTCCGCTCCTCGCTTCGCCTTGCCAGGCGAACTGACCCAGCCCTCAATCACACTGGCATCGTTTGGCGGGAAGAAGGAACCTGTTCGGCCGGATTCCACGACGCAACAAGCGGCCGCTCAGCAGGCAGTGCAGCAAGCAAACACGGCAGCCACAACGATGGCGACATCGTCGGCGACGCAGGCCCCGGCGGGAGCGGCTCCCGCTCCGGCAGCGGGAAAATATACCGGTGAGCCGATCTCCGTAAACCTGAAGGACGTGGACCTGAAAGACTTCTTCCGCCTGATTCACGAAATCAGCGGACTGAACGTGGTGCTGGATCCCGCGGTCAAGGGGAGCCTTACGATCGTTCTGGATGAAGTGCCATGGGATCAGGCGCTCGACATCGTAATGCAGAACAACAGCCTCGACAAACAGCTCAACGGCAACGTTCTGCGTATCGCGACGCGCTCCACTCTTAAGAATGAAGCCGAAACACAGCGCGATCTGGAAAAGGCGCAAGCCGAAGCGATCGCTCCGGTGACCGTCACCCGCGTACTCAGCTATGCCAAGGCGGCTTCGATGGCGCCCACACTGAAGAAATTCCTCAGCTCCCGCGGCGATATTTTGTATGATGACCGTTCGAACCAGGTCATCATTCGCGACATTCCGTCGGTCATTCCCATCCTCGATAACCTGATCCGCCAACTGGACCGCAAGTCGCAGCAGGTGGAAATCGAAGCGCGCGTCGTTTCCGCTTCGCGTTCCTTCGCGATGGATATCGGCACGCAGTTAGGCTTTGCAGGGCAAACCACGAGCGGCCGGTCAATCGCTGGCGGAGATTCAGCAGTCGGTACGAGCAATGTCACGAGTCCGACGCCGCCATTTCTTTCATCCGCTGGGACCAACAGCCTGCCGTTGAATACCAACCTCGGAGCGAGTGCTCCGACGAGCGGACTGTTCCTTGGGCATCGTTCACCTAACTTTGCGGTCGACTTCTTCATCACGGCAGCGGAAGCCAAAGGCGTGGGCAAGCTGCTTTCAAAGCCCAAGGTCATTACTCAGAACAACGAGAAAGCGACGGTCAAGCAGGGTACCAAGATCCCGATTCAGACGACGATCAATAACACGATCTCGGTGCAGTTCATTGACGCCGTGCTGAAACTGGAAGTGACGCCGCAAATCACCGCGGAAGGCACCGTGTTCATGGATGTGCTCGTTGAGAATACGCAGATCGATGCAGGTATCCCGCGCGTGTCGGGAATCCCGGCTCTTGATACCGAGTCGGCGGAAACCAAGGTGACCGTGGCGGATGGCGGTACCGTCGTAATCGGCGGCATCATCATCTCCACGCAGCGCACGGACATCCAACAGGTTCCGCTCGTGGGCAGCTTGCCGCTGATCGGGCATCTCTTCAAGCGGACCAGCGTTTCTACTACGTCGCAGGAACTGATGTTCTTCCTGACTCCGCGGATTATCCCGGGGTAATTGGGAACTGGTTTCTCAACCAAGGGCGGAAACGAGGAGACAATGGTCTCCTCGTTCCATTTATGAACACACTCTTGCATCGACGCCGCGACAGCCTGACTTCAAACCTCCTTGACGCGAAAATCGATGCGCTGCTGACCACCAGCCCGGCCAACTGGTATTACTTGGCGGGCTTCACTGGGGAGTCCGGTGCCCTGGTGGTGTCGCGGAAAAGCACCACCCTGATCACGGACGGCCGATTCATGGTGCAGGGCCGAGCGGAGGCGTCTGGAGTCCGCATCCTCCAACAAAAAGGGTCCCCGTATGAATCGGCTGGCCAATTCTTGAAGAACTCGCATTCCAACCGGGTGGGGTTCGATCCCTCCCAGGTTACGGTGGAACAACTGCAGAGCCTTCGCAAAGCCGCTGGTCCGCGGGTGCGCTGGATTCCGGCACTGGGCAAGGTGGAGAGCCTCCGGATACGGAAGGATGCGGCAGAACTCGCGCAAATGCGACGGGCGGCCATCCTGGCGGGTGAGGTGGTGCAACAGGCAATCGGTCTGCTAAAACCGGGGATTCGAGAATTTGAGGTGGGAGCCGAGATCGAATATCAAATGAGAAAGAAAGGCGCGTCGGGACCGGCGTTTGAAACGATAGTGGCGTTTGGAGAGAGAGCCGCCCTGCCGCATGCGCGCCCCACGGCCAAGCGACTGAGGAAAAATGAGTTGGTCGTGCTGGACCTGGGTGTTATACTCGGCCACTATTGCAGCGACATTACCCGCACAGTTTACTTGGGGCGGGCCCCAAAACGCATTCGGACCTGGTATCGGGCGGTTTTGGAGGCCCAGACAGCAGCGATTGCGGCTGCAAAGAGCGGGGCGGCCTGTGGGGATATCGATAGGGCGGCGAGGGAAGTCCTTGCCGGGTATCGCCTAGACCATCTCTTTGTTCACAGCACGGGCCATGGGCTTGGACTCGAAGTGCACGAAGATCCCCGGGTGGCGCGGGGGCAGAAGAAGCGCCTGGAGCCGGGAAACGTAATCACCATTGAACCTGGCGTATATTCGGCAGGCATCGGGGGGATTCGCATTGAAGACGATGTCGCCGTTCACGCCGACCATACGGAAGTACTGACCCGCGCACCGCGGGATCTCATCGAGATCTAGAGCAGGCATGAAACGCAAAAAGCCTACAAAGTCCAGTCCGTCGTTCGCCCATCCGGAAATTCAGCAGATCGAACAGCTCCTTCAGTTCATGACGGAGCACAATCTAGAAGAGTTTGAATATTCGAGGGGTGATTTGCATATCCGGCTGCGCAAGACCTCGGCAGGGGTGGTGGTTGCGGCTCCACGGGTAATGGCCGCGCCAGAGATTATCGTCCCCGGTTCGGTGGAGGCTCCGCACGCATCGGCCGGTGGCGTTCCTGCTCCTGCGGAGGGGCGTTCCACCGAAGATCTACACTTAGTCAAGTCTCCCATCGTTGGGACGTTTTATGAGTCGCCCAGCCCCGGGACGGAGGCTTTTGTGAAGGTAGGCTCGTACGTGGAGACGGGAAAAACGCTTTGCATCGTGGAAGCGATGAAGCTGATGAACGAGATCGAATCCGACGCCACCGGCGAAGTCATCCGAATTTTCGTGGAAAACGGACAGCCGGTTGAATACGGGCAGCCTCTCTTTGGCATCCGTCCGAGCCGGAAGAAGTAGCCGGCACGCCAGACCATGTTCCAGAAAATCCTAGTTGCCAATCGCGGGGAGATCGCCCTGCGGGTCATTTGCGCCTGCAAGGAATTGGGGATATCCACGGTTGCCGTTTATTCCGAAGCGGACCGTAACTCGCTCCATGTCCGGTTTGCCGATGAGGCAGTTTGCATCGGACCGGCACGGAGCAGCGAGAGTTATCTGAACATTCCCCAGGTGATCAGCGCGGCCGAAATCACAAACGTGGATGCCATCCATCCGGGGTACGGGTTCCTCTCTGAAAACGCCAACTTCGCTAAGGTCTGCGAAGCATCAGAGATCACTTTTATCGGGCCGAAGCCGGAAATCATAGAAATGATGGGAGAAAAGGACCGCGCGCGGCGGGAAGTGAAGACCGCCGGTTTGCCCACCATTCCGGGGAGCGAAGGCATCGTTGAAGGGGAAGAGCAGCTCGCCAAGGAGGCGGCGCACATCGGGTATCCGCTCATTCTCAAAGCCTCCGCGGGCGGAGGTGGCCGCGGCATGCGCGTGGTGCGCAAGCAGGATGAACTTCTGTCCGCTTACCAGACGGCCCGGAGCGAAGCACAGCAAGCCTTTGGCACGCCGGACGTTTACGCGGAAAAATTTCTTGAGCATCCTCGTCACATCGAATTTCAAGTGCTGGGAGACCAGCATGGGAAAGTGATCCATCTCGGCGAACGCGAATGCAGCATTCAGCGGCGGCACCAGAAATTGGTGGAGGAATCGCCTTCGCCGGTGCTGGAGGCGAAGCGGCGGAAGGACCTTGGCGCGAAAGTGGTGAAGGCGCTGGAAAAGATCGGCTACACCAACGCGGGGACCGTCGAGTTTCTGATGGATGAAGACGGTTCAATGTACTTCATTGAGATGAATACGCGCATTCAGGTTGAACATCCCGTGACGGAGCTTGTCACCGGAGTGGATTTGATCAAGGCGCAGATCCGGATCGCCGCCGGCGAACGGATGGAGGATGCTACCGGGGAGATTCACCATTCCGGGCATGCCATTGAATGCCGGATCAATGCCGAGGATCCGGTGACGTTTGTGCCCTCTGCCGGACGCATTACGACGTTCCAAGCGCCGGGAGGCACGGGCGTGCGGGTGGATTCGGCGGCCTATGCCGATGCCATCATTCCACCGTACTACGATTCGATGATTGCAAAGCTGATCGTCAAGGGGCGCGACCGCAGCGAAGCAATTGGGCGCATGAAGCGGGCGCTTGAGATGTTCGTCATAGAAGGCATCAAGACGTCGATCCCGTTGCACCGCCGGATTCTCGCCGATGCGGATTTTGCCGCGGGGAATTTCGATACCCACTTCATCGAAAGATTGCTCGGAACGAACGGAAAATAAACGTTGAAGCGCCTTGTTCTACCGCGGCTGTATGTGATATTAGACGCAGCATTGCTAACCGTTCCCGAAACAGAGTGCGCCAAAAAACTCGCCGATGCCGGTGTCCGGTTGCTGCAATACCGGAACAAGCGGGCATCCCCCCGCGAACTTTTCGAATCTTCAAGAAAGCTGGTTTCGCTGCTTGCACCGCTGAAGGTTTCGGTGGTAGTGAATGACCGCGCCGATTTCGCGGCCCTTGCGGGAGCAAACGGCGTCCACGTTGGCCAGGAAGATTTAGAGGTGGAGAAAGCGCGACAGGTGGTTGGAACAGAGAAACTCGTTGGCGTGTCCACGCACAATCTCGAACAATTCCAGCGCGCCGCTGCATCTTCCGCGGATTACATCGCCGTCGGACCCATCTTTGCGACTGGCACAAAGTCAAATCCCGATCCTGTTGTTGGCCCAGAGTTCATTCGAAAAGTCAGACTGCTAACTGATAAACCGATTGTAGCGATTGGAGGCATCACGCTGGAGCGCGCTCCTGAGATAATCGAGTCAGGGGCCGATTCCGTGGCGGTTATCAGCGATATCCTGGGCGCCGCGGAACCTGGGAAGCGCGCCAGGCAATACATCGAGCTGCTGGGACCCGGCAACCACGCGGCGACAGGCTGAGAGCATTCGGCGAATGGTAGACACAACACATCCTCTTGCGGACAGCAGTGCAAAATCGGGGCCTGGCTTTGTGCGTGCCATTGGATTGTTCGACGGCACGATGATCGTTGTAGGTTCGATGATCGGCTCGGGCATCTTCATTGTGGCTGCGGATATTTCGCGACAAACGGGATCTGCCGGTGGTCTGCTTCTCACCTGGATTCTCACAGGACTGTTGACGATTTCTGCCGCGCTATCTTACGGAGAGCTGGCCGCCCTGTTTCCGCGCGCGGGCGGTCAATACGTTTATTTGCGCGAGGCTTACTCGCCCCTTTGGGGATTTCTGTATGGCTGGACGCTTTTCCTGGTGATTCAATCGGGGACGATCGCGGCGGTGGCAGTGGGTTTCGCGCGCTATCTCGGCGTTTTGCTGCCAGCCATTTCTCCGAACGTATGGATCGTTCACCCTATCGCCCTCGGTTCGAAGTATGCGATCAGCCTCTCAGTGCAACAGTTGGTCGGCGTGCTGATGATCGTATTCCTGACCTTCCTCAATACGCTGGGCGTGCGGCTCGGAAAGCTGATCCAAAACGTCTTCACCAGCGCGAAGACGCTGTCACTTCTGGGGCTAATTTTCCTGGGCGTTTTTGTGGGGAGAAATGCCGGGGCCATGATTGAGAATTTCGGCCATTTCTGGACGATTCGAAACGCGCAGTCCATCGAGCCTGGCGCCAACTTTCTCAGAAACTTTGTGCCGTCCGTCACCGCTGCAAGCGGCGCATTTGGCTTGTTTGTGGCATTTGGAGTGGCGCAAGTAGGTTCGCTGTTTTCTGCGGACGCGTGGAACAATATCGGCTTCACTGCGGCGGAAGTGAAGAACCCGAAGCGTGACGTGGCGCTCTCCATGGCTTTCGGCACCACTATCGTGATCACGCTGTATTGCCTCGCGAACCTGGCGTATCTTTGCACGCTGCCGCTGGTGCAGATTCAGGCCGCTCCGGATGATCGCGTCGCAAGCGCGGCCTTGAACGCCATCTTCGGACCCCCTGGCGCCATGATCATGGCGGTGGCGATCATCATTTCTACGTTTGGGTGCAACAATGGGTTGATTCTTGCCGGTGCGCGGGTCTCGTACGCCATGGCAAGGGACGGACTTTTCTTCAAATCCACCGGGACACTTAACAAGAATGGCGTACCCGGCTCGGCGCTGATGTATCAAGGGGTTTGGATCACTATTTTGATCCTACTGCGCACTCGGAAAGTGAGTGCCGCTGGAGTAGTGACCTACGGCAATGTATACAGCAATCTGCTCGATTACGTCGTATTTGCCGCATTGCTCTTCTACGTGCTGACGATAATAGGGATTTTTGTGCTGCGAGCAAAACGGCCAGATGCGGAGCGGCCCTATCGCGCCTTCGGCTACCCGTTCGTTCCCATGCTGTATGTCTTGGTGGCGGCCGCAATCATGCTGGTGCTTCTGCTGTATCAAACGCAGACAGCGGGCGCGGGATTGGTGATTGTCCTTATCGGCTTACCGGTCTATCTCGTGTGGTCATGGTGGTCGCGGCGGACCGCTCAGATTGGCCGCACAGAATAACTTAATTTTCCTGTAGGGGTGCTGCAGGCTGCGCCCCTACAATGCTTAAGGCCAAATTGGACGCACCCTGGAAAAAACGGTGAAGCCGGGGAAATCTCCCAAAGGAGGAGTTGCATGGGCAACCCCTTGTTTGCAAGAAAACCGATGAGCATGTTGCTCGCGGAAGCAAAGGAAGCGGGCGAGCACAGCCTGAAACGCACGCTTGGTCCGGTCCAATTGACTGCGCTGGGCGTGGGGGCGGTCATCGGTGCGGGCATATTTGTGTTTTCGGGACTGGGTGCGCACTATGCCGGGCCGGGCCTGATGCTCTCGTTCGTGCTCTCCGGACTGGGCTGCGCGTTTGCGGCGTTGTGCTACGCGGAATTTGCCGCCATGATTCCGCTGGCGGGCAGCGCTTACACCTATGCCTACGCTACCCTTGGCGAACTATTCGCCTGGATCATCGGCTGGGACCTCACGCTCGAGTACGCCATGGGGGCCAGCACGGTTTCATCGGGCTGGTCCAACCACTTCATTGAATTGCTGAACATTTTCAAGATCAAGATGCCATTGTGGCTGGCCTACGACCACTGGACCGGGCTGGGCACCGCTACGAAGATCGTCGCGCGCCAGATGGCACAGGCCTCGGACACTACGTTGCAGCCAGGCACGCAGGCCTTCCTCGACAAGGTCGATGCCATCGTCAAGGCGCAGTCGCCAGAATTGGTTCAGCAGGCGCACGCGCTTCTCAATGCCCCGACGCTTTTCGGATCGGAAATCGGCTTCAATCTACCCGCATTCTTGATCGCTCTCGTCATCACCGCGGTCTTGGTCATCGGCATCAAAGAAAGCGCGCGCTTCAATGCCGCCATCGTGACCATCAAGGTTGCCGTGGTGCTCTTCGTCATCGGCCTGGGAATCCAATACGTCGATTTTTCCAATTGGGGCCATGACTGGTCCACCTTCGCGCCCATGGGTTTTGCCGGGGTAGGAGCGGGAGCGGCGTACGTGTTTTTTGCCTACATTGGATTTGATGCAGTTTCCACGACCGCGCAGGAAGCCAAGAATCCGCAGCGGGACTTGCCCATTGGGATCATAGCTTCCCTGTTGATCTGCACAATTCTCTATATCTCGGTCGCCGGGGTGCTCACCGGCATGGTGCACTGGCAGGACGTGAACATCGAAGCGCCGATTGCACGGGCGTTCCTGGACCGCGGATTGACGACGGCCTCGCATGTCGTCACGCTGGGGGCGTTGGCGGGACTGACCAGCGTGATGTTGGTCATGCTTCTTGGCCAGACGCGCGTGCTCTATTCGATGGCCAACGACGGCCTGCTGCCGAAGAAATTCTTTGCGGCAATCCATCCGAAATTCCGCACACCGTATAAGAACACCATGCTTGTTGGTCTGCTTGCCGCCATCGTTGGCAGCGTGACACCCATCGATGACATCGGAAAGATGGTCAACATCGGCACGCTGCTGGCCTTCGTCATTGTTTGCATCGCAGTGATGATTCTGCGAAAGACGAATCCCGGCCAGGCGCGGCCTTTCCGGACGCCTTGGGTCCCGGTCGTTCCGATTCTCGGCATCCTCTTCAACGGCTACATGATGTACAAACTCGGCTGGGTCAACTGGGCCCGGTTGTTCATCTGGCTGGGGATCGGCCTGGTAATTTATTTCACTTATAGCCGTTACCATAGCCGCGTCAGCAACGTACAACCATAGGAAGATTTCCATGTAACAGGCCGGGTTGGATTGTGGCTGGGCCTGTCTTCAGTTTGTCAAACGCTTACGCTGCATTGGCTACGCCTGTTCAGGTACAGTATTGTTTCCGTTGACGGCACGATGACACCCTTCCGCGCTATGTTCAAAGATGTTTGGAGCCGCCTGTCGTGGCCCGATGTGGCTTCGACCGCGTTGGCAGCCGGGGGATTGATGGCCGCCATCTTTGGGTTGAACGGCGGCTTTTTCAGCTTCTTGAAATATCTGGCTGTTCTCGCGGGCATTTATCTTTTGTTCCAGCTGATTGGGTGGTGGAGAAACCGGCTGCTTTGGAGCCTCCGCAACCGACTGATCGTTGCCTATTTGTTCATCGCCTTCGTTCCTATCTTGTTGACTGTGACGCTGGTTTTTCTGGCGGGCCGAATTCTGTATTCCCAGTTGGGCGCGTATCTTTTGCACGAGGACATCCAGCAACGCATTGCAATGATCGCGGATATCTCCGAGCACATTGCCATTGCACATCAAACGCTCCCGTCCACAGTTACGGAACGTGAATCGGAGCGCATCCTGGCGGCACAGTCTCATGCAGTGCATGACCAGGAGCTCCCCGGACTCAGCATCAGTTTTTCCAGTGATACCTCGCTCCTGCACAAGGTAGCTCCCCCTGGCAAGAAATCCTTTGCCGGACTATTGCATCAGGGCGATACGCTTTCGCTGACGAGTCTCCGGGCCATTCCAGATCGGAACGGCGAGCGTGTAATAACACTCCGCGTGCCGGTCACATCCGATTTTTTGAGCACCGTCGCGCCGGATCTGGGAGCAATCCAGCTAAACCTGATGGAGCGGTACGAGGGCAACGCCCAAAAGGAAGTCATCTATTCATCCGGTGGTGAACAATACAAAGTGGCGGGTCGTATCGTGGCGAGCAACCGCACGCTGCAGGACCCCATGTTTTGGATCGACACTCCCGTAAACGTCGTATCCAGCTTTGATTCGGTATTTGTCGCCAAGGACGGCAAAGTGGAGAAGTCGCGTCCCGTCTTAGCGGTATTCAATGCGCGGCCGTTGCGATTGAGCCGCAGGATTTTCGCGACGCTTGGAGAGTTGCGCGAATCTTACCTCCTGCTGCTCATTGTTGTGGGAGTGGTTTTCCTGATCATTGAAGCCGCCGCACTGGCCACTGGAATTGTGCTCACCCGTCGCATCACCCGCGCAGTCGCCGATCTTTACCGAGGCACCCAATACGTGCAAGCCATGGACTTTTCCCATCGCGTGCAAATCGAGAAGCGCGACCAACTGGGTGAGCTGGGCGAATCGTTCAATAAGATGACGGGTTCGATCGCTAATCTGGTCGAAGAGGAAAACAAGCGCCGGCGCCTCGAGGATGAGATTTCCATTGCCAGGGAGGTGCAAAACCAGCTTTTTCCGAGCACGTTGCCATCCGTGCCGGGGGTTGAAATCGAAGCCATATGCAAGGCCGCGCGTTCCGTCAGTGGCGACTACTATGATTTCATTCAGCTCAGCCCAACGCACATCGCCATTGCCATCGCGGATATCTCTGGAAAGGGAATTTCAGCGGCGCTGCTGATGGCAAGCCTGCAGGCGGCGCTGCGCAGCCAGATGCTTTCAGAAGGCAGCGAACGTTTGAGTATGGTGGAGCTAGTTTCACGGCTGAACAAGCACCTGGTGCGCAACACCGGCGACGATCGGTTCGCGACGTTCTTCATCGCGATCTACGACAGCGCCACGCGGACGCTGCGTTATACGAATGCGGGCCACCTGCCGGCTTTTCTGATCTGCAATGGCAATGCGGAGCAATTGGATAAAGGCGGCATGGTGCTGGGGGTCGTGGAAGATTACCTCTATGAGGAGGGATCGCTGACGGTAGGGTCCGGCGCGCTGTTGATCGGTTATAGTGACGGACTGATCGAGCCGGAGAACGTCTATGGCGAAGAATTTGGGATTCGCCGCCTGCAGGAGGCCGCGGTCCGCTTGCAGGGCGCGGCGCCGCTCATGGTCGCGGAGTCACTGATGGCTGCGGTGGAGGAGTGGGCGGGAACTCCCGAACAGGCCGATGACATGACAGTGATCGTTGCGCGGCTTCGGTAGTACCTCCGTTGCGGCTAGGCTATACTGAAAATCCTTCCGAGAGATTTTGCCGGGGAGAAGAATGTCGCTTCGCAATCGGGTGGCGCTGGTAACAGGTGGCAGCAGGGGGATTGGCCGCGGGATTGCTTTACGGCTGGCGCAGGATGGCGCGCGGATGGCCATTGCCTATCGCTCCAACAAGGTTGCCGCACAGCAGACACTTCGTCAGTTGCAGGCAACTGGGGTGGATTGCGTGGCAGTCGAGACGGACATCACCGATGCTGGGCGGTGCGATCAGTTGATCAAGACGGTCGCGGACCGCTTCGGACGACTCGATATCATCGTCAACAATGTGGGCGATTTTCGATGGGGAACGCTGGCGGAATCGTCGCTGGAGGACTGGCAAGGCATCTTCACTTCGAATCTGCTCACGGTTTTGTACATGTGCCGCGCCGCAATGCCGCATATGCGGAAGGCGCGCTGGGGCCGAATCATCAATTTGGGCGCCGTCGGAGCGGAGCGCGCATTCGGGCAGGCGAAAATTTCAGCCTATGCCGCTGCCAAAGCCGCGGTCGTGGCGCTGTCCCGTTCTTTGGCGCTTGAGGAAGCCAAGAACGGCATCACGGTGAACGTCGTGAATCCTTCCAGCATCGATGAAAATGAGCTTACGCTGGAAGAGGCCCGTAAGATTCACGACGCGCGTTTTCCGATCGGGCGCCCGCCGACGGTCGAAGATGTTGCCGCCACGGTGGCCTTTTTCGCCTCCGAAGAAGCCGAGTATGTTACGGGACAGGTCGTCAATGTCAGCGGCGGCTGGATGTTGTGATCGTGCCGTGAACCTCCCATGAAAGCTCTCACTGCCGCCGAAATGCGCGAGGTCGACCGCCTCACGACCGAGCGTTACG
>WNFJ01115730.1_pt1 | contig 13173 bp, 14 predicted proteins | sample 5400461 | NCBI WGS metagenome assembly WNFJ01 (sample SAMN13153349, study PRJNA577476) | soil metagenome | isolation source: 115 cm saprolite on Douglas fir-dominated hillslope | place: USA:California | collected 2013-09-17 | reverse complement strand
GTTCGACCTGGGGGCCTCGCTGGGCGTGCCTGCCATGACCGCTCACTACTGCCTGTTCTCCGACGGTCCGGTGGACGGCCAGACCGTGCTGGTGGCCGGAGGTGCGGGTGCCGTGGGACATTTCTCCATTGAATTGGCCAAACGAGCCGGGGCTCGAGTCATCACGACCGTGAGCAGTGCTGAGAAGGCGGCGCTAGCCGAGAAGGCAGGCGCGGACCTGGTGGTAAACTACCGCTCGCCGGATGCGGCGGAGCAGGTCAAAGCGTTCGCTCCCGCCGTCGACCGGGTGATCGAGGTCGCTCTCGGCGCCAACCTCGAACTCGACCTGGCGCTGGTCCGGCGGCAGGCCGTGGTGGTGACCTACGCGGCCGAGGCCGTCAATCCCGTGCTGCCGGTCCGGGCCTGCATGTCGGCGAACCTAATCCTGAGGTTCGTCCTGCTGTACAGCATGCCGGCCACGGCGCTCGATCAGGCGGCCGCCGACATAACCGCCGCGCTGGCCGCGAGCGACCTCACCGGCCTGCCCGTGCACAAGTTCCCGCTGGCCGACATCGCCGCCGCCCACGAGGCCGCCGAGAGCGGCGCCGTTGGCAAGGTCATCGTTACGCCTTAGCCGCAGTGCTCGGCGCGCGGCACCGGCCGGCCGGTCCGGCCCGCTAACGCCAGCGGGACAGCCGCGCCGTATCAGTAACTTCAGCGGTACGCGCTAATGCCGAGCTTCACCGCGAGGCCGATGCCGCCCAGGCTGACGAAGACACGGAACGCCCCGGCGGGCACCCTGCGGGCAATCTTGGGCCCGATCCAGCCGCCAATGAGAAAGCCTGCCGCAAGCGGAGCCACAAACGTCCACCTGACGTCGCCGAACAACGCGAAACCCACCGCCGCCATGGCATTCGCTATCCCGGAGACGGCGTTCTTCACCGCGTTCACTTTGACCAGCGACTCATCGATAATGGCACCGAGCACCACGAGCAGCATGACACCTGCGGCGGCACCGAAATAACCGACGTACATAGCGACCACGAAGAGTGCGGCGCGGTGCGCCAGCCGGTACCCGTCCGCTGTCGGTGCCAGCGTCGTGATCTTGGGCTGGACCAGGAGCAGCAGCGAGGCGCCGCCGATCAGCACCGGCACCACGAAGGTAAATGTGCTCGCCGGGGTCACCAGCAGCACCGCCGCCCCGGCCGCGCCGCCGACGGCCGTGATGGCGCCGAGCCGCAGGACGCGCCGGCCCTGGCCGGCGAGCTCCGGCCTGGAACTTGCCACCGAGCCGGCCCCGGTGAACGTGAGCGAGACGGTATTGGTCATGTTGGCGCTGAGCGGCGGCACCCCGAGCGCGAGCAGTACCGGGTAGCTGACCAGCGATGCGATGCTCACCACGGTGCTGAAAATGCCGCCGAGTGTCCCGGCGGCTAGCAGCACCAGCGCCTCAGAAATGTTCATCCGAAGCAAGGATTACGCAGCCGCGTGCCGCCACGCACCCCCCGGTGCCCTGCAGCAGGTGTGATCCGTATCGCACCTTAGGTATACGATCGCGTGGAAGCAGGCGCGGGCGAACATGACGGGTCGCGCGGCAGGGCCAATTCGGTGCCGCTCCGAGCGCGCGGGGATGAGCATTCGACAGGCGAGGTCCCTTGGATCAGCTGGACGAAAACCGGCCTGGTGAACATGGCGCCAGCTCAGCCGGCACGCTGAACGCTCGCGGCAGCGTCGTGCCCGCCGCCGGAAGGCAGCCTGCGGGCGGGCGGGGGCGGCTGCGGGCGGTCGCCGCGAGCCTCTGGGCGCGGGAGGTGGCGGTGCTGGCCGCTTTCCTAGCGGCCGGGGTCGCGGCGACCTGGCCGCTGTCGTCCTACATCACCGGCAGGCTGCCGGTGAGCAGGGATGTGGCCATATACGTCTGGGATCTGTGGTGGGTGGCGCACCAGATCATCCATCTGCACAACCCATGGTCCACCACCTACCTGGCCGCGCCGGTCGGACTCCAGCTGGGGTACCACACGCTGGTGCCGCTGCTTGGCGTGTTGATGACCCCGGTCACGCTGGCGTTCGGTCCGTCCGTCTCCTACAACCTGCTGAACATCGTCTTGCCGGGCCTGGCCGGCTACGCGATGTACCGGGCCGCCCGGCTGTGGCTGCCGACGCCGGCCGGCGCGATCGCGGCCGGCGCGTTCTTCGGGCTGTCGGCCATGGTGACCTATCAGGCCTGGTATCACCTCAACATCGCGTACGGCACGGTGTTCCTGCCGCTGACGCTCGAGGCTGCCGTCCGGCTGCGCCGCCGCCCGGCGATCGGCCAGGGAGCGATCCTCGGCGTGGTGCTCGGTGCCTCGGTGCTGGTCAACCCGGAATCAGCGGTGATGGCCCTGATCGTGGCCGTGCTCGCGCTGGTCCCGTGGCTGCTGAGCTCGCGTGCCCTGGCCCTCACCCGGCTCAGGGCCCTCGCCGCGGCCGGGGCGGCGGCCGCCGTCGTGGCCAGCCCGCAGCTGGCCGCGATGCTCCAGCAGGCCCGCGTGGAAGGGAACGCCGCGACGGCATCGCTGGGGTACACGTCGTGGGTGGCCAACCTGCCCAGCCTGTTCGCGCCCTCCCCCCGGCTCGCCAGCGACGGGCTGACCGCCCTGGGGCGTATTTACACCTCCCGGACTCATCTCGAGACGCTGAACACGTTCGGCGTGGTGCTGAGCGCGCTCGCCGTGCTGGGCCTGATCGCCAGTTGGCGGCGGCGCAGCGCGTGGCTGCTCGGGCTGCTCTGGCTGGGCGGCGCCGCGCTTGCGCTCGGGCCGACGCTGTACGTCGGCACCCACATGTACGTGCCGCTGGCCCAGACCTGGAACGGCCTGCGGGTCTCGGCCGCGATGCCGTACACCTGGTTCATCAGGGCACCCGGACTGTCCGTCTTCCGCGAAGCCGACCGGCTTGCCCTGCTCGGGCTGGTCGGCGCGGCCCTGCTCGCCGGGGCGGCCGTGGACTGGCTACGGCGCCACCGGGCCTGGCCGCTGATCATCACGGTGGCGGCCCTCGGCGCCCTGGAGGCAGGCTGGCCGGGAACCCCCGGAGGTATCCCGGCCATGCCCACCACGCTGGCCGCCCTGGACCGCCCGATCGCCGCCGACCACTCCGGCTCGCTCGTCGTGGACGTGCCGTTCGGCCTCGACAACGTCCCGTCCTACGGCGAAGAGCCCGCCGCCCAGGCCATCCTCATCGCAACCGCCGACGGCCACCCTCGGGCGATCTGCTACGCGTCCTGGGTGCCCACCCCGACCATCGCGGCGATCGAGCGCCATCCGTTCTACGTCCAGCTCAACGAGGCCCAGCAGGGCTGGGAGAGAACGCGGGCTCAGATCGCGGCGGCCCAGGCGGATCTGCGGACGCTGAACGTCGGCTGGGTGCTCGTCTGGCTGCCCAAGCCGAGCCATGTCCTTTCGCAATATCTGTCCGCCACCGGCTTCAGCTTCTCCTACCGGGCGGACGGGGCGTCCGTCTACCGGCCAGCCTCCCGGTAGCGGCCGCCGACCCCCGGAGCGGGGCGGACGGTCATCGGGCGCGGTCACGGCACCCGCGCGACCGCCACCACCGACTGACCGAACGGCGGCCGCTTGATCACGCGCTCCATGAGGCGGACCGCCGGCACCATCACCCGGTCGTAGAACATCATCGTGCCCCCCGTCGACGGCTGCTTCCCAAGCAGGCTGGTGAACGCGTAGTAGCAGATCAGGCCGATGGAATTGGCGTATCGCACGTCCACGACCTCAAGCCCCGCATCGGTCAGAGCCGCCGTCATGGAGCGCCTGGTGTAGCGGCGGACATGCCCCGTCGCGATGTCAACCGGGCTCATCGCGAACGGGAATGCCGGGCAGACCAGGACGAGGTAGCCATCGCGCCGCACGAGCATGGCCATGCTGCGCAGCGCCGCGAGATCGTCTTCGATGTGCTCGAGCACGTTGTAGGAGATCAGGCAGGAGTGGTCGGCCCGCGCCGTTGACGGCAGCAGGAGCTGGCGCACCTCCACGTTGGAGTACCCGGCCATCTCTTTTTTCAGGCCGATGAGGAGAGCCTCATCCGCGTCGGTGGCGGTGAACCGCCTGACCAGCGGAATCCATTCCCGTGCGTAGTCGCCCAGCCCGCTGCCGATCTCGATCGGGTGATCGCCCAGGTAGGGCCAGGCGAACTCCGCGAACCACTTCCTATGGTTGCGGCACTCCGACAGCGCCACGAGGACATCACACTGAATCTGCCGGTCTCCCCTGAGTTCCCTCACCGAAAACTCACGGGCGTTCAGCCCGTCCGGCTGGGAAAGCCGCACGCCGACCGGTCAGGCGGATCCGGGCCAGGATCCACACTGCCTGCACGCCGTCTCGCCAGGTGATTTTCTTGCCGGCTTCCCGGCTACGCGCCCGGTAGGTGATTGGCACCTCGAATGGGCGGATCCGGCGAGCCAGCAGCTTGCCGGTGACCTCGGCTTCCATGCCGAATCCGTCGGAGGTGACGTTCAGGCTGCTGAACAGATCCAGGGGCATCAGCTTGAAGCAGGTCTCCAGATCGGCGATGTAGGCATTGAACAGGACGTTCGCCACGGTCGTCACGAACTTGTTCCCCATCACGTACCAGAAGGAGTACGCCGAATGACTGCCGAAGGTCCGGCTGCCGTACACTACGTCGGCCTCGCCGCTCAGCACCGGCTTGAGGAGCGCGGGGATCTCCTCCGGCTGGTATTCCAGGTCGGCGTCGAAAGGCACCATGAAGTCGCCGGTCGCCGCCCCGGCCGCGGTGCGGATGGCAGCTCCCTTACCCCGGTTCACCGGGTGCCGAAGCTTGATCAGCCGCTCGTCATGAATGCTGTCGATGATCTCGGATGTTCCGTCGGTGCTCGCGTCGTCGACCAGCACGACCTCGACCGGGCAGGGGAAGCTGACGTCGAGCACGCGCTTGACGGCGCGTTGCACCGTGTTCGCCTCGTTGTACACGGGCATCAGGATCGACAGCCTCACGGCACGCGTCATCGTGCTCCTCTTATCTCCACGTGCTCGCGGAACCACTCGATCGTGCGGGCCAGGCCCTCCTCCAGGCTGACCTCGGGCTTCCACCCGAGGACCTCGCCGGCGAGGTCGATCCGCGGCTGCCGCACCATCGGATCGTCGACGGGACGCTCGATGAACGTGATCGGCGCCTGCGATCCCGTCATCCGCCGGATGGTCTTCGCCAGCTCCAGGACCGAAAGCTCGCTTGGGTTCCCGATGTTCATCGGGCCGGAATGCGACGACCGCAACAATCTCAGGATGCCCTCGATGAGGTCGGTTACGTAGCAGACCGAGCGGGTCTGACGGCCGTCACCGGACACCGTGATCGGCTCGCCCCGCAGCGCCTGGCGGATGAAGGTCGGGATGGCGCGCCCGTCGTTCGGGCGCATCCGCGGGCCGTACGTATTGAAGATGCGGACGATCTTGGTGTCCATTCCATGGTTCTTGCGGTACGCCACGGTCAGCGCCTCGGAAAAACGCTTCGCCTCGTCGTATACGCCCCGCGGGCCGACGGGGTTCACGTTGCCCCAGTAATCCTCGCCCTGCGGGTGGACCAGCGGATCGCCGTAGACCTCGGAGGTGGAGGCGAGCAGGAAGCGCGCGCCTTTCTCCCGCGCTAGCCCCAGCGCGTGGATTGTCCCGATGGAGCCGACCTTGAGCGTTTCGATGGGCAGCTCCAGGTAGTCGACCGGGCTGGCCGGGGAGGCGAAGTGCAGCACGGTGTTGACTGGGCCGCCTACGTGCAGGTACTCGGTGACGTCGTAGCGGACCAGGCGGAAGGCCGGGTTCTCAGTCAGGTGCGCGACGTTCGCCGGGGTGCCGGTGCAGAAGTTGTCCAGGCAGACCACCGAGCAGCCATCTGCCAGCAGTCGTTCCGACAGGTGTGAGCCAAGGAACCCGGCCCCCCCGGTTATGACGATCGTCTCAGCCATCAGGCACTATGTTCCTTTCCTCTAATGATTACCGAAGAACGGGGTCGCAGGTGAGGTAGCCGCCAGGCGAGCACGTCGCCGAGCTGGACCGCGGGCGGCCCGAACTCACCGGTCAGAAAGCGTGCCAGCCGTGAGTTCCGGCTGGTGACGGTGACGATGGCCGCAAGCCGCCAGAACGCGAGATCCCCGCGGATCTGCGATGGTGACGGTGCGCGCCCGGGTGGTGACCCCTGCCACAGCGCGTAGAGGTACTGGGTGGTAGCGCGCCGGTTGTAGACGTAGCTAGTGGCCTGCCCGGTCCGATCGGGGGCGATGGTGGCGCCCCCGCCGACTATGGAGTCGGGCACGCCGGTTTCCGCCTGCCAGCGCGTCGGCAGCCGTATATCGGGGATGACTAGCACGTGGGCGTCGGCGGGCAGCCGCAGCCTGGCGAAGCTCGCTTGCCAGCCCGCCGGGGGCTGGCTGACGCTGGTGGCAGGTAGCGGCAGCGGCACCAGGGGAAGGATAGCCAGCACCGCGACCGCGGTCGCGACGAATCCGGTCAGCCGCCCGCGCGCCTTGAAGGGGGATGGTGAAGGGGGAATGGGGAGGCGGGCGGGGGGTGGGGCCGGGCCGCGCGCCCGGTCGAGGGCGAACGCGAGCAACGCACCCGCCGCGCCGTCCGCGAGAATGGAGAACCGGTCCGGCAGCACGTCGGCGAGAACCGGCACGCTCTGCAGCCAGTGCCACGGGAGAAGCGGTGCCGGGTAACGGATTCCGTAGAACGTCACGGTGACAACGCCGAGGGAGAACAGTTCAAGCAGCGCGAACGTCACCGCCGTCAGCCGGACCCTTCGATCGCGCCAGAACAGGACCGCGGCGCAGACGACAGTGATCAGCAGCGGCCAGCCCAGGTAGGCGAGGTATTCGGGCTGCGGCTCGGGGTAGCTGGCGGCGGCGGCCGCGCTGGAGCCGGTGTGGAACGCCAGGGCGCCTGACGGGGTCACGAAGGCGTAGGGATAGTTCCGGAACTGGCTGACCACCCAGGGGCTGCCGTGCTCGGCTAGCGGGCCGGCGAACTCCACCCACAGCGGGTACCCGCAGATCAGCGCCGCGACCGCGGTCGCGGCGCCGAGACCGGTGATGGCCTCGCGGGCCCGGTGTGCTGCCGTGCGCGGCTGACTGACCGCGAGCACCGCCACGATCACGACGGCGGCCACGGCCGTGTCGACCAGCATCTCCTCCCCGATGAACACCTGCGCGGCCGTCAGCAGGCCAAGCCAGATGCCGTTCCGCACGGCGTTACCGCGGCCGGTGACGATCCGCAGCAGCGCATCGATGATCAGCGGCGGCAGCACGGCGAACTCCAGCTGGAAGTGGCCCAGGCTGGCGGCCATCAGGGCGGGCGAGAACCCGTACACCGCGCCGCCGATCGCCGCCGAGGTGAGGCTGGCCCCCCACCGCCCTAGCACACCGAACAAGCTGGCGGCGGAACCGGCGAAGCCCGCCGTCAGCAAGATGGTCAGGCTGGCCTGCGGCCCGGCCAGCAGGGTCACCGGAGCCAGCAGGACCCCTGGGAGCAGCGCCGATGTGTTCCACATCAAGTTGATGCCCTGCGGCGCGTTCAGTCCGGTCGTGACCAGCGCCGGGAGTCGGCCGTGCGAGACCGCGGTCGCGCTATACCGCATGAACCAGGCGAACAGGTTGATGTCTCCCGGGTTGCCGGCCACCATGCGCCCCGCGGGGTCAGCCCACAGCCTCCAGGTCAACCCGAAGGCGCACAGCAGGTAACCGCACACGACCAGCCACTTAGCCAGGCTGGCGGCTCGGGTGCGGGGCGCGGAAGCGCGCTGAGCCGGTCCTCCTGGACGGGATTGACCGTGCTGGCTGGTTACGCTACTCACGCCGCCTGACTCACTTGCCTTTCGGATCGGTGCCACGGGGGCCGCGCCACCCCAAGCTTGCACCCTAGCGAAGGTCTCGCTACGGCGGGCGAACCTGTCCAGAAACTAGTTGACAGTCCGGAGCTTGTTACCCCCGTGCGGTCCGGTTACCCGTTCCGGTTACCCGTTTCCGGTGTCGGGTCCGGTGTCGGGTCGGGTTACCCCGGTCCGGTGTCGGGTCGGGTTACCCCGGTCCGGTGTCGGGTCGCTGCCCTTCCTCAAATATTTGAGATCAAATGATTTGACTTGGAAGTAGTGGCAGCAGCAGAAGCAGCAGACTAGGCGGCGTGATTGAGATGGGGACCGCGCCGGGGGAGGCGCGGGATGATGAGGCACGCGAGCCGGGGGAAGCCCAGGACAAGGGAGCGTGTGCGGTGGGGGCGCAGTGCGGGGAGGGAAGACCCGGGCGGGGTGAGTTTCCCGGATGGCTCTGGGGGGATCCCGCGGACGGGATTCCCGCGGACGCGCCGCTGCACGCCCTGCTGCTGGCCGCGTCCAGGATCATGGGTGCGTTCTACGCAGGCACGGTGGCCCAAGCCGGACTTGGGATCAGCCCGGCGGGGCTCGGCGTGCTGCGGGTGTTGCTGGCCGGGGACGGGCTCAAGTCCAGCGACGTCGCGGCCCGCGGCTGGTCATCGCCAGGGACTTTGACGTCGGTGGTGAACACGCTCGTGCGCGAGGGTTATGTCGAGCGGTGCAGCGACGCCGATGACCGGCGGGTGGTCAGGCTGTTCGTGACCGACCAGGGACGCCGCGTCTGCGAGGACTATTACTCGCTGGCGGGACCGTACTGGCGTGACGCCTTCGACTTCGTGGACCCGGCTGACGAACCGGTCGTCCGCAAATTCTTCGTCGACATGATCGAGCACTTCGGTGAGCTGCTAAGGAAGGAGCGCGGCAGGTGACGCGAGACGTCGGGTTGTCGTGGTGTGAGAAGCGAGTGTGTCAACCGAAGTTGACACACGCCGCTCGTCAACGTAGGTTGACATCATGACGGAGGCGCCCGGGCTCGCGATTCGCACCGAGGATCTGCGCAAGACCTATAAGTCATCCCGCGGGGACGTGCCCGCGGTGCGTGGCATCGATCTCAGCGTCGGCTCCGGCCAGTTCTTCGGGCTGCTAGGCCCGAACGGCGCGGGCAAGTCCACCACGATCGGCATGCTCACCACGCTGGTCCTTCCCACCGCCGGCCGGGCCTGGGTGGCCAGCTTGGACGTGGTCGCCGACCCTGTCGGGGTGAAGCGCAGGATCGGCGTGGTGACCCAGAACAACACGCTCGACATGCAGTTGACGGTGGCGGAGAACCTGGAGTTCCGCAGCAGGTTCTTCGGCCTCACGCTGCGCGAGGCATCACGCCGCGCTACGCAGCTGCTCGAGGTGTTCGGGCTCGCGGACCGGCGCAAGGCGATGTCCACCGACTTGTCCGGCGGGCAGGCGAAGCGGCTGCTGATCGCGCGCGCCCTGGTGCACCGGCCTGACGTGCTGTTCCTCGACGAGCCGACCGCCGGGCTTGACCCGCAGACCAGGGCGAACCTGTGGGACATCCTGCGCGTCTTGCACGCCGAGGGTCAGACGATTCTGCTGACCACGCACTACATGGAAGAGGCCGAGGCACTGTGTGAACAGGTCGCCGTGATCGACCACGGCGAGGTTCTGGCCTCAGGCACCGTGAACGAGCTGAAGGACGGCGCCGGTGCCGAGACGGTGATCACGGTCAGGTACGAGGACGCGATCCCCGATGACATCGCCGCGCGGGCCGGACTGGCCGACCGCCCCGGCGTCAGCAAGGTGGAAGCCGACGGCGACTACATCCGGGTCTTCACCCGCGAACCCGAGGGCGTACTCGGTGAGCTCGTCAACGTGGGTTCAGCCGCCGGATTGACCGTGCGTGACGCGACCCAGCTCAAGCCAAGCCTGGAGACAGTGTTCCTTACCCTGACCGGACGGGAGTACCGCGAGTGACCACCACCACACACGACCCCCGCCGGGAGGGTCCGGGGGGCTCGTCCCCCCCAAGGGGGCCAGGGGGGTACGGGGGGGCGGGCAGCCCCCCCGTGATCGGGGGGATCCCGGGGGGTCGCCCCCCCGGGCCAACAGAGCGCCCCCCCGGACCAGCTGCAGTCGCCGCCCTGATCGCCGACGCGCCCGAGCCGCGGCCCACCCTGGCCAAGACGTTCAACGCCATGATGGCCCGTGAGTTCCGGGTGCTGCGGCGCAACGCCATCGGCACCTTTACCCGGGCGGTCATGCAGCCGCTGCTTTTCGTCTTCGTCTTCGCCTACGTGTTCCCGAAGATCGGCGGCGGCTTCATGCTCGGCGGAGGTGCGGGTGGCTCGGCCGAGTCCGCCGGCGCGCGAGCCGCGGGCAGCGTCAACTTCGCCACCATCCTGGTGCCTGGCCTGATGGCCTCCATGCTGCTCATGCAGGGAATCATGGCCGTGACGTTCCCGCTGGTGATGGAGTTCTCCTGGCAGCGCACGATCGAGGACAGGGCCCTCGCCCCGGTGCCGATCCAGGTCCTGGCGATACAGAAGATCACTGCGGGCGCGGTCCAGTCGTTCATCGGCGCCGTCATCGTGTTCCCGATCGTGCTGCTGGTGCACGCGGCGGGCCAGGCTCCGCACGTGCACGTGACCAACTGGGCCCTGTTCGTGCTCATCCTGGTCGCCGCGTCGCTCCTCACGTCCTCGCTTGGGCTGCTGCTCGGCACGATCATGGATCCGCGCAAGATGCAGATGCCACCATGCTCGGCTGCGTCTACTATCCCTGGTCGGCGCTGCACCACATCCGCTGGCTGCAGATCGCGGTGCTGGTCAACCCCATGGTGTACATGTCCGAGGGCCTGCGGGCCGTGCTCACCCCGGTGCTCGGGCACATGCCGATGTGGGCCGTGCTGCTCGCGCTCCTCGGCGGCACGGTGGTCTTCGGCTACCTGGGCACGCGCACGTTCACCAAGCGCGTCCTCAATTAGGGCACCTGAGATCAAGGGCCGAGGGCTACGGGGGCTCCCTCGGCCCTCAGGCGAGACCGCGGTCCGAGCCTGTAGGTCCGGGAACTCATCCGCCGCGCTACCGACGTAGCGGGCTTCGACCGAATGGCTCCTCCGGCGCCGGGCATCGGCGCAGTCAGGGCGTTCTGAGCGGACCGCGAGCGCAGCGGGAGCAGCGCCCGTGCCGTCCGGGCCTCGTTGATGACGAAGATCGCCAGTAGCACGGCCGCGCCGGCGAACTCCCCGATCGTCCGCGCGCTGGCCCATCCCACGTCGGGGGCCCGGGTGAGGCCGTAGACCAGCAGCAGCAGCGCGCCGGTGACCAGGAGTGCGCCCGGCACGTCCAGATCGCGGAGCCGGGAGGGCTGGCGTGCGCCGCTGAGCAGCCGGGGCGCCGTCAGCACGATGGCGATGCCCAGCGGGACGTTCACGAACAGGACCCAGCGCCAGCCGGGGCCGCTGGTCAGCAGCCCGCCGAACAGCACTCCCGCCGCGCCGCCGGCGCCGCCGATCGACCCGTAGATGCCCAGTGCCTTGGCCCGGTCCTCGCCCTGGAAGCTGGTGGTGAGCAGAGACAATGCCGCCGGGGACATCATCGCCCCGCCGAGGCCCTGCACCAGCCTGGCCCCGATCAGCATGCCCGACGACGTGGCCAGGCCGCCGGCCAGCGAGGACGCGATGAACAGCAGCACCCCGGCCATGAAGACCCGGCGGCGCCCGAGCCGGTCGGCCGCGCGGCCGCCCAGCAGCAGGAAGCCGGCGAACGTCAGCGCGTAGCCGGAGGCCACCGGGTGCCCGCAGGAGTCCCCGCGCAGGCATGCGGCCCGCACGCCGCCAGCCCCGGCTCGTGGTGCCGCTAACCCAGCTCACGGAACACCCAGAGCTGGCTGATATGCGCGTCGCAGCCCACGAGCCCGACCCTGCAGCAAGCCGTACAGATTCGACGATCGGGCGTAACGCCGTGCCTGCGGTCCGATCGCGCTCAGTGAATGGAGCCAGGTTCACGACCTGAGCGCAAGCAGCCGCCGATATGGCGCGGCAGTCCTGATCGTCCCGGTGGGCTCGGCCCGCGCCTGAACCGGGCATTCGGCGCCGCGGAGGAGCCGGTGGGATGATGACCGGTGTGAGCTGGCGGATCCGGCCATTCGCGGCCGCGGCTGACCGGGCATGGGTGAGGCTGCTCTGGCAGGCGGCGATGCCGCCGTCCTGGCCGGTGCTGCCGGTCGGCATCGGGCAGCTCGGCGAGGGCCTAGTCGCGCAAGCCGGGCATGTCCGGGTGGGGTTCGCAGCCCTCGATACGGCTGGAAGCATCCCGCTGATACTGGTCGAGCCCGGCTATCAGCGGCGCGGGATAGGCACCGGGCTGCTGGAAGCGGCCCTGCAGCAGGTACGCGCGGGCACTGCCAGCAGCGTGACGGCAGGCAGCGGAGGCGCCAGCTACATCTGGCCGGGAGTGCCGCGCGACCTGCCCGCCGCGGTTAATTTCTTCGCCTCGCGCGGCTGGCGGCACACCCATGACACCCTCGACTTGGTGACCGACCTGGCGGGCTACCGCCCGCCGCCAGGCGCTGCCGGGCGCGCCGCCAGAACCGGTGTCACGATCACGCTGGCGGCCGGCGACGATCTGGCCGCCGTGCGCGCGCTGGTTCGCCGCCGCCCGCCCGGAGCACGTCCTGCTCGCCCGGACCCGGTCCGGGTCAATCGCCGGAACCCTGCTGCTGGAGGGCCCCGGCGCGGACACCGTGTTCACGCCGATGCTCGGCCCGGCCGTGGGGACCATTGGCTGCGTCGGTGTCGCCCCGCCGCTGCATGGGCAGGGGATCGGGACGGCCTTGGTCGTGCGCGCCTCCCAGATCCTCAGCCAGGCCGGTGTCCGCGCCTGCCACATCGGCTGGACCACCCGCGAGTCGTTCTACCGCCGCGCCGGATACCGGCCCTGGCGGCGCTATGCCATGTACTCCAGCCTGGCCTGACCTGCAGTTCGCGGACACGGCCCGTCACGACCCACCGCCATGATCGCCGAACGTGACCGGGCCGCCTATAGCCCATCAGCTGCATGGCGTGCCGGCCTGGATGCGCTTCCAGAAGTCCGGGTGCTCCAGCCGCTCGACACCGAAGTGCCTTCGACGATGCCAGCCATGAACAGCGTCGCCTCGGAACCGACGCTGAGCACCACCTGGCGGGGCCGGTGCCGGTGCAGTTCCTCCGCAGCGTCGGCCGCCTTGGCGATGTAGCCGACGGTGTCGCTGGGGCTGTGGTCCCACAACTCGGGCGACAGCCACACCTGCAGGCCGCAGTCGAGCGCATGCCCG
>WNFJ01151275.1_pt2 | contig 13174 bp, 17 predicted proteins | sample 5400461 | NCBI WGS metagenome assembly WNFJ01 (sample SAMN13153349, study PRJNA577476) | soil metagenome | isolation source: 115 cm saprolite on Douglas fir-dominated hillslope | place: USA:California | collected 2013-09-17 | reverse complement strand
TCGGTTGTGCATCCTGAGGGGTTTCGTTATCTCAAGCAGTTTCGGCTTGATCCCTTCCCCATCTTCACCTACGAAATTGACGGTATTGAGATCGAGAAGACGGTCTTTATGTTGCAGGGTGAGAACTCGACGATAATTCAATATCGATTTGGGAATGAGAGAGATTCCAAGCCACGCTTCGATAAGATCGAGCTCGAGCTCAGACCCTTGATCGCGTTCCGCGATTATCACAGCACTACGCACGAGAACCATGCTCCGAATTCCACCGTAGAGTCTGGGCCTGGACTGGCGAGCATCACTCCATATCCTGGCTTGCCTTCCTTGCATCTCGCACACAATGCCGAGCATCTTGGTAACGAAGGGAATTGGTATTGGCAATTTCGAATATGATGCCGAGCGCGAACGTGGCCTCGATTTCGTTCAGGACCTCTTCAACCCCCTCGTCCTGCGCTTTGATCTGCATCCGGGCATTCGACGCGGCGGTCATCGCTTCAACGGAGCGGCGCGATGCCGCGGAGGCAGGCGAATATCGCCAAGCCGAAATCTCCCGACGACGCTCGAACGTTATGCGCGCTCCGGTGGAAGACGATTTCGTCAAGGCGCTCACTGCCGCCACTGACCAGTTCATCGTCGCGCGAGGTGGGCAGAAGACCGTCATAGCCGGTTATCACTGGTTCAACGACTGGGGGCGAGACACCATGATTCCCTGCCCGGCCTCACTCTTCCTCTGAAGCGGTATGACCTTGCCCGAAGTATTCTGCACACTTTCTCGCAATACGTGGACTCCGGAATGTTGCCCAACGGTTTCCCCGATTCCGGAGAGACACCTGAATACAACACTGTTGACGCAACTCTCTGGTTCTTCGAGGCCATACGCGCATATCTTGCCTATACCGGCGATCTGGAATTTCTTCGCAAGGATCTCTACAGCACGCTCACGGACATCGTCTCTTGGCATGTGCGTGGCACACGGTTCGGAATCAAGGTTGATTCGGACGGGCTGCTCAGCTCAGGCGAGCCCGGTGTACAACTGACGTGGATGGACGCCAAGGTCGGCGATTGGGTCGTCACTCCGCGTCATGGAACGCCGGTCGAGATTCAGGCTCTCTGGTACAACGCCCTCCACTTCCTGGAGGATGTAGCACGGCGACTCGAAGACGAAACCGGACGTAGGCGTTATGGGAGCATGGCGGCCCGTACTAAGCAGAGCTTCAATCCGCTCTTCTGGAACGAGAAAAGTGGGTACCTTCACGACGTTGTGGATGGTGGCCCACCGGATTCTAGCATCCGACCGAATCAGATCTTAGCCGTAAGCCTTCCCTATACGATGCTCAATTCAGAACGGGCGAAGCGTGTTTTAGACGTCGTCCAACAGCATCTGCTCACGCCGCTCGGCTTACGCAGTCTTGCCCCAAGCGATCCTCAGTACCGCGGCCGCTACACAGGGGGGCCAGCTAGCCGGGATGCCGCTTATCACCAGGGCACCGTCTGGCCGTGGTTGATGGGGTCCATTCCTCACTGCATATATAAAGGTACACGGTGGCGGAGAGCCAGTCAGGCGTCAGGCAAAGTCTTGGCTCTCCGCATTCAAAGATCACTTAGCAGACTCCGGGCTTGGCCACATCTCGGAAATCTTCGAAGGCGATGCGCCCCATCGTCCGGTTGGCTGTATTGCGCAGGCATGGAGCGTAGCAGAACTACTGCGTGCCACGGTCGAAGATGTTTATGGCGTCCGCCCAGATTCGCGAATCTGGTCCGGTGTAGAGGCCGGGATGGCCTGGTAGATTCGCTTCCCCGTTTCCTCGCGTAAGATCATCGAATAAAACGGACAGAATCCGGCGGAGGAATGTGACATCGGGAGTGTGAGCTGCATCCCTTAACCAGGAGCTTCGTGAAGGAATGAAAGGACCAAAATGTCGAATCCAGTGTATGTGTCTAACGTTCGGATTGAACGGCGGTCGGGGCCGCTTCGAATAGCTCGCCTGCCCGGGGAGTCGCAGCCAGTAGTCTTCAGCGTTCATGGAGCCATTGCCGAGCATTATGGCTTAGACTCAGCAAAACTGCCCGAATCGCATGCCGCGACGCTCGATTATGTTGTGGCTGCCCTGGGCGGTTGAATGATTGGAACCTTCGGGGGCGCGCTGGAAGCGCGCAAAATAGATGCAAGCAACGGCCGGTTGCGTGCCGAAGTGAGAGGGGAGATCGAATCCGATCAGGGGGTTCTGGTAATTCGCCGAGTTCACGTTCACTACTTACTTGATGGGGCCGAGCAGGCGAGGGAAACCGTGGAACGCGTCCACCGCGTTTACGCGGACAAGTGTCCCGTTTACAGGACACTGCGGCCCGCTTTCGAGATTAGCTCAGATTTTGAACTCACAAGGACAACCGCGACGGAGGGCGCTCGATGACTCTTCAGCAAAAGCTGGATGACTTTAAGGCAAAGTTCGAATCCGGTGCCCCACCCTACAACGCTCCCAAGACGGTAATCGAAGTCTTTCATCGGGCTACGGACGAGTTGCGCCAGTCGGGATTGGCTGAACGCATTCTGAAGGCCGGCGATCGGGCGCCGGCATTCACCCTGAACAACCAGGACGGCAACCCGGTCTCTTCTGCTGAACTCCTTGCAAAAGGCCCGCTGGTAATCACTTTCTTCCGTGGTCACTGGTGACCCTACTGCAACATGGAGCTGGAGGCTCTACAAACAGCTTTAGCTGATATACAGCGGCTAGGAGCTAGCGTGGTAGCAATCTCGCCGCAATTGGAGAGGTACGGGCGCTCGATCCATCGTCGCCTCAATCTGGCTTTCGATGTGCTGACAGACCGCGGGTTGCAAGTGGCGGGCAAATTGGCCTCGTATTCACGCTTCCCCATTTACCTCAAAACGGTTTATGTGCAGTTCGGAAACAAGTTGGATGAGTTCCACGGCGAGAATGCTTTCCGCTTGCCGATGCCCGCACGATACGTCATTGACCAACAGAGCGTGATTCGCAGCGCCAATGTGGAGCTCGGATTACACCATACGTCCCGAACTAAGCGAAACCATCAACACGTTGGAGGAACTCACGAAGCGCAGAGGCTAACTCGACACCTCGGAGTTCGCAAATAGCGCTTCCTCCTACAGATGCCCTCTCGCCGCAAACCTTTTCGTCTTCAGTCCACGACTCCCACTCGCCTGTAACTTACGCGGTTGTTTGCGCATCCACAAGGAAGAATCAGGGCAAACGACATGAAGATTTCACTGGTTTCTGCCGCTGCGATTGTTTCTGTCACGGCCTGGGTTTTGACGCGTGCAGCTGAAACCCCACGTTACTCGGATGGTCGTACCCCGGTACTCGTTGAATTGTTCACGTCCGAGGGGTGCTCAAGTTGCCCGCCAGCGGATGCTTTGCTTTCGAAATTGGATCGGCAGCCGGCAGGTGGCGCAGAACTTGTCGTCCTCAGCGAACATGTTGACTACTGGAACCATCTGGGATGGAGGGACCCTTACTCGTCGCACTTCTACAGCGAGCGGCAGAGCGCTTATGCCGACCGGCTAGGCTTAAGCGGTATCTATACTCCGCAGATGGTGGTGGACGGAACGGCTGAGTTCGTTGGCAGCAACTCGCGGTCTGCCAATGAAGCGTTCGCTAAGGCTTTGCGCGTGCCCAAGATTCCGGTTCGGGTTTCTTCCATCACTTTCGAGCCGACGAACATTTTGCGGGCCCGAGTCGAAACCGACGCGCTGCCTGATTCGTTTGGTTCGTGCGAAGCAGAGGTTTACGTCGCCGTCGCCCTCAACCGTGCCGAATCGCAGGTCTTGAGAGGCGAAAATGACGGGCGGACATTGGCACACACCGCTGTGGTTAGAAATCTCATCAAGATTGGCACCCTGCGACAGGGTCAGAGCTTCGCCCAGGATGTTCGGTTGAAGCTTGAGGCGGGGGCTGACCCGCACAATCTCCGGCTGATTGCGTTTCTGCAGGAGCCCTATCAGGGCAAAGTGATGGGAGCGGCTGTGCAACCGGTAAGCACAAAATAGGTGTAAGGCTCAAATCTCAACTCTTCCTCTTCCGAGCGCTGACGTTGAGATTGGCCAGAGTTGGTTGGTTGCAAAGTTGCACCCAGCCATTTGTGCCGGCATCGACATCCCAAATCGCACCAGTGGCCCCCCGTTCCAGCAGAAGTCTGCCTACGGTCTTCCCAATACCACTGGATCCACCGACGATCAGACCGGTTTTTCCCGAGAATTCCTCGCTCATATCCTACCGTGCATTCAATTGACCGGATTCTCTCGAAATCTCCCAAGTCAGTGGCCAGCAGATCTCCTGAAGAGGTCTTCAATCACTCCGGAGTCCACTTCGCCGGATTGGTTGTAAAGGGGCTCACCTTGCGCATCCAGTACGAGGACATGAGGGATGTAGCCTTTGTAGTACTTCTTGACCAGTTCCTGCTGTTCGGGCGAGCGATGAACGTCAAGATCGACGACCACAAAATGCACCTGGGAGCGGTGCTTGTTGTACAGGTCAACGGTCCGCCGTGCCTGCCTCTTCGAGTTAAAGCATCCTTCGCCGTACATGATGACGTAGTTGGTCTTGCCCGAAACAAATCCCGACTGAGCGTCCGATCCAGTGATGAGTGGACCGTCGAGGCTGTCACTTCCGTAGTCGAGGTGCGGATTGAGCTTCAAGTTGTCGATTGCGAACAAAGTTGGCGACGCCAGCAGCAACAAACACAAAAGCCGAACAATCTTTTTCATGGTCATTTCGTAATCTCCAATTGAAATGATTCTTCCTCGATTTTGCCTTTGTCGGCATAACGCTTCAAAGCCTCTTCCGCTGCCTCTCGAAATGACGGCTTGTCGGCCTTGCGATCAACCGGCAGGTATCCCGCGCCAAAGTAGAGCTTTCCGTCTGGTGTTATGAAAGATGTCAGAGGTAATCCAGCCGGCAGGTTTAGCACGGCTTGGGCGCGTTGCAACTGCGCCACCAACTCCGGAGCCGAATCGAAGTCAACCTTTACAGAGACAAAGTGCTGATTAATGTAGTCTGCGGTCGCGACATTTGTATACGTATCGCGATCCATGAGGCTACACCACGGACACCAGACGGCGCCGACATCTAGAAGAATCGGGCGGTTGAGATTTGTTGCCCGTTGAAACGCGTCGGCTCCCCAGGGATACCAATCGACAGGTTGGGAAACTGCCCGTTTCAGGTACGGCGACGTTTGCCCCCTGAGGTGATTGGGGTTTCCCTGCGCTGGACCGGTAGCGACTATGGAGGCCAGGCCCAGCGCCAGCAGAAAGACATTCCTGCGCATGTCAATCGGATTCAGCCCGGCAGAGAATAAGTTACAGAGCTTACTTAAATGCGCTCGTTCGATCCGAAAAGCGGACGTTTTGACGAAGTCATTCTGTTTTCGTGTCGAATGTGAACACGTCGGGCCGGGAGTAATGGCCGGATACATCGAGAGTCAGGAATTCCTGGTCAATTTCATTCAAATTCAGATCAGCGACTATTAGCTCTTCGCGATCATATACAGGTTCGACAACGTAGCGCGTGCCGGGCGCGATTATCGCGCTTCCTCCACGCTCCAGCCACTCACCTGGTCGGTTCTGAATATCTGTCCCCGCTTGCAGCTCCGAAGGGAGATCGCAAGTGGGCATCATCAAGCCGACCGCCAAAACGAAGCAGCGTCCTTCAAAGGCGTAGTGCCGACTGCACAATTGATGAAGATCGTGCACCGTCGGCCAGACCGCAATGTGGATGTGTTCGCCGGAGTTGTGCATGGCCATGCGGGCCAGTGGCATCCAGTGCTCCCAGCAGATCAGTCCCCCGATACGACCATTTTTCGTCTTCACCGAACTCAGTCCACGACCGTCGCCATTACCCCATACCAGTCGTTCTGTGTGAGTTGGCACCAGCTTGCGGTGGTGATTCGCCAACTTTGCCTCGGGCGTAATCGTAAGCAGACTGTTATAGAGGGTCCCGTTTCCCGGGCCCGCCTCAACACGCTCGTTTACCCCCATCACGACGTTAATGTTCAAATCACGGGCTGCTTCACACAAAGCCGCGATTTCGGGACCGGGAATAGTAACGCTGTTGTGCCTTAAGCGCGCAAACACCTGCTTTGTGGGGAGATGGTCCCATAAGGCGACGTTAGGACACACATCGAGCCAAGCGGGATAACCTGGCAACCAGGCTTCTCCGAATGCCACGAGCTCTGCGCCTCGCCTCTTCGCATCTTGAAGGATCTGTATCGCCCGGGCCAGGCTGGCAGCTTTGTCCAAGTAAACCGGAGCAAACTGCGCGATCGCGACCCTGAAAGTTTGTGACTCGGACCGGCTACGAGCATGCCCTCTTTTTGAGTTGAGGCTGCGGGTTTTCGTCATCCTTCGATTCTCCGAAAAATTCGAATGCAAGCGTGTTTATTCGCCCTTTGCCCCGTTTAAGGCACTACCTCTACGACATCAGGCAAGGGCTTCTTTGTGATTCGATGCACAGTCGCTGCCTCGGCTGGGTGGCCGACCGGAATCAATAGATACGGTTTCTCATTTTTCGGTCGGTTTAGAATCTCGCTCAGAAATCCCATCGGGCTGGGCGTGTGTGTTAACGTAACCAGACCAGCCATGTGCAGCGCAGCAAGCAATATGCCCGCCGCAATTCCTACGGACTCCATAACGTAGTAGTGCTTGACCTTGGTCTCATGCCCCTCCGCATCACGGCTCAAACCATAGTCGAGTCGAAAAATAACAATCAGGTAAGGTACGATCTCGAGAAACGGCTTCTGCCAGTCTGTATCTAATGGCTTCAGTGCGGCAAGCCACTCGCGAGGAGCGCGCCGGTGATAGAACTCTCTCTCTTCGACCTCCGCTGCTTCCCGAATCTGGCGCTTCACTTCCGGATTTGACACCACGACAAATCGCCACGGCTGCTGGTTGGCGCCAGAGGGCGCAGTAGCCGCCGTCTTAATCGCCGTCTCAATTAACGCGAACGACACGGGCTCTGGGGAAAACGACCGTATGGTGCGCCTGGTGCTCATGGTTTGGAGGAAGGAAGACGCCCGCCGCAATTGTTCCTCTGCAGGAAGGCGCTGAAAGCGGAGCGGTTGCATTTTGGGAACGTGGTTTGTGTCGTCGTGCGCTGTCGTCATAGTGCATCGGCCTTTACTTAAACAGAAAGTGGGTTTCGGCTGCTTACTTTTCGGCTACGCGCTCGTCCTGCCGTAACGCTTGAGGTGTTCTACGCCAAGAAAAGTTTCAAATCGCACCACACAGAACTGCGACGTCGTCGGCAAAAGTGGTCGAACTGTAGGACGTTGCTTCAGTAACTTTGTTCATTCTCCTCGCATCCATAATGGGTGAGTGAATATATCCCTAAGTTCGAGCAACCCAACGATTACCTAAAGAAACCGATTGGCACCCGGTGGGTCTCCTGGCGATTTCTCTCGCAGCATTCTCTCACTGAGGCGGGCTGGCAATGAAACCGTTATCTGTGCGCGTCTTGCTGATTACGAGTTTGATCAGCTTCGTTCTGATCACAGCTGCGACGCCCCAGGAAGCGGTGACCAACCCATCGCCGGCGAACCGTGCTCCAGGCGGATACCCAGCCGAAACTCGCAGGCCCGACCTGCTCCACCAATTCAACGGCTCACTGCAGGCACTGGCTACGAGAGTGTCTCCTGCGGTGGTTCAGATTACTGTTACGGGATTTGGGCCCCAGGACGACAAGAGTAAAGATGGAGCCTCCTTTATTGTTCGGCAGCGCGCGATCGGTTCCGGAGTGATCCTTGATCCGGACGGCTACATCATGACGAATGCCCACGTTGTGGAAGGAGCGCAACAGATTCGTGTCGTCCTACCATCGCCAGTTGCCGACTCGCCGCTCGACATTGTCCCTTTGGGTAAACGCCAAGTGCTGCGCGCCAAACTGGTGGGGGAGGACAAAGATATTGATCTGGCCCTACTAAAGGTCGAGGGCCATGATTTTCCGACATTGCCGTTGGGAACAAACCGCTCCGCACATCCCGGAGAGTTTGTGATGGCGATTGGTAGTCCAGAAGGCCTGCAGAACTCGGTGACCCTGGGTATCGTCAGCTCGATATGGCGCCAGCCCGATCCCGACCAACCCATGGTCTACGTACAGACCGACGCCCCGATCAATCACGGGAGTAGCGGCGGGCCGCTGGTGGATCTCGACGGTTATGTGGTTGGGTTGAACACGTTTATCCTGACCGAAGGTGGAGGCAGCGAAGGCTTGGGATTCGCCATACCGGCGGCCGCGGTTAAGTTTGTTTATGAGGAGCTGCGGAAGTACGGATACGTTCACCGAACAGAAATTAGGGTGGGCGTGCAAGAGATTACCCCGACTCTGGCAGCTGGTCTCGGTCTAGCGCAAAACTGGGGGGTTGTGATTTCCGACGTCGAACCCGGCGGTCCTGCCGACATGGCGGGGGTAAAAGTACAGGATGTGGTAGTTGCGGTCGATAGCCATCCAATACTGGGATTGCCCGGCTTGGCCGCATCGCTGTATCTCCATCCTCCGGCCGAAAATCTCACCGTTGTTCTGTTGCGTGGTTCACAAAGGATTTTGTTGAACATCCCGGCCATCGAACATCGAGATGAGATGGACCAACTCGGTGGTCTCGTCAACCCGAAAAACCGTATCGGGGGCCTCGGAGTTTTTGCCGTGGATTTCACACCACAGTTGGCGTCAGCGGCACATAACGTTCGTCTTGCTTCTGGGGTCGTTGTGGTCGCACTGACTCCAGGGCCCGACACCCAAAGTCGCAGTTTTCACCCGGGCGACGTAATCCACGTCCTCAACAACACTCCAATGATGTCGGTCGAACAACTGAGATCCGCTTTGCATCGTCTCAAACCTGGCGACCCCGTCGTGTTGCAGATCGAACGTCTAGGAAAGCTCCATTATGTCGCCTTCGACATGGAATGAATCTATTTCATCTATTCTCCTGTTAGGAACTACTGCACTGTTCGCTATTCGTCTCAATCATCGTCACGTTCATCCTCCCACATAGTGAGTCGCAGCTACTCCAATAAAACCACCGCTGCTCCTTCCTGTCCGCAATGCGAAAGTCGCGTAACGATTGGGAGTGCCCGCACCCGTAACTTCCATCGCCGTGGAAGCATCTCACTGGCACGAATCATTCAGATTCTAAGGAGAAATCATGAAGAAGCAATATTTGACCGTTCTATTCACCCTAATTTGCGTTCTCGGGTTGGGGCTGGGCGCTCGTGCTCAGAACGAGGACACAGTTGTTGCAAAAGTGCCGTACGACTTCGTGGTCGGAGGCCATGTACTTCCTGCTGGCGAGTATAGAGTGAGGCGTGTAGACGCCACCGGACATCGAGAACTGGAGATCAGTAGCTACGAAACGCGCGCAAGCTCGTTCCTGATCCCGACGTTTTTCGATGACGTTCAAACCGGGCACGTACAACTTAGCTTTGAGCATGTCGGGAATAAGTATTTCCTCAGCGCGGTTGAGACACCGATCGGCACATACGACATCGCTGTGCCCCCGTCGGCTATCAAACTTGCACTGATGGAACAGCAGGGCGCGTCTTCCTCTGGAAGCAACTGAACCAGTCCAAATCATTAGTGACTTTCTGGCCGGGAGTTCACGCGAAAGAGATCTTAGGACATGGCGTGAACTCCGGCCGGAACTGCCAAAGGGAGTTCATCATGAAGTCATGGATCTTGGTATCGTCGGTTGCGCTACTCGTTTTCAGCTGTGCGGTGCCACCGAGTTTTTCCCAGGACCGAGATCACGCAAGCACATCGGCCCCGAGTACTCCCGGTAGCACAGTCGAGCCCGCCGACGCGGATAAAGTCAAACACAACGGCGGCAAGTCAGATGTGGACGCCATAGGCGACCGCAACGTGGGTTGCAAAACCGGCGTGGGCAACTGGTATGGCGTCGAGAAACAGGTCGCCTTGGGCAGGCAGTATGCCCAGCAGGTCGAAGCGAACGTAAAGCTGATCCAGGACCCGGTCATCACGGAGTATGTCAACCGGGTGGGCCAGAATATTGTCCGCAACTCGGATGCGCAAGTTCCTTTCACGATCAAGGTTATTGACTCAGAAGAGATCAACGCTTTCGCCTTGCCGGGCGGGTTCTTTTATGTGAACTCCGGTTTGATTCTGGCAGCGGACGAGGAAGCGGAGCTGGCTGGCGTGATGGCACATGAGATCGGCCATGTGGCGGCGTGCCATGCAGCGCGGGAGAACACCCGCGCAAGCCTCTTGAGTCTGGCTTCTATTCCCCTGATATTCGTCGGGGGACCCATCGGCTACGCCGGCTACGAGGCGGCCGGTTTGGCGCTGCCGGTGACATTCCTGCACTTCTCTCGCGCCTTCGAAGCGGAAGCCGATTATCTTGGGCTGCAATACATGTACAAGTCGGGATACGATCCCAACGCGTTTATCGGTTTCTTCGAGAAGGTGCAGGCTCAAGAGAAGAAGAAGCCGGGTGCGCTGGCTAAAGCATTCTCCACGCATCCGCAGACGCCGGATCGCATCGAGAAGTCGCAGCAAGAGATCGCACAAATCTTGCCCGCCCGGGCGCAGTACCTGGTGACGACTTCCGAATTCGACGACGTAAAGGAACGGCTCGCAGTGCTGGAAAACCGGCACAAGGTGGTTGACCCGAAGGAAACCACCAAACCTAGCCTACGACGGACCTCTGCAGGAGACAAGAATGGCAACGACACTAAAAAGGATGACGACCGCCCGACGTTGACGCGCAGAGAGGATCAGAGCTAGAGCAATTCACTGGGTATTTTTCCGAACGGGCGGCCCGCGGCCGCCGGCATTCCAGGCGGGCCTGTCGTCACAACTCTTGCTGATTTACTTATGCTGGATTGCTTCCGGCGCTCTCTCCCCATCCAGCGGTATGACTCGCACGTCCCAAGAGACATCAGATTTCTGAGGCAGGTAGCATTTCTCGATATCGCAGGCCTGGTAAAAGAGTGTCCCTTTCAGGGTAATTGTCTTGGCCTGGGTGACTGAGCCGATGAATGCTCGGTCGGCCGAAACTACCACGTCCTGCAGCAGACGGAAGTTACCTTCATAGACCGGTACTGATTCGTTGATCGCTGGGAGAAATAGCACCTTTGCGTTAGGGTACCGCAGCGGCAGCAACCTCAAATCCGGTGATGCTGCCATTATCAGTTGAATCGGTTTGTATCGTTTAACTCCGGGAGCATAAACATGCGTATCCGGTGGCAATGCGACTTCAGCCGCGACTGTGAAACGGTTCCCTGGAGCTACTACGTCGTCGGACTGGAACAGAGTCAACTTGATATAGGGCGCCGAGACTTCACGGCCGTTTCCTTCCACCAACGCCGGGAACAACTTCAAAAGCAGATTGCCAGCGGTGTACCGGTCGGTGTACGCCGTCTCAAAATATTTCTCCTTCACCGTACCATTTGGTGTCACATAAAAATATCCCGGATGCGCCATGCCTTTGGTGAATCCGGTTGCTGCTGTGTTCAACACTCCGTAACTCCGAATGATCTCGGACTTGGGATCCGCGATCAGTGGATACTCAATCTTGCGGCGTTGCGTAAAGTCTTGGAGGATTGCCTCTGAGTCGTAACTGATGGCAGCTAGCCCGATGCCTTGCTGCCGGAACTTTTCACGCGCATTCTGCAACTGAACCAGTTGCTGCTTGCAGAAGGGTCACCAATCCGCCGAGCGGAAAAACAACAGCGCCAGACCATTGGGTCCCATCAGGGACGCAAGTGTTTGCTCTTTTGCGAACTGATCTCGCGCTCGTAATGGAGGAGCAAGTTTTCCCACGCGAACCCCGGGCATGTCCTGGGCTGCAAGAGTTAACGCCGCCCCAAGCAAGACGAGTCCCACCGCTGATCGTCCCATGATCCTCCACAGCTGTCACAACTGAGCGATCTTGCCGAGAGAACATCGGCAATTCGTAATCAGCGGTAAGCCGCTAGATGCAAATAGCCGACCGAAAGTTACAGGCCAATCCTCCCGTTCGACCATAAGAATGGCGGTCCCAACCTCGGAACCGCCAATTAAGCGAGCCTCTTTCAGAACGTCAACGTTGCGTGCAGCTGTACCAACCGCGGGGAGGCATCCGCTCCGAGGAACGAACCGAAGATGCTGGTGGGGGAAGCTACTGGGTTGATGATCCGCCCGAAGGTTTGTGATGCAACATCGGCATCGGGTTGATCGAAGTGAGGACGGTTGAAGATGTTGAAGAACTGCGCTCCTACTCCAAAGTGAGCGCCTTCCCAGTGAGGCACCGCAAACGCCTTGCTAATCGTGAAGTCGCTATTGAAGAACCTCGGACCGGTGAACTGGTTCCGGCGCTGCTGGCCGAAGCCGCTGGTAGCAAAACCGAAGTTCGAGGCCAGCAGGCAAGGAGTGGCCGGGTTGGCGGCTTGACTAGTACAACTCCGGTCTCCACCCAGAACCTGCGCCGGTACTGACGAGGTAGCAGCTATGCCGTAGTTGTTACCGTTCAAGATGCCATACGCATTGGAATCGACCACTGTAAACGGCAGCCCCGAGCGGGCGAACACCGTACCCGCAACAGTCCAACCTCCCAGGAGGGTGCTGGGACCGAACTTGTGTGGCAAGTTATACACATAGTTCACGCTGAGATAATGCCGCGTATCGTAGTCGGAATTACCGTAGTTGAAGCGACGAAGGTTAAATGGGTCAATCGGAGCCAGGATGCTGGAGTTCGTCGTAGCGTTGAAGTTCAGAAGCCCTCCGTTGGAAACGTCGTCCTGGGCGTGGCTCCACGTGTAGTTCCCCTGCACCGTCAAGTTGGTTGTATGGCGCGCGACGGAGACGGTCAGGCCGTTATAGTTGGAATCTCCTGACGACGAAGTCTCCGTGACGGTCGAAAACCGTGGGTCGTTTGCTGAGGTCGGCAGGCTCCCGAACTGGCTCACCGTTGGCGGATTCCCGTTGTTGAGTGAGGTCAGACAGCCTTGATCGCAGAACGCATTCAGACCAGGGTTCTGCACTACTTCGTGGACGCCGTGATTGCCCACGTAGTTGAGGGTCAAAGATGTCTTCTGACCCAGCGCTTGCTGAAGTTCCAGGTTCCACTCCTGGTAACGTGGGTTCTGGACCCGGCGGGCTACCGTGTTAAACGTAGGAGGAGTAAAACCCGGCACGCTGTTCTGAATGCTGGCAAGCGTTCC
>WNFJ01593213.1_pt1 | contig 13175 bp, 13 predicted proteins | sample 5400461 | NCBI WGS metagenome assembly WNFJ01 (sample SAMN13153349, study PRJNA577476) | soil metagenome | isolation source: 115 cm saprolite on Douglas fir-dominated hillslope | place: USA:California | collected 2013-09-17 | reverse complement strand
CGCAACGCTTGCTGCACTTGGTCGGTCAGGCTCGGGCGGGGCAGGCCGTACTGCGCGCATAAGGTTTGGAGGAAGTGCTCCGCCAGCAGTAACACATCGTCTCCCCGCTCCTTCAGCGGCGGCAGTTCCAGCGTCACGACTTGGAGGCGGTAGTACAGATCTTCCCGGAACAGCTTGTCTCGCACGGCGGCGGCCAGGTCGGCGTTGGTCGCCGCCACGATGCGGACGTTGAAGGCGTAGTTTGCCGTGGCGCCGAGACGCCGCGCGATCTTCAGCTCTAGCGCCCGCAGCAGCTTGGTTTGCAGCTCGAGGGGCAGGTGGTCGACTTCGTCGAGGAACAGCGTTCCACCCGCGGCCACTTCGAACAGCCCCGGTTTGGCCGTCTTCGCGTCCGTGAAGGCGCCGCGCTCGTGGCCGAACAACTCGCTCTCCAGCAGCTGCGGGGGCAAGGCAGCGCAGTTGACATCCACGAACGGGGCGGCGGCGCGGGGACCACCATAGTGGAGCGCGCGGGCGAGCAGCTCCTTTCCGGTGCCGCTCGCGCCGGCGATCAGGACCGTCGCATCGGCATGCGGCAGCACCCTGGCCGCGCGCTCCAGGGCACTCCGGAGGGCGGGGCTCGCGCCGACGATTTCCTGAAACGCGTGTGCCTGCGTCTCGAGACTCGCCAGCGTCGCTCGTCGCAGTGCCGCGCGCCGGCGCTCGAGGGCGGCCCGGAGGACGTCGCGCAGCCCGTCTTGGTCCTCCGGTAGGACGAAGCAATCGCTCGCTCCCGCGGCGACCGCCCGCGCGGCGAGGCGATGCGACAGGCTGGCGCCGACCACGAGCGTCGGGATGTCGGCACGCCGGGCCAGCGTGGCGAGAGTCTCCGTCGCCAGTGCTTCGCGCCCGCCGGCCGCGAGGATGATCGCCGCGACGTTGGGCGGACAGCTCTCGCCGCCAGACGGCGACCATTCGGCGAACGAGGCGCCGAGCTCCTCGGCTAAGAGGGGCCAGAAGTCACTGAACGAATCGCTGAGCTTCACCACCACGAACGCCGGGCTAACGGCCATGTGCGGCACACCTTAGCAAGTGACTGGTCGTGACAAGCGCCGGGCCCCGCGCGGCTCCCGACGCGGCCAACCTCAGAGCGCTGGGCCGAAGCGACTACGTTAGCTCGTATGCCCGGACGCATACCCGGGCTCGTAAACATTAAGGTGATCGCGGCTCGCCCGCCCGACCTTCCCCCAACGCCGCTGCACCCCACGATAGCGCAGTTGCGACGGGCCCTGGGCGGCAATCGCGTCCTGTTGACATCCCGAATTCCAGGATCCGCCTGACCGATCGCGTCGGGCCGGCACGCTCAATCGTTACCAGCTGGATTGGGGGCGTCCTCGCGAGGGGTGCGAAATGACGGTGCGCGGCCGCCTAGTGCATGGCGCATGCCGTGTGTGGCCGTGCGGTGCGAGATCAGTCTGGGGCGCGCAAATCGCGTGACGGACGTCACGGGCACCGCTTGGCGCCGGCGCGCACGGCCCGCGCGAACCACGGCTTGGGCCATCCACGGGCGACGAAATGATGTTGCGCTTCGACGCAGGGCGTATCAGTTCGTCGTTGCGCCACGCGCAGCAGTCGCGCGTCGCATTAGTTCGTGCGTGACGCCGCTCACCGGATGGCTCGGACCTCGTTCCCGCGATCGCGCACCGATTCGTCCCCGAGTCATCGCCCGGTCATCGTAGCGGTGGCACGCGGCATGCCGCTCGTGGAGCAAGCGTACCGCCCTTTTGGGAGGCATTCATGCAGGCGAGAGTCCCTGATGGGATCGAGGCAGCGAAGATCACCGGAGTGAGCGCCGAGCTGACCGACACCGATGTGCTCGTCGACTGCGCGGAGTTCGATGTTGGGCTGGCCTGGGAAGCGCTTCGAGCCGCGCAGGAGATCTACGGTGCGATCGCGTGCCGCACGGTCCGCTCCGGGCGCATCTTCCTCGAGCCCAACGCGAACTAGTGTGGATGGCGGGAACCTCGTTGGACGGGGACTGGGCAGGTGCGCCAGCGCGCGCCAGCAGAGGCGACGCTCGCCAATACGCGATCGCCCCGACGTCGCGGATGGTGGGCGCGGCGTCGAACTTCAGTGCAGGGAATGGGCGTGATGGACGGCGCGCTCAACCTTGGAAGACCGTCCCCAGCAAAGCCGTGCCTACGGCTGCCGCACGCTGCGCCCATGACCACACCAACCACTATCGCTCCTCGGGTCATCCTCTTCTCCTGACGTCGCAGTCCCAGAAAACCTGGCGCGTCCGGCGGCATTCGTCCGACATCGTCGCCGGCTCGTGCCCACGGTGTGACCGCGGTCACCGGATCGCTTGGCATGTTTTGTTGCACGTATTGCATCGTTTCACTCCACCGATTGGCGCACGTCCGTGGTCCGAGCCTCCCGGAGGGTCGCGGTCAGCCCTTTCGGCGTTTGGAGGATTGCGAAACCGAGCACGTGCTGGGAATCGCGTCGGCGCCTCGTCCGGATCGGCCAGGGGCGCACGGGGCGTGCGGTCACGCTCGGCCCTTCGACAGCAACACGCGTCAACGTGTCAGGGGTGCGGCACAGCCCTTGCCATCCACGAGGCGTTGTCAGGTCTGCCTCTCGGTCTCGCATCTTAGGAGGAGTGCTTGAATTCTTTGCTCTCGGGTTGCCGTCGGTTGCTGCTGGTTGCGGGTGCGGCCTTCGGCGCCACGACGTCCGTGAAGGCGCAGGCGCCCGCACCCCCGGCGACCGAGAAGGGAAGCAAGCCGTGGCAGGCGAGCGGCACGCTGCGCGCCGAGGAGCAAGCCAACAACAACGTGTTCCTGCTGAGTGACGCCTTGAAAGCGAGGCTCGACACGTTGACGGCCCCTGCTCCGCCTGGCACGCACTTCACCGACATGCAGCGCGCGAGCGACTTCATTACCCTAGTGCAGGGGGGGGTGGATATCGAGGGACCGGGGCTCTTCGGGCGGACGCTGTCCATTCGCCCGACGGCTCGGTACGACTATTACGCGCGCAACCCCAAGCGTGGCAATGTCGAGTTCGGCCTGTCGATCGCCCAATCCATCTCTCACAATGGACGCTTGCACCTGCGCGGGACCCTGGTCCCGAGCTACTTCTATCGCAACTTTCTCGCCGACGCGCAGGACCTGAACGGCGATGGCTCGATCGAGGCGAACGAGCGCATTTATGGCGCCGGCACCTATCACGACCGTCGCTTCTTCGTCGGCTACCAGCAGCGCTTGGTCCGGGGGACGCGCACCGAGCCGATTGGCGTCGCGGTGGAACTCGACGTCGGGCACGTCATGCGCACGTACGACGCGCCGCTCGCCTATCGCAGCTATCGCGGCCCCGAGGTGGATGCGTCGCTCAACGTTGATCTGACCCGCGCGCTGCGGTTCGATGCTGGATACACGCACGCCTCGCTGAACAGCACGCCAGACAGCGCGGTGCTCGTGTTGAACGAGCCCGATTTCAACCAGGATTTCAACCGCGACGGCACCGCGACCGACCTGCGGGTCCGCACGGTGCAACTGGTGGACTTTTCGCGCACGGAGCAGTACCTGAATCTCCGACTCCGCGCGCAGCTCGTGAGCGATGTCACCGCTCGCGGATACTACCAGCACCGCTGGCGCACCTTCCCCTCGACCCAGCCGTTCGACGTGTACAACAACTCGCGTCGGGACCGGCGCGACCTGGTGGGCCTGGAGGTGAGCTTTCGCATTGCAGCGGCGACGCAGTTCAGCGTAGGCGGAGACATCGAGACCCAGAAGGTCACGCGGTCGCTGATCCCCGCCCAGGTCCAGACCGGCGAAATCACCGACTACACGCGGAGCCGTGTGTACGCGGGCTTGCGGTATCACTTCTAAGAGATGGGCCCGAGGGGGTTGATGCGCATGGCGCAGGCGAACGGCAGCAGCGGGTCTGATCCCTACATCTCAACCGACAGGACGATGACAAACGATCCGATTAGCAAGCTCGAGCTCGGGAGGCCGCTGGCCGATCACATCCGGCGTGCCATTCGCGTCTCCTACGCATTGCGCCGCGTGCCCGAGTCGAGTTTTCACTGCCTGCTGCCGGCGCCCGAGCCCCAGAGCATCGGGGATATCGTCCTGGCGCGCGTCGAGTCGATCGGCAAGAACGTGGCGCTCGATATCAGCACGGGTCGGCGGTGCGCCTTGCACGGAGGCGACCTCGTTGCCGTCGTGTTCGGCAATCGCTACGCCACGCTGCAGTTCGAGGCCTACGCGCGGTCTGACGACGGCCGCTGCGATCTCTTGTCCGTGGGCGGTCTCTGCGGGCTGGTCGCGAGCAAGCACGACAGCCTGCCCGAGCCGAGCAAGCTGCGGATCGAGGGCGCTCTCGGCGATGCCGACGGGCGGCCCCTACGACTCCAGAACTTCGCCGTCCCCGAAGTCTCGACCGCCGGGCTGCGCCGCCCGCGCGTCGCCGTCGTGCTGGGGACCGCGATGGACGTCGGGAAGACGCACACGGCGCGCAGCGTGATTCTTGGGCTCCAGCGCCATGGCGTCCGAGTGGCGGGGGNNNNACCTTTACGATGCTCGATGCCGGGGCGTGCGTGGCCCTGGATTTCGTCGATGGGGGGCTCCCGTCGACCTACCTATCCTCACTCACAGAGTTGCTCGACCTCTACCGGCTCCTCGTGAACTACGCCGCGTTGCAGGGCGCGGCGTGGGTGGTGGTCGAGATCGCCGACGGAATCATTCAAGGGGAGACCGCGGCCTTGTTGGCGAGCACGCGCTTCGCGTCGAGTGTGGACGCCTGGTTGCTGGCCGCCAACGACGCGCTCGGCGCGGTGGGCGCCGCTGGCATGCTGCGCGGGATGGGCATTACGCCACTGGCCGTGTCCGGGGTCGTCTCCCGCAGCGCGCTCGGCCGGCGAGAGGTCGAGGCGTCCACGAAAATTCCCTGCCTCGCGGCCGCAGAGTTGGAGCAGGGCCTGTTGAATGCCAAGCTGATGGCCGCCGCGCCCCCGGCGGACTTGAAGGTCTTGTCGGGCGAGCGCGCGGCCCTGAGCCTGGGATGAATCGCGGACGCGTCTATCTGTGGACTCCTGAGCGGAGCGGCTCCGTGGGCGGGGCCATCACCGCGGCCGTCGTGCCGCTCCCACGTCTGGAAGCCGGGGGCAAGAGCGGCGTCCGCCTCCGGGGACGGTTCGTCGTCGTGCGCAACGGCGGCGCGGTGAACGAGCCCGATCCTCTGGGGGCGGGCGTGCGCGCGACCCGGCTGGGAGACGCGGAGCCGGATGCCGCGGGCGACTTTCTCTTCGCACCGGGGCGCGGGGGTGGCCGGATCGATAAGGTCGCGGTGGCGGAACCCGACTTTCGCGGGCGCTATATCCAGGCGGCGCGGTTCGGCGAGGTGAACACCTACTTCCACGTGGACCGCATCGCTGCCTACGTGGATGGGCTGCTGCAGAAGCTCGGCGCCGTGTCGCTCCCGCGCGTCGTCACTGTCGTGACCGCTCATCCGGGCGCGGTCGAGCAGGACGGCGTGCGTGACGGCGTCCTGAAGCCGAGTGGCCGCTGGTATCCGTTCCAGGGCGGCCACTACCGGTTGCCGGCCCGGCAGCACGCGATCGCGGAGCACGAGCCGCTCTCTCCCAACGGCGAGATTCACCTCGGGCCCGGGTGGAAGCTGCTCGAGCACGGCGCGCTCGTCGACGCGGCGGGGGGGCGGTACCGGGCGAACGCCTCGCACAATGCCAGCATCATCTATCACGAGTACGGCCATCACATCGCCCGTCACACCGCCGACTTCGCGGCGAACGCGCTGCGGCGTCCGGATCGCCAGCGGAATAGCAAGCACGCCATCGAGGAGGGCACGTGCGACTATTGGGTCGCCACGCTGCTCGAGACGCCGCACATCTGGGCGTGGCACCGTCCGGACGACCGGCAGGTTGCGCACCCGCGCTCGCTCGCCTCGGCGTGGACGATGCGGGACTACGACTCGCGTCCCGGCGCGGACCCCCACGCGAACGGGACCATCTGGGCCGCGGCGCTCTGGGATCTCCGCTCGTGGCTCGGCGCGACCGAGGGGGCGCTCCTGACGGACTTGCTGGTCTTGAAGGCGCTCTTGTTGCTGGGCCAGCTGCCACCGCCCCGCGGGGCGTCCGGTCGCACGGCGCTGCAGCGCGTGCGCAGTAGCTTTGCGGCAGGCCTGGCGGCCGTGCTCCACGCCGACGAGCTGCTCAGCGCCGGCCGGCATCAGGGAACGGTCCTGAATGCGTTTGCCGCTCGCGGGATCGAGCCGGACCGGGCCGTGCGGCGAGCGCTGGAGGAGGGATCGCCGGTCGGCATCGACCCGAGCGTCGCGGCCCGTGAACCCGGGGCCGTCTCGGCCCGGGGCAGACGGTAGCGGGCGTGCCCAGTCGGAGCGCGCCGGTGGGCGCGGCACCCACCGCAGCCGGCATGGCGGCCGCTTTGCGGGGCATGCTCCAGCACGTCGCCCGCGAGGAGATCCCCGATTCCCAGGATCTCTTCGCGGTCCCCGGCTTGGAGGCCGACCTCGAGGCGCGGAGCGAGCCGGATCTGTCGCTCATTGCCGTCGGCGACATCATGCTCGACGGGCGCGCTAAACGCGTGGTGGCGGAGCGCGGCGCGGATTATCTGTTCGCGGCCGTGCTGCCGCTGTTGCGGCGGGCGCCCGTCGTGCTGGGCAATCTGGAAGGCCCGTTTGCCCGCACCGCCCGGCGCGAGCGGCGCAACCACTCCTACCGGGTCGATCCTGCGCTCGCGCGCGCGTTGGAGCGCGCCGGGATCACCATCGTGACGCTTGCCAACAATCACCTGCTCGATTGCGGCCGGGCGGGCGTCCTCGAGACCCTGGAGGCGCTGGGGCAAGCGGGCGTCGCCGCAGTCGGGGCCGGGGTCGACGAGCAGGCGGCCCACCGCCCCGTCATCCGCCGGGCGGGCGGGTTGCGGGTGGGCGTGCTCGGCTACTACTGGAACCGCCGCTGCGCCGTGCGGGCCACCCTGCCGGGGAGCGCGATGGATCCACCCCAGGCCCTTGCCACAGACATCGGTGCGCTGCGCCCTCAGGTCGATCGGGTGATCGTGACCTTTCACTGGGGCGTGCCCTACGAGCGGCAGCCCTCCAGCGCCGACCAGGCCAAGGCACGGTTGGCGGTGGATTACGGTGCCGACGTGGTGATCGGGCATCACCCTCACATCGTGCAGCCCGCCGAGGTGTACCGCGGACGCCCCATCTTCTACAGCGTGGGCAATTTCGCCTTCGGCTCCGGGAACAGCCGGGCCGAGGGTGTGGCGGTCGGCGTCCGGTTCGAAGAGCAGCAGACGACCGTAGAGGTCTACCCGTTGTACGTGAAGAATCGGGACCCCCGCGTCAACTACCAACCTCAAGTGTTGCGCGGTCGCGGGGCAGAGCGGGTGCTCCAACAGCTCTTGGAGACCTCGAATTTCCCCCGTGATCGCACGGATCTTCAGGACGCCCGGCTCCGCTTGACGCTGCCGCGCGCCGCGGACGGAGGCCTCGCCCGTGGCTAGCGCGACCGAGCGAACCGTGCGGGGCAGCCGCGTCGGCCTCTGGGTGTACCAGTTGGTCCCGCTGTTGCGCCCCTACGGGGTGGCATTGGGCTGGGCGACGGTGGCGATGGTCCTGGACGCGGCGCTGACCGTGCTCCGGCCGTGGCCCTTAAAGGTCGTCATCGACTTGGTCCTCTCCCACCGGCACAGCCGCGTGCCCTTCGTGGGCGGCTGGCTCGAGGCCACGCGCCCGGAGCCGATGACCATGCTGTACGGCGCCTGTGCGGCAACCCTCTTGATTGCCCTCAGCACCGGCCTCCTCACGTACTGGTACACGCGCACGCTGGGCGTCGTCGGGCAGCACTTCGTCTTCGTGCTGCGGCGCGATCTGTTTGCCCACCTGCAGCGCCTGTCGCTCCGGTTTCACGACCGGCAGCGCGCGGGAGACCTGATTACCCGACTCACGTCGGACATTCAGGCACTACGCGACGTGGTGAGCAACGGGTCCATCTTGCTCGTCAGCAACGCGTGCCTCTTGGTGGGCATGGTGGCGATGATGGTGTGGCTCAACTGGCAGTTCGCGCTTGCCGCCTTGTCCGTCGCTCCGCTGCTCTTCTGGACCGTGTTTCGCTACACCAGTCGCATCAAGGCGGCCGCGCGCGATGCCCGGGCGAGCGACGGGTTGCTCGCATCCGTGGCCCAGGAGACGCTGACGTCGATCCGGATCGTCCAGGGACTGGCCCAGGAGGATCAGCAGACCGAGCGCTTCCAAGTGCAGAACACGGGCAGCTTGCGCGCCTCGCTCGAGGGAATCCGCTATCAGGCCCGCGTGGCGCCGCAGGTGGACTTCCTCGCCGCCTTGGGGCTTGCCGTGGTCATGTGGTACGGGGCAACGCGGGTGCTCGCCGGTGTCCTCACGACCGGGGACGTGGTGGTGTTCTTCGCCTACGTCACCAACCTGTACAGCCCGATGAAGGCGCTGTCGCGGCTCTCGTCCTCGTTCGCCCGCGCCGGCGTGGCGGCGGAGCGGATCTCTGAGGTCATGCGCGTTCGCAGTGAAGTAGTGGAGGTGAAGGGCGCCCGCCCGGCTCCCCGGTTTCAGGGGCGAATCCAATTCCGGGACGTCTCGTTTGACTACGCGGGGCAGGGGCAGCCCGTGCTTTCCCACATCAACCTGGTCGTCGAGCCCGGCACGACGCTCGCCATCGTCGGAGCGACGGGCGCGGGCAAGAGCACCTTGGTGAGCCTCATTCCGCGGCTGTACGATCCCGCGGCGGGCGCGGTGTCGATCGACGGCGCCGACATTCGGCGCTACACCGTCCAGTCGCTGCGGGACCAGATCAGCCTGGTGCTCCAGGACTCGCTCTTGTTCAGCGGCACCATTCGCGAGAACATCGCCTTCGGCCGTCCCGACGCTAGCGACGAGGAGATCTGCCGCGCGGCCCGCACCGCCAACGCCGAAGAATTCATTCTCCAGCTCCCGGACGGCTACGACGCGTTTGTCGCGGAGCGTGGCTCTACCCTGTCGGGCGGCCAGAAGCAACGCATCGCAATCGCGCGGGCGATCCTGCGGGATGCGCCGATCCTGATCTTGGATGAGCCGACCAGCGGGCTGGACGCGGCCTCGGAGCGGACCGTGTTAGCCGCGCTGCAGGTCGCGGCCGCCGGTCGGACCACGCTGACCATCGCCCACCGCCTGCAGACAGTCCGCTTCGCGGATCGCATCGTCGTCTTGGAGCGCGGGCGGATCGTGGAAACCGGCACCCACGCCGAGCTCCTCCTTCACGCCGGGACTTACGCCGCCTTGTGCGAGCTCCAGTTGAGCAGCGACTGACGGTGCACACACCACCTCCATTCAGGAGCACTTACGCTATGATGCGGATCCTCCTCGTTGCGGTTTTCAGCGTCGCGCTCGCCGTCCCCAGCTGCTTCGCCCAAGCGACGGGCGGCGCCGCGCCCGCGCCTTCCGTCCAGGACACGAGCGCACAGCAGACGATTCGCCAGCTGGAACACGCGCGCCGCGAGGCCATGCTGCGCGGCGACGCCCAGGCACTCAGTCGCCTGCTCGCCGACGACTACATCGGCACGGGTGCGCACGGCAAGGTGAGGTCGAAGGCCGAGGTGGTGGCGGAGTACAATTCTGGCACGGTGAAGTACGAGTCCATCACTGAGGACGGCGTGGTTGTGCGGCAGTACGGCAACGCGGCCGTCGTCACCGGCCGGACGAAGTCGAAGGGCAAGGAAGGTGGCAAGTCCTTCGACTCCGATCACCGGTTCACGCGGGTGTGGATACAGGCGCCAGGACGCTGGTCCCTCGTCGCCGCTCACTCGAGCCCCATCGTGGCGCGCTAGCGCTTGCGCGGGTGCTCGCGGCCCCACCGCTCGGCGGCTCACCCGATGCCCAGGACTTCAGGTGTGTACGGGCCTGGTGTTCCTCGCCGCGTGTTATTCCGCCGCCACCGGACCGGCCGTCGGGTCTCGTCCGGTGGCCTCGGTGAGCGTGACGCCGCCGTACGCGAGCGTCCTCGTGGGCGGCACGGTTCAGTTGAGCGCCACGCCCAGGGACGCGACCGGTCGTCCGCTCACCGGTCGGGTAGTGACCTGGGCGAGATTCGAAGACACGTGACCTCGCCCGTGGGTCGCGTGCACCTGACCGGCGACCGTCGCGCGTGTGGGATGCGTCACCGTAGGTCGTTCCTGAGGAGAGTAGGCTAGGCGGGAGACAGCACGTCTCTGGCGAACACGCCAGCGTGTGTCAGTTTCGCCGCCCTAGGGTCCATTCCCGCACGAATCGCGGACCGCGAACGCATGGCCCACGCGCCCCTGAGAGAGGGAGGCCATCATGCCGCAGCACGGTTGCGTCATCCGTCGCCCCCGTTTCCCGCGCGCCGCGCCGCTCCTCGCGGTTCTGATCGCGCTCGCCGCCTGCGAACATCCTTCACCCACAGCCACCACGTCCCCCGCGGCATCGCAGCCCGACTCGCTGCTCGTGTCACGCAACCTGGCGGCGGCTGCCCTGCAGTCCCTCGGCGGTCCGCTGCCGTTCCTGACCCCGTCGGAGCAACAACTCTTCAATCGCGGCAACGTCGTGTTTCAAACCGTGTTTACTCCAGCGACCGGCCTCGGCCCCACCTTCAACGACGTCGGCTGCGCGGCGTGCCACCAGAGTCCCGTAGTCGGGGCCACCGGGGAGGACATCGAGACCCATGCGACCGCCTTCCATAACGGTGTGTGCGACGACCTCGTCGCGCAGGGCGGCCCAGTGATCCAGGACTCAGTCACGCCCGCCTTGAAGGCGGCGCTCGGGCTCACGAAGGAGCCGATGCCACCCGCCGCCACCGGGGTCGGGCGGCGGACAACGCCGTTGGTGTTGGGGTTCGGGCTACTGGATGCGGTTCCCGATCGCGAGCTGCTGGCCTTGGCTCAGTTCGAGCGCTTCAGCCCGGACGGCATTCACGGGCGCCCCAACCGGTTAGCTGACGGCCGCATCGGGCGGTTCGGGCGCAAGGCCAATGTGGCGACGCTGCGCGAATTCGTCGATGGAGCGTTCGTGGCGGAGATGGGGGTGACGAATCCGGAGAACCGGGTGGAGGAGAACGTCGGCGGCCGGGCGATTCCGCCGGGCGTGGAGCCGACCCCGCAACCGGAGCTGTCCCAGGCGGACTTAGACGCGACCAATGCGTTCATGCAACTGCTCGCTCCGCCGCCCCCCGTGCCGCTCACGCGAACGGGGGAGTTCGGCCTCGTCGTGTTCTTCCAGACCGGTTGCGCGGGCTGCCATGTCCCGGTGCTCGTCACCGGGTCGAACCCCGTCCCCGCGGTGAGCAACAAGGTCGTCCTCGCCTTTAGCGATCTGCTGCTGCACGACATGGGTCCCGCGCTCGCCGACATCTGTCGCAACAGCGCCAGACCGTCGGACTTCCGCACCGAGCCACTGATGGGCCTGCATTTGAAGCTGGCCGCGGGCACGACCCTGCTGCACGATGGTCGGGCCGCGACGCTCGACGCGGCGATCGCGCTGCACGCGGGCGAAGCAACCCATGCCCGCGACCGATTCCTGGCGCTCTCGCCCGGTGAGCGTGCCGCGCTGCTGACCTTCCTCAGGAGCTTGTAGGATCGACGGGAGCTTGTAGGACCGACGCTCGAGCTGCAGCTCCGTGCGGCCGCTCACGCTTCGACCAGGGGCGCCTCCGCTTCAGCGGTTTGCGTGGCTCGGGCAGCCGAAGCGAATGGCCAACCTAGGAGCAGCCGACGACAACCGCCTGCTGGTCGAATGCGATCGGCTCCAAGGGGGCGGGCGAGACCCGCACGATCTCCACGGGGTGGGTAAGGGCTTGGGTCGTGCCACAGCTCTGGCCTGGTGCCCTCGTCGTGACATACGCGACGCTCCCATGCTCAAACCGAACGAGGCTATCGATGCGGATGTCGTATCCACCCGTATTGCGCTGGCCAAGCGCGGCAAGGAGGAGTCGCTCCGTGTCGAAGTCTACGGCCGGCAGCGGCGGTTGCGGTTGGCTACGAGCGGTGAGCTGACTGATGACGAGGCGGGTCGAGTCGCCGAGTCCAGAGTCGTATCCGTGGACGAGGACGGCCGTGGACGGAGGTAGCCACACTGAAACCCGGGAACCGAACGCGGTTCGGTCAACTGATGGGCTCGAGACGCCGTTGCATCCGAGCGACAGGGCGGTGGCGAGAACAAGCGCGACGGCGCGGGTCATGGCGTGCATGGCAGGCGACCTCCAGAACCGAGAGAACCTCTTCAAGGATGGCGCAACCGAGGGTTGGGTAACCCTCAGCGGACAAGCGGGGATCGCGGGGGGATCACCCGCCGTCTTTGCGCACGGTGCGCCCCACGATCACGGTGATGTTGTCGGTGCCACCCGCGTCGAGCGCGTCTTTGAGCAGCGCCTCGCACGCCTGACGCGCCGACGTCATCGCCAGCAAGCGCTCGCGGATGCGCTCGTCCGGCACGTGCTTCGTGAGTCCGTCCGAGCACAACAGCCCGACGTTGTTCCACTCCTGTTGCATGGCCGTCACAACCGGGGCCGACTCGGGCCCGCCGAGCGAGCTCGAGAGCACGTGGGCGAGCGGAGTGCGGGTCGCCTCGCTGCGCCGCATGACTCCGCGGTCCACGAACTCCTGTGCCAGCGTCTGATCGCGTGACAGCTGGATCAGTTGGCCGTCGCGCAGCAGGTAGCAGCGGCTGTCTCCCACCTGCAGCAGATACGCCTGGGGCCACACGCCGATCCAGAGGGTGAGTGTGGTCGCCTTGTGCCCCGCGAGGGGGTCGCGCTCACGACCCTCCTGGATGTCCGCGTGGACCTTGCGCGCGGCGTCCTCGAGCGCCCGTGGAAACGCGGGCTCGTCGTTCGGGTCGGCCGTGTAGTAGCAGTGGATCGCCTCGGTCACGTACTGCGTGATCGCTGCGACCGCGCGCCGGCTCGCCTCCTCGCCTCCGGCGCTGCCACCGACCCCGTCCGCGACCATCGCGAGGAACGCCAAACGCTCGCTGTCGGGCGGCACGAGCGTGTGGTCCGGCAGGCTCGTGAGGTGCACCTGCAGGTGTTTCCGCAGCGAGCAGACGAGGAAGTGATCTTCGTTGGTGCGGCGGACCTTGCCGACGTGGGTGACGCCGTAGACGTCGATTTCGTCGTCGCGCGGCTTGCGGCT